>Ga0102962_1000084_pt1 | contig 56826 bp, 46 predicted proteins | sample SalPonF2_C_D2_MG_FD_84519 | JGI IMG/M metagenome (GOLD analysis project Ga0102962, IMG submission 84519) | Salt pond soil microbial communities from South San Francisco under conditions of wetland restoration - Salt Pond MetaG SF2_C_D2_MG ...
AAAATCATTTGCCCGACTCCACGTACGAGAAAGTTAAAAACATTAATGTGGGCAATGGTTTTGGAATGGTTATCCGTTGTGCGGTGGAAGAATTGCCACGCTATGAAGCTTGTCCAGCAGATCCCCATATACACAACGGGATGCAGTTGCTTGCGCCCTCAATCCAATATATGAATAATGCTATTGGGGATTATCTACAGAAAAAACCGCCTGGAAATCCTGCCGTATTGGCGATGACATTTTCAAATATTGACCCGGATGTAGCACCTAGCGGAGGACATACACTCTATGCGTGGGCCCAATGGCATCCCTATGAATTGCAGGAGGGTATGCGCTGGGATGACATACGGGAACGGGAGGCTGAAAAAATTTACGATGTGGTTACTCAATATGCTCCAAATATGGAGAACAAACTTATTGACTGGTATATTCAGACCCCGTTGGATATTGAGCGGCGTCACGGTATGCCTCGGGGTAATGTGATGCATGTAGAGATGAGCTTTGACCAAATGTTTATGTTTCGACCTCTCCCGGAAATGAGTGAGTATAAAACACCCATAGAAAATTTGTATTTATCTTCAGCTTCTTGCCATCCGGGAGGTGGGGTGTTCGGTGCAGCTGGATATAATGCTGCAACAGTTATTCTGAAAGATTTAAAAAAGAAATCGTGGTTTTAAACTTTATTTTAGATGGTTGAAAAATCAAATTCTGTAGTAACAGTAAATCTGGATAGGTTAAATAAAAATATTGATAGTTTATGCTGTCATGTTGATCGTAACACACGGGTCATGGCAGTTGTAAAGGCCGACGCTTATGGACATGGAGCCGTAAAGGTGGCTGCCAGTATTGAGCCCAAAGTTGAAGCTTTTGCAGTTAATGATTTACAGGAAGGTATTGAACTTCGTGAGAATGGGATTGCAAAGCCTATATTAGTCTTCACCGTACCAGAAGCATCATTTGCCTCCCAATATCGGGTACATAATTTAACAGCGACGGTTAGCGATAAAGAACATTTCGACTTTCTTCCCAACGGCACTTCTTATCATCTTAATTTTGATACCGGAATGGGACGGCTGGGTTTTCGTCCTGAAGAAGCACAAAGGGTTTCTAAACTGGTGAAACAAAATCGTGAGATTTTTTGCACGGGGATTTATTCACATTTTGCTACGGCTGACAATCCCAATTCGGAACTGGTATTACGTCAACACGAGCAGTTTCAGACGATTCGGCGCTATTTTTCAGAAAATTTAGCTACACACATTTCAAATACGGGCGGGACCGTTTTTTATGAGACTGAACAATTTAATATGGTACGTCTTGGTATCGGTATGTACGGATATGCCCCGGGTGAAACCAGGATCGAAGGGATTGAACCCATTTTAAGTTGGAAAACAAGACTGGTACAGACCAAAGAGGTGGGGGCTAAGATGCCAATCAGTTATGGCGCAAAATGGAAGGCTCCTTACGATGGATATTTAGGTGTTCTGCCAGTGGGATATGATGATGGTGTACGTCGTAATTTATCCGAACAGATGTCGGTACGTATCGGATCTGAGAAATATGATGTGGTTGGTACTATAACAATGAATTATTGTATGGTTTTTTTACAGGATGACCATTACGAAGTGGGTACCGAAGTAGAACTCATTTACGATGACAATGATGCCAATGAATGGGCTAAAAAATTGGATACCATTCCTTATGAAATATTAACCGGACTCAATTCTAAGATCCCGAGAGAATATATTTCTACTGTCTAGATTCTTTAACTCGGTTGCTCTCAGTTAAATTGTTATTAAAATTAAGGAGCCCCCTAAAGAGTACAAGTCTCTTTTATGGTAAACAAAGTATTTTAGTTGTTGGTTAAGGGGATATTTCACACAATTTGGGACAAGGTGCCAAAATTATATTTGACTATGTTAACTCAACATGTTATTTCTTATTAAAATAATATTACAGATGGGGTAATTTATGCGATCTTTTTCCAAAACCGTACTCGTAATAGTACTTTTTTTATCAACAAGCATTCCGATGACAAGCTTGGGCCAATCAAGGCAATCGGAGCAGAATGTTGTTGATAATTTAATAAAGAAAATGACGCTTAATGAAAAACTTACCCTTATTGAGGGGGCAACTGATACCGCAGCTGACCGGCAATATCAGGCTGGCTACCTGCAAGGAATACAGCGTCTTGGTATTCCCTCTCTCAAACTTACCGACGGGCCTCCCGGGGTCATAACAAAACATAACTCCACGGGAATGACTGCTACGATGGGATTGGCGGCTACCTTCAGCCGGGACGATGCGTATGCCAATGGTGAAGTGATAGCACAAGATGCCCGGGCCCTCGGCCAGGATGTCGTTTTAGAACCGTTTATAAATATTTACCGGGATCCGACGTGGGGAAGGGCTTTTAATACTTTTGGTGAAGATCCACTTCTTACCGGGCAGACAGGAGCTGCCGAAATAAGAGGAATCCAAAGTAAAGGAATAATGGCGCAGGCCAAACATTATATTGCCTATGATGGGGCTAATAATGTTATGGTTGATGAACAAACATTACACCAGATTTATCTGCCTCCTTTTGCTGATGCTATTGATGCGGGTGTAGCTTCGATTATGAGTTCTTATAACAAGGTAAATGGGTACTTTGCATCCAACAATGCCCATAACCTGATTGGCATTTTACGCAATGAACTTGGTTTTAAAGGTTGGGTGGATTCTGACTGGGGCGCTAACCATGCTACTACTTTCTTTAACGCGGGACTGGATATGGAAATGCCCGGCGGGACGAATTTTGGATTTTTAAGTTCATATTTTACGAAAACGGCTATGAAGAAGGCGCTAGCTAATGGAACGATTCAGGAATCTGCTATCAATACGGCCGTACGCCACGTTCTTAACGAGTATAATCGCTTTGGGCTACTTGATGGCAGATCGAAGCATACGATTACCCCGGAGCCCAGGGAGGCTGATGCCAGGGTGGTCTTGAAAACAGGCGAGGATGCAGCCACTTTGCTTAAAAATGAAGATCATATATTACCGTTAACCGGTCAGCAACTTCGTTCCTTTGTACTTATCGGTCCCGGAGCCGGACAGACCATTGCCACAGCCGGCGGCGGCGAGAAATCAGGGGGTATCGTCTCACGTCAAATTGGCACTTACCAGGTTTTGAAACAGGATGAAAAAAATCATCATGCTATGCATGTTAATTATAAAGTGGGACTTGACATGACCGGAACCACCATCCCGGCATCTGCTTTCTCACATGATGGAAGCCCGGGACTGCTGCAAACTGACACAACAACTAACCAGTCTTCAGTGGCATCTCAAATCAACTATACCTCGGAGAAAGGCAATGCTTTGAGCGTCGGTTCTACATACAAGTGGACCGGCAAGTTGAATATTCCAACGACTGGAACCTATTGGCTGAATATGCAAAACCTTGGGGCCACTGCTTCATTAAGCTTGGATGGAAAGAAACTTGGTTGTAGTGGTTGTGGGTTTGGCTCCACTCCACGGTATGGTGTAGTCCACCCGGTAGACAACGGGGTGTTACCAACGACTGATGGGTTGAATAACAAGCGATTCCGGGTTAAACTCAAAGCGGGAGCACATGACTTGACGGTGGTTGAGAAGGCAGATGTATCTGGCAATCCTGTACAAGTTCGTTTGAATTGGGTAACACCGGAACAGTCGAAAACAAATATCGATCAGGCTGTTGATGCAGCCAAGTCTTCTTCAACGGCTATTGTATTTGCATGGAGTACCGGAGACCTGTCAAGTCCTTTACCCGACAGCCAGGATTCTTTAATTGAAGCGGTAGCGGCAGTTAATCCGAATACTATTGTGGTACTTAATAATAGCAATCCCCTTGCAATGCCATGGTTAGATAAAGTTAAGGCGGTATTAGACATGTGGTATCCCGGGGATGAAGGAGGCTATGCCACTGCAAATGTACTTCTTGGTAAAGTAAATCCCGCTGGCCGGCTTCCGTTTACATGGCCGCAAAAACTGAATCAAGGTCCTGCCAACCAGCCTGATACGCATCCGGAACGCACATCCGCAGGGGTTGACAGTACCGGTAAACTGTGTGAAAGCAGTCAAGGTGGTCCCAGTACAACAGCAAACTGTACAACTACCTATACAGAGGGAATCTTTGTTGGTTATCGCTACTATGACAAACATCATGAGAAACCATTGTATCCTTTTGGTTATGGGCTCTCTTACACCACATTTAAATATTCGAATCTTAAAATAAGCCGCAATGAAGATAAAGGGCTGGATGTGAATTTTAATATCACTAATACGGGAAAAGTGGATGGGGATGAGGTACCGCAAGTATATCTTGGAGCTCCTGACAATCCGCCTAAAGAGGTCTCATTTGCAGAAAAAGCACTGGCCGCTTATGATCGGATTTCCGTACCAGCCGGGAAGACCGTCAGCGTGAAACTTCACGTTCCGCGTCGTCAACTGCAGTATTGGTCAACCAACGGATGGACAACTGCAGAGGGATCACGAACGGTATCCGTGGGTTCGTCGGAACAAAATATGCAATTATCTCAGACGGTTGATGTATCAACAAAATGATTTTCTCTTGAATAAGCTGAGTTCGAGAAAATTTTTAAACTCTGCTGCCAGTTGGGAAAATAATGCCGGATCCCGTTAACGAAGGTTAGATTCTGAAAGATTTCAGCTTATTTCATCACTAGCATCACTAGCATCACTAGCATCACTAGCATCACTAGCATCACTAGCATCACTAGCATCACTAGCATCACTAGCATCACTAGCGCGGGAATTAATTCCCGCGCTAGTGATGGTGGAGCCTTTTACTTTGTAGAGTGCAACCTTCTTGTGTTATGAGGGAATTTTCTGTGTTGTGAGGGAGTTTAACTCCCGAACCCCCTGGTTTCTCTGTTCGAGGAGCATCCTCTCATACTAGGATGCTTGCCCCAACGGGCAGCTGGGTCCGCCATTTAGTAGATGAGTATGAGTAGCCCAGCAATTCAATTAGTTGCCGGTGTGTACGCAGAGCGCAAGAGTGGTTTCCACTGCAGAGCAGTTGGAAACGTGATAATTTGAGATTAAGATTATATTTTAAATCTTGGTTCGGTCGCTCTTTGGCTGAACCTTATGTGACGCTCCGCGTCCTTACTGGCAGCCAACAACAAGGCAGCGGTATTCCATCCTGGATAATTGATGTCATCCTGAGCGAAACGCAGCGGAGTCGTAGGATCTCCCGGAATAAGCTCGCGAAGGAGCTCAAACTCCCACGAGCACTTCAAGGAGACTGTGTCCGACGCCTGACGGAGAAGGGAGGTATCAGCTAGTTGCTGACGTGTCTCCAATGTGATAACAGAATGAATATCTTTTTAAAGGCTTTGCCAGAGTTGATATTTTAGATCCCTCACATTCGTTCGGGATGATTTAGGGAGAGTATTTTTCATAGGTGCTAAACATGGTCATTCCGAAGTGTGCCGAGGAATCCGACCGTTGGCGGACATGTCTCAAATGCGCCAAAGACACGTAGCTTTTACAAAAATCCAACTATTATCAACACTTGAAACTGCATCTTTTTGCGGATGTTCAACTATATGTTAGATTTGCAGGTCGGAGGATCGGCCTGCCCATACATCGATATGGGTATCCTGGAAAGAGATACCTGGAAAACACACGTAAAATTAGACAGCTGTTTATCGTTTGAATTTACTCTCCGCTAAAAGCTTCTTCCAAGTCTTTTTTGCGTTTTCTCACACCCAGCTTACTGACCCAAATGGAAAATTGATACAAGAGAATGAGCGGAATGGATACCAATATCTGTGAAACAGGGTCGGGAGGTGTTAAAAATGCACCTAGAATAAAACAGACAATGATGGCATGACGCCGGTATTGTCTCAAAAATTCAGGTGTTAGCAATCCGATTCTGGATAAGAAAAAGCTAAGTACCGGAAGCTCAAATACCGCACCACAGGATAGAATCCACATCGTCATAGAACTGAAGTAGGCATTGATGTCGAAATCATTGTGTATGACATCCGAAATCTGGAATTGGGTAAAAAATTGTAAGGCAAAGGGAACCAGGATAAAATATCCGAAGGCCACACCAAAGAGAAAGAAAAAGCTGATAAAGAAAGTATAGCCCCTCGTTTTCCATTTTTCGGAGGAACCCATTGCCGGTTCGATAAATGCCCAAAGCTGGTAAAACAATACCGGAGATCCGATTACAAGTCCTGCAACAATTAAGGTTCCCCAGAAAGTGAAGAACTGCCCCGGCAATTTTCGGCTCTGTATCGCCAGATCAACAGCAGAAATGTGTAACCATTTGTATACAAAGAAATCGGCTTGGGTGGGCCCCATAATAACCTTGTCGATCAAAAAGTCGCTAAAGAAAAAGGCAATAACGACTCCAATGCCAATACCCGAAAATCCTTTTATGATGCGCCACCGCAATTCTTCCAAATGATCCAGAAAAGGCATTTCGCCAGTTCGATCTTTTGGAGTTTTAGCCTTTGGCGGATCCTCCTTCATTATTTCTCGTTTCTCCACTGCAGTACGGGGATTAAATAAAAATTAATTTAATTGAAAACAGGAGATATAATATTCAATGAACAAAATCTTTGAAATATTAAATCAAATATTATTTTAATTCGACCGATTTTTTTTCAATACTATATTAACTAAGCCAGTTAAACTGTTATCTTCCTAATATAACGTAATTATTATGTTTTTCGGTGGAGCCGAATTTTTCGTCATACTTGCTGTAATCATCCTGTTCTTTGGTGCCAAAAAGATACCTGAATTAGCACGGGGAATAGGCCAGGGGATTGTTGAGTTTCAAAAGACAACAAAAAATAGTGAAAACGATGAAAAATCTTCAAAAGATTCTTGACATCAGGCAGTCACGAAGTCGTAAAGAGGAAACCGGCTGCATAATTCTTTAACCTCCTCTTTAACATTTTCGATAGTTTTTTCATTTTCGGGTTCTTGCAGAACCTGGTCGATGAGTTTTGCCACTTGCTGAAATTCATCTTCTTTGAAGCCACGCGTTGTCATGGCCGGTGAACCAATCCTGATACCTGATGTCACAAAGGGGCTTTCCGTGTCAAAGGGCACCATATTTTTATTCAGTGTGATATTAGCCTTTTCTAAAGCCTCCTCAGCCACTTTTCCGGTAAGATCTTTATTTCTTAGGTCGATGAGGATCAAATGATTATCGGTGCCACCGCTGACAAGATTGTAATCCATCTCTTTAAAAGTATCAGCAAGTGTTTGAGCATTCACCTGTACCTGTTTTTGGTAGGTTTTGAAATCATCTTTTAAGGCCTCGCCAAACGAAACTGCCTTGGAAGCGATGACATGCATCAGCGGCCCACCCTGAGTTCCGGGAAATACAGCAGAATCCAGCACTTCGCTCCATTGTTTTGTTCGGCCTGATTTTCGCGCTTCAACACCAAGCGTATTTTCTCCATCTTCACCAATCAGAATCATACCACCGCGAGGACCCCGCAGGGTTTTGTGTGTTGTAGTCGTAACCACGTGACAATGGGGCAGAGGATTATTTAAAAGTCCCGCTGCTATAAGTCCGGCTGTGTGGGCCATATCCATCCAGAGGTAAGCCCCTACTTCATCAGCAATCTCACGGAAGGCAGCATAATCCAAATCCCTTGGATAGGCAGAAGCACCAATAGAGATAAGTTTAGGTTTAATTTCCTTAGCTTTTTTTCGAACCTCATCTAAATTGATACGGCCTGTTTCTTTATCAACGCCGTAAAATTCTGAGTTGTAAATACGTCCTGAAAAATTGACCGGTGATCCGTGCGTCAAATGTCCACCGTGCGAGAGATTTAAACCCAGCAGTGTTTCACCGGGTTCCATAAATGCAAGATATACGGCAGCATTGGCCTGGGCTCCCGAATGAGGTTGCACATTAACCCAAGAGGCCCCAAACAGTTCCTTAGCTCGTTCACGAGCTAATTCTTCAACTTGATCAACAATCTCACATCCCCCATAATATCGTTTATTGGGCAATCCTTCTGCATACTTGTTGGTAAGTGTAGAACCCATGGCTTCTATTACGGCGCGAGAAGCAAAATTTTCGGAAGCAATGAGTTCTAAATTATTGTTCTGGCGTTGTGTTTCTTCGTTAAGGAGGTTAAAAATTGAAGGATCTTCTTGAGCTAATGATTTCATGTAAGTTATTTGTTCTCTGTTAGGTCGTGAATTTTGTTTACGCGTCGTTCGTGACGGCCACCGTCGAATGTTGTTTCTAACCAGGTTTTTACAAATTTTTTGAGTTGCTCATCTTCAAGCGCACGTCCTGGAATACATAGCACATTGGCATTATTATGTTGACGACTGAGTTGGGCTGAGTCTTCATCATACACCAAAGCTGCCCGTACATTTTTAAACTTGTTTGCGGTCATGCACATGCCTTGTCCGCTGCCACAGAGCAATATCCCCAATTCATTTTCGCCTTCATCCACCTTTTCGGCTACCTGTATCGCAAAATCAGGATAGTCTACCGAATCTGCAGAATGTGTGCCATAGTCAACGGGCATATGGCCAAGATCTTCAAGTATCTTTTTAACTTTTCCTTTTGCTTCAAATCCGGCGTGGTCACTGGCAATGGGAATGATCATAGAACTAGCTGATTTTCAATTATTCGAGACTTCTCTAATATCATCAAAAAATTTATTAGTAAAAAGTGGTGTTACCATGACTTTTTGAGATGTTAAAGTTTTTTGGAAAGAATTGATAATTATAAAGATCAACGTCCGCTGGTGAGAGCATATATCAGAATGTTGGCTCCCATCTTAAATGCTTTTTGACGAATGGACTCCGGGTCGTTATGCACTTTGACCCAGCCATCGGCAATATTGGTTTCGTAGGTATAAAAACATACGAGTCGTCCATTGCGGAAAATGCCAAAGCCCTGGGGCGCTTTTCCATTGTGTTTATGGATTTTTGGCAATCCTTGAGGAAAATCGTACAACTGGTGGTAAATGGGGTGACTGAATGGTAGTTCGATTAATTTTTCATTGGGATACACTTTCTTCATCATATCCCGAAAGTGTTTATCGAGGCCGTAATCATCGTCAACATACAAGAAGCCGCCATTATCCATGTATTTCCGAAGGTTGGCCGCTTCTGCATTGTTGATAGTAATATTTCCATGTCCCGTCAGGAAAGCGAAAGGATAATTAAAAAGATCACTACTTCCGATAGAAACATCGTCGTATTCCGGATCGATAGCGATGGAGGTATGCTGACGAAGGTATTCAGCCATGTTTCTCAGTGCAGCAGGATCGTTGTACCAGTCGCCCCCGCCTCGGTATTTAATGCGGGCTAGTTTAAATTGTTTGGATTGTTGGGCCGCTGTCGGAAGAGTAAGGCCGAGAACAAATCCCAGCAGTAAAAAGGGTATGCATCTTATAAATTTCATAGCAAATTCAATTGCTTGGTCTCGTAATTAAGACGCTGTTGGTATCACTCGCCATACTGCCAAAGATACCAATTCCGCCATTTACATTGTAACGGATATTCTGAATTTCTCCCGGGGACAGGTTCGAGCCGCCGGTCTGTACACTTTGAGTCCGCAGAAAATCGTACATATTATCGTCTATGGCATTGGCAATTACCACATTATGACCATAAAAGGCAATGGCCAGCCAGGGCACATTCAAGGAAATAGTTCCATCGGGATTACGATCATAGTTATCCTCATTGATGATGCCTGAGGAGTTGATATAATAATTTTGTATATCGTTATTCTGGTTAATCACCAAATCTCTGTAAAAAGGAGTAAGGCGATTTGAGTCGGGTTGGACAGCATTAACCGTAAAAATGTAGTAAGACTGCCGGTTTGTAATATAGCTGCTGGTCGTGGTTTTTATTTGGATTTGATCTTGCCCCTGATAGGTATAGCTGGCTTTTAATTCACTGCGATTGACCGTCTTAAAATTACCGGGTACATAGGTTGTAGCAGTAATGAGGTGATTATCCGGAGTCGTTACATGCAGCTGATAAAGTTGTTTGGGCTGGACAGTGTCCTGCGCGGTGGCGTTATATATGCCGGGTTTTGTTTGCTGGTATGGATAAGTTTGAGCTACACTACTATCGGGATTAAGCTTACGAATTTCTACTTGTGCATTCGATACGGCAGCATTCTGAAAATCGTATTTTTGTTGAATCTGTTCGGTTGTTGAAAGGCGAACTCTCGGCAACTGATAGTTGGCCACCAGGTATGATTCCACGACATAATACTTCTGGTAGCTATCTTGCTTATAGGGATTACATCCCGAAAACAGGCAAAAAGCTAATGAGAATAAAATAAGGAGTCGTTTCATAGCTAAAAATCAAGAGTATACGAGATTGTCGGGAGTATTGGTAAAAGGGTAACGGCTTTACGCTGTGCTGGATTTTTATCCAGGTCGTAATTGTAGAACCAGACATTACGGCGCGAATAAGCATTAATCACCTGGAATTGCCATTTGGCTTGTCCTATTCCGAAGAAGGTGCCTTTTCGATTCACTCCCAGATCCAAACGGCTGTATGGAGGGAGACGGGATGCATTGACGCGTCCTACGATCAGTTGATCTAAAACATTACTTGAGGTCGGAAAGTCGAAGGAGGCTGCTCGCCCCAGGGGTTTGGTATAAGCTTGTCCGGTAGCATAATTAAAGGTAGCTGTAGCCGACCATCTTGAGCTTAGTTTGTATTCTAAAACCAGGTTCAGTTCATGGGTACGATCATACTTTGGAGGATAAAATCGCGCCGGCCCGTTCGCCAGTACCGGCTCATTGAAATGAGGAAACTTTCGCCGGGTGACACTGAAAGTGTATCCCGCAAACCCGGTCAGACGTCCAACGCGTCGTTCAAAATAGACTTCAGTACCATAAGCATACCCGTTGCCGAATCGGAAGATATCACGGTAGGGCAGACCCGCACGATCCGGCAGAAAAGGATCAGGCTCAAATAAGTTTTTCATGGATCGATAGTATGTTTCGATATCAAAACCATATCCATCCCAGGGAATAGTCTTGATTCCTGCCACATATTGATTTCCATACGCGGGAGGGACACCATTATCAGCCGTAAGCCATACGTCGAAACCGCTGAAAGCTTCATTGGAAATAAGCGTAAGAAATTGCGTGTATCTTCCATAAGCCGCTTGCAGACGGATACGATCGGTGGGACGATATTCCAGCGACACCCGGGGATCCAGTTTTAGGTAGTTACCCTCACTAAAACCGTTAATCCGTAATCCCGGCGTTAAAATCCATTGATCGGATAGGTGCCATTTATCTTGTATATACCACGATCCATAATGAGTTTGGATGCGAGAGCTAAAGGTTTCTTTTTGGTCAAATTTGTCCTGCAATTTTAAAGTCAGTGATCCCATCCTGAAGCCGGTGGATATTTCATGATTATCGTTGGGGAGATATTCGATATTCCCTTTGGCTGACAGATCATAAATATTATTTGATCGGTTAAATGGGGTAGAGGCAATATTGAAAGAGGGAAAGTTGAAGTAGCGGGAAGCCGTAAGTGTGAAATGTGAGAATACTTTATCCGAAAAAATGTGAGTCCAGTTCGAGCTTAATGTCTGGTTGCCATAATTTATCTTGACACCCGCATCTTCCGCAAAGGGAAAATTTAAATCATCGACACCGGAATAGAAGGACAGCGAAAGTTTATTGTTGGGATTGGCATCATAATTAACCTTGCCATTCATATCCAGGAAGTAAAAACTTTTAGGGATATTATCGTTGGACTGGCGTAGTACTGCCAGCAATGGTTCCAGGGTGGAGCGACGGACGGCAAGCATCCATGATCCTTTTTTGAATGGTCCTTCAAAAGAAGCCCGGGAAGCGAGCATACCCACGGTAGCAGATCCTTTAAATTCCTTTCGGTTGCCATCCTTATTATAGATCGTAAGCACCGAACCCAGGCGTCCGCCATATTTTGCCGGATATCCCCCTTTATACAGGCGCACATTTTTTACAGCATCAGGATTGAAGGTGGAGAAGAATCCAAAAAAATGAGTAGGATTGTAAACAGTCGTATGATCAAGCAGGATGAGCGTCTGATCGGGACTTCCACCCCGGATATACAAACCACTTGAAAAGTCGGAGGCCGCCTTGACCCCGGGTAACTGTTGGAGTGAGCGAAAGACATCAGCCTGGAAGACCGTCGGGATTTTTTTAATGAGCTCGGTCTTCATTTCCGCCAGTCCAATATTCCGCTGCTCTTCCTTTTCTTTTTTGGATTCTACTACCAGCTCATTCAACTGATAATTTTCAGGTTTAAGTTTTATATTCAGGCGTAGCTTTTGCCCTCCTTCCAGAGTTATCTTTTTTTCCAGACGTTGAAATCCAATATAGGTAGCTACGATCGTGTAAGTTCCCGGCTCAATACCCGTTAAGCTGTAATATCCCGACGTATTGGAGGAGGTGCCCTTGCGGGTGTCCTTCAGGGCTATGTTAGCGGAGATAAGTGTTTCACCGGTTTTGACATTCGTTATATAGCCACTGACAGATGCCGTTTTCTGGGCTAAACTGATGTGAGAACTTAATATTAGGAAGAATAACAGGGTAACTTTTTTCACGCCTCGGACTGATTCGAATAAATTGAGTTAGAGCTAGTGGCTTATGGTCTTATTCCGAATATTAAATAAGTCAATTTTATTCTGCATTTTGAAGTAATTCGGATTTTGAGAGCGTATTCTAAAACAAAAAGTTTAGTCAAACTGAGAAACACTCAACGTTTTAATGGATAGAAAGTTTCAAAATTTTATTTAAGAAAAGAAAGTTCCCGAATTTTTATAAAAAACGATTATGATATTATTATCTTTGGGCGTTTAAATTATTAATTGAGATTGATTTTTAGAAATGTCAAACCCGGATTCAAATTGGATTGTAGCTAAATTTGGTGGAACCAGCGTTTCCACCCTGCAGAATTGGAAAAATATTTCATCTGTTATAAAGGAACGGATGAATGAGGGCTTTTCTGTCTGCATCGTTCATTCCGCACTGAGTGGGATATCTGATAAATTGGAAGCAATTATTGAACAAGCTCCCAGTGGTAACGCTGCTCACTTGGTAGAGGAAGTCAAGAAGCAGCATCAAGAGTTAGGAATAGCATTAGGTTTAGGTCTAGCTGTTGAGGAATTGCTGGCAGAAGATTTCCATGAGCTTGAACATATTGTCAAGGGAATTCAACTTGTCGGTGAAGCTAGTTACCGGGTTCAGGCACGTTTGCTGGCCATGGGGGAACTGATGGCCACCAAACTGGGTGCGGCTTACCTGAAGCAGGAGTTTGAGCAGGCCAAGTGGCTTGATGCCCGGCAATTTATCAAGACCAATGCTCTGAAGAATACCAGTGATCGATCGAATATCCTTTCGGCAGTGAGCAATACTGATTTTGATCAGGGTACTGCTGATGCCTTTGATGAAGCCGGACCATTGGTGATTACCCAGGGATTTATTGCCAGCGACGCTGAAGACAAAACCGTGTTGTTGGGCCGCGGCGGATCGGACGTCTCAGGCGCTTATTTTGCAGCGAAGATTGGTGCCGATAGACTGGAGATATGGACAGACGTGCCGGGCCTTTTTTCTGCAAATCCACATATGGTACCATCGGCCCGTTTGCTCAACCATCTCAGTTACGAAGTGGCGCAGGAAATTGCAACCAATGGAGCAAAAGTGTTGCATCCGCGAAGCATAATGCCGGCGCACAAGCATAATATTCCGATTCATGTTCGCTGTACACTCAAACCCAAGTTGCCCGGCACCGTTATATCTGGCGATGCCTCTGATGACGAAGCGCTGGTGAAGGCGATTTCTGTTCGTCATAATGTTACACTCGTAAGCATGGATTCGCTGGGGATGTGGCAGCAAGTCGGATTCCTGGCTGATGCTTCTGAAGTATTTAAGCGCTATGGGCTTTCTATTGATCTGGTATCAACCTCACAATCAAGCATAACCGTTTCACTGGACCCCGGTTTGAACGATCACTTTCCGGATATTCGCGATGAATTCGTTGAAGAGCTATCTGCACATTGTAAAGTGAATATCATTGATTCGGTATCAGCCGTTAGTCTTTTGGGAAGAAGGATACGGACAATTCTGCACCAGCTGGGAACTTCGTTTGAAGTTTTTGAAGAACACCAGGTGTATCTGGTCAGTCAGGCAGCCAATGATCTCAACTTTACTTTTGTAGTTGAAACGGGACAGGCGGATCGGTTGGTACGTCAACTGCATGAGCAGGTGATCCTGCAGTCGGGTAACCAAGAATCCTTTGGCCCTACCTGGCCCGAATTGATGGAAGAAAAGAAAGAAAAGGAGGGGAGCGATCATGCTTGGTGGAAACAGAAGCGTGATGAATTGCTCGAAATCATGGACTCATCCTCCTCTGCCTATGTATATGATACGGATACTCTCCAACGGTATGCCGGGTATATTAAAGATCTGGACGCCGTTGATCGTACACTTTTTGCCATCAAAGCAAATTCGAACGAAGAAGTTATGCGGACGCTCAGATCACTGGGGCTCGGCTTTGAATGCGTCTCAATTGGGGAGGTTAACAAAATATTGGAATTATTTCCGGATATCGATCCAAAGGAAATTTTATTTACACCAAACTTTGCCCCAAGAGTCGAATATGAAGAAGGGCTTCGTTTAGGTGTACATGTAACCTTGGATAATATTTATCCATTGCAACAGTGGCCGGAAGTATTTGAGGGAAAAGAGTTGTTTCTGCGTATTGATCCGGGCCATGGACATGGTCATCATAAGCATGTAAAAACAGGAGGGAACCACTCTAAATTCGGCATCCCCAAGTTTGAGATTCCAGAGGTAGTTGAGCTTGTCAGAGATTTGGATATCAACGTAAAAGGATTGCACGCGCATATCGGAAGTGGAATTAAAGATCCTCATACCTGGAAGACGACAGCAGTTATCCTGCATGAAGTAGCCGAGCAGCTGGGTGGGGTGGATGTGCTGGATCTTGGTGGCGGATTCGGTATCCGTGAAAACGAAACGCAGGCGTACCTCGATCTTGAAGAGGTGAATAAATCACTGAAAGAGTTTAAGGGAGCCCATCCCGGGTACCAGCTTTGGGTTGAGCCCGGTCGATTTTTGGTAGCCACGGCGGGCGTTTTACTCACAAAAGTGACGCAGTTGAAAGGCAAAGGCAAAGTCCGCTATGTGGGTGTAGATACCGGAATGAATTCGTTCATTCGCCCTGCCTTATATGGATCACGGCATACCATTGTAAATCTGTCGAAGCTGGATGAGCCCTCAAACCACACCGTCAATATTGTAGGTCCTATCTGCGAAACGGGCGACAAATTGGGCATTGATCGATTGTTGCCGGATTCTGCGGAGGGAGACGTGATTCTGGTAGCTAATGCTGGCGCCTACGGGCGGGTAATGAGTTCTTATTATAACATGCGTGAGCCGGCAGGCGAGATTGTGATTTGAGCCGGTTATGAGTCAATAAGTAATCAGCCAAACTTTGTTTATCGGTTGCAAATATTTGTTAACGACTTATAAATAGCACCTTACGGTCGTCCCTATTCCGAAAGCCTTCGGGATAGGAGCTAAAATGTGACAAGGGCAATGATCATGATTAAACTAATGCTATAGAACTGTTTGAGATTCCTCTTCGCCCCGAGTATTTTCGGTGGCTCATCGGGATGACACAAGGTGTATAAATTGATTTTGACCTAAGACCATGATATGGGGTTTAGCCAATGAATAATCACAATATCATGGAATGATATGCCGTTAAAAGTTTGTTATATTAGGACAATCTGAAACAGATGTTCTTTGAAATTCTGGGGGTGTAATGGATTCGACGGAGTGAGTAGAATCGCAGGCTGCATGCCGAGTTTGAGCGATGACACTCGTACCAAATCATCATGCATAAATGTAGTTGACAACAACTATTCTTATAGCTTAGCTGCGTAACGCAGCTAAGCCGTTCCTTCAGCTTCTTGCCTGTCAGTGCTGAATGGAGCGCCGACTATGACAGGATAGCATGTGCTCTGCCGGCTGTCAGTGTACATGTAAAATTTCTGCAGTCTAGTCTGAGGTAGCCTAGTTGTCGGGCAACGCTTCAGGCAAATCTCAATACGACAACTAAGCATGTAGATGCTTGAACGATATACCATTTCGGACCGGGGTTCGACTCCCCGCACCTCCACTCAAACAACAAGCTCAACCATTATGGTTGGGCTTTTTTGTTTTAAAGCGGGATCCATATAACAGGTAGCAAGATGAGATGAACAGATCTAAAAATTTTTTACTAAATACAGTGTTGTACTCCTGAACTAACTAGCCCCGAGATTCGAGGGTACAACCCTCTCACAACTAATGAGATAAGTATACAATGACAAAGTACCCCGTTCCCAGCGTCCAGCATCCAGTATCTAGCATCCAGTTTTAAAACAAGCCAAGTTGCCTTTCTTCTTCCAAACTTCGGGTATGACTATCCTCAGCTTCATCATCCCGCGTTGACCATTTCCACTGAGATGGAATCTCCTCGATAAAACGGGAGGCGTTAGTTTCCTCAATAGTTCCATAATGGGCTCGCTCGCCAGCTCCCGAGATGTGCAAAATATCTTCAGCACGTGTTAGTGCAACATAAAATAGGCGCCGCTCTTCTTCCATGTCGATGCCCTCGCGACACAAAGGGGTTATTCCCTCCTCGGCACCGGCAATAAAAACGACGGGGAATTCCAGTCCCTTAGCTGCGTGGAAAGTGAGCAGATGAATACCTTCGGTTTTCAATCGACCGGCATCCGTATAGGGATTAAGCTGCATTTGTTCAATAAATGTTTCTATATTTCCATCAGACTCTTCGGCCAATTCCAGCAGCGTTTCTTTCTTTAACAGGTCTGTCTCATTGAGTTCTTCATCCGGCAGATAGTGATCACAGCCTATTTCGATACCCGACGCAATGTTACCATCATTTAAAGCTTTGACAATCTGTTGATAGGTTTTCTTTAGATCTTCCATATCATCCAAATGATCTTGAGACAGCGTATCCAGCGAAGCATCACCGAATAGGGTTTGATTTCCTTTTTCAAGGAGAGATAGAAGATCTTTGGTCTCTTGTTTTTCCCAGCCGTAGGCTTCAACCAACAAATGGCTCAAGTGAATAGCATTTTGAGGCTCTAGGTAGAGATGAAGGAGATCAGAAATAACGGTAAATGGAGGTTCAGACAAAAAAGCGGTACCATCTCCGAGATGCATGGGAATGCCTGCCTTCAAAAACGATTTGATCAGTGATTTTCCAATGCTGTGCGTACGAAATAGAATAGCGATGTCTTCAAATCCATAGTCATAATTACTGTCGGTATGGGCGCCTGTCGTAAGGCTATCGGTGCCGCCTACATATTTTTTGATCTGGTCCAGAATATAATCGGCCTCCTCAAAAGGATTTTGGGCTTGAAATACTTCTATCGGTTGTGACGTTTCCTTTTGGGATTTCAGGGGCACGTCGCTGGAAACCGAATTATTCCGGATGACAGAACCAGCCGCTTTGAGGATTGTATCGGTCGAACGGTAATTTTGTATGAGGGTAATTTCGCGGGCATTAAAGTTATCAGTGAAATCGAAAAAAAGTTCAACATCCGATCCCCGGAATCCGTAAATCGCTTGGTCGGGATCGCCGATTGCCAGTATATTTTGTCCTTTACCTAATAATTCAACCAACTGGTATTGGAGAGGATTGATATCCTGGAATTCGTCTACAGCGATTGCTTTATAACGCTCTCGGAGTTGCCCGAGCCAGGCATCGTTGGTTTGTAGTGCTTCAATTGTCCTTCGGATCAAATCCGAAAGATCGACGGATCCCTGCTCCCAGGCGTAATTCCGGTACTCGGTGACATGATTGAGATACGGTTCGGGTATTGGGTCATTGAATTCCAAATTTCCGGAAATCAGATCACTGATATTGCTAATCTCTGACGACTTCAGATCCGGATATAAAATGTGCAGCATCATCCGGCGGTCGGTTGTATCGTAAATGGTATTCAAGTCTGGGTGATACTGCTTTATCCAACGCCAGGCAAGAGCGTGAAAAGTGCCTATGGTGACGGATTCGGCCTGTGTTCCTATTTTGTTATGCAATCGCTCGTCTAGCTCATCGGCGGCTTTATTAGTGAAGGTTACGGCTAGTAATTCATGAGGATTTGCATTCCCAGATTTAACTTGGTGAACCAGCCACTCAATAAGGGTATGCGTTTTTCCGGTTCCCGGTCCGGCCTTGACTAATGTGGCACCGGTAAGCGCTTGTCGCACTCTCTGCTGCTCAGCATTCAATCCGAATAAGGTCGATTCCTCTTGCGCCTCTACTTCTCGCTCTTCCACTTCTTGCTTCTCCACTACCCCAAATCCTGTTTTGGTATCTGTAACCTGAGATTCTTTTTCCACCTTGTATTCATCCAAGCCGAAAAAGCCCAACTGCCCGCGGATACGTTCAATTTCACCATCTTTAAATATATTGATCACACCAAAAACCCCGTCGTATCCACCTTTAGGGTCCACTTCATCTTCCCGAATTCGTCGAACGGCCTCCGCAAGCACCGGGCGACCGCTTTTTTCAATATCCTTGATAGGTGTCTGCCTAAGCAGTGTGAATTCGTTACCAAAAGTGGAGATCACACGTTGAAACTGTTCCTGAACCGTTTTGGATTTGGGTCCATAGCCTTCAATCTCACCGATCACTTCAGGCAAAGGAATAATATAATCATAGCCTGCCGCTCCATTCGGTTGCTCTGATTGATTTCGGTCGGCCAGTGATTCCACTCGATTTAGCACACCTACCGTTAACGGTTTGCCACAAACAGGACAAAGTCCGTCATGCCGATTGGTCTCCTCCGGCTTCATGTGGATATCACATTTTCGGTGTCCATCGTGGTGATATTTTCCCTCTTCGGGATGAAATTCATAGGTGCCCATCATGCCTTCCCCCGTCTTAAATGCATTAAACATCCCGTCATAGCTTAGCTTAGTATCCAAAACATTGGCTTCGCGTCCCAGTTTGGAAGGAGAGTGAGCATCCGAATTGGAAATAAGGGTAAAACGATCTAAGGCGCTAAGCTTCCAGTTCATCACCGGATCGGAAGATAGGCCTGTTTCGACAGCAAAAAGGTAGTCAGTCAGATCGCGAAAACAGGCATCAATGCTGTCATAACCGGCTTTGGATCCTAAAGTAGAAAACCAAGGGGTCCAAATGTGGGCGGGGATAAGATAAGCACGGTCGGATGTCTCCAGCACAATTTCCAACAAATCACGGGAGGGGAGCCCCAGAATCGGGCGTCCGTCGGCTTCCAGGTTTCCAATGGTAGAAAGCTTGTGATTGATCCGGGCGACGGTGTCGAGATTGGGAGCATATACCAGATTATGATTCTTTCGGATGCGATCCCCATGCTTGTAGATCGAACTAATTTCGGTTGTCAGACAAAATCGAACGTCAATATCCTTGGTTTTTACACCGGGCAGTCCGGGCGTTTTGGGCGGATCCTTTAATATAAAGAAACCGTTACCATCGGGTTCGAGCTTTTCCCGGAGTTCAGCAAACCACTCAGGGTGTGTAAAGTCGCCGGTACCTACCACATTGATCCCTTTAATTTGGGCCCACTGGTAAAGCGATTCAAGATTCAGATCTTTGCTGGTTGCCCGGGAATAGTGAGAATGTACGTGCAAATCAGCAATATAACGCATGAAAGAGTATATCGTTAACTTTTAAACTTGTCCCAAATATATGCTAAATGAAAAATGATTAAAGAAGGTTTGAAATACAAGTAGAAATGAGATTACGGAGACTTATCAAATACATATAAAAATATTTTACAGGAATAATTGGCCTAGTGAAGCCGGTTGATGAAGCAGCCATCCCGTCAAACTTTTCCGTGGAGCATTGGTGATGAGCACTTCATGTTCAACCGTATCACTTTTAAATAGTAGAAGACGTTTGGCAATAGGTGCGACAATCAGGGGTTGGCCGTCAGATGGATATATTTTGAGCTCGCCGCCGTCTTTCGGGCACCAGCTTTCATTAAGATAGATTAAAACAGTGATAATTCGATTGCTCCGTCCTTGGAATTGATCAATATGCTTTTCGTAACGCGCACCCGCAGGGTAGAGGGCCAAGTGAAACTCATAGTCCGAGAGGTTTAAAAGGCAATATTGCCTGAGTTTCAGTGATAGGTCATCCATCAAGCCGAAAAAGCCCGACAATTTCAGGTCGCGGTTTTTATCAAGCCAATAAATGAAATCACCTCGAATAGAAGTCTGAACCTGGTGATTTTGGGCATCCCCGATACCAGCCCTTCGAAACTCATTTATTTCGAGTAGTACATTAAAATAAGTGACGATATCCTGATACAGCTGATCGGAAATAAAATTATCAACAATGAGGTAATCATCATGGGCTAGCTGCGAGAGCCAGCGATTCCATTGTTTATCTGTAATTTGTTTTAGGTGATTGGTTGGCATAATCTATTCCTCTTGATGATGGTAATTTATTGTAACCAAATTACCAGGTTTTTCTATTACAACATAGAACAAATATTTTTTTGTTATTGACATAATGACTCTTATTTAAGAGATATGAGCAGATCTATTTTAAAATTCGTCAATACTTTGTACTCTATAATAAATTAGATTCCAACGACAGACTGGCTATGGATTACCGAATGCTTGAGTTGATGGCTCCACCCGAAACAGCTCAAAAAGCACGTGAGCTTGTTGAGGAAGAGGATATTCTTGGTATATGGAGTGATAATCTGGATGACGGCAGTGCAATCCTTCGAATTTTAATTGATGCCGATCGGACGGAATCATTGTCTGATACCTTTACTGAGAAGTTTAAAAATGTAGAAGGATTTCGAATTATGCTCTTTTCTGTTGAGGCAACCTTACCTCAACCCGATACGGAGGAAGAGAAAAAAGAGAAATCGGAAGATACTGAAACAAAATATATCGGACGTATAAGTCGCGAAGAGCTATATGCTGATGTTACCAGTGGAAGCGATTTAAATTGGGTTTACATCAGTATGGTCTTTTTGGCTACGGTCGTTGCCGGAGTTGGCCTCATACGCGATGATGTAGCAGTAATCATAGGAGCGATGGTTATTGCCCCTTTATTAGGTCCCAATGTCTCTTTAGCCCTAGCCGTTACTCTGGGTGATTTACAATTGGCCTGGAGATCGCTTAAAGCAAATGCAGCAGGCCTTTTTCTATCTGTTGCAGTGGCGTTCCTCATGGGATTGGTCCTGCATATAGGCACCGATTCGCATCAACTTATGAATAGAACGATGGTAAGCTTGGGAGACATCACCATTGCTTTGGCAGCAGGAAGTGCCGGTGTTTTGGCTTTTACCCGCGGTGTTCCAGCCACGATTGTGGGAGTCATGGTTGCTGTTGCTCTGCTTCCACCGTTGGCCGCTTTTGGGCTTCTCATTGGAGCAGGGTACTTAAGTTTGGCCTTCGGAGCCATGATTCTGACTCTCACTAATCTCATTTGTATCAACCTCGCGGGCATTATTACATTTTTAATTCAGGGAGTACGGCCACGAACCTGGTGGGAGGCGGAAAAAGCTAAAAAAGCAAGTCGAACGGCTATTGCTATCTGGTTTGTTTTGCTCGTAATTCTGGCAATTGTTATTTGGTTCTGGAACTATATTTGATAACAGAGTATGCCGATATGCCCGTGGAGCAACTAATATGGTTTTTCCTTGGGAGTTGAAAGGACAATCCCCCAATCCTAAAGGCATGAAGAGGTAGGCTACAGTCGGATTCGTCTGCTCTTTCTCAATCGCAGCGTTTTGATTCAAGATCCGCTTCGTGCTTCGAACACTATAAATCGCATATGTAATAAATAGTCAGGCAGTAGTCTTGTTCAAGTATTTTTCTATATATTTCTTTTGTCCCACAAGGGTGATATGGTTTCCATCCTCGATTTTTGAAGCCAAAATTTCTGTGGCATTATTAAAATTATTATAGAGATCTCCGATCGAGATTCTTGTAAAAATGCCACTCCCACATATTTCAACAAATCCTTTCCTTACCACTACTTTTTCAATTTTTTTGTAAGGAATCTCTTTCGATAGAAGTCCACTTTGTTTTACACTTTCCGGCCCAAAGTTAATTCTGAATTTATAGGTGTGGGGGATCCACAATATACTGGCTAGAATAGTAATTGAGCCGACAACAGTTGTTAAAATTCTTAGGGCCAAGAGATCAAAATCATTACCATCCCACATGATAAAAAAACCAACAACGAAAAATATAAATATCCCCAGGTACCTAAAAGCTTTTACTGATTTTTTAGGCAGTACCTCTATATCTGTTTTTTCCATAGATAGCCAATTGATATTATATCCCTTTTTAAAATAATGTAATATTGAGGATGCATAACTGCAATACCAATACCGATCAAAAAGGAGATCGAATATTTAACACCCCAAAATTGACGGAATTAGTTGTTTTACTTTACTTCTCTTCTTCCGGTACAATAGAAATTTTGTCTAATGATAAGCCCTTCATGATAGCGTCATAGTTGGTGACATCTTTAGGGATTATGACGTCATTTTTTTCGTTCGCCAATTTAGAAAGCTGACTTATATATTTTTCTGCGAGACGCATCTGCATAGCTTCTTTTCCCTTATCATCAGTAAGTGCCTGGGCAATTTCTTCAATGGAAATAGCCGTCGCTTCGGCCAGCGATTCAATCTCTTTGGCAACCCCTTCGGCCTCATTGATGCGTCGTTGCATTTCACCTTCTGAGACGTTAATAATTTCATTTTTTTCGCCTTCAGCATCATTAATGGTGGACTGCATAATGCCTTCCGATTTCGCAATAGTTGCTCGCCGTTCCCGCTCAGCGGTCATTTGTCGTTCCATCGCATTTTGAATCGTCTTGGGAGTGTAAATATTTTTAATCTCGTATCTCATAACCTTAATTCCCCAAGCTTGCTCCATCTCAGAAAGTACTTTTACTACCTCTTTATTTATAATTGCCCGGTCTTCAAATGTGTCATCAAGATCCATTCGTCCAATGACAGATCGCGTAGTAGTTTGAGCCAGTTGGACAGCTGCAAAACGATAGTTCGTAACGCCGTAACTGGCATTTACCGGATCTATCACCGCGAGATATATAACGCCATCTACTTCTACTTTTACATTATCCTTAGTAAAACACTCCTGGGGCTCCACTTCGATCGTTTCTTCGCGCAAATCCTGGCGGTACATAACCTTGTCGATAAAAGGAACTAAGGCATGAAAGCCCGGCCCAAGTGTTTTGGAATAACTACCCAGTCGTTCAACGATGTAAGCCTTCCGCGTAGGAACCAGTTGAATAGACTGGATAAACTTATAAAGAATGTAAATGCATAAAAGTCCGAGTACAATTTGACTGATAGCCTCTATCATGATTGTCCTCCCTTGTCGTTTGTAATGGTTGCAGAGGGATGGGTATGATCGCTAACCTTTTCGACCCCCTCAAAAAATGTTTTCAAATTAGCCGTTTCAGTTGGCAGAACAGATACATTCGACCGTTCAATTACAGTGCCAAGCTGATCGATAAACTGTTCAATGAGTTTAGTCTTTACGGCAAGCTGTCCACTGGGTTTAGCAATAGCACTGGCAACACGTTTGATACCTTTTGATGTAGCTTTTGCAACCAGTTCTATTTCTTTAGCTTTACCTTTAGCTTCGTTAATACGTTTTTGCCGTTTGGCTTCGGATATCAGGATAGCAGCTTGGCGTTCACCTTTGGATTCATTGATTTTAAAATCTCGGTTCCCGGTGGATTCTGTAATTTCCGCACGTTTTTGTCGTTCGGCTTCCATCTGCTTTTCCAGCGTATTTATCAGATTGTCGGAAGGACGGATATTCCTGATCTCATAGCGCATTACTTTGATGCCCCAGGGATCTGAAGCCTTGTCAATTTCCCGAACGATATTCTCATTCATCTGTTCACGTTCCGAAAAAGTATCATCAAGCGTAATCTTCCCAATTTCACTGCGCATCGTAGTTTGGGCCAGGTTGATGGCAGCCCTTTGATAGTTTTCTATACCATAGCTTGCTTTGTAAGAATCCATCACTTTGACGTAGACCAAACCATCCACTTCCACCTCGATATTATCTTTGGTAATACAGGTTTGGCTTGGCACGTCGATAACCTGCTCACGCATTTCCTGCCGGTAAGCGGGTCGGTCGATAAATGGTATCAAGAAGTGGAGGCCGGGTTTGAGTGTTGAGTTATATTTCCCCAGCCGTTCTTGTATGACTTCTTCACGCATCTCTACAATGATAAAAACCTTGGCAAAAATAAAAACTCCAAGGGCAATGATGATAAGTATTGTGGTCCACATAGTGGTATTCTTAAATTAAAATGGTAGGCCTTTAGCAGGCTTGTTGACAAAGAACAGGACGCAAGTTGCAGTTTTTGTTTAGTTCCATGTTAAGATTTTTGTCAGTCATTGATTTCGTCTACCGGTTCTACAATCCAGGTCACATTGTCTCGATAGCGAATTTTTGCTTTAGATCCGGCGGGAATCGTCCCTTCCAAAGTTTGCGCCTGCCATGAAATTCCCTGGAAGTGAATACGGCCCGAGTTATTATTGGCATTTACGGTTTCAATAACGTCGACGATCTGATCCATAGCTTCTACATCTTCATCCGCTAGCTTATAGGTACTCTCCCCTCCCCAATATTTCATAAAAATGGGCCTGATAATTAATAGTAACCCTATCGAGCTGAAAAGCCATGTCATGACCGAAGTGGTGAGATTTTCCATAATCCCAAACCAGCGAAGTATTCCTACCATAAGGCTACTTAATCCCAGAAAAAAAGAGACCCCACCGGGCAAAAATGCTTCGGCAATCATCAAAATGATTCCCCCGATAAAAAAAATAGTCGTTATTGTTGCACCATCCATATTAATCTCTGCTTAATAATTACATTTTTATTATAGCTAATTTTTTTGATTGAGTAAATGCATTTTCCAGGATCGCAAAGATGGAAAAGTATAGCACATTTTTAAAATGTGACGCCCATATTAAATGATGGTTGAAAACCAATGTCATAAATATTCACAGGGACGTTTTCAAAACGGCTGGGAGAGGTGTTCTTATCAATGGCAAATGCAAGCTTACGATACCAGGGATTCTTCCGGTTTAAAACATTAAATATCGATGCAGTCAGATTTATGTTACCCCAGCTGAATTGATGGGAGTATTCGGCAGATATATCTGCCCGTTGATAATCCCCAAGGCGATCTTCGTTTTGAGGTCCAAAAGCGGCTAGTTTGTTAGGAGTGCCGGTGGCATACATCCATGACAGGTAAAGAGAGAAACCGGAAAAAGGTTTTGCAGTAATAGAAGCAGTATACCTGTACCTGCGATCCCAATCCACATAAAAGGGGGTACCATCATTGATGAGAGGATTGGAAAGTGTCATTTTCGAAATTGTAAAGGTCTGATTCAGGGTTAGGAATCGAATCTTATTACGGAGCATGAATTCCAATCCCTTGGCTGTGCCGCTATTATTGATGTACCAGGGATTATTATTAAAGCTGCTACTTAGTGAATAGGCATTTATTTCATGAAGACGTAAATTTTCGTACTTCTTGTAATATCCTTCTGCCTGAAGGTAAAAATATGTTGAGAGGGAAAAATGAATTCCGCCGGAATAATAGGAGTCGGATGTGGGAGGCTGCGATGGTCCTGCGAGAATCCATACATCTGAAGTGACGGTATTACTTAGTGAGATTTGATTCAAAAATTGATGGTTTCGACTGTATCCGGCAAGTAAAGAGATTTTTGATTTTGGAAAAAATATAAGTTTAAGACGGGGCGACCATCGTAAATATTGGCCGTTGGAATAATAATACATCCGGGTTCCGGCAAAAGCATCCAGAAAATTTAAGCCGGAGTAATCTAACTGTAAATAAGTATCCAGCTTATGACTTTTTCGAGAAATAAAAAATCCGGGTCGGTTGAAAGAGTCTTCAAAATATTGTCCAATATAATAGTAATAGGCAATTCCCCCCGTCCACAACCAAGGGCTTCTGTCGTATTCCAAACGCTGTTCTACCTTTATTTCATTGAGTACGCTCTTGTTTTCAAAAGGAAAAATATAAGCCTGTAATGCCTGATTCGACTGGTTGTAATCTATGTAGGTAAAGTCATCCTTCGTAAAGGAAGTACGGTAAATACTTAAACCTGCCGTAGTATTTGAGTAGATATTATCCCCAATCCATTGCTGATATTGAAGGCTTGCCGCACCATTTTTCCAGTCGTTGGTGGTCGAAACACTTCGGCTGTCAATTTTATTTGTATTGGAAGATGAAAAACTGCGGAACAACCGTTGAGCTTGCTGAAAGGTATTGTCACCGCCGTAATACCCACTCATAATAAATCGATTTCCCTTATTTCCTTCGAAATATATTTTCCCATGCAAATCGTAAAAGGAGGCATCAGTTTTGCCAGGGTTTACCAGCTGTGACTGAAAATCAACAAGCCCTTTATCAAGCACATCGTGCCGTCGGTCGACATCGAGTCCCCACTTGACCAAATCGGAATTATTAAACCAGTTGATTGTATTCATATAGGATTTTCTGGCTGAAATGAGCCAGCTGCTAGATCCTTTTTTTAGTGGGCCCTGAAGGGTCAGCCGAGCTGAGGAGTTGGTGATACCGGCGGTTGCTGCTATTCTTTTAAGGGATCCGGTTTTTGTATATAAAGACAAAGTACCGCCGGGAGGGGCCTGGTACTGAGCGGGTGCTATATCGTAAAAAAAGCCACTGCGTTGCAAAACATCTGCGTTGAAACTGTCTATCAAGCCAAAAAGATGGCTTTGATTATAAATAGTAATATTGTCGATAAGCACCCGGAAGCCGTCGGTGGGACTGCCACGTACATGTAGCCCGTCGCTCATAGCAGGAGAAAGTGAAACAGAGGGCAGGGTTTGCAGGGCGCGGACTGTATTGGTTCCTCCCATCGGACTAAAGGTACCAATATTTATCAATTCGGCGCTTCTTTTGTTGATATTATTATAATAATTAGTGCCCGTGACTAAAATCTGATTCCCATTAATACGCGTCGGGTCCAGTCTAAAGGTTAAATCTCTGACATTACTGCTATCCGACAAGTCCAGAAGAACTGTTTTAGAAGCATAGCCGATGTAAGAACATTTAATACGAATAGAGTCCTGTTTAAAAGTTCTATGAAACTGGAAAACACCACTTTCATTAGCACTGGTGCCTTTTGTGGTTTTGCCTTGCTTCCATCTGATTGTAGCAAATGGCAGACGTTCTCCTGTTGAGGCGTCTACTACTTGACCTTTTATAGAAATCTTGTTGTTTGGTCTCTTGGAGAGTGTACGCTGGTAGATTATTACTTGCCCGCGTGTGCTGTCTATCTTGAGGTCAAGATTGTGGACTTTTAGTTTGCTGCGGAGTTTATCCCAAAGTTGCGTATCAGTAGAGCTAAAACTTAACTTGATATCCGAAATAAGTGCGTCTCGATAAAGGAATTGAAACGTGGTTTGATGTTCAATATTCCTTATGATTTTGTTCAGAGGTACATCCTGATATCTATGTTGCCCCAAAGCCGCGTGAAAGCTACCAAACATTATGAAGACTAAGAGGGATATAATCTTCATAGTAAGCTTTTTGTTCCCCATAAGAAGCAGCACAAATCAATTAATTAGGTTTAAAAACGTAAGATCGATTATCCTTTTTTATAAATTCACCACCCATAACCAAGCCAAGGTCATTCAGAGAGGTTTTTAAATTTTCCAGTGAAAGGGCACCGCTTAGTTTCATTTTAGATGCTTGTTGAGATAGTGAAATTGAAATATTGAATTGTTGTTCCAATTCCTGGACGATAAGTTTTGCAGGTTTGGATTTAAAAATTAGTTGCTTGTTAAGCCAGTCGGTAAATTCTGATGCCTCGGTGCGCTTAACAGGTGAAATATTGCCCTTTTCGTTGATCGAGGTGGATTCGCCGGGGCTCAAAATTACGGTGCTATCCCGCTTGGCAGTTTCAACTTTGACTGATCCCTTTTCCAGATATACTTGCATTCTCCTTCCCCACGTGCTCAAAATAAAACGGGTTCCCAGCACGCTTACCCTTCCATTACCTGTTTCAACGGAAAATACCCGTTTGGGATTATGAGTAACTTTAAAATAGCCTTCTCCATGTAATCTATAACGTTCAGATTGAATGTCCCTTTTTAAAGCGAACAGTTTACTGTGCGGACGCAATATCACTTTACTTCCATCTTCAAGCTGAACCGTTTTATTGCTGGTAGAAGATTGAGCAACAAGCTGGGGACCTTGCAGGGAATAGAAATAGGTGATGCCAATCAAAGTAGCAATGATCACACTGGCAGCTATGGCCCATTTTGTAGTATGATGGAAATTAAAAATCCGTTTGACCGGTTTTTGTGACGATGGCTCGGTTTGCTGTTCGATACGTTTCCAGATATCATCTTGGTTGACCGGATGTTTTTCTGCTTGTCGGGATACTATTTTCCGGTACTTTAAGAGGGTATGCACCAGGGGATTCCCAATCGAGGATAAAGACCGCTTGTCTTCTAAAACGGAGTTAACTTGCCGTGCAAGCCCAAGATCAGGATCATTATTTGGAAGAAAATTTTGGGACATAATTGTTAGTAATTACGTATACCTTTATTCATTATGGCTGGTTTTTATCAAAACGAATTTGTCTCGCAATTATATCAATGTTTTCCTGGTCGGATTTAACACCATTGCCTATAGCCAATACCGATTGACCTGCATTCAGGGCATCATTAACATCAGTAAGGGTTTTATAATCACCACTTACGTCAATTTCTGTTTCTTTATTAATTAAGAGAGTTGTTTCATTATCCAGAGTTAGCGTACTGTCGTCAATAGCAACGTTTGAGATGGAGTGGTTAAAATCTATAAGGGACGTCTCTTCACTGTCTTTTCTCTCAAAGTGTATTTGGGTAGCAATAAGGTCGATACCCTCTTTATCAGTTTCTATTCCCAGACCGTCGACGATAATGCGAAATCCTGAATCCAATGCATTTTTCACATCCGCCAGAGAGGCCAGACTGTCACTATATTCAATTTGTGTGGTATCGGTTATTAGGATGGTACGTTCATCCTGTAATACAACCTGCTGTTTATCAGGCAGAACATTTTTTACGATAGCTTCAAAACTAAGGTTGCTATTCTCCTCTTCACTACTATCCTCAATTCTGAATTTAATTCTGCTTGCCATGAATACATTTCCGTCAATATGTCCCTTGCCTTCAGCCTTTACTCGTTGACCATTCTGTATAGAAGTGGCAGCTTGTTTAAGAGTCGTAAAATCACCTTCCGAATCAAATATAGTGTTTTCTGAAAGTTGAACCGTACGTCCGTTTTCAAGTAGCATGGTAAGATTTTCGGGATTGACTGATTTAACAATTCCTTCAAATTCTTCATTCTGGTCACTTACATCACCATTATTCAGTTGGATTTTGAAAAGCTTTTTAAAGTCTTGGAAACGGAGCAGGGCAGAACCATTGCCATTCATTTCGACAGTACCCCGGATCGTCTTTACCTGACTATCACCATTGGTCACTTTCTCAATCAGCATCTCCCAACTAAGAGTCCCCGTAACGCCTTGTTCAAGACTATTGGTAGACTCAGCAATTTTTTTATCAATTTGGATATTAAGCAGATTGATATTGACCTGGTAAGTACGCGATAACTGGTCACCATTACTTTTTTTGATTTCCAGTTTCCCATGTCCGTGATGAACGCCGTCAATATGTAAGATAGATGTTGCATTTGATACACCGTCTATCAGGAATGTATCAATACGACTAAACATTGAATTTCTTTTGGGAGTCTCTATGGTTCCACCGCGTTTTCCCCGATAGTTTATCGTTTCTACACGATCTCGCTGCTGACGAGGTGCTGATATGTAATCGCCGTTGATATCAGTAAAGTTATATTTCAGGGTATCAGAAACGTTTTTAGTGAAGCCAACATGATTAATATTCCTGTTGAATGTTAAAGTGTGTGTGCCAGTATCAGAATTATAAGTATAGTTTATATTGGTCTCTTGTCCACGACCACTGTTGTCTGCTCCACTCTGTATTGTACCGGATAATGTTTTTGCAGAAGTTCGTACAAAGCCGTTTTGCGATATTGTTGTAATGGCATCATTAAGGCTGGATATAATTCCATCCCGCTGATCAGAAAGAGATTCGCCCAGGATTTGGCTGGCTGCTTCCAGATCAGTATTTGTTATTTTGTCATTTTGCGTATTGTCAATTCCACTTAGCGTACAACCGTGTGTAACGAGTATTAGCAAGAAGGTCGTGATAAACCAAAAAACTTTATTCATTTTTGAAATGATGCTACTACTCATAAATGTTTTTGTCAGCTGTTCAAAATTGGAATTATGTCCATCATTTATATTACACATAAGTGGCCCCTTACCCCTAATCCGCATTTACCTCAGAAAATTTTCCAGGGACTGATGATATTAATGCCCGTTCACAATTTAAATGATCCCACACGAAATGCAGGTGAGATAGGCCGACTAGTCGGTTCATGAGTTCTCCTGTGTATAATTTTTTAGTGCCGATCGCAGGTCCTTAAAAGCCAGTCCCATATGATTTTCTACTGTTTTGATACTTACTCCCATAGCTTCCGCTGTTTCTCTGTATGTGAATTCTTGCATAAAACACATGTCAAAAACCAAACTTCGTTTTTCAGGCATCTTTCTGATAGTGTTTTTTACCGCTTGAATAAGTTCCTCGTGTTGAATTTTGTCTTCGGGAGTAAAATCGACACTTGTATTTTCTTCGGATAATTCAGTGTCATTAAATTTTTTGTTATCCCGGATGTTGTTCAGCATTCGGCTATATGCAATGGAGAAAAGGTAAGCTTTCAATGATTTTTCAGGTTCAATTTTGGATCTATGTTCCCATATATAAAGGAAGGCCTGCTGTATTAAATCTTCTGCTGTTTCGTTTCGGATCCCTTTGGAGAGCAGAAAGTGATAAAGGGCTTTATAGTGTAATTCAAAAAATGAATGGAAAGCCTCGGCGTCACCCTCTCTGATCTTTTGTGCAAGCATTTTTTCATCCGGGACCCCCTCATCGGGCAAAGCCATCGCCAAAAACACGAGTTGTAAAATCACAGGATCCGTCATTAAACTGTGTCTGTAATTATATTAATAAATAACCCGTTTGCCGGTTTAGTATATAATTCCAGAACTTACTAAACTATAAGTTCTAATATCCACTTAGAGATCAAAGCCATCTGCTGGATAGGGGACTATCTTCTCCACCTGATCACTGAGCTTGGAGGATAACCAATTTAACTGGTCAATGTGTTGTTATATATTTTTTTAAATCCCCCGCGACATAAAAGAAAGCAGACCCATTAAAGGGCCTGCTCTTTTTGAAGCTGGCTTAAAGCTTCGTTTGGGGAACAACATATTAACAGAGCTTATCCATCTCCGTTTTCACTATCACCATTACCGGCATCGTTATTTTCATGATCTTCGTGTTCACCATGTTCTTCATGCTCTGCATGGAACGAATGCCTGATATTTTCATCAATTTTTTCACGGTTATCAGGATTGGTTGGATCCAATGCATTGCCTGAGGAATCCTTGAACCAAGAGGAGGGATCCACATTAATTGCAACAGAGGCAGAAGCGGTAGTATCAGTTACCGCAAGAGGGGGATTTAATGCCATTTCCAGCTCAAAATCTTCACCAGTTCGATAAGTAAATTGATTACCGTTATAGATTCCATTTATTACTATGGAATAGCCGTCATGCTCTTCACTGCCAGAATTATTATAAAAAGAAGAATCCTGAACAGCAGATCCGTCTTCCGGAGTATCAATTTTGAGTTTGAACTCATCATAAGATCCTTTCGGTACCTGTTTAGAGGTAATATCGTAATTACTACCATCCAGGGGGAGATCTGCGACAAAATCATGTACTTCGAAATCCATAGAATCCTCTTCCGCTGAACTTTTCAGCTCCAGCTTTTTGACCAAGAATTTAACTTCGGTTAGCGAATCCACTGCCTGTGTTGTTGGAGCCCCTGATATTTGTTTGGGCATAGCCGTTGATTGGACTTTCATTTTAACAGCTACCGGACTTTGCCCAGAAGGGTTTGTATTTGTAACATTACAGCCGGCAAAGGGCAATAAAAGTAATGAAATTAATAAGGGTACGGATAAGTATTGTTGTAATAATTTCATAAGAGTGAACTGTATTTGTTGTTATCTATGTGGTTCAGTTTTAAGTCTTCTTTAAGTTCTTTGATTGTAATACACATGAAATATGGGGGTACCCCTAATACTTTCTTAAAAAATATTAAGAAATTTTAATGAAACGGAAGTCAATTCCCCAGGTACAAAAATGTTAACGTTAATTTGTAACAAATTGATGCTTGGTTACTCTTAATAACGAATGTTGTATTAAACAAAGAGTCTACTAACCCTTATTTAAGGATATATGAGTTCTAAAAAAGTTCTGGTTGTTGAAGATGAGATGATCATCGCATTGTTGATTGAACGGATGGTCAGTAATCTTGGACATCAGGTAATTGATAAAGTTGTTTCCGGCGAAGAGGCCGTTAGGGTAGCTGAGGAACAAAATCCTGATCTTATCCTTATGGATATTCGTTTACAGGGAGAGATGGATGGCATAGAGGCGATGTTAAAGATTCGTGAAAAAAAGAATATTCCTGTCATATATATTTCCGGGAATACAGATCGAGTGTATCAAGAGAAAATTAAAAAAACTGATTATATCGATTTTCTATCTAAGCCAATAACGATCTCGGAATTAGATCGATCTTTTAAATTAGCCTCTTGAATTTCCCTGTATTGAATCTTTTGTGATTCTGTTTCGTATTCGGAACAAAACAAAAGTAAATATTATGGGTGCAAAATTTAAAAGGCTCAAAGAAGAATTGAATTCACTAGAAAGCGATGGGTTATTGTCACGCTCGGTCGTTAGCAGAAAGGGAAGGCGTGGAATATTTCAAAGGGGCTTGTCATCGCCTAAATGGCTAAAAAGTATTCTTTTCGTTGGATTTCTAGGTGCTTTTATTTTGTATGCCGGTTTTAGCTATATAGGTACTACCCAATCTCTGGACAATTCTTTTAAAACGGTCGAAAATTTTATTGATCATCCCAATGAAGACCTGTTGACAAGTATGGGGAATTGGATGGAAGATATGGGGTATAAGAATTTGAGTCGTCAGGATCTTATTAACCTTCGAAAACAGGGAGTCACCGCAACATTCACATCACGTATGCGGGATTTGGGATATGCGAATCTTACACTTGACCAGCTGGTGACACTCAGGCAAAACGATGTTTCTTCTACCTTTGCTGCGATGATGAAGGAATTGGGATATAATCTTTCGGTTGATGATCTTATTGAACTTCGTAGGCACAATGTAACGGCTTATTATACCAGCAATCTGCGTGACTTGGGATATACCGATCTTACTAAAGAGGATCTTATCCGTCTGAAAGATACGGGTGTTCGTGTTTCTGAAGCCAAAAAACTCATTGAAAAAAATGGCAAACGTCCCTCTATTGATGATCTAATCCGATATCATATTAGCAATCAATAATTCGGAACAATTGAGACGGCTCGTCTATTAAAAAGGATGAATTTTAACAGTTAAATTCATTCAGTATGAAAAAATTGTTACTATTATCTACTATTGCGCTACTTCTAACTCCCATTATTAGTTATGCCCAGGATGGAGCTGCTATCGAAAATACTATTGGAATTGGCCCCCGGTTGGGATATTACAAGGCTACTAACGCTGATAACGGCAGTTTCTATGGCGGATTACAAACCCGAATCCGTGTGGGGCCGGTATTAGGCTTCGAAGGATCGATTGAATATAGAGGTGGGCAGGAATACGATTTTGCCGGCCAAAAGATGAAGACCAAATTTGTACCGATTACAGCTTCGGCCCTTATCTTTTTACCAATTAATAAAAGTTTTGCCCCATACGGAATAGCCGGTCTGGGCGCATATTATACTATCCATGATTATGAGGGTACATTCACCAATAAAACAAATGATAGTTTCAATTTTGGCTATCATCTGGGATTTGGTCTTGAATTACCCGTCAATTCTCATGCTGCCCTTAACTTTGACTATCGGTATCTCTTTTTAAATCCGAATGAGAATCAGACAAGTACAGCCAATGCCGATTATAGTGGTAATGTTTTTACTGCAGGGTTGATGTTTTACTTGTAAACCACCGGCTTTAATCTCGATAAAAAGCCCGCCAAATCATTGGTGGGCTTTTTTTGTTTTAACAAGATGTGAGTCCAAAATAGAATTTGTATCTTTAAATGAATATTTAGAACTTCCTAGCTATTTAAAATAGATCCAAATAAGACTTAAAGTGATTACTGTAACACCCGAGATTAAACTTCCAGAAGTAGAGTTGAACATTTATACCCCCAGGAATCCGGTTGAGGTTCCAATCGTTGAGAATTGGGTCTGTACAAAAGAAAATAGTCCGAATTTTGTGCGTCATGTAACATTTGACATCTCAGGAACGGAATTGGAAGGACATGTCCGTATTGGACAATCAATTGGAATTCTACCCCCGGGTAAAGATGAAAATGGGCGTGATCATAAATTACGATTATATTCGGTTTCATCTCCGACGGAGGGAGAAGGAGGAAAATCCAACTTGGTCTCAACTACCGTAAAACGCACTATTGAAGAACTCGACGATAATAAATTGTATCTGGGGGTCTGTTCTAATTATCTCGCGGATTTGCAGCCCGGCGACAAAGTAAAAATGACGGGCCCAAGCGGCAGACGGTTTTTATTACCCGAAAATGCCAAAGATTTTAACTATGTCTTTTTTGCGACAGGAACGGGAATTGCTCCGTATCGGGGTATGATTATGGAGTTACTCAAAGCAGGTATCGAAACAGATATCGTGCTCGTTTTCGGTTGTGCCTATCGAACCGATTTACTGTATGCGGATTATTTTGAACCATTACACGAAGAGCGTTCCAATTTTCACTATCTACCGCATGTCTCCCGGGAAGCCCGCCGTAACGATGGTACTAAAAAGTATGTCCAAACTTGCCTCTGGGATCAGTCGGACCTACTGGATCCGATCCTGAAAAAAGATAACACGCTGATGTATATCTGTGGTCTTAAAGGTATGGAACGTGGAATCTATGAAGCTCTGGCAGAGAAAAATATGGATCAATATCTCGATCTTCGGGAACCTGCTGCAAGTAAGAAGCCTTCAGAATGGGATGACAATGATTTGAGACGATATGTTAAACCTTCATCCCGTACCTTCGTTGAAGTGTATTGAAAGCGGGAATCGTGGAATAAGGGGGGGCTTTTTCTTGAAATAGGCCTGTAGCTGGATAGTCTTCTGAATCAACAAGCAGAGGTGCCCTAAAATCTTTGACGCCAGAAAGAAAAGATGACATATCCAATGATTAGCATCTAGATTTGGTCGTCTTCTATCTCGGATTCATACTTGATCCGGTTCACCAAGATTGGTGACGCCACCAGAAACGATATACTTCATAATTTCCGTGGAATTTAAATTTAACGGCGTTACATTGTTTTTCGGCACTAAAAACAAATTTCCAGAAAAATTGTATGAATGGGGACAATAGACTGCCACCATGTTATCAATCCCTAGTCTTGATAGGTCCTGTTGTGTGATAAACCCGATACGTGAGACGTTCATCTCTCCAAAATCAACAAGCACTGGTTTATTAAATTTTTTCTTGTCTCCTACAAAAGCTTCAGTAAGTTCTTTTAATGAGGTATACAAAATTTTGATGATAGGCACCCGCATTAAAAATTGTTCAAGATACCCAACAAGTGGCCTTGTAAAAGCCCTCGAAAAGATGAATCCGATGAGTGCAATCCCAAAAAAAACGGTAATAATTCCTAATCCCGGAATGTCAATGTTCCACGGGTTGAATAGAAGACTATTTAAAATATTATTTGACCATCTAATTGCTGCAAAAATAATATAGAGTGTAGCTCCAATCGGAAAAACAAGGAGTAGTCCACGAAGAAAATTATTAAAAATAGATCGCATAATGTCGATTTTTAGAATTTAATATCAAGACAATACGTTAACAGATTTATGGCTAATAATATCGTCTGAGAAATTTTAAACTATGTTTTATCCTTGGCATAGGTAATAAGTCTTGTGCCAAGGACAATGTTTTGAATCCATTTAATGGTTTTAGTAGCACAGTATTCAGCTTCCAGTTTGTTAATATTAGCTAAAATTCCAGAAATAAGAAGAGTATTAAAGGTGAGTTCAACACTATTTTTTGCTATTTTCAACGCTCTTAAGAATTTGCAACTAAGTTAAGTACTATAAATGACCCATAAGAGTTCTGCTGAAATACGCCAGGAATTTTTGGATTTCTTTGAAGAGAAGGATCATATTACAGTATCCAGTGCGCCGGTAGTTCCTAAGGATGACCCCACGTTATTATTTACTAATGCGGGTATGAATCAGTTTAAATCAATATTCCTGGGGGAACATGATGGTTTTGAGAAAGACGGCAAAACGTGGAAACGGGTTGTTGACAGCCAGCGGTGTATCAGGGTAAGCGGTAAACATAATGATCTCGAGGAAGTAGGCCACGATACCTATCATCATACGCTATTTGAAATGCTGGGAAATTGGTCGTTTGGTGACTATTTCAAACGTGAGGCTATTAGATGGGCCTGGGAGTTGCTTGTAGGTCGCTGGGGCATGGAACCTGATCGGTTGTACGCTACGGTTTTTGAGGGTGACGAACAAGATGGTTTGCCGGTGGATCAAGAATCGATTGATTTATGGGAGTCCGAGACATCTATTAATCCCGATCATATTCTTAAGTTTGATAAAAAGGATAATTTTTGGGAAATGGGCGATACCGGCCCTTGTGGTCCATGTTCTGAAGTTCATATTGATATACGTCCCGACGAGGAGCGTGCCGAAAAAAATGGGGCTGAGCTCGTTAATATGGATGATCCCCGGGTGATGGAAATTTGGAATTTGGTTTTTATCCAATTTAATCGCCAGACTGATGGCTCACTGAACAAGCTGCCTGCTCAACATGTGGATACGGGGATGGGGTTTGAGCGACTTTGTGCAATTTTACAGGATAAGAAATCAAATTATGATACTGATCTTTTTGCACCGTTACTCAATAAAATTGGGGATCTTGCAGATGTGACGTACGGACATGATGAAAAGACCGATATCGCGATGCGAGTCATTGCCGATCACATTCGTGCTGTGAGCTTTTCTATTGCCGATGGTGCTTCTCCCGGAAACGACGGGCGTGGTTATGTTATCCGCCGAATTTTGCGACGTGCCATTCGTTACGGCTGGGACAAGCTGGGACTAAAAGAACCGTTTTTCCACAAGTTGGTGCCAACCCTGGCCGAACAATTTAAAGATGTTTTTCCGGTATTAATTCAGCAGCAGGATTATGTGAACAATGTAATCCGATCCGAAGAACAAAGTTTTCTCAAGACACTGGGACAAGGGATCCAGTTATTTGAGGAGATGATTGATGGTAAGCAACAAATTTCCGGAGAAGATGCTTTTAAACTCCATGATACCTATGGCTTCCCGATTGATCTTACCAAGTTGATGGCCCATGAACGCAATGTTGAGGTGGATGAAGAGGGCTTCAACAAACACATGCAGGAGCAAAAAGAACGTGCTCGTTCAGCCGGCAAATTTAAGGTCGATCAATCTACCCAAAGTGAATGGGTAGCCGTTTCAGATACCGAAGATTTTGAATTTGTGGGATATGATTCGTTGTCCTCAGAAAGTCATATTAAGGCCTTTCGAAAGGAAAAAAACAGAAGTGCAATTATTTTGGATCGAACACCTTTCTATGCTGAGAGTGGGGGACAGGTGGCCGATACGGGAATTATCAGCAATGGTGATGAACACCTGCGCGTGCTGGACGTACAGAAATCAGCCGACGGCTATATCCATTTTGTAGATCACCTGCCTGAAGATCCTGAAGGGGATTGGGAAGCCTTCGTTGATGCCGACCGACGTAAAGAAATCCGTAAACACCATTCAGCGACCCACTTGGTACATGCCGCACTGCGACAAGTGCTGGGCGATCACGTTGCCCAAAAAGGTTCACTGGTAGATGAAAAGCACCTTCGATTCGATTTTTCGCACTTTGATCCCATTTCATCCAAAGAACTCAGTCAGATTGAGGAAATCGTAAATGATCATATCCAGCAAAATATTACTAAGCAGGAAGAACGGGAAGTACCCATAGATCAAGCCAAAGAGTGGGGGGCAACGATGTTGTTTGGCGAGAAATATGGCGATTTAGTTCGGGTAATTGCTTTCGATCCCGATTATTCCATGGAACTTTGTGGGGGCACCCATGTTGATGCCACCGGTGAAATCGGCTATTTTCGATTTTTGAGTGAATCTTCGGCTGCTGCCGGCGTTCGTCGTATCGAAGCGAAGGTGGGTAAAAGTGTAGATAAATATCTTCGTTCTGAAAATGAACTTATACATAAAATCCGTTCTGAGATAGGTCAAAGCCAGGATCTTGCAAGAGATATACACCAACTGATTGAAGAAAGAAAGGATCTAGAACGGGAAGTGGAGCAACTCCAGCATCAACAGAGTATTACCAAACTGAATGAGTTTCTCACTAATGCCCACGAAATTAAAAGCGGCATTAAACTGGTTTCCGGAGAAGTGCCTCACGCTGATATGGATTTATTGAAACAGCTCGGGTATGAATCGCTCGAAAAAAGTAAAAAAGGTACTATCACTATTTTGGGGGCCCGGGATAAAGAAGAAGGTAAAGTGTACGTTGCAGCCGCAGTTACCGATGATTTAATCAAAGGTAAAGGGGTTAAAGCCGGATCGCTGGTTGGCGAACTGGGAAGAATGCTGGGCGGTGGTGGCGGAGGCCAGCCTAACCTGGCAACAGCCGGGGGACGTAATCCCGAAAAATTAAAAGAAGTATTTGATAAGCTGGACAAAGTCATTATCAAGCATTTAGAATGATCCTAACGGGATTTGTAGGGATGAAATTCGTGTTAAGTTTTTTAACAGGTTAAACCTGTAATCTTCCATAATTTTATGGTATATTTTCAGACCTTATTTTTGTGGAAATTTTCAATTGAAATCGTTGCAACAGCAACAATTGTTGTAAACAGATATTATGGCTAAAAAAAAGAAAGAAACCCAAGAAATAACATTTACCCCTTCGGGAACCGGTATTCGTACAAACGGACACGTCGTTCGTAGCACCGAATTACCCAATCCCACAAAGAAAAAACATAAATCACTTGGCTTGTCAGAAGAGGATGTCGTTGACATGTTTGAACTCATGTATTTGCAGCGGCGCTTCGAAGAACGAGCTATGCAAATGTATCAAAAAGGAAAGTTTGGTGGATTTCTGCACCTTTATATGGGGCAAGAAGCAATCTCAACGGGTACGGTTTATGCCCTGAATGATGACGACGATATTATTACTGCTTATCGTGATCACGGTTGGGGATTGGTTCGGGGAGTATCGCCCAAAGAAGGGATGGCGGAACTTTATGGTAAGGAAACCGGCTGTTCGCATGGAAAAGGGGGATCGATGCACTTTTCCAAAGCTGAAAATCATTTCTGGGGCGGTTTTGGTATCGTTGGAGGGGAAACACCTCTAGGTGGAGGCATCGCTTTTGCCAACAAATACAAGCAAACGGGGCGGGTTACGGCTTGTTTTCTTGGGGACGGTGCCGTTGACCAGGGATCGTTACACGAAACACTGAATATGAGTCAGAATTGGGGGCTTCCCTGCATTTATGCGATTGAGAATAATGGTTATGCCATGGGGACAGCTGTTCATCGACATTCGGTTGGAGAGCTTTATGAACGTGCTAAAGGCTATGGAATGAAAAATGCCGTAATTAATGGTATGGACGTTTTTACTGTCTATGAGAAAATGAAAGAGATTGCCGAGGATGTTCGGAAGAACAGCGAACCGTGGTTAGTTGAAATTCGTACGTATCGGTATCGTGGGCACTCGATGTCTGATCCGATGAAGTATCGGACAAAAGAAGAGCTCCAGGAGTATGAGAAGCTGGATCCTGTTGAACGCATTAAAAAATACTTGCTGGATGAAGATATTATCGATGAAGATAAAATAGATGAAATCCAGGATGGGATAGAAGATACTATTATGGAGGCTATTGATTATGCCGAGGAAAGCGACTTTCCCGATACCAGTGACCTCTATAAACATATGTTTGTCGAAGATGACTATCCGTTTCATAGATAGATTATGATTGGAAATGCTTTTGACAAGCAAAGTATCCGATAAGCTAAAATTTTATTACTACATATAATAAAGAAACAGAAAAAATATGGCTGAATTACAATTCAGAGAAGCAATCCGGGCTGCTATTGATGAAGAAATGAGCCAGGATGAGAATATTTTTGTTATGGGCGAAGAAGTTGCAGAATACAACGGTGCCTATAAAGTAACCGAAGGACTACTTGACAAATATGGATCTAAGCGGATGATTGATACTCCTATTGCCGAACTTGGCTTTGCCGGTATCGGAGTGGGAGCCGCTATGAATGGCCTTCGGCCCATTGTTGAGTTTATGACTTTTAATTTCGCGGTTTTAGCGGCTGATCAGATTTTGAATCACGCATCAAAAATCCGGTATATGACTGGTGGACAAATCGAGATACCGATTGTCTTTCGGGGCCCGAATGCTTCAGCGGGTCAATTAAGTGCTACTCACTCTGTATCATATGATGCGATGTATGCTCATTTTCCGGGACTTAAAGTCATCTATACTTCAGAACCGGCCGATGCCAAAGGATTATTAAAGTCGGCGATTCGGGATGACAATCCGGTACTCTTCATGGAGTCGGAGCAGATGTATGGTTTGAAAGGTGAAGTGCCGGACGAAGATAATTTTACAATTCCTATCGGAAAAGCCAAGGTCAAGCGCAAGGGTAGTGATGTAACGGTTGTTGCCCATGGCAAGATGTACCATGTAGCTACAAAGGCAGCTGAACAGTTGGCTAAAGATGGTGTAGAAGTAGAGCTTATAGATCCACGTACGGTAAAGCCACTGGATATTGAGACAATTGTGAAGTCTATCAAAAAAACGAATCGTTGTGTGGTTGTAGATGAATCTCATCCTTTTGGCGGATTGGCTGCAGAAGTTGGATATTTGATTCAGCGCGAAGCATTTGATTATCTGGATGCGCCAGTACAACGTGTGACTCTGCCGGATACCAATGCTCCTTTTGCAAAGAATCTTTTTGATGAATGGTTACCGAGTCCGGACCAAGTTATTGAAGCAGTTAATATTGTTACTTATCGTAAGTAATTTAAATTTTTAAAAATTCAGACAGATACTATGGCAGTTAAGGTTGAAATGCCCAAGCTTAGTGACACGATGGAAGAAGGTGTGATTGCTAAGTGGCACGTACAAGAAGGAGATAAAGTAGAATCCGGTGATATCATTGCCGAAGTGGAAACTGACAAGGCAACGATGGAAGTTGAGGTATTTGACTCTGGTACGATACTAAAGATCCTGGCCAAAGAAGGAGAGGCAGTTCCTCTGGGGAATTTGATGGCCGTTATCGGCGAAGAGGAAGAAGACATTAGCGATCTTCTGGAAGATGCTCAATCAGAAGGTTCCTCTGAGAAAGCCGCATCAAAGGAAGAAGAAAAGTCTCAGGAAAATAAAGAAGAAAGCTTCGAACCGGTATTTGGTGACTTGGAAAGTAAAGGTAATGGACAAGTTACCGAAGAGGAAAAAGAAGGACGGATTAAGGCGTCTCCCTTGGCGCGAAAGATGGCCGAAGAAGAGGGTATTTCGCTTTCAAATGTAAAGGGCAGTGGTCCACAGGGACGTATTATTAAGCGTGATATCGAAGAATATGAGCCTTCTAAAGTGTCTGCTGCTCCTGCTGCAACGATTTCTCACGAAGATCAAGAACACCGGGTCTCACAAATGCGTAAGACTATTGCTCGTCGTCTATCAGAGAGCAAGTTTAGTAGCCCGCACTACTATGAGACGATGGACATAGATATGAGTGCAGTCTGGGACGCCCGTAAAAAGCTGAATGAGATTAGCGATACGAAAATAAGCTTTAACGATATTATTGTTAAAGCTTGCGCTACGGCTCTTAGACAACATCCTGAAATCAATAGCTCATGGCAAGGCGATAAGATTATCGAGCATGGTGATGTGAATGTTGCTGTAGCGGTTGCTGTAGAAGCGGGTCTTGTAACTCCAGTCATTAATAACACGGACCAAAAAGGGTTGCAGCAGATTGCCGTCGAAGGGAAAGAATTGTTTGATAAGGCACGAAACAGAGATTTACAACCAGAAGAAATGGAAGGTAGTACTTTTACGGTTAGCAATCTGGGTATGTTTGGAATTGAAGATTTTACTGCAATTATCAATCCGCCCAATGCTTGTATTTTAGCCGTTGGTGCTATTCGAGAAGTGCCGGTTGTCGAAAATGGTGAAGTGGTACCGGGCAAACGAATGAAGGTCACTATGTCTAGTGATCACCGAATTGTTGACGGTGTTATGGCTGCTCAATTTTTAAACACCCTTAAGGGTATGCTTGAAAATCCACTCGGATTAGTATTGTAATCTAACTGAATTATTTTATCACTTATCGACAGCTCTGAATCGAAAGGTTCAGAGCTGTTTTTGTTATCCCTATAACATATATACTTTTTCTACAATCTAATACCCATATAGTACATCGGATATTCACTGTGTTACTACGCTCGGATTCGGAGAGAAGAAGTATTGAACGTTGAAAGCAGAATCCTCCCCCTCTTTTGGTTAAACTTATTTCTTAGAGTCCCAGCTGATTTATCAGGATTACATGCTTATCTGAGGCGAAAGAAGAAATAATTTCTGATTTTTTTTCATATTTCCCATTTCCCAAGTATGGAAAAAATCTAATAATTGTAAAAATCACCTCTGTTAGCCTATAAAGGCGTTTTTGTATATAGGAACGCCATACCTCCATATTAGAATTTTTTAATATTAAAAAATTCTAATATATTAAAAAACAGCTTAAGAAAAGTCGAAGAGTTGACGATAAAAGAGATAAAAGTTAGTGATACAAAAAGCGCTGCCGATCATATTATTTTTTTTGAGTACACTGCCGATGACCGGATTTTCTCAAAGTTCGGGGCAGGCAACGATGCGTGTCAGCGTGCGTGTAGTTAGTGCTACAAGTATAGAAACTGTTCAGCCGTCTTTGGTTAACTTATCGGAGAGAAATGTCTCTACTTTAGGCGGAATCAAATTAGAAGGAGTGGATGCGAGAAGTACTTTAATTAGCACTGATAAAAATGTAATTCTTAAAGGAGCCGGTGGAGAGAAAATTCATTTAAATGTATCCCGGATTGAATCGAATAAGGATTCTGATTCTGCAGATGTTAAATTTAAGGGGATTGTTGCTAAGAAAACGATGCTGGCGGGCATATATAAGGGCAAACTCACTACGACTATCGAATATTTTTAGGAGTAAAGTAGCTAAGCAATAAATTCCTTCATGTTGTACGGTTACTTAGCATTATGCTCAACTAATATCACAATGGGCTGACCAATCGTTGAAATCTTGCTCAGCTTTTGTTGAAGTTGCAGGGCTTGAGACCACGTATTAACATTGTTAAAGATTATAATATCTTTTTTAGGTCTTTTTAAGTTGGTATCTGATCCGGAGCCAATCACGTCACTAAGAAATGTATCCTCTGATTGTTGCGTAACTCCCTGCACTTGCACCTGAAAGTTGAAATTCATAGGGCGTTCTTTTCCCTGAAGAATATTAATTTTGTTTTTAACGTAATTGATAAAAGCATCATGGAATGGATCAAGAGTTTTTATCCTTGCCAACTCGTCACTCAATTTTGAATGTGGATCATATTTTTTTGCAATAACAACATTATACAGATCATTTGCTGCGTCTTTTGTAATAATCACAGATCGTTTTAGTATGGCCTCTGATGCTTTAGCAAATTTATCAGCCTCTTCTTTTGATTTGAACGAACCAACCTGAATCCGATTTTGATTATTGATGAACGCATTCTTGTATGAGTATCTATTTCTAATTTTAGTTAATTGGGCTTTCATATTCTCTGCAGCATTACTGATATAGACTTTGTAAAGTCCAACTTCTTGATTATAGCTAATGGCCAAATCTTGGCCTAATACTACCGTTGCATTAGTAGCAAAATTTTGAGCACGTTTCATAGTACTAAATGCTCTGACTTGTACAAATTTGGGATGTTTAAAAACGGTGGTCTTATATTTCTTTTTTAACTTAACGATTGCGGCATTAGAATATGTACCATTATGATAGGATATCAGGGTTTCTATAGCATCATCTTGGTTTGTAATAGGAGTACTTCTAATTGCATATAATCCATTTTTTGTATTTAAAGTGATGATGAAAGGGGTACCTAATCGTTTACTGGCTTCAGATGCAACACTTTTTGCCTTTTTCAAAGTTTTAAAACTTGCTAACTGAATTTCATAATAAAGCCTATGGTTATTGACACTTTTTTCCCGTTTAACAGGCGATTTTTTCTTTTGTGTCAGCTTTTTTTGTTCCGTTTGTGTTGTATCCTTTTTGGGGATTACCATAAAATTCAATCCTTCTACAAAATCCCCCTCCGCCAGTGATTTGATAGTTACTTCCATCGTGTCGGGCTTGGAAACAGCATTGAGAAAGTCTATCTGTTTAGGATCGATAAATAGGTTGTATTTGCCGGGAGGGATCTCATAGGCGTAGAATGATCCGTCGGAAAAGGTACGCAGTTCTTTATTGAATGGTTTCCTGCTGGATGATTTTTTATAATTTGATTCAAGATACAAACGAACACCGCTCAGTGTTTTGGAAGTGCTACCTTGTTTTTCTTTTACCATTCCCGAAATTACCCCAGATTGGTAAAAGGGAATCTCGATAGTTTTATATTGATTAGGATCCGTGACGATTGAAAAATTTTCAGCATTGGGTACTAATAACGGATTACTTATAGCAGCCTTGTTAATTTCAAGATTATATCGATAATAGGGAAGGAGTTGCGAAATATAGTTGATGCCGTTCTTAACACTTGTTCGTCCTCCGGCGCGGTTTAGATGTACTGCGGGGTCGGTGATGACTTTATCTGTACTGTCTTCATAGGTGCCATCGTTGTTTTTATCCACGAACAAGCGCACGGCAGCACCCGACTGCCCGACCTGTTGACGGTTATTAAATAATAACTGATCTCCATAAGAATCGTACCCAATAGATCCACGAAAATTTTGTGTGACAGAATAGCTAGAACCTGAAGTCCGAGAGGTCGTATTGCTGCGGATATCATTGAAGTCGATAGTAAAGTTGAGACTGAGTGAGTTAAAATCTCCAATAAAATTATGTCCGAATGTGAATTGGAATCTACCGGTTCGCTTAAAATCACGAGAAAGTTGTAGGTCGGTCTCTTCTAATTGATTTAACCCAGGTAGATAAGAAAATTGACCGCGGATAAATATTCCCTGAAAAATTCGAGGAATCGAACTGAATCGTCCCACAGAATACGTATAAGAATTAGTAAGCCGGGAAGAGGAAGTGGTAGTAAGCGATAAATCACCTGCTTGCTGATCCTGATAGCCAAGGCGTATATTTAATCTTCCTAAACGGGTATTCAAATCGGTACGGTAGCGTAATAATTGAGCTGTTCCTGATTTTTGATAAGTAGACGACCAGCGAATATTTAACGGCACAGGGCCCAGCTGGAAGGGAGTAAAGAGGCTTAGACGTGCCTGTTGATCGTAACCTCCAATATTATACAGACGACTACTTCCTGGATTGTAGTCGTATTCAAGGTTCCAGCTGGCCCCGTTATTATAAACCACGCTGGAGGTTAGTGAATAGAAATTTTCGGTGTTAAAATTGGCGCTTAATAAATAATTTGAAAATAGACGCGCATTTAAAGTACCGGTAAGCGAGGGGCGCTGGGAGTGGTAGTTTGTGAGGTATTCAGAGGATACTTTGGCAGTCAGCCAGTCGGCTACGCCTGTTGAAACAGCTGCTGCACCTACATAACCACGTTTCGTAGAACCTAAAATAGGGTTATCCAGTTGTCCGCCACTAAGCGTATAATCAACCTGACCGGGTGGCAGATAATCAAATGGAATTTGAATGCGCGAATCGCGGTCAATCTCTCGTCCCGAGGGGGTATAAATCCGAACCGAGTAGTTGGTACTCCCATAAGTAAGGGGCACGGTAAAACGGTAATTGCCCGACTGGTCTACTTGTTGATAATCGACCATTCGATTATTGAGGTATAGCTCTACTTCTGACTGCTGCGTAGCATTACCGTCAATTACGTAGCGATCAAAAAGCAACCGGGGCTCTATTGGTTTGTTGGATATCTTTATCCCGGTGATAGAGCGATTGCTGATGCCTTCGGTATAGGTCTGTCCGGCAATAGCGCTACTGAAAAACGGATTATTACGTTGGACATATCTCCATCGCAGTCCACTGGTTGTAAACGAACTTTGCTGGTTAGATACGGCGCCAAAAAGATTACCTTGCACATCTCCATCCAGCAGCTCAACCCCAAGGGCATTGCTGAACGTTAGTAGTTGAGAGTTTTTTGTGTAAATCCCTGAAACATTGTAATCCAGAAAAGCGCCATTGAGCGTACTATAATCACGGTCGTATTTTAAGGGATAATAGCTATGCTGATAAATCGGTTTTTTACGATCTAGTTGCTTTCGTTTTTGTTCGCGCTCATATTGTGCTACGACCGGCAGCTTATCGTTGGTAGTAAGATCCAGCGTCAGATTGTTGAAGTCGGTGGTAAACTTGAGCCCAAATAGTTTTTCGAAGACCTCCGGCTTTACGAAATAATCAATTTTTTTGATTAAAAAATCGTCTGCTGTCAGTTTAATTTGGGTATCACCGGATTGAGCAGTTTGATTTTTAAAATCGAATTTGAATTCTTTTTTACCGAGATAGTTGCCGGTAATGGAAAGCGTTCCCTGTTGAACATCATGGGATATTTTAAGCACATTGAACAATTCACTGACAGGGAGATAGAATTGTTTATTCTTGTAATAAGTCGTCACATAATTACTGACGACTCCGCGGTACTGAAAGGCGAGATATACCTCGCTGCCCTCCGAATTATTTTGGGCTTGAGACAGTGGTGCAAAGGGAAACAGAAAGATTAGATATACTGCCGCCGAAAATACCAATCGTCTTATGCGGGGCCATTCGTTCACTCAATGGTGATTTGTTTTTGAAACGAAACAGGTTTGATCTGTAGTAAATTTTCAGCGCTAATATCCCGGCGTTGTGAAGTGATATTACCTGAAATTGTGTATTGTCCGGGACTAGCGTTTGAAAGATCCATGGTAAATGTTCGCGTGATATGCGTATATACTGAGTTCGTAGTGCTTGTTTGATAGATTGTGTTGCCTTTGTTGCTGGTCACTTTAAGATCGATAGAACCCACAAACGGTGCATTACCAGTTTGTTTCATACTCACATTAATTTGTCCCGTTTGTGTACTATCTGTTTGGGCAAAATCAATGGATGTTACATCTACACCAGTCTTGGCATCCTTTGTTCTATATTGAGCCGCAATAACTTGGTTGACAATCAAATTAATTTGTGCACCTACCTGATTTTGTCCTACGCTTTCGATGGGAGGAGAGACGGGGTTTGATTGTATTTTGACTCGAGACCAGTAACCACCGGGCTTAAGATCGTTTGGCGGACGGGCCACGAATCTTACCACTTGCCGTTGTTGTGGCTGAAGTGTAAAGTTTTTGGGAAATACCTTGATCCAGGTTGCCATGGATTTTTTTTCGGCCATAGCTGAATCTTTAGTAATAACCAGATTTCCATTCTTTGAAGTTGGATAACCGAATTCGGTACTAATGGAAATTTCCTGGGCCTGCTGGCCCCCATTACTTACGGTCAGCGAGCTAAACCGGCTTTGGTTATCGAAAAAGAGAGCCGTTGGGGCAATACTGACCTGGGCTAATGATCGGGCAGTAAATATAAATAGAAAACTCAATAAAAAAGCTGTAGCGGTCTTTTTTAAATCTGTAGATGCAATGATTTTCATAGTAGTCTGATTTGATCCCGGTAAATACTGCTACAATATAGGTAAAGTTGTTTTTATAAAAAAAGCTCCAGAATTAATACTGGAGCTTTTAATTTCTAAAATGATAAAATGAAAATAATTAAATTGAGTAATCAATGCTGATGCTCACTGAATGGGTATAAGTGCCTTCGGCTAGACTATTAGTAGATTGAGCAGAACCTGAGGAGCTGTCAGTAGCATTATTTAACTTTCCACCAATCCACACTGTACCAGTACCTGAGAAATTTGTTCCCTGTACTGTGATGCTATTTCCATATCCACCTGCACTACTGCAAGTATTACTACCTGACGTGTCCGTATCTTCATAGCATAAATTAGGAACGAAATCTACGGAAAAATTGGAATCATTTTGATTGCCCAAAGTGACTGAGCTGGGAGGTGTAATGGAAACTGATTGATTTGCTGTTCCACTGAATACAATATATCCAATTTGTTGAGTTCCTCCAATTGTTCCGGAGTTTGAGCCAGATTGTGTTGGGTCTAATGTGGGGGCCGTTGAACTAATGTCTGTTGGAATTTGGCCAAAATGAACATCTTGGGTGCTTGTAGACTTTATTGTTGATACTACATGAGCATCGGCTGTTATGTTACTAACCTGTGCGAAAACACTTCCGCTAAAAGTCAATATAAAAGTTAAAACTGTGAGTAATGAGATTGTCCGTTTCATGATATTTAGATTTTGTTTCGGGTATAAAAGCCTGTTGTTTCTTTGTTTCAATTCAAACTTAAGTAATGTTTGAGAGAGCAAAAATTAAGTTCTATTAATTAAGAATCTTCTAATTTGGGTTAAACGAGCTTAATTTTTTTGCTGTCCAATTCCCCGTTTAAAGCCGCATAAAGCTATTATTTTCTATGTCTGCCTTCAAATTATAAACCTTTAATATTTTTGCAGACCCGGGGCGGGTTACCTGGAGATGAACTGCACTTTGGTTGGCAGATAACATGCCGTTAAATGAAATGTTATTTCGCTTTCTCTAATAAGAGGCAGTACTGGTAGGCTATACTTCGATGAGCAAGGCACAGTCGTAAAATCCCCAAGGCCGCCTCTTAATAGCTTTCGAGCAGAGTCAGGGAGATTCAATTATTCGATTCCGCTGCGCTTCTATCAGAATGACATTAACGTTGGTTTGATTACTTTAAAAAGAGGCAGTATCACCTTGAACGTCAGCCGAAGGGGCTCCAAGAATAAATTTGCCAGCATCTAATGAATTGTTCCCTCAACCGCCTTTGAATATCTTCAGGGAGATCTAGCACGACTTTCTACTAGCTACTAAATACTATTTACTGACTACTGATAACTCACAAATATTCTACATTCAGCACAATGTCATTTGAATACACACCATCCGGAACGTTGCCAATATTCACAGAACCATACATAAAAATATAGATGGTATTCCAGGGACCGGGTTCAGAATTGGGGTTCACCTTAATAATGCTTGAAGTGTTGGAAAGCTTGTAGGTATTTTGGTAGTTATGTTCAGCATACCCATAACGGGAGAGTAGCTCTATGGGAATAGTTTCTTTTGTCGCAGGATTTTCATGATATAGTTCATGGGGTTTATTCAGATTGATCAGAAGGATTTCATTTTTAAGGGCTGTGATGCTGAAAATCCCCATATTTAAACTGCCAAAGTCAATTGCTTGGCGGCCGCTATTGGTCGCTAATGTTCCAAAGTCAAGAGGCTGTTCGGTACTTGCAGTTAGTTTGGAATCGATATTCAGGTTAAGATCAATAAACTGGGCGCGAATGGTTGTCGCAAAGCCAAATATGAATAGGGCGCCGGCAAAAATTTTTTTAAAAATATTATGTGGCGAACTAATCATAATTGATAGTTACTGTAACATCGCTTGAATAAGGTCCTGCGTCTACATTACCAACATTGATAGAACCAAATAAATACAAATAGGCTGTTTCTTCTACCTTAGCTTGATCAAAGGCATTCGTCGGCGGGGGAGGAGGCGGGCCCGGTGGCTGGCTCTGTCGCTCCAATACGGGAAATCGAACTGTAAATGAATTGCCTGAAATATTATTGATGAATTTGGCTTGTCCGATATTGGGAGTTCCTTTATTATTGGCGTAAGCCGCTTTTAAATCAAAGGGAATTGATTTTTGTGAATTTGTAGCATTTGTGGGATCTCCATTTAGATATAAATCAGTAAATGAAACCTCAACAATCACATCCAAATATTGAACGCCGGTAATAGTGATCACTTTTCCACTATTAATGTCTAGCGAATATTGGCCACTGCCACTAACAACTTGTCCAAAGCTTAAATCATTGCTGTTTAACTCCCCAACTGAAAGATTGTAACTGCCATAGTGCCCAAAGTGTACTTCCTGGGCGCGGGCTGACCCTCCCCATCCTAAAAGAAAAAAAGTTATTATCAGAAACTTTTTCATGGCTATCAGATGTATTCAATATCAACAGTGAACTCTCCCTGGTAGTTGCCTGGTGTAGCCGTCGAAATATCTACATTGCCTCCAATCCACAAATAAAAATGACCTTTCCTGTTAAATTTAAAATCCCGGTTTTCCCGGTTTAGCATCTCTGCACTTGACTGGTCATCTTTTGTGTTTCCAGCTACTTTATAGTTAAATAATAATGTTTCGGTACCCTTGCTGCGGGCGAGTTCGCGTTGTCGCAAAAAACTAATTCTTATGTTGGCATTCGGAGTACCTGTAGCAATCATTTTACCTGCATTAGCACTCGTCTGGGGATCTATGGCGATACGGTTGTTTTGGGCCTCCGCCTTTGAGAGTTTCATGGTCTGGATGGTAACCATTTCAATAGAACTGATTACGTTGGCTGAGACATTAATTGATACATCCTTACTGCTATTTGTTTGAGCCACAGCAGAGACAGGATTCATAATCCCAAATCCATATAAATAAAAAATTAGTATTGAAAGCTGTTTCATTAATAGCCGATTAGATGATATAAATTCTATTTCCTTCTTCATACCGTTGTTGGTATAATTTTATGTCACCCCAAAATAAAAAATGCGGAAGAGATGTTCTCCCGCATTGGATTAGAATCGTCAAATATTATATGAATCTAATATCGGCTTTCATAAGTGACTACACGCGTATATTTGTTCTGGTGGATAGCATTGGCGGCGGCTATTTTCGCATAATTTTCACCGCGGCAGTCATATTGAAGATTTAGATTTCCGCCGATATCAATATTAATTTTTCCGCTATAATCACTGGTATTACCTACCAATACGGACCCATTAATAGTAGGAGTTCCACGGCCTGTAAAGTTATAGGCATTTTCAAATACTACCAATCCATTAAAGGTAAAGTTGCCAGCCAGGTCTAGCTCGGAGCCGTCTTCTTGATAAGCAAGTTTTCCATCCGTTCGAATAACCAGGATACCATAGCCATCACTAATTCCGCCGGTAATTGTGGCTGAAGAATCCTCAACAAAAAAGACGCCCGGATGATCTTTGGTACCCATTGAACCCTTGTAATTGTCACCGATATATTGGACGTCAGTAGTATTTTTAAGTCGAGCAATAAGCTGATCAGTGGGTTGATAGGATAGTTTAGAATCTGAAACAACCTGTGAAGTACCACCTACCGAGATACTGGATGTCTGGTTTTGAACATAATTTTTTGTTGAATCCGTCATGGTAGTAATTCCAGGCTTGTCTTGGCAACCGCTGCCGGAAGGGGCACTTCCATTGATGCTGGCACTACCACCGGAAGTCAGGCTGAAATTCCTGGTAGCGATAGCAAGCGGTGATGGGAAATTCGGAACAAAGTTACTAAAACGTGCTATCAGGTAAACACTATTCACCGTTGCCTTGTAATGATCATCTGTGGTCGCTGTAGAAATCATTCTCAAGGAATCTGATTGCCAGTAGCTATTGGTCGCATGATTCGCATTTATGTATTCAGCATATACCGTAGTTCCGATACCATTGATTGTTGTAGAGTCGGGATGACTCTTTGTATAGCTGCCAATCCATGTAGAATCTTTATTTATTTTCTGCATGGCAATTTGGATAAACGTATGTGCTGCATTTTCAGCCGCAATTTCTTGGGCATAAGATACGGTTTTCTGAGTTAGTAATTTGCCCTGATCGGCTGTACTTATTCCTATGATGGCCAGAGAAACCAACACTCCGGCACAGATGATTAACATTGCTCGTCCCATAATTATATCCCGTTTGTATTAAAATTCAAGATTCGGTGGAGAGAAACGTTTCTCCCATACCGAAGTCACGTACCGCCCTGAGTTACCCGACGATTGATAGATTTTTTCATGACTTTGCAGTTCAATTGATATGTACAACTGTTTAACATTGGCCATTTCAGAACTCGTCAGCGGAGTTTTTAAACTATCCTTTCGCGCCGTTCCATATTTGTCATAATAATTGATTCGCAATTTGGTTACCCCACTTTTAATAGGAGTCTGCGAAATAAGACTTCCTGACGCATCACGAACCGTTCGCATCAGTACTCTGTCATTTGGGTTTTTAGAATTGCTTACATCGGTATTGGTCAGGTCCCAGGTTATTATTTCTACGGAGTTGTCGGGGCTGTTATCGATATTGCTGTGAAATTGGATTTTATTACCTTCAGCTACGGTCAAAATCGGATCGGTTGTACCTTTACGGTTGTATCCCATCTTTTGAATGTCATTTGACATCATATCGGAAATGGATGCTGCACGCTCCCGCGTTATTTGAGATAGCGTTATTTCATTAGAATTGCTCGATACCGACATGTTCATCGAAAGTATTGCCAGCAAGATGATACCTGCTATGACATAGCTTGTAATTAATCCCACATTCATAATGCTATTCCTTTAATTGGAGTTACTAATCTGCGTAATAATTTCGAATGAACTCAAAATTATATTTTTTTGAATCGCTCGACTTGTTGAGATATTTCGACGAAACGAAAACCCGTATCTTTTTAAATGTTGTTCTGTTACCAGTTGAATCATAGGTGACAGGATCAACATAAAATACATGGGCCCAAACTTTGAAAGTCCCATGTTCGGTAGTGACAAAGTCTTTCCAGTTGTTATAATCATCAAAATCATTAAAATCTCCGCGGGAGGTTTCGGAGGATTCAGGCCCCAGTGCCGAAGGGCTGGTGAAATCTCCCGGGATGTTGGTAGGAGGGAGCGCACCGGTGGTTTTGGCATCAAACTCTTTGGTTCGCGATTCTTCAATAACGTCCTGAGCAACGGCGATAACTTCCTGTTCCATTTCCCCAGTGATTTGCATTTGGGTATTTCGGATGATCATTCGATTAGCACTCAGTAAAATCAATGAGAAAATGACCATCGCCGCCATGGTTTCTATCACTTCAGTAATCCCTACCATAATTGTACCTATTTATAAATACAAGTTATTTTTCAATATATTAAAAAAACTTAATAATCATAGATCTTAATATTTAATCCACCTATTCATTTTACAATAAAACTAAATTCAATCCGATTAGATTTCATTAATGCAATTGTTACCAAGCATAGCTATCAAAGTAAATAGCTTTTAGTTTTTGATCACCTTCCTGCAGTTTCAGTTGTCGAGACCTATGCTCTTTCATCAGTTTATCTTTGTCTGGATTATAGATAAAAAAATTATAATCTAATTGTTTTCCCATTGCTGAATAAGGGAAATCTACAGTTACTTGATAAATACTGTCAACCGGTGCAGTATCCTTCATGTATACTTTTTTGGTCGAAGAAAGAGGAAAGACATTGCCTTTCAGGTATATATCGTCCCGTTTGGGAATCACCGTACTGTCTTTCAAAAGAGGCTTGAGATTCACCTTAAACGTAACTTTACTTTGGGCGAATGCCCTACCCGTACCAAACAAAAAGATGAAGAGTAACAGTGTCCCAATTTCTTTATAGCTTAAAAAGATTCCGATATATTTTTTAATCTTCATTAATAGTTACTTGAAATTTTAACTGGTTTTTCCTTCCAATAAAGTTGTGCAAAACTGCTCGTTCGGGGATAAGCGGGGGGGAACGTATTCGCTAACCGCTGATCGTAAGTATATGCTTTGCTATAACCGGATTGTATCCCCCCGCTATTAAAAGTGCCGACCGGCCCTCGCTGTTGTTGTTGTACCCCTCCAAGCAAATTTAAGGTGCCTCTTGGAGAGCCGGTCCAGTAATATTGCACCGTAAATTGACCAAGCGCCAAAATGGAAGCATCAATTTGCAAATCCTGATTACCGGAATCATTTTCCGCACCATAGGCCACCGTAACATTCCCTTCACTAACAATGCCTAATAAATCATTTGAGTTCGAATTTTTACGGGGATCAGATGCGTATTTGATATCACCGGTTATTCTTACTTCATCGGACGAATGTAAGGTAACACGTCCATTGACTGTACCCTGAACAAATACCTTTCCTGAAGATGATATTATGCCGTTGTAATGACTGAGATCATAATTGGTCGGTGTCCCCCAACCACCGCCTTGCGGCTGCGAAATATCTACTGTTCCGTTATTTCTAAAATTGGCTCTGATATCCTGATTGAAATTAAGCCCCCCATTTGCCGCCTGATTTCTTAATGGCTGGAGACTGCCGGCCGTAGGCATGGGAATGGTCCCGGCATTGAAGTTGGTCCCCCCGTTAAATTGAGGATTGTTATTATTTGATCCGGAATATCCCTGCCACATATTCGGAGAACTTACAAAGCCATTAAAGGTTGGGTTGCCCGAAATTTGCATTTGTCCATTCGTGTGAACAGGACCATTAAATGTATCAGAAGAGTAAAAGTAGATACCACTGGGTTCAACGTTGGTGAAATAGGCGAACCGTGAAAAAGAAGGCATCGTGAGGCCTACTTCAGTAACAGCGGTTGCACGATCATTTTGGACTTTGCTTACCAATAGAACAGTATATTGATTCCAATTTTGTATGCTGTTATCAGCGGGTATATTTGGGTTGTTATTTTGGAAATCAGTGTAATCAAAAACCTGCAGATTAACATCTGCGCCCATAAAATTGTTTTGCGAAAATCCGGCTCTCCAGTTTGTATTGTTTTTAAGTTCTTCTATCCCGTATTCTATGAGGCTGTTGGCAGTATTCTGAGCATCCATTTCCTGGTGGTAATTTATCGTCATATCCGGTAATTCCTGCAGACGATCGCTCATGGTCATTTTTACAATACCGACTAGCATTACCAAGCCGGAAACCAGTATTAAAAGTCCTCTTCCCATTACAGCTCCCGATTATTGAAAGTTAGTTAAGTTGAAGATTATTAGGGACAAAAAGTTTTTTCCACACTGTTTTATGATATGTTTCTTTTCCAGTCCCCATTGGAATAGGTTCCGGGGATTCATATACCACTCTGACACGCAAACTCTTGATTTGAGATTTGTCGGTCGTTACGATCTTCCCCCTGTTGTCCTGATATCCGATGATACGGAAATCAACCACATGGAAATTCATAGGCTTTGATCCACTACCGGCCTGAACCCTTTGTAGTACCCGATCATTCGGATTGGTTGTACTTTTAACTTGTACATTAGGTTTAAACTGCCATTTAATTTCTTTTGTGCCCTGCCCATAAACATTAGCCTTGAAATTGATATGATAGGGGGGGACGAAAGCTGATATCTTATTACCATTACCAAAGCCAATACGATTGAAATCCTGAGATATAATTCTTCTCAACGTATTAGCATGTCCTTTTTCTATGCTTTCAATCGTTATTTCAGTAGAATGCTGGGTGACTTGATTGTTTAAATGGAGCATGGCCAGTAATAATAAGCCACCAATTAAAAAGCTTGTTACAATTCCAATATTCATAATTCATACCTCCACGTGTTCCTAATTTGTAAAACTTTTAAGATACTTCAATTTAACCGAACGGTTTCCGGGGGCTTCGTTACTATTATTTTTTAAAAACTTATTGGTCACTGTAATTAAAACTTTTCTGTTAATTACATTTGAGTTTGGAACATTCATAGCTGTATCAGTTACATCCACATTGTAAAAAAGAGTGTCGTTATCAACCGCAATGGATTTTGTTTGTGGAAATGTCTTCAAATAATTATCAAATTGTGTTTGGGTACTGATCCAGCGTATTTGGTCAATCTGATCCTGTGCGATTGAAACAGCATTGTATTCAAGTTCGGAATTCAGTTCAACCCGTTCATTTAAGTTAAAAATCTGGTTGGTCTGTAATGAGAGCAGCGAGAAAACTATCATCGCCCCTATTAAGTATATTATGTCTGAATAATCATTCATATAGCCTTTTACAAATGTAGATGAACCAACGTTTTCTTATATGTATCCTCAAGAATTAATCGTAACATGATTGTTACAAATTTTTATATTCTCCAGGTTTCTAATACTAATTACGGTTTATTTACTTTAGTAGATTTATAATCTCTCTAAACCAATATTACACAACTATTTGGCCAATATTCATTAAAAATGCATAATAAAGATTTGAATTATTTTATAAAGGTCATCTTCTTGGTAATAGAGTGGTCATCGGTCCGTACCCGATATAGGTATATGCCACTTGCCAGATGATTGGGCGTCCAGGTGAGTTTATGATATCCGGCAGAATA
>Ga0102962_1000085_pt1 | contig 56357 bp, 59 predicted proteins | sample SalPonF2_C_D2_MG_FD_84519 | JGI IMG/M metagenome (GOLD analysis project Ga0102962, IMG submission 84519) | Salt pond soil microbial communities from South San Francisco under conditions of wetland restoration - Salt Pond MetaG SF2_C_D2_MG ...
GCTCCGGTGCTCGATCTCCTGCAGGGCACGAAACGGATCGTCGGCGAACCGGGCCAGTCCCGTCATGCGCGCAGCACCTCAGCCGATCGCGGCGCGCAGCTTGTCGACGAGCTCCTGCTCCTTGACCGGCTTCATGATGTAATCGACGGCGCCCTGGCGCAGGCCCCAGATCCGGTCGGTCTCCTGGTCCTTGGTCGTCACGATGACCACGGGAATATTGGCGGTCTGGGCATCCTTGCTCAGGCGTCGGGTGGCCTGAAAACCGCTCATGCCCGGCATGACGATGTCCATGATGATCGCGTCCGGCTGGGTTTCGATCGCCTGCTGGATCCCTTCCTCACCGCTGTTGGCCACCACGGTCTCGAAGCCGTGTTTCTCGACCATGTTCTGCAGGAGGTAGACCTCGGTGGGCGAGTCGTCGATGATTAGTATTTTTGGCATGGCTGGATCCCCCATCAAAGAATCTGCCAGACCGCCATATTCTCGGTACCGCCCGGATGAGCTGGGGGTCCCGGGGAGACCTCGGCAGTTCTACTTCTGCATGTAGTTTCGGATCGTTTCGATCAGTTCGTCCCGCGTGAACGGCTTGGTGAGATACTGTTCCGATCCGACGATGCGCCCGCGGGCGCGATCAAACAGGCCGTCCTTGCTCGAGAGCAGGATGACCGGAATGCGGCGGAAGGCCTTGTTCTGCTTGATCAGCGCACAGGTCTGATAGCCGTCGAGCCGCGGCATCATGATGTCGACGAAGATCATGTCCGGCCGATGATCCGCGATCTTGGCGAGGGCCTCGTAGCCGTCGCTGGCGGCCACGACCTCGCAGCCCTCCTTCTGGAGGAGCGTCTCGGCGGTACGGCGGATGGTCTTGCTGTCGTCGATGACCATCACCTTCAGCCCGTGCAGGTCGCCGGCACCTCCGGTACCGTTGGTGCGCGGTACCGCCGCGCCCCGCTCATGCAGCGGCGCGCTGCTGACGGCCCGTCGCGCAACGGCCGAGGCGGCCTGCGCGGAAGGATATTCGGCGTATGCGGCTAGCTTCTCCAAGACCTTGACCCCTTGCGCGTGTGGCGGGCGCTCGCCGGCAGCCCTGTGGCTCGAAACCCCGGCGTGCCTCCAGCGGGACGCGCCTGCTCTTCTTCCTTGTCAAAACACCTCAAGTGGTGCCCATAAATGCCGGGTTTTCTCACGGTTTCGAGTCTTGTACCACACTCTGAGCTCGAGTTCCATGCATCCGGTCACGTGCGGATGCTTTTATGATCGCCGCTATTACCATACCCCTCCCGGCGAGGTTTATGATACCCCCAGAATACACCGGTCATGCACCGTCGGAGGGCCATTCGAGCGCCGATGGTCGGACGGCGCGGACCCAGCCACGGGAGCTTTTCCTGGCATGAGCATCACGGTCGGGGTGGTGATGGATCCCATCGGCGGCATCAAGCCGTGGAAGGACACGACGCTGGCGATGCTGCTGGAATGCCAGCGCCGGGACTGGCGGATCGAATACGTGGAGCCCGCCGACCTGTACCTGCGGCACGGCGAGCCCCGGGCGCGCCGACGCCGGCTCACGGTGGCCGACAGCAACGCCGACTGGTACTCGCTCGGAGAGGAGCACGACGGTCCGCTCGCCGAGCTCGACGTGATCCTGATGCGCAAGGACCCGCCCTTCGACCTGGAGTACATCTATTCGACCTACGTGCTGGAGCGCGCCGAGGACGAAGGTGTGCTCGTGGTCAACCGTCCCGCCGCCCTGCGCGACGTGAGCGAGAAGGTCTACACCGCCTGGTTCCCGCAGTGCTGTCCGCCGACGCTGATCTGCAGCAGCATGCAGCGCATGCGCGACTTCCTGGGCGAGCACGGCGACATCATCGTCAAGCCGCTGGACGGCATGGGCGGGACTTCGATATTCCGGGTACGCACCGGGGACCCGAACACCAGCGTGATCCTGGAAACGCTCACCGGTCGCGGCCGGCGTTTCGCCATGGCGCAGCGCTATCTGCCGGAGATCACGGAAGGCGACAAGCGCATCCTGCTGATCGACGGGGAGCCGGTGCCCTACGCTCTCGCCCGGATCCCGGCGGCCGGCGAATTGCGCGGCAACCTCGCCGCGGGCGGGCGCGGCGAGGGACGCGCCCTGACCCGGCGCGACCGGTGGATCTGCGAGCAGGTAGCCCCGGTCGCGCGGGACAAGGGCCTGCTGTTCGTGGGGCTCGACGTGATCGGTGACTACCTCACCGAGATCAACGTCACCAGCCCGACCTGCGTACGCGAGCTGGACGCCCAGTACGGGATCAACATCGCCGGCACACTGATGGACGCGATCGCCGGCCGGCTCGAACGGAGCCCCCGTGATCGATGACCTGCCCCGGGCCGCCGCGCGGCACCGGATTCACGATGCGCGGTTCCTGCGCGGCCTTTGCGCGGTATAGACTCTGTTGCAGTGGACCGGGGGGATCGCATGAACAGTCCGTCACCCGCCCTGGAGAGCCGTGAGATCACGAGCCGTGACCGGCTGGTGACCACGCTGTTCTTCGCCGCGCTGGTGCACGGCATCATCATCCTGGGCATCGGCTTCTCGTCGAAGGCCTTCGACTCGCCCCTGCAGTCGCGGCTGGAGGTCACGCTGGTGACCGGCCGCCAGACGGCGCGACCGGACAGCCCCGACTACCTGGCCCAGATCAACCAGCGCGGCAACGGCAATACCCGGCGGCACGTGCGGCCGCGCAGCGCCATGGCGACGCCGGCGGCGATGGACCACGCCGGCCTGCCCGACGCCGCGGACCTGGCGTTCGCATCGCCGTCGGACATCCCCCAGCTCGACCCCGATGCCACCCGGGCCTCCGCCACGCGCGTGGCGCAGCAGCTGGTGACGGCGCTGGAATCGCCGCGCCAGGCGCCGAGTGCCGCGCGCGCGGTGAACACCGAGAGCCGCCACGTGCTGCGGCTCTCCCGCCTGGTCGAGCGCAGCCGTCCGGACCGACGCGGGACCGACGACCGCACCCGCACGGCCCGCGCCAGCAGTCGCGACCCGCGGGACAAGTTCATCTCGGTCAACACCCGTTCGAGCGTGTACGCCCCCTACCTGACGGACTGGCGACGAAAGGTCGAGCAGGTGGGCAACCTGCACTTCCCGGACCAGGCCGCACGCGCGGGACTATCGGGAACGGTGACCGTCGAGGTGGCCGTGAACGCGGACGGCAGCCTGCGCAACGTGCGGATCGTCAAGCCTTCGCACCACAAGGTCCTGGATCGCGCGGTGCTGCGCATCCTGCGCCTGGCGGCACCGTTCGCCCCGTTCTCGCGCGCCATGCGCAAGGATGCCCGCACCATCCATTTCGCCTACGAGTGGCGGTTTCTCGCGGGTGACGGCCAGGCCACGGCCAAGAGCGCGGTCTACGCCAGCCCCGGCCAGGGCTCGTGACAGCGCGGCCGGGGCGCCGGCCGTCGGTCCGAGGTGGCATTCCCTCTGGACGGGTTAGTATCATCCCTTCATGAGCGGCAGCGGCTATCTTCACAACCAGTGTCTCATTGCGATGCCCACGCTCGCGGATCCGAATTTCTCCCAGACCGTGACCTACATCTGCGAGCACAACGACGAGGGAGCGTTGGGACTGATCATCAACCGGCCCAGCGAGCTGCACCTGAGCGACATCATGTCGCAGATGGAGCTCGAGGTGCCGGTACGGGAGGACCTGGACGCGCTGCTGTTCTTCGGCGGTCCGGTGAGTCCCGAGCGGGGTTTCGTCCTGCACCCCGCCGACGAGGGCTGGAGCGCCACCCTGCAGGTGAGCGCGGAGATCAGCGTCACCAGCTCGCGGGACATCCTCAGCGCGCTCGCCCGGGGCGAGGGACCGGCCGACTTCCTGATCGTGCTCGGCTACGCCGGCTGGGGTCCCGGCCAGCTCGAGCAGGAGATGCTCGACAACGCCTGGCTGAGCCTGCCGGCCGACAGCGAGCTCCTGTTCCAGACCCCCTGGGAGCGACGCTGGGAGGTCGCGGCCGGCCTGCTGGGCGTCGACCTGGCCCGCCTCAGCGGCCAGGCGGGGCATGCCTGAATTCCCGGCCGTGCATCACGGCACGCTGCTGGGATTCGATTACGGCGAACGGCGCATCGGGGTCGCCGTGGCCCGGCCCGCCGCCGGCTCCGGGCGTCCCCTCGGCACGTTGACGCGGCGTTCCCGTGAGGCGTTGATGACCGCGGTCGGTGAGCTCATCGACGAGTGGCGGCCGGACTTGCTGGTGGTCGGCCTGCCGCTGTCCATGGACGGCACGCCGCACGCGCTCACGGAGGCCGCGCGGCGCTTCGCGGACCGCCTGCACGGCCGGTTCGGACTCCCGGTCCGCCTGGTGGACGAGCGTCTGAGCTCGATCGAGGCACGCGAGCGCCTGCGCCGGGCGCGGAGCGCGGGGCGGCGCCGGCGCATCCGCCGCGGCGAGGTCGACGCGCTGGCGGCGGTCCTGATCCTCGAAACTTTCATGGAGCAACCCGATGAAGCTCATGGATGAGGCCGAGATCGACGACGTGCTCGAGGCTCTCGCCGACGAGCTGGTCGGGCTGCTCGGGCCGGACGCGGCGCAGCCGCCCGGGGTGGTCGGCATCCATACCGGCGGATTCTGGCTGGCACAGCGCCTGCATCCCCGGCTGGCGGCGCGCAGGACGGTGGCGCCCGAGATCGGCACGCTGGACATCAGCTTCTATCGCGACGACTTCAGCCGCATCGGGATGCAGCCCCGCGTGCGGCCATCCCGGCTCCCGTTCGAGGTCGAGGACCGCGAGATCGTCCTGGTCGACGATGTGCTCTACACCGGGCGCACCGTGCGTGCGGCGCTGAACGAGATCTTCGACTACGGCCGCCCCGCGAGCGTGCGGCTGGCCGTGCTGGTACAGCGCAGCGGACGGGAGCTGCCCGTCAGTCCCGACGTCGCCGGCAGGCGCTGCTCGCCGGGCGCGCACGAACACATTAAACTGTACGGCCCGGACCCGCTGGAGCTCCACCTGGTCGGCGCATCCTGACGACCGCCCGCGGCCGGGGGCGCGGAATACGGAGAACATGGATCTACAGGTAGACGAATCCGGACGGCTGAGGCATCTGCTCACCATCGAAGGCCTGTCCCGGGACCTGATCACCGCCATTCTCGACACCGCCGAATCGTTCATCTCCGTGACCGAGCGCCCCGTCAAGAAGGTTCCGCTGCTGCGGGGCAGGACCGTCGTGAACCTGTTCTTCGAGCCCAGCACGCGCACGCGCATGACCTTCGAGCTGGCAGCCAAGCGCCTGTCGGCGGACGTGCTCAATCTCGACATCGAACACTCCTCCACGCGCAAGGGCGAAACGCTGCTGGATACGCTGCGCAACCTCGAGGCGATGCAGGTCGACATGTTCGTGGTCCGCCACAACCAGAGCGGAGCCGCGCATTTCTTCGCCCAGCACGCCGCGCCCCACGTCAGCGTGCTCAACGCCGGCGACGGCTACCACGCCCACCCTACGCAGGCGCTGCTGGACGCGTTCACCATCCGCACCCGGCGTCCCGACCTCGAGAACCTGGTCGTGACCATCGTCGGCGACATTCTCCACTCCCGCGTGGCACGCTCGCAGATCCACGTGCTGCGGGCCCTCGGCGTGCCCGAGATCCGCGTCGCCGCGCCGGCGACGCTGCTTCCCCGCAACATCGAGGAGCTGGGGGTAAAGGTCTATCACCGGCTGGAGCCCGCCCTGGAAGGCTCCGACGTGGTCGTCACCCTGCGCCTGCAGCGCGAGCGCATGCGGGGCGCCCACCTGCCCAGCGAAGCGGAATACTTCCGCTATTACGGTCTCACGCCCGAGCGCCTGCGCAGGACCCGCGACGACGCCATCGTGATGCACCCGGGCCCGATCAATCGCGGGGTCGAAATCGCCTCCGAGGTCGCCGACGGCCCGCGCTCGGTGATCCTGCAGCAGGTCACCAACGGCATCGCCGTACGCATGGCGGTGATGGCGATGACGCTCGGCAGTCGCGGGGGGGAGGCCGGATGACACGCATCCGCATCCGCGGCGGACGCCTGGTCGACCCGGCCCAGGACCGGGACGGCGAGCTGGACCTCTACCTGGACCAGGGACGCGTCGCCGGCGTCGGACGTGCACCGCGCGGCTTCCGCGCCGAGCGCGAGATCGATGCGCGCGGGTGCCTGGTGCTGCCCGGCCTGATCGAGCTCAGCGCGCACCTGGGCGGCGGTGATCCCGCGGACGCCCTGCGGCGCGAGACCCTCGCGGCCGTGGCGGGCGGCATCACCACGCTTTGCACCCCTCCGGACCTGGCCCCCTGCATCGACACGCCGGCGGCCGCCGAGCTGATCCACCTGCACGCCGCCCGCCACGGCCGCGCGCGGGTGGTGACCCTGGGCGCCCTGACCCGCGGCCTGGACGGCGAGCACCTGACCGAGATGGGCGCCCTGCGCGAGACGGGCTGCCCCGCCATGAGCAACGGCCGCCGGCCGGTCCCCAACAGCCTGATCCTGCGACGCGCGCTCGAGTACGCGTCCAGCCACAACCTGCCCGTGCTGCTGCACCCCCAGGACCCCGGACTCTCGGAAGGGGGCTGCGTGCACGAGGGCGAGGTGGCCACCCGGCTCGGGCTCCCCGGGATTCCACCGGCCGCGGAGGTCATCGGCGTCGCCCGCGACCTGGCGCTGATCGAGCTCACCGGCGCCCGGGTGCACTTCTGCCGGCTGTCGGCGGCCGACGCGGTCGACCAGGTGCGCCGGGCCCGGGAGAGCGGCCTGCCCGTGACCGCGGACGTGGCGGCCCACAACCTGCTCCTCACCGACCGCGATATCGAGGGCTTCGACACCAGCTGCCACCTGGTTCCGCCCCTGCGCGGCGAGGACGACCGCCAGGTCCTGCGCGCCGGCGTGGCCGACGGCACGCTGGGCATCGTGTGTGCCGATCACCGGCCCCTGGGCGGCGATGCGAAGCGTGCGCCGTTCGGCGCCACCGCACCGGGCGCATCCGGCCTCGACACCCTTCTCGGCCTGGCACTGACGCTGGTCGAACAGGGCCTGCTCGACCCGGCGGGGCTGGTCGAGCGGCTCAGCCTGGGGCCGGCGCGGCTGCTCGGCCTTGCGGGCGGCCACCTCGGTCCCGGCGCACCGGCCGACCTGTGCATCGTCGACCCGGAATTCCGCCGGGTGCTGCGAAGCGGGGACATGCACAGCGGGGGGCACAACTCCCCGTTCCTGGGACGCGAGCTCCCGGGACGCGTGCTGCACACCCTGGTCGCCGGCGAGACGGTCTGGGACGGGCACGACCCATGAGCGCGAACGCCGCGACGCCGGGGACCGCGAGCCGCCGCGGCAGCATCCTGGTCGAGGACGCGAAGGTGCTGGGGCACCAGCCGTATCCGGGTGCACAGTACATCCTGCGCGTGCGTGCGCCCCGCTGCGCCGCGGCCGCACGGCCCGGGAGCTTCGCCCATCTTCGCTGCGATCCCGCGTTGCCGATGCGCCGGCCGCTGTCCATCATGCGTGTCTCGCCCGAGGAAGGCTGGGTGCAGTTCCTGTACAAGGTCGTCGGGGAGGGCACGCGCCTGCTGGCCCAGCGGGGTGCGGGCGAGGTACTCAGCATGATGGGCCCGATCGGTCGGCCGTTCTCGCCCGACCCGCTCCGGCGCCGTCCGCTGCTGCTGGGGGGCGGTGTGGGCATTCCGCCGATGGTGTTCCTGGCCGACGCGATGCGACAGGACAGGGAAACGGGATGGAAGCCGCTGGTGATCATGGGCTCCGAGGTGCCGTTCCCCTTCCGGGCCCGCCCCTCGACGCTGATGGTTCCCGGCATGCCGGCCGGGGTGATCGCCGCGATGCCGCTGCTGGAGGGCTGGGAGGTCCCCAGTCGCCTGGCCAGCCTGCAGGGCTTTCCCGGCTGCCACGAGGGCTACGTCACCGACCTCGCGCGGCGCTGGCTGGGCGGGCTGGAAGCGGACGCCCTGGCGCAGGTGCAAGTGTTCGCCTGCGGTCCCGAGCCCATGCTGGCCGCCGCGGCCGCGCTGGCGCGTGAGTTCGGGCTGCCCTGCCAGCTCTCGCTGGAAGAGTACATGGCCTGTGCCGTGGGCGGCTGCGCCGGCTGCGTGGTGCGGGTCGCCACCCCCGCCGGCCCGGCCATGAAACGGGTCTGCGTCGACGGCCCGGTGTTCGACGCGGAAGCCGTCTTTCCCGCCTGACCGGTTTCGGCCGCGGGCCGGCGCCCCGCATCGCGGGGCGGATGTGCGTATCCTAAAATTAGAATATACTCATATTCGTCGCGGAATGAACCTCCGCGCAGCCGTGGCATCCGCGAGGTCGCATGCTCCTGCCCATTCTCTACGGAACGATCGTTGGCTTCTCTCTCGGCCTGACCGGCGGCGGGGGCTCGATCTTCGCGGTGCCGCTGCTGGTCTACGGCCTCGGGGTCCCCGGCCACGAGGCGGTGGTGATCTCGCTGGCCTCGGTCGGAGCGACCTCCGCAATCGGCGCCATTGAGCGTATCCGGCGCCGCGAGGCCGCAGTGGTGACGGGTCTGCTGTTCTCGCTGGCGGGCATCTTCGGGGCGCCGCTCGGTGCCAGGATCGGCGCGCGCCTGCCGGATGCCGTGCTGCTGTCGGGCTTTGCCGTGCTGATGGTCGTGGTCGCGGTCTGGATGTGGCACCGGGCCGGGCGAAGAGGCGACGAGAGCGGCGGGGCGGAAGAACCGGCGACCGCGGCCTCGATCCGCGAGCACCTGCGCCACCCCGCGAACCTGCTTCGCCTGGGCGGCGTGGGCCTGGCGACCGGGATGCTCTCGGGGCTGTTCGGCGTCGGCGGCGGCTTCCTGATCGTGCCCGCCCTGATGCTCACCACCGGCATGTCGATCCACCGGGCGGTGGCCACGTCGCTGCTGGCGATCGCGATCATCGCGGCCTCCGCGGTCCTCTACAGCAGCCTGCTGCTGCACGCCCCGGACCCGCGGATCACCCTGCTGTTCATCGCCGGCGGGGTGCTCGGTCTCGGCGGCGGCATCGCGGCCGGCCGGCGCATCGGCGGGCCGCAGATGCAGCGGATCTTCGCCGTGTTCATCCTGGTGACCGGAACGCTGATGCTGATCAAGAACGTCGCCGGCTGACGTCCGCGTTGCGGAGACGGGCTCCGGACCGGCCGCTCAGGGCTCCTTCTTCTCCGCCACCGCCAGCCCCAGCCCGGCCTCGAAGGCCTCGTGGCTGGCGTCGTTCTCGCCCAGGCGGCGCAGCAGGCGGCCAAGCTCCTGGTAGGCCTCGACCACGGGGCCGTTGTGGATGCTGCCTTCCAGGTACTGGCGCGCCTTGCCCCAGATCTCGCCCCGCATGCACAGGCGGGCGGCAGCCAGCAGCAGTGCCGGCTGATCCCCGTAGCGCCGGATCCATCCCTCCGCCTGGGCCAGGCGGCGGGAATCGTCGTCCGTGTGCAGCTCCCCGTAGAGCCGCGCCAGCTCGTCGTCCAGATCCCGCTTGAGCCGCTGCTCGATGAAAGCGGCGGCTTCGGCGTCCTGGTCCAGCGCGTGCAGTGCACGCGCGTACGCACGGACCAGCTCCGGGCGCCGCTGCAGCTCCCGCGGAAGCTCCTTCCAAAGGCTGCGCAGGCCGGCGGCGTCGCGTCGGCGGACCGCGCTGTCGAGCAACTCGCCATAAGCTTCCGCGGCGAGTTCGTCGAGGCGCTGCTCCGACAGCAGCCGGTGCTGGCGCAGTCGTGGAAGCAGCTGGCGCAGCTGGTTCCAGTCGCGCAGCGCCACGTAGCACCGCATCAGCAGCATCAGGATCTGGGTGTGGGACGCCGCCCGTTCCCGCAGGTTGGTCAGCGTGGCGAGCGCCTGTTCGTACTGCTGGTGGTCGATCTGCAGCTCCGCCTGGGTGATCAGGACCGCCGTGCGGCCCTCGGTGGTGCACTCGTAGGCCTTGCGCAGGTACTGGTCCCGTCGGTCGTCGGCGCGCTGGAGCTGGGCGGCGCGGGCGGCGGCCAGGTAGTTCAGCAGGGGGGTCTCGGCGTGCTCTGCCCCCTGGGTCAGGGTCTTCTCGGCATCGCGCCAGTGGCCCTCGTTCATCTTGATCAGGCCGCGGTTGAGGGCACGGCGCGCGCGCCTCTGGCGGCGCGTCTCCCGCCAGGCGCCCAGCTGCCCCGGCAGTGCGGCGGTCCCCGCCAGCACGCGCCAGGCGATGTGCCAGCCGCTGTAGAGCAGCAACATACCGGCCACGAACACCACCAGCGACGTCTCGAGGCTCCACTGGCCGTAGCTGAGCAGGACGTAGCCGTTGTCATGATGGAGCACGAGGCTCAGCACGACGCTGGCCGCCAGCACCACCAGGATCAGCAGCGCCGCTCTCATTGTCCCTGCCCTCCGCTGCCCGGGCGCGGCGTATGCTGGAGCTTCTCCAGCGAGCCGGAGAGGTCGGGCAGCTTCGGCGCCAGCTTCGCCGCCTGCAGTTTCTGCAGCCCGGCGAGAGCCGCCTGCACGGAGGCCGCCTTGTGGTCGAAGTAGCGCTCGATCCAGCTGCGGGCCGATGCCAGCTGGGCGTCATAGAGTTTCGCGTCGCGCCGCAGCAGGGCGCTGCGGGCGGAGTCCAGTCGCAGGGCCGCGATACCGCGCACCAGCTGGGCCTCCTCGGGCGGCACCAGCGGCTGAATGGGCTTGGCATGGTGACGAATCACGACCATCTGGCGGAACACGCCCACGACCGACTGCCAGGCCCGCTGCCACCACGGGCCGGCAGCCGACGGCGTTGCCGGCGAGCCGGCGGTGCCGGGAGGGCGGGGCCGGGCGGGGTTCGCCAGCGGCCACTCCTGCGCATGCCGGGACAGGCTGTCGAGCTGCATCGCCATGCCCGTCACGTCCGGCCTGGGCACCGCGCGCAGCGCGGTCATCTCGTCGGCAATCGCCTTGCGCACCGGCAGGTACCGCGGGTCGCCCATCTGCTTCAGCCGCTGGTCCGCCAGCTGCAGCGCCTGCAGGGCCGCCGCCGGATCGTGCCGCAGCTGGAGAGTCTGGCTGGCGGTCCGGAGCAGGTATGCGACTTCGTCGCGCTGCCAGGCCTGGCGACCGCCATTGGTCAGCGCCTCCAGGTTCTGCAGCCGGTCCCGGGTGGCGCCCAGCTTCTGCTGCAGCTGCTGGACGTCCTGCTGCAGGGAGCCGATCCTGCTGCGGAACTGCTGCCGGGTCACCAGCGCCTGATTGGTCCGGTCCAGGGCAGCGCTGAGCTGTCCCAGGCTGCGGTCCATGCGGGCCTGCTGCTGCAGCGCGGTGCGTCCGCGCCAGCAGAGATAGCCGGCGGCCGCCAGGGCGGCGAGTGACAGCAGCAACGCGAACGCGGCGAACACCAGCGCCGGCGACGGCCCGCGGCGCTTTCGGCCCGCCCCGGCCTCCCTGCCAGGCCTGGATTCCGGCGGCCCGGCCTTGTCCTTCTGCTGATCCTTCCCCTCGGTATCCGGCATTCCGGCGTCTCCGTCCAGGGTCGGACCCGTCCGGCCGGACGGGTCCGATTCACACCCGCGGCGCGCTCCCGGGGCCGGGGCTCCCGCCCGGATCCGGGTCGCTCTTCCGCCAGCGTACGATCGCCGCCACCAGTGCATCGTCAGACGGGGCATCGGCCAGCAGCGGGGGACGCCGGAATCCCAGCGTCCGCGCCATTTTTATCATACGCTCGCTCACGACAACCAGTTGCGCCGCAAGCAGCGATTCACGCAGGGACCCGGCCGGAAACATCGCCACGAGGTTCTCCAGGATCGCGGCACTGGTAGCCGTCACCACCTGCGGCATACCGCCCGCGAGGAGCGTCTCGAGCCGCTGCCGGGACGCACGCGGCCGGCGCCGCCGATAGACTTCCGCGTAGTCCACCCGGGCCCCGCGCGCGGCGAGCGTTCGGGCGAGCAGCTCGCGGCCGCCCTCGCCCCGCACGATGAGCACCGCGCGTCCGCGCACGGAGCGCAGCGCCGGGTGCTCCAGGAGAGCCTCGCTGCCGCCCCCCGCGGCCGGCCGCACGGCCGGCTCGCAGCCGACCCGCTCCAGCGCGGCCGCGGTGCCGCGACCCACGGCAGCGACGCGCGGAGCCAGCTCCGCAAGCGGTGTGCCGAGCAGGGGCGCGGCTTCGCTGACCGCGTTCCGGCTGACGAAGATCAGCCAGTCGTATTCCCCGGCGCTTGCCAGGTGCCGGCGCGCGTCCGCGGGATCGCGGGGTGCGGCGATCTCCACGCCGGGCAGGCTCAGGGCACGGCCGCCGGCGGCCTCGATCGCCCGGCACAGGCCGCCCGCCTGGCGCGCGGGACGGGTGACCATCACGGTCAGCCCGGCCAGCGGACCCCCGGCGGTCATCAGCTCCCCGCCGCCGGCGGCTCCACCCCCAGGCTGCGCAGGATGTCCCCGGCGCCCCGGGCAAGCAGGTCCTCGGCCAGGCTCAGGCCCAGCTCGCGGGCGCCCCCGGCAAGACCGCGCACCTCGCCGCGCACCACCTCGCTGCCGTCGGGCCGGCCGACCAGCCCGCGCAGCCAGAGTTCGCCGTCGGACCGTACGGCGTAGCCGGCGACCGGGACGTGGCAGTCGCCGTGGAGACGGGCGTTCATGGCCCGCTCGGCACCCACGCACACGGCGCTGTCGCCATGCTCGAGCACCGAGACCAGGCGGTTGACCCGCGCGTCGTCGCGACGGCACTCGATCCCGAGCGCGCCCTGGCCGATCGCCGGAAGGCTGGTCTCCGGGGGAAGGCACACGGTGATGCGGTCGCTCATGCCCAGCCGCCGCAGGCCCGCGGCGGCGAGGACGATGGCGTCGAAACGCCCCTCGTCGAGCTTGCGCAGGCGGGTGTTCACGTTGCCGCGCAGGTGCGCGACCTCGAGGTCCGGCCGGCCGGAGCGCATCTGGCACTGGCGGCGCAGACTGGAGGTGCCCAGGCGGGCGCCGGCGGGCAGCCCGGCGAGATCGCCGTAGCGCGCGGACACGAATGCATCGCGCGGGTCCCCGCGTTCCAGGATGATCGGCAGGTGCAACGGCTCGGGCAGCTCGGCCGGCACATCCTTCATCGAGTGCACCGCCAGGTCGGCCTCGTCCTCCAGCAGGGCGCGTTCCAGCTCCTTGATGAACAGGCCCTTGCCGCCGATCGCCTGTAGCGGCCGGTCCTGGATCTGGTCACCGCGCGTGGACAGCGGCACCAGCGCCACGGCGAGATCCGGATGCGCCCGGTGCAGCAGGCTTTCCACGTGCCGGGCCTGCCACATGGCCAGGTCGCTGCGGCGGGTTGCGATGCGTAGTGTCTGAGTCATGCCGGAATCGCGAAGGTTGCGGACGAGGCGCTCATCCTATGGGCGCCCGCCGCGAGCGGCAAGCCGCCCGCGCTTCAGTAGCCCATCTGCCGGAGCTGACGGCGCACCTCGGCGATATGGCGGCGGCTGATCTCCAGCGTGTCCTCGCAGCCCCGCATCCGCAGCCGGGCGCGGCCGTCCGTGCCTTTCTCGAGGCCGTCCAGATGGGTCAGGCTGGCCAGCGCGTTGCGGTGCACGCGGATGAACTGCTCGCCGAACTCGTGCTCCAGCTGCTTGAGCGACTCCTCGATGAGAACCTCGCCCTCCTGGTGACGCACGGTCACGTATTTCTGGTCCGCCTGGAAATAGATCACCTCCTGGATCGGAACCAGCTTCAGCCCGCCGCGTACCCGCGCGCAGACATGCGTGCGCGCCGGTTCCTCCTGCCCGGCCGGGTTGATCGCCGTGAGCTGGGCGCGGGTCACCCTGGAAGCCGCCTGCAACGATTCTTCCAGCTGCGCCCGGCGCACCGGCTTGAGGAGATAGCCCACCGCCTGCGCCTCGAAGGCTTCCAGCGCGTGTTCGCCGTAGGCGGTGGTGAAGATCACCGCCGGAGGCTGCTCCAGGGTGGTGAGGTGGCGGGCCGCCTCGATGCCGTCCATCCCCGGCATCCGGATATCGAGCAGGACCACGTCCGGCTGGACCTCGCCGAGCTGGCGCAACAGCTGCTCGCCGTTGGCGGCCTCGCCGCACAGCTCGGTGTCCGGGACCTGGCCCAGAAGTGACTTCAGCCGCTCGCGCGCGGGTTGCTCGTCGTCGACCACCATTACCCTCATGACGCCATCCCCGTGTTGGTCTGTGGTTCGTTCCTTCGCCCGGCCTCGGCCGGCACATAGGGAAAATGCAGGCGGACCCGGTAGTAGTCCTCGCCCTGCTCCTGCAACAGACGGCCCCGGCGTCCGTACACCAGGGCCAGGCGCTGGCGGATGTTGTCCAGCGCAATCTGGTTGCCCGCCCGGCGGCGTCGCTCCCTGCCGGTCGGGAGGGGGTTGCAGATCTCGATCTCGAGCTCGTCCCCCTGACGGTGGCCGATGACGTGCACCGTGCCTCCCCGGGAACGCGGCTCGATGCCATGGTAGATCGCGTTCTCGATCAGTGGCTGGAGGCACAGCACCGGGACGGTGGCGTCCTCGGGGACCTCGCCCAGGTGCCATTCGACCTCCAGCCGGTCACCCAGCCGCAACCGTTCGATACGCTCGTAGAGGCCGCAGATGCCCAGCTCCTCCGAGAGGCGCACCTGGCTGCGGCTATCGCGCAGGCTCGCACGGAACAGGTCGGCGAGATCTTCCACCGCCTGCTCCGCGGTGTCCGGCTGGCCACGGATCAGGGCGGCGATGGTGTTCATGCTGTTGAACAGAAAATGCGGCCGGATGCGCGCCTGCAGCGCCTGGATCCGCGCCTCCGCCTTGTTGCGCAGGTTGATCCGCCACTGGTGCTGCACGTAGAGATAGCGCAGCACCAGCGCGCTGACGATGGCGCCGATTCCCACCGTGCGCGCCAGGAAGATCAGGTGGCCGTGCCCGGGGACGGTCCCCGGCAGGCTCACCAGCGACCATTGCGTCAGCCGCCAGGCCAGCTCGCTCATCCCGAGGCAGGTGAGCAACACCAGCAGCAGGCTGAGCGAGGCGGCCTGGCGCATGCCCAGCCGATGCATGGCCGGACGGGCCAGGCACAGGGCCCCGGTGCTCGCCAGCGCGGTCCACTGCACCAGCAGGGAGACCAGGCTCAGCCGCGTGAGGAAGTCGCTCGCCCCCGGCGTCGCCGCGAGCACCAGCACGAAGGCCAGCAGCTCCCCGACGAGAACCACGACGAAGACGGCACGGACGCTGCAGAAGTCCGGGAGAAAGACCTGGTCCGACGCGCGGCGCCCCCTGGACGGCTCCCCTCGCATGCTCCCCCTCATAGTCCCAAGTCTTCAGTATATGTCATGCGCGGATCAAGCACTTACCAATCTGCCAGAAGGTATTGCCATGCCTCAGAGCCGTCGTGCGCTTCGCCGGCCAGGTGCGGGAGCGAAGGCGCAGTGGTGCTACACTCCCTCCTCGCGCCTTGCCACAACGGCACAGGCAGCCGCTGAGACATGACAATACCTTCTGGAAGATTGGTACTATCATCCGCGTGCCCGCGGCACGGCGAGACCGATATAATGCGCATCCTGACGAGCAGGCGGGGATCGCCGGATGACGCAAGGCAAGACGACTGACAAACCCTGGGGCGGGCGCTTCTCCGGTCCGACGGATGCTTTCGTCGAGCAGTTCACCGCTTCGGTGGGCTTCGACCAGCGGCTCTACCGCCAGGACATCCAGGGCTCGATCGCGCACGCGCGGATGCTGGCGAAGGTCGGGATGCTGACCGCGCGGGAACGGGACCGGATCGTCCAGGGCCTGGAGACCGTGCGCGGGGAGATCGAGCGCGGCGAGCTGCAGTGGTCGGTCGCGCTCGAGGACGTGCACATGAACATCGAGGCACGGCTCACCGAGCTGATCGGCGACACCGGCAAGAAGCTGCACACGGGCCGCTCGCGCAACGACCAGGTCGCCACCGACATCCGGCTCGCGCTGCGGGACGCGGTGGACGCGATCGGCACGGAGCTGACGCGCCTGCAGCAGGGGCTGCTGGACGTCGCCGAGCGCGAGGCCGACACCATCATGCCCGGCTTCACCCACCTGCAGGTGGCACAGCCCGTGACCTTCGGTCACCACATGCTCGCCTGGTACGAGATGCTGGAGCGCGACTACCAGCGCCTGCAGGAGTGCCGGCGGCGGATCAACGTGCTGCCGCTCGGCGCCGCAGCCCTCGCCGGCACCACCTACCCGGTCGACCGCGAGTACACCGCATCCCTGCTCGGCTTCGAGGGCGTGGCGCGGAACTCGCTGGACGCGGTGAGCGACCGCGACTTCGCGATCGAGTTCACGGCCGACGCCAGCCTGATCATGCTGCACCTGTCGCGCTGTGCCGAGGAGCTGGTCCTGTGGGCCTCGGCCCAGTTCGGTTTCATCGATCTCCCCGACGCGTTCTGCACCGGCTCGAGCATCATGCCCCAGAAGAAGAACCCCGACGTGCCGGAGCTGGTGCGCGGCAAGACCGGGCGCGTCTATGGCCACCTGGTATCGCTGCTGACGCTGATGAAGTCCCAGCCGCTCGCCTACAACAAGGACAACCAGGAGGACAAGGAGCCGCTGTTCGACACCATCGATACCCTGCTCGGCTCCCTGCGCGCCTTCGCGGACATGGTCCCCGCGCTCGCGGTCGACCGGGAGCGCTGCCGGGCGGCGGCCCGGGCAGGCTTCTCCACCGCCACCGACCTGGCGGACTACCTGGTGCGCAAGGGACTGCCTTTCCGGGACGCCCACGAGGTGGTGGGACGGGCGGTGCGCCTGGCCCTGGAGCGCGGCCGGGACCTGTCGGAGCTGAGCCTGGCGGAGCTGCAGGGGTTTTCGGAGCTGGTCGGGGAAGACGTGTTCGCGGTACTGACCCTGGAAGGCTCGGTGGCGGCCCGGGACCACGTGGGCGGCACCGCGCCGTCGCGGGTGAAGGCGGCGGTGAAGGCCGCGCGCGCGGCTATCGGTACGCGAACAGCAGGCTGACCGAGGTCACGTCCAGCACCACGTCGCCGGCCCCGCTGCGGAAGAAATCGTAGCGCCGCCGCGACACGGTGACCGACACGCCTCCCCCCAGGCGCAGGCGCACGCCGGCCTCGCCCCAGGCCGCGGCCGAGTCCGCGTGGTTTCCGGTGCTGCTGACGCTGGTGCTGGTGCCGGCACCGTCGGTTCGCGTCGAGGCGCCCGTGATCCCGCCCATCAGCCCCACGGTGATGTACGGGGAGACCCGCCGGGGCCAGATCAGGCCCGAGGCGACATCGATCATCAGCCTGCTGTTCACGCGGTCGGAGGTGACCTGGGTCACGCCGGCACCGATGAATTCGCGTCCTCCCAGGAACCGCACCCCGGTGTCCAGCTGGCCGTCCACCGCGTAGATATCGGTGCCGGGGCCCGTTTCATAGCGCAGACCCACGCGGGAGAGCCCGCCGTAGCCCGGCTCGCCGGCACGCGCGGGGACCGTCGCCGCGGCGAGCAGCACGGGGGCCAGGACCAGGATCGTCCAGCGTGGGATGCGCACGTGTTCTCCTTGTGGTGCCGACGCTGCCCATTCCGCAAGGTTACTACCCCGCGCACGCCCTCTCCGGGACGTGGCCTTACCCCCGAGCCGGTCCGTAGCGCCGGAACACGGGTGCGGGCAGCTGTGCCAAACTGCACGCGAGAGCATGACATGCAGGACCGGCGGCCGGCGATGCGCCGGCCCGGAATCCGACGGATCGGGAGGAAAACCCATGCGCATTGCCGACAAGCTGGAGCAGGGCGACGCCCTGTTCCTGGTGGATGTGCAGAACGACTTCTGCCCGGGGGGTTCGCTGGCCGTGGCCGGAGGCGACCGGATCATCCCGGTCCTCAACCGCTGGATCGCCGCGGCACGCGAGGCCGGCGTACCGGTATTCGCCTCCCGCGACTGGCATCCGGTCGACCACATCAGCTTCCGCGAGCAGGGCGGCCCCTGGCCGCCGCACTGCATCCAGGACACGCGCGGGGCCGCGTTTCACCCGGACCTTGCGCTGCCCGACGACGCGATCCGCGTCAGCAAGGGCACGCGCTTCGACCAGGACGCCTATTCCGCCTTCGAGAATACCGGGCTCCACGGTTACCTGGAAAAACGGGGCATCCACAGGCTCTGGCTGGGGGGCCTCGCCCAGGACGTATGCGTGCGTGATACCGTGCTCGCGGCGTGCCGCCACGGCCTCGAGGTGCGCCTGATCACGGCCGCCACCCGCCCCGTCGACGCCGACGCGGGCCGGCGGGCGCTGGAGGAGATGCGCGAGGCCGGCGCCATCATGGAGACGGAGGGAAGCGAGTGACGCAGCCGCAACCCTGGGTCAACGAGGCCAATGTCGCCCTGGTCACCGACCTGTACGAGCTGACCATGCTGCAGGCGTACTGGCACGAGCGCATGCAGGGGCGCGCCGTTTTCAGCCTGTTCTTCCGGCGCCTGCCGGCGCGGCGCAACTACATGGTCGCCTGCGGCACCGGCGACGTGCTCGACTACCTGGAGACGCTGCATTTCTCGTCCGAAAGCCTGGACCACCTGGCCGGACTGGGGCGGTTCTCGGACGCCTTCCTGCGCTGGCTGGCGGACTTCCGCTTCACCGGCGACGTCCACGCGATGCCGGAAGGCACGCCGGTATTTCCCAACGAGCCCCTGCTGCAGGTGGAGGCCCCCATCGCCCAGGCGCAGCTGGTGGAGAGCTACCTGATGAACCAGGTTCATCTCCAGACGGTGCTCGCGTCCAAGGCCTCGCGCGTGGTCACCGCCGCGCGCGGCCGGCCCGTGGTGGACTTCGGGCTGCGCCGCATGCACGGGGTCGACGCCGGCATCCGCGGCGTGCGGGCCTATTACGTCGCCGGCCTGGCGGCGACCAGCAACGTGCTCGCGGGCCAGATCTACGGCATGTCGGTGACCGGAACCATGGCGCACAGCTACATCCAGGCCCACGAGGACGAGCTGCACGCGTTCCGCGCGTTCGCCGCGCTGTATCCGGACACCACCCTGCTGGTGGATACCTACGACACGCTCGAGGGAGTGCGCCGGGTCATCCGGCTCAAGGAGGAGCTGGGCGAGGCCTTCCGCGTCTCGGCGATCCGCCTCGACTCGGGCGACCTGGCCCGGCTCGCCATCGAGTCCCGGGAGCTGCTCGACGCCGCGGGCATGACGGACGTGCGAATCGTGGTCAGCGGCGGCCTGAGCGAGGAGAAGGTGGCCGAAATCCTCGAGCGCGGCGCGCCCGTGGACGGCTTCGGCGTCGGCACCCACATGGGCGTCTCGGAGGATGAGCCGACCCTCGATTTGGCTTACAAGCTGACCGAGTACGAGGGCGTCGGGCGGCTCAAGCGCTCGCCGGGCAAGGCGACTCTGCCGGGGCGCAAGCAGGTGTTCCGGATCGAGGAGGACGGACGGGCCCTGCGCGACGTGATCGGCCGGCATGACGAGCAGCATCCCGGGCGTCCGCTGCTGCGGACCGTGATGCGCCAGGGCCGGCGCACCCCGGGGGGCGAGGTATCGCTGGACGCTGCCCGCGAGCGCGCTGCGGACGAATGCCGGCGCCTTCCGGAACGCATCCTGGCGCTGCCGCCGGCGACGCGACCCTACCCGGTCGAGATCAGCCCGGCGCTGCGCGCGTACACCGACGAGACGCTAAGGCGCCTGCAGGCGACCGAAGCGGCCGGGCCCTGATCACCCCGCGAGGTGCCGGTTCCAGAACGCCAGGCAACGTTCCCATGCCTGGCGCGCCGCGGCCTCGTCGTAGACGTCCCGCTGCTCGTTCATGAAGCCGTGCCCGGCCTCCGGGTAGCGGTACAGCTCGTACTCCCGCCCGGCGCTCTTGAGCCCGGCCTCGAAGGCGTCCACCGCCTCCGGCGTGCACCAGTCGTCCCTGCCGGCGAAGTGGCACTGGATCGGCACCCGGATGTCCGCGGGCCGGCCCGCCTCGGCGGGCGGGATGCCGTAGAAGCAGACCGCGGCGGAAAATTCCGGGATGCGCATCGCCCCCAGCACGGTCACCGCGCCGCCCAGGCAGAAGCCGGTCAGCCCCACCCGGGCGCCGTCCGCGGCCAGGTGCCGGGCGGCGCCGCCCACCGTGTTGTCGGTGGCGTCCAGGAAGTCCAGGGACTGCATCTCCCGGGCGGCCCGGTCCGTGTCGTGGTAGGGGACCACCACGCCGTCGTACAAATCGGGTGCCAGGGCGTTGTAGCCCTGCTCCGCGAAGCGGTTGCAGATCCCCTTGATCTGGCCCTGCAGGCCCCACCATTCCTGGATCACCACCACGCCCGGCGCGGCATCGCCCGCCTTCGCCAGGTAGCCGGTGGCGGACTTGCCGTCCGGCCGCTGGAATCGGATCGTCTCGCCCATCTCGCGCCCTCCCCGGTGGACAGCCCTCGCGTTCGGCATGCCTATCATCGGAATTCCGCCAGCCGGGGGCAAGCACCGGGCGGAGCGGTCCCGCCCGCACGCTCACCCCTGGCCGTAGCGGCGGCCTTCCCGCTCCAGGAACGCCCGCTCGTCCGGCGTCGAATCCCGCCCGAGGATGGCGTTGCGATGGGGAAAGCGACCGAAGCGCCGGACGATGTCGCGATGCTCGACGGCGCTGTCGAGGAAGCCGCGCAGCTTGCGCCGGGTGCCGCCAGCCGCCGCGCACCAGGCCTGCCGGTACAGCCGGACCGAGGCTTCCTGCACCTCCCGGGCCTCGGCATGCTGCAGAGGCATGAACAGGAACATCCGTTCGGCCAGGACCAGGTGCCGCTCATGGCCGCGCGCAAGCGCGTGGCGGCAGATCGCGAGCGCCTTCGGGTCGCCGGCGAATGCCGCGGGGGTCCGCCGGTGGACGTTGCGCGGGAACTGGTCCAGCAGCAGCACCAGCGCGAGACAGCTGCGCGCGGCGCCGGCCCAGTCATCCAGGGCGCCGCCCGCGGCCCGATCCATGTCCTCGCGGAACCCCGCGGCGATCTCCCGATCCAGGCGCGCCGTGCCACGGAACCACAGGCGCGTGCGGGGCCGGACCGGGAAGCCGTCCGGCTCCAGCCGACCGAACCAGAAATCCAGGATCTCGCGGGCGCGCCGCGGCTCAGCTGCCGCCATCGCCGCGATCCTCCACCAGCAACGGCTCGAGGTCCAGCGCGCGGACGGCGTCCACCGCCAGCTCCCAGCGTCCTTCGGCGCACAGGCCGGCGATGCCGCCTTCCTCCCATGCCTCCAGTGCGGCCCGCAGGCACGCCTGGCGCACCCTTTGCGCAAGCCGGCGCGCTTCGGCGGTATCGTTGCGGTTCATGCTCGCCTCCCGCGCGACGTGCCCCCTGTTACCGTATCACCGTCCGGGCGGATTCGGTGCGGGCTTTCCCGACGCGTTACAATGGCTACGCACCAGCAGGGTACACCCGTGCGCGAGCCGGAAGGATCATCCATGGACATCCGGATCAAGCGCGTATACGAACCGCCGGACCCGGGGGACGGCTGCCGCGTGCTGGTTGACCGTCTCTGGCCGCGGGGGCTGCGCAAGGCCGACGCGGCCATCGACGCATGGCTGCGCGACCTGGCGCCGAGCCGCGAGCTGCGCAAGTGGTTCGGGCACGCGCCCGAACGCTGGCCGGAGTTCCGCGAGCGCTACCTGGCCGAGCTCCGTCGCGGCCCGGGGATCCCCGACTGGCTGCTCGAGCGGGCCCGCGCCGGCCCCGTCACGCTGCTGTTCGCGGCCCGGGAAGCGGAGCGGAACAATGCGTCGGTGCTGCGCGAGCACCTCGCCGGACGGCTCCGGGAGGCGGACGATTGACCCGGATCAGGCCCCGGCCCCGGACGGGTTCACTTTTCGCCGCGCATCCCCGACCATGGTCCCGATGCACGGCCGGCGAGCCTCCCCGCGCCCGGGCGGCGCGACCACACGAACGGGCGGAGCGATGAGCGAAACCAGACACGCACGAGTGATCATCCTGGGGTCCGGTCCCGCGGGCTATACCGCGGCCGTTTACGCCGCGCGCGCGAACCTGCAGCCGCTGCTGATCACCGGGGTCGAGATGGGTGGCCAGCTGATGACCACCACCGACGTGGACAACTGGCCCGGTGCGCAGGAGGGCCTCCAGGGTCCCCAGCTGATGGAGAACATGCGCGCGCACGCCGAACGCCTGGGCGCCGAGATCCAGTTCGACAACGTCAACGAGGCGGCGCTGGGCGAGACCCCGTTCCGACTCGAGGGCGACAGCGGCAGCTACACCTGCGACGCCCTGATCATCAGCACCGGCGCGACCGCCCGCTACCTCGGGCTGGACTCCGAGCAGGCATTCATGGGCAAGGGCGTCTCCGCCTGCGCGACCTGCGACGGCTTCTTCTACCGCGACCGGAAGGTGGCCGTGATCGGCGGTGGCAACACCGCCGTGGAGGAGGCGCTGTACCTGACCAACATCGCCTCGCACGTGACCGTCGTGCACCGCCGCGACCGCTTCCGCGCGGAGAAGATGCTCCAGGACCAGCTGATGCAGAAGGTCGCCGACGGCAAGGCCGAGATCGCATGGGACTGCGAGCTGGACGAGGTTCTCGGCGACGACAGCGGCGTGACGGGGGCGCGCATCCGCAACAACAGATCGGGCGAGAAGCGCGACCTGGACGTGCAGGGCGTGTTCATCGCCATCGGTCACACGCCCAACACCTCGATCTTCGAGGGCCAGCTGGAGATGCAGGGCGGCTACCTCCGGGTGCACAGCGGCCTGGACGGCAACGCCACGGCAACCAGCGTACCCGGGGTGTTCGCCGCCGGCGACGTCATGGACCACGTCTACCGCCAGGCGATCACGGCCGCCGGAACGGGCTGCATGGCCGCGCTCGACGCCGAGCGCTACCTGGACACCCTGGAACAGGCGCAGCGCAGCGGCAAGCGCACCGGCGCCGGCGCCTGAGCTCCCGCCACCGGGTCCGCGGCCCTCAGCCGTCCCGCTCCCCGTCCGACATCCGGTCGGGAAGCTCGTGGTGCATGTCCCGCGAGGGGCGCTTGCTCCCCGGCCGGCCGACCACGCGTGCCGGAACGCCGACCACGGTCGTGTGCGGGGGCACGTCGTGCAGCACGACGCTGCCCGCGCCCACCTTGGCGCCCTCGCCGATCTCGATGTTGCCGAGCAGCTTGGCCCCGGCGGCGATCAGGACCCCGCTGCGCACCTTCGGGTGCCGGTCCCCGCTCTCGTTGCCGGTACCGCCGAGCGTCACCGAGTGCAGCATCGAGACGTCGTCCTCGATCACCGCGGTCTCGCCGACCACGATGCCGCTGGCGTGGTCCAGCATCACCCCGGAGCCGATCCTCGCGGCGGGGTGGATATCGACGTCGAAGGCCCGGGAAATGCGGTTCTGCAGATACAGCGCCAGCGGCCGGCGCCCCTCCAGCCAGAGCCAGTGCGCGACGCGACAGGACTGCAGCGCGTGGAAGCCCTTGAAGTACAGCAGCGGCTCGCAGTAATTGCAGCACGCCGGATCCCGCTCGCGCACGGCGCGGATGTCCGCGCGCACCGCACGCCCGATCGCCGGGTCGGCACGCAGCGCCTCGTCCACGATCTCGCGCACCACCATGGCCGGCACCGTGGCACTGTTGAGCTTGTTGGCCAGGTGAAAGCTGAGCGCCGCCTCGAGGCTCTCGTGATTGAGGATGGTGGCGTGGAAGAAACTCGCCAGCACGGGTTCCTCGTCGGCATGCCGGCTCGCCTCCGTTCGGATCGACGCCCACAGCGGATCGGCCGAAGTCGGCCGCCCGATTTTACGGCTCGGTGTGCCCATCGCGTTCTCCTGTGTTCCGGGGCGCCGCGCGCGAGTTTCCAGCCTTTCAAGGTCCGGAACAGCATAGCAGGCCCCGGTCGCTGAACCCCAATCGACCCGGATTGGCGGCCGAAGTGCTGGTGGGCGCCGAAGAAATGAGTTAGGTTGAACTACAATAATAGTTGCGGTGACGGACGTTCAGGGACTTCCGCACAACCATAAGGTACAAGAGCAATAACTGTCCCCGGCCGCCCGCTGACCCACCCCCGGACAGCCGGGAGGCCGGTTCGCGAGGGCACATGGCCAAATCCAGCAACGGTCGATCGGCGGCGCCGCGGCGCCCGCGCGCTCTCCTGCGTGGCAGCGCCCGGCTCGGATTCCGTCGTGACGCGGACCCGACCCTGGCACTGGTCTCGATCGTCTGTCGGGTGGCCGCCGCCCAGCTGGGCGTCGACCGGGCAGCGGTCCTGCGCCCGACCCGCGACGCCGCACGCTACGTCATGTACGCGGGGTACGGCTGGACCGACCGCGGTTCGGTTGAGCGCCTGGTGGATGCCGGCCAGGGCTCTCTGGTCGCGCGCACGCTGGCCTCGGACCGGCCGGTGGTCATCGGGGACCCGGGCGGCAAAGACACCGACCCCGGCGACGCCTGGCTCCAGGACGCCGGTCCCGGCACCGCGGCCCTGGTCGACGTCGGGGACCAGCCGGCTCCGTCCGCGGTGCTGGCGGTGTTCCGGAGCGAGCACCGCCGCTGGAGCAGCGCGGATCTGCGCCGGCTGCAGGTCGCCGCGCGGTTCGCACGGCTGGTGTTCGACCAGCGCACGACCCGGGAGGTGCTGGAGCATGTCTGGACCATGCTGGACAGCACCAGCGATTTCATCGGCACCACCGACGCCAGCGGCCGCGACCGGTACCTCAACAAGGCCGCGCGCGAGCTGTTCGGGCTGGAGACGTCGGCGGATGTCTACCGTTTCCGGCTCGGTGACGCCTACCCGCCCGACCAGTACCGCTACATGAAGGAGCACGCCTACCCCGCCGCCCGGCGCGACGGCATCTGGCGCGGCGAGACCGTGCTGCTGCGCCATGACGGTACCCGGGTGCCGGTCTCCCAGGTCACCGTGGTGCAGAAGGACGCACGCGGCCGGACGCTGTACATGTCCACCACCGCGCGCGACATCACCGACGAGAAGCGCGCCCGCGCGGAGCAGGCCGCACGGCTCGCACGCACCGAGCGTCAGCGCCAGGCGATCCTGCACATTGCCACCAGCGCCGCGGCGACGGGCGATGATCGCGAGCGCGCCCTGACCGAGGTCTGCCGGGCGGCGGCGCAGGCCATGCAGATCCCCTACGTCTGCATCTGGGAGCTGACCGGGAACGGGGATCAGGACGAGTTGCGCTGCATCGCCGCCAACCGGCCCGCGATGCCCGCCTTCTTCCGCCCGGGCGCCGTACGCCGCGCACGGAGCTACCCGCGCTACTTCGAAGCGCTGCGCAGCGAGCGGGCGCTGGCGATCACGGATGCCCTCAGCGATCGGCGCACGCGGGAGTTCGAGCGCGATTACCTGGAGCCGGTCGAGATCCGGTCCATCCTCGACGCGCCGATCCGCGTCGGCGGCCGGATCGTGGGCATGATCGGGCACAAGCATACGGGGGCGCCGCGCGCCTGGACCGTGGACGAGACCGACTTCTGCGCCCAGCTGGCCGACCAGGTGGCGCAGGTGCTGCTGCGCATCGACCGTGAGCAGGCCCGGAAGGCCCTGGAGCAGAGCGAGCAGCGCTACCGCGTGCTGTACGACCAGAACCCCGCCATGTTCTTCACCCTCGACCCGACCGGCCGCATCCTGTCCGTCAACCGCTTCGGCGCCGGCCACCTCGGCTACACGGTGGACTATCTGCTCGGCAGGAACCTGGCAGAGCTGGAAGTCGGGGCGGAAAGGGAGGGGCTGGCGGGCGAACTCGAGACCTGCCTGGCGCAACCCGGCCGCTATCACCGCTGGGAGAACTGCCTGGCGCGGCCCGACGGCTCGCTGGTCTGGGTGAGCACCACGGCGCGGGTGGTACCCGGCCCGGGTCGGGCGTCCGAGCTGCTGCTGGTGTGCGAGGATCACACGGAGACCTACCGGCTGTCCGAGAAGCTCTCGCACCAGGCCAGCCACGACCAGCTCACGGGGCTGTACAACCGGCGCTGGCTGGAACGCGAGATCGAGCGGCTGCTCGAGGACGTGCGCGACAACGACAGCGCGCACGCCCTGTGCTACCTGGATCTCGACAACTTCAAGGTGATCAACGAGACCTGCGGCCATGCTGCCGGCGACGACCTGCTGCGTAGGCTGGCGCAGCTGATGCAGCAGCACGCGGGTCCGGGCGACTCGCTCGCCCGGCTCGGGGGGGACGAGTTCGGCGTGCTGCTTGCGCACCGCACCATCGACGAGGCCGAGCACGTCGCCGAGCGCCTGCGCGACGCCGTGCGCGACTTCCGCTTCCGGTGGCAGGACTCGCTGTTCATGGTGGGGGTGAGCATCGGGCTGGTGCCGATCACCCGGGCCAGCGGCGAGTTGTCACAGATTTTCAGGGACGTCGACGCCGCCTGCTTCGCCGCCAAGGACGAAGGCCGCAACCGCGTCCACGTCTACCGCGCGGACGACCAGCAGCTGGCCCGGCGCTACGGCGAAATGCAGTGGGTCTCGCGCCTGCGACAGGCGCTGGAGGAGGACCGCTTCGAGCTGCACTGGCAATGGATCGCGCCGCTGCAGGAGGCGGACGCGGGCGGCCACCACTACGAGCTGCTGGTCCGCATGCTCGGCGATGACGGCGCGCTGGTGCAGCCGGACGAATTCCTGCCGGCGGCGGAACGCTACAACCTGGCGCCGGAGCTCGACCGCTGGGTGGTCGATCACGCGCTCGACTGGCTGGGGCGAAACCCCGCGCACCTGGAAGAGCTTGGCCTGTGCGCGATCAACCTCTCCGGCCAGTCGCTGGGCGACCACGATTTCCTCGCCTTCCTGCAGCAACGCCTGCGAGAGGGCCGGGTCCCGCCGCGGAAGATCTGCCTCGAGATCACGGAGACCGCCGCGATCGGCGATCTCTATACCGCCGTGCGATTCATGGACGCGCTGCGCACCCTGGGCGTGCGGTTCGCGCTGGACGACTTCGGCAGCGGACTGTCGTCGTTCGCCTACCTGCGCAGCCTGCCGGTCGACTACCTCAAGATCGACGGCGTGTTCGTCAAGGACATCGCGGACGACCCCATCGACCTGGCCGTGGTCAAGTCCATCAACGAGATCGGGAAGGTGATGGGCAAGCGCACCATCGCCGAATTCGCGGAGAACGAGAACATCCTGCGGCGCCTGCGCGAGATCGGCGTGGACTATGCCCAGGGCTACGGCGTGGGCATGCCCCGGCCGCTGCACGAGCTCAGCGCCGCCGGCGGCGCCAGACCCACAGGCAGCCCCCCCGGTTGACCGCCACCACGAATGCCGCGAGCCAAATCGGCAGGTGCCGCGTCAGCCCGGCAGCAGGTAGTGGCTCACGAAGTCGCCGTGCCAGGCGGCCTCGCCGCCGCGTTCGCGCAAAGCGTACCGGAGCCGCGTCAGCGGGCAGACCCAGCCCTCCACCGCCACCAGCGCGACCCAGACGACCGCCGGCAGGTGCAGCCAGACCAGGCGCCGCCAGCGCAGCAGCAGCAGGCCGCCGGCGACCGCGAAAACCACGAACGCGAGGTGGGCCACGACCACCGCGTCGGCAAGGTGGCGGTTACAACATCGCCGGTCCGGACGGGGCCGTTCAGCCCCGGAAGCTGCTGTGGCCGAAGTCCCCGAAGGGCTCGTCGCGTTCGCGCACGGCCTGGCGGAAGCCGACCTCGGCGGCGCGCTGCTGGAAGGCGTAACCCTCGGAGGTGTGACGGGTGATGCCGTCGAACACGGTGCCCAGGACCTGCGTGCTGCGCAGGCCCGCCTGCTCCACGGTCTGGTTCACCAGCAGCTTCATCATCACGAGCTGGTTCACCGGCATCCGCGCGATGCGCCCGAGCAGGGACTCGAACCGCTCGTCCAGGCGCTCCGGTGGCGCGCATTCCGTGGCCAGGCCCCACTCCACCGCCTCGCGACCGCTGAGACAGTCGCCGGTGAACAGCAGCCGCTTGGCCTTCTCGATGCCGATGCGGTAAGCCCATACCGCCGTGGTCGGGGAGCCCCACACCCGCGCCGGAGGGTAGCCGATCTTGGCGTCCTCGGCGATCACCAGCAGGTCGCTGCAGAGCGCCATGTCCGTGCCGCCGGCGACGCAGAAGCCGTGCACCTTGCAGACCACGGGCTTGTTGGCGTTGAACAGGCTCATGAAGCCGCGCACGTTGCGCGACATCATCTGGAAGTCGACCATCGGATCCCAGGTGCGCGCCGGATCGTGGTTGGCGGACTGCACGGCCGGATCCAGCGGCGAGCCGGCCGGGGCATCCCCGGTGCCGACGCCGCCCCGGCCCTCGGCGCTGTCGACCAGGTCGTAGCCGCCGCAGAAGCCCTTGCCGGTGCCGGCCAGTGCAATCACGTGGACGCCGGGGTCGAGATCGGCGCGCTCCACGCAGTGCGCGAGCTCCCGCGGCAACTCCAGGGTAATTCCGTTGCCCCGCCGCGGACGGTTCAGCGTGATCCGGGCGATGCGTCCGTCGACCTCGTAAATCATGGTGTTCAGCTCGTCCAAGACATGCTCCTCCCGTGTCGTGCCCTCGCGGAACCGATCCGGAATACCGGTCCGCTTCAGGGTAATGCATAGTATGCTCGCCTGGTCCGGCGCGGCAGACCGATTCCGGCGGCGACGGGGAATTGTCCGGACCGCGGCCGGTCGAACGCCGACACGGCCGGTCCACGGCACCCCCGGGTACCGCTCCCGTCCGCAACCGAAGCGAAGGAGACGCGCATGAGCCGACACACGGTGTCCGACCTGATCCTCGAGATTTTGGCCGAGACCGGGGTCCGCCAGATCTTCGGCATCCCGGGCGACGCGATCAACGGCCTGGTCGATGCGGTGCGCCGCCAGACCCGCATCGAGTTCATCCAGGTGCGTCACGAAGAGGCCGGCGCCTTCGCGGCGTCGGCCCAGGCGAAGCTGACCGGAAGACTCGCGGTCTGCGTCGGCACTGCCGGGCCCGGCGCCATTCACCTGCTCAACGGCCTCTACGACGCCAACCGCGACCATGCACCCGTGCTTGCGATCACCGGCCAGGTGGATACCACGGAGGTGGGCACCGACTACCACCAGGAAGTCGACCTGTACACGCTGTTCAAGGACGTGGCGGCCTTCAACCAGGTGGTAATGCGCCCCGAGCAGCTTCCGCGCCTGATCGTGCAGGCCTGCCGCACCGCCCTGGCGCACCGCACGGTGGCCCATCTCAGCCTGCCCGTGGACGTGGCGAAGCAGCCCCGGCAGGGGGACCGCCGGCACGCGCCGGTACAGGTCCATCGCGCCGCAACGCTGCCCGCGCGGGAGGACCTCGAGGCCGCGGCCGAGCTGCTGAACCGGTCGCGACGCGTGGTGATCCTCGCGGGTATCGGCTGCCAGGGCGCCCGCGAGGAGCTGATCGCGCTGGCCGACCGCCTGGGAGCGCCGGTGGTGCGCTCACTGCGGGCCAGGGACGTGATCCCGGACGAGCACGAGCTGAGCGCCGGCGGCATCGGCGCGCTGGGCGGCCGCCCCGCGGTGCAGGCGATGGCGGCCTGCGACGCCCTGCTGCTGGTGGGCACGGACTTCCCCTACCGGGACTTCTTTCCGGAGGACGCGCCCGCGGTCCAGATCGACATCGACCCGACGCGGATCGGCAAGCGCTACCCGGTCGAGGTCGGGCTCACCGGCGACGCGGGGCTGACGCTGAAGGCCCTTACGGAGCGGGTCAGGCGCCGTGAGGACCGCGACTTTCTCGAGAAGACGCAGGCGCGCATGCGCGACTTCCGGGAGGACAACCGCAAGGCGGAGCGCAGCGACCAGACCCCGATCCGGCCGCAGCGGCTCGCCGCGACCATCGGCGAGCTGGCCCGCGACGACGCGGTGTTCACCTGCGACACCGGCACGGTCACCATCTGGGCGGCCCGGCACCTGCGCCTGCGCGGCGAACAGCGCTTCACCCTGTCCTCGTCGCTGGCGTCCATGGCCTTCGCGATGCCGGCCGCGATCGGCGCGCAGCTGGCCTGGCCCGATCGCCAGGTGATCGCGCTCGCCGGGGACGGCGGCCTGGCGATGCTGATGGGCGACTTCGTCACGGCGGTGAAATACCACTTGCCGATCAACGTGGTGGTATTCAACAACAGCAAGCTGGGACTGATCCGCATGGAAGAGGAAGCGGAGGGGATCCCGGACTTCCAGACCGACCTGCTCAACCCCGACTTCGCGGCCTTCGCCCGCGCCTGCGGCGGCGCCGGCTTCGCGGCCACCGATCCGGCGGAGCTCGAAGGCACCCTGCGCCAGGCATTCGACACCGATGCGCCGACGATCGTGGACGTGAAGATCAATGCCGACGAGCTGCCGCTGCCGCCCAAGATCCACCCCTCCCAGGCGCTGGGCTACGGCATCGCCCGGACCAAGGAGCTGTTCGGAGGCTGATCAGACCGATCCCCGGGCCTCCGCGGCACAGGCCGCGCACAGCGCGGACTCCGGGAGGGTCCGCAGCCGCTGCGGCGCGATCGGGCGCCCGCACGCGAGGCAGCAGCCGTAATCGCCGGCGTCCAGGCGGGCCAGGGCGGCCTCGATGGCGCGCAGGCGGTCGATGGCGCCCTGGTCGAGCGCGTCCAGGACTTCGTCATTTTCCTTCTGGATCGCTGCCTCGTGCCAGTCGCCCTCGAGCGCCTCGCGCTGGCGCCGGCGGTCGCGCTCCAGCAGCCCGTGCTGCGCCAGCAGGTCCTCGCGGCGTCGCAGCAGCGCCCGGCGGACGGGCTCGCGCGAGCGCCGTTTCCCGGTCACAGGCGTTCCAGGACCGCGTCGGCGAAGCCGGTCGTGGTGCCCTCGCCGCCCAGGTCGGGCGTGGTCCGGTCGCCCTGGCCGATGGTCTTGCGCAGGGCGTAGCGGATCCGGTCGCCGGTGGCCTTGTCGTCCAGGTAGTCAAGCATCATCGCCGCCGCCAGGATCATCGAAGTGGGATTGGCGATGTTCTTGCCGGCGATGTCCGGCGCACTGCCGTGGACCGCCTCGAAGATCGCCCGGCCGTCGCCGATGTTGCCGCCCGGCGCCATGCCCAGGCCGCCCACCAGCCCGGCGCAGAGGTCGGAGATGATGTCGCCGAACAGGTTGGTGGTGACGATCACGTCGAAGCGGTGGGGATTCATCACCAGCTGCATGCAGCAATTGTCGACGATCATCTCCTCCAGCTCGAGCTCCGGATAGTCACGGGCGACCTCGCGCCCGCAGCGCAGGAACAGTCCGGACGTGGTCTTCATGATGTTCGCCTTGTGCGCGATGGTGATCTTCCTGCGCCCCACCCGGCGCGCCGTCTCGAAGGCGAAGCGGATCAGCCGCAGCGACTCGCGCCGGGTCATCACGCTCAGCGCCTCGGCGCGCTCGCCGTCCTCGCTCAGTGTCTGCCCCTGGCCCGAGTACATGCCCTCGGTGTTCTCCCGCACGGTGATGATGTCGATGCGGTCATAGCGGGACTTGGTGCCCGGAAAGGAGATCACGGGGCGCACGTTGGCGTAGAGGTCGAAGTGCTTGCGCAGGGTGACGTTGACCGAGGTGAAGCCCTCGCCGATGGGCGTGGTCACCGGACCCTTGAGGGCGAGACCGGTGGTCTCGATCGAGTCCAGCGTCTCCTGCGGGATAAGGTCGCGCCCGTGGTCCAGCGCGGTCTTGCCGACCTCGTGGAAATCGTACTCGAAATCGCAGCCGGCACGGTCCAGGATCTTCAGGGTCGCGTCGACGATGTCGGGTCCGATGCCGTCGCCCGGCAGCACGGTGATCCTGCGCTTTGCCATTCAGTCCTCCAGGTGCTTCACGAACCATGCCCCGGCCAGGCGCGCCACGCTCTCCAGCGCTCCCGGCTCCTCGAACAGATGCGTCGCCCCCGGCACGATCTCCACGCGGTGGGACGCCGTCAGGCGTCCGGCCGCCTCGCGATTGAGGGCGATCACCTGGGTGTCGAGCCCGCCCACCACCAGCAGGGTCGGGGCCCGGACCCGCTCCAGGCTCTCGCCGGCGAGATCGGGCCGGCCGCCGCGGGAGACCACGGCACGCACCCGCTCCGGCCGCAGGGCGGCCGCGCCGAGCGCCGCCGCCGCGCCGGTGCTGGCGCCGAACAGGCCCAGCGGCAGCTCCGCCAGCTCCGCCTGCCGGTCCAGCCAGTCAATGGTTCCGACCAGCCGCCCGGTCAACAGTTCTATGTCGAAGCGATGCTCGCGGGTGACCTGGTCGACCTCGTGCTCGGCCGCGGTCAGCAGGTCGAACAGCAGGGTCGCCAGGCGCTCGCGGTTGAGAAGCTCCGCGACGTAGCGGTTGCGCCGGCTGAACCGGCTGCTGCCGCTGCCGTGGGCGAAGGCCACCAGGCCCCGCGCGCCGCGTGGCACGCCCAGATCCCCGGGCAGGGCCACGCCGCCGGCATCGACGCGCACGCTGGCGGTAGCGACTCCCGCGCGGCTCACGGCCCGGCACCCCCGGAATCCTCGCCCCAGGCGCGGGCCAGCACGGCTCCCACCTCGGCGTCGCTGGTCTGCCCGAAGTCCCGGTACCAGCGCCCCACCGCCAGGAACGGCTCGGGCGTGGCCAGGCAGATCACCTCGTCGGCCTCCGCGCGCAGGCGCTCCACGGCCTCGGACGGTGCGACCGGAACCGCCACCACCACCCGGGCCGGTCCCAGGCTGCGCACCGCCGCCACCGCGGCACGCATGGTGGCGCCGGTGGCCAGCCCGTCGTCCACCAGGACGACCTCGCGATCCGCCACGGCGGGCGCCGGGCGCTCGCCCCGGTAGAGCTTCTCGCGCCGTTCGAGCTCGCGCCGCTCGCGCGCCTCGACCCGAGCGATATCCGCCTCGTCCAGCTGCAGCATTCCGGCCAGGTCCTCGTTCAGGGCACGGCCGCCGCCGCTGGCGATGGCTCCCATCGCCAGCTCTTCCTGCCCGGGGAGACCGAGCTTTCGCACGATGATGATGTCGAGCTCGGCGCCGAGCACCCGGGCCACCGCTTCGGCCACCGGAACGCCCCCGCGGGGCAGGCCCAGCACGATCGCCTCCCCGCCCACCCCCTGCCCGCGCAGTGCCTCGGCGAGCCGCCTGCCGGCTTCCGTGCGATCGGTAAAGGGCAATTGCATACCGCCGACTCCGCCGGTCGTGGAACACGCTCAGTCGGTACGATTCTAGGACGCCGCCGGCGCGGCCGGCCATGACGGGCGTCACCAATCGTCCTGAAGCTCAGTCCTCCCGGAACAGCGCGCGCTTGGTGCGGTGCAGGGCGGAAATGTCTTCGTCCCCGTGGCCGTCCTCGAGCAGCCGGCTGTAGTGCAGCCGCGTCATCTCGATCACCGGCAGCTGGACACCCTTCTCCGCCGCCATCTGCTGGCAGATGGCCAGATCCTTGTCGTGCAGTGCCAGCTTGAACCCGGGCGGGTAGCTGCCGCGGACCATGCCGGGACCGCGATTGCTCAGGAACCAGTTGCCGGCGGCCCCGCTGCCCACGACCTCGATCACCCGGTCCATGGGCAGACCCTGCGCTTCGCCGAAAGCCAGCGCCTCGCTCACGGCCTGGTTGATCCCGGCGACCATGATCTGGTTGACCGCCTTGGTGGCCTGGCCGGTGCCGACCGGGCCCATGTGCACGATGCTGCGTCCCATCGCCTCCAGCGCCGGCATCGCCCGATCCAGGGCCTCGGCCTCGCCGCCGGCCATGATCGCCAGCGTGCCCCGGGCGGCGCCTTCGGTGCCCCCGGAAACCGGGCAGTCCAGGAACGCGGCGCCCCGGCCCGCGGCGATCTCCGCCGCCTCCCTGGCGGTGGAGGCCGCGACCGTCGAGCAGTCGACCACGATGCTGTCGGCCCCGAACCCGGAACCCATGGCCGCGACCACCTCGAGCACGTCGGCGTCGGCGGACACGCACAGCACCACCACGTCGCAGCGCGACGCCAGCTCCGCCGGATCGCGAGCGACTGCGCAGCCGGTCTCCGCCGCAAGGTCCTGCGCCTTGTCCGGCGTTCGGTTCCAGACCGCTGCCAGCAGTCCGGCGCGGTGCAGATTGCGTGCCATGGAGGCACCCATGGCCCCGAGCCCGATGAATCCTGCCTGCATGCCTCGAACCTCCCGCTGAACCGTGCGCGGTCAGCGCTTGAGATAGGTGTAGCCCTTCAGGCCGGCGGTCAGTTCGGCCAGGTACCGGCGGCTCTCCTCGGCGTCCAGCCCCGCCCGTTCGATCTTCGCCTGGTAGATCCGCAGCAGGTCCTCCGGCCGGAAGTGCACGTAGGAAAGAAGCTGGTCGGCGGTATCGCCGTGCTCCGGGTCGACCAGCCGGTAGCCACCGTCGCCGTCCAGTTCGACGTTCACCGCGTCGGTATCCCCGAACAGGTTGTGCATGTCGCCGAGGATCTCCTGGTAGGCGCCCACCATGAAGAATCCGAGCAGGTAGTCCTCGCCCGGGCGCAGCGGATGCAGGGCCACGGTGGGCGACACCCCCTGCTGGTCGACGTAGTGGTCGATGCGCCCGTCCGAGTCGCAGGTCAGATCCTCGATCACCCCGCGCTCGCAAGGGCACTCGTGCAGCCGGTGCAGCGGCACCACCGGGAAGATCTGCTGGATCGCCCAGACGTCGGGCAGCGACTGGAACAGCGAGAAGTTGCAGAAGTACTTCACCGCCAGGCGCTCGTCGAGCTGATCGAGGGCCTCCCGGTGAGCCCGCCGCCCCGGCTCCAGGGCCCGGCGCACGCGCTGGCAGATGGCCGTGTAGAGCTGCTCGGCCTGGGCCCGCTGCTGCAGGCTGAGCAGGCCGTGCGTATACATCGACTGGGCCTCGGAGAGCCAGTAGGCAGCGTCGTGGTACAGCTCGAGCAGGGGGCGCTGCGGCTCGTTGCGGTAACCCTGCCACAGGTCGTGCAGGATCAGGGGCGCGTCCGACGCCGGTTCCGGCGGGTCGCCGTCGGTACCCAGCGGCATCTCCACGTCCGTCACCTGCGTGATCAGTACCGCGTGATGCGCCGCCATCGCGCGTCCCGCCTCGGTAATCAGGCCGGGCTCGGGCAGCGACTGCTCCAGGCAAAGCTCGCGGATGCCGCGGACGACCGCGTTGGCGTACTCGCGCACGCTGTAGTTCATGGAGCAGAAGCTGCGCGAGCGGGTACCCTCGTAGTCGACCCCGAGGCCGCCGCCGACGTCCAGCCACTCCACCGGGAAACCCATGGCCCGCAGCTCGCCGTAGTGACGGACCGCCTCGCTCATGCCCCGCTGGATGTCGCGGATGTTGGCGATCTGCGAGCCCATGTGGAAATGCAGCAGCCGCAGACCGTCCTCCAGCCCGGCCTCCTGCAGGCGCCGCAGGGCATGCAGGAACTGCGTCGCGGACAGCCCGAACTTGGACTTCTCGCCGCCGGTGTTCTGCCACTTGCTGGTGCCGAGGCTCGCCAGGCGCACGCGCACGCCCAGCAGCGGTGACACGCCGAGCGCGCGTGACTCGGCCACGATGTCGTCCAGCTCCGAGAGCTTCTCCACCACGATGAACACCCGGTGGCCCAGGCGACGGGCGATCAGCGCGCGGCGGATGTACTCGCGGTCCTTGTAGCCGTTGCACACGATCACGCCGTCGTCCGCCGACAGGCCCAGCACCGCCATCAGCTCCGGCTTGCTGCCGGCCTCCAGGCCGACGCGGGCACCGCCCTGGCGCACGATCTGCTCCACCACGGAACGCTGCTGGTTGACCTTGATCGGGTAAACGGCGGTATAGCCGCCCCGGTAGCCGTGCTCCGCCCGCGCCTCGGCGAAGGCCCGGCACAGCGACTCGACCCGATCGTGGAGAATGTCGGTAAAGCGCACCAGCACAGGGAAGCTCAGCCCGGAGCGGGCCAGGCTCTCGGCCAGCTCACGCAGATCGACGGTGCCCCGGTCCGGGTCCCGGAACGGACGCGCCACCAGGTGTCCGGGGGTGGCGACGTCGAAGTAGCCCTCGCTCCACTCGGCGATGTTGTAAAGGCGCCGGGAATTTTCGATATTCCAGTCGGACATCGGACAGCGACTCCGGGACGGACGCATTACAGTATGCGAATCGCACCGGCCTGAAAAGGCATGCTCCCGCGGCGTGCCATAGCGCACGGCCATTCCGCTATAATGCGGGCCTTTCAGGAGGGCAGCCATGGCGCTCGAGGGCAACTGGTTCACCGAGATCGACGAGGCCGGCGGCACCGCCTTCTCGTTGCGGCTGGCGGATCGGCTGCACGTCGAGCAGAGCCGCTACCAGAAGATCGAGATCTTCGAGACCACGCGCTTCGGCACGCTGATGGTCATCGACGATTACATCATGCTGAGCGACCGGGACAACTTCCTCTACCACGAGATGATGTCCCACCCGGTGCTGTTCAGCCATCCCGCGCCGAAGCGCGTGGTGATCATCGGCGGCGGCGACTGCGGCACGCTGCGCGAGGTGCTGCGCCATCCGGAGGTGGAGCATGTCCTGCAGGTGGAGATCGACGAGCGCGTCACGCGGCTGTCCGAGCGGTTCTTCCCGGAGCTCTGCGAGGCCAACGACGACCCGCGCGCGGAGCTGTACTTCGGCGACGGCATCGCCTGGATGGCCGACGCCGGGCCCGGCAGCGTCGACGTGGTGATCGTCGACAGCACCGATCCGGTCGGGCCGGCGAAGGGGCTGTTCACGGAGGCGTTCTACCGCGACGTTTACCGGGCGCTGGGGCCGGAGGGGCTGGTGGTGCAGCAGAGCGAGTCGCCCCTCTATCACATGCACATCCTGGCGCCGATGCGGCGCGCGATGCAGGCCGGCGGGTTCAGCGCCGTGCGGACGCTGTGCTTCCCGCAGCCCGTGTACCCGTCCGGATGGTGGAGCGCGACCATCGCCGGCAAGCGCGGGGACATCGCCATCACCCGTGCCGCGGAGGCGGAACGGGCGCCGTTCGAGACGCTGTACTACAGCCCCGATATCCACCGGGCCGCGCTGGTGGCTCCGCCGTTCATGCGCCGGGCGCTGGAGAACGCCGAGGCCGGGGGCTAGGAGCCCGAGGTGCCGCCCGCCGTGGACCCGTCGGCGTTTCCGGCCGGGCAGTTCTGCTTCACCTGGGCCCGGGCCTGGCGCAGTCGCTGCCGGCGCTGTTTCGGCGTCAGCTTCACCCGGCCCCCGCCCTTCTTCTTCATGTAGATCTGGTCGTGATTGCGGATCAGCGCGACGCGCTTGCGCCACTGGTCGCACAGGCTGGATCCGGAGCCGCTGCCTGCCGCCTCGCGGGCCTTGCCGACCGCGCGTCCGCTGCCGGGGCGGCCCTTGCCTCCCGCCCCCTTGGCCGCCGGCGCGGGCGCGCTGGCGCTGTCCGGCTCGTCGATCTGGACCTTCCTGGCGTGCGGGCTGGACGGCGTGTCGCTGTAGACCACCGTGCCGTCCGGCTTGACCCAGCGGTAGACGGGCCCCTGGCCGGCCAGGGCCGCGCCGCAGGCGAGCAACAGCATGGTGAACAGCATCAGTTTCGGATACATCCGCTCCCTTCCGGGCCCTGCGGGCCGTGCTGCAATTTGTCACAGTATTCCGCCTGTGACCGGACGCCGCAAAATCTCGCCGGCCGGTATCAGACTACCGGTGCTTCGGCACCGACAGGCGATCCAGGCGCAGCCGCTCACGATGGTCGAACAGGCGACGCGAGCCCAGCCAGACGGCCACCAGCGTGCCGAAGCCGGTTCCCGACGAGATCAGGAACATGATCAGGATCTGGTACTTCACCGCTTCCATGGGCGGCGCGCCCGCGAGGATCTGGCCGGTCATCATCCCGGGCAGGCTCACGATGCCGGCCGCGGCCATCGCGTTGATGATGGGTATCATGCCGCTGCGCCCGGCGTGGCGCCGGATCCGGGCAACCGCCTCCATCGCGGTCTCGCCCAGCATCAGGCGCTGCTCCAGCATCCGGCGCTGGTCCCAGGCGGTCTGGGTGAGACGGTCCAGTCCCAGGGCGATGCCGGTCATGGTGTTGCCGAGGATCATGCCCAGCAGCGGGATGGCGTACTGGGGCTGGTACCAGGGATGCGTCCGGATCACCGTGAGCAGCGCCAGTACGGTGAGTGCGAAGGAGGACACGAACATGGACAGCGTGCCCAGGCCGTAGCCCCACCATCCCTGGAAACGGCGCTCCTGACGCATCATGGCCTCGCGTCCGGCCGCGAGCACCATCGCGGCCGCCATCAGCGAGATCCAGAGCAGGTGCACGTGCGCGAACACCGCCTTGAGCACCAGCCCGATCAGGCTCAGCTGGATCACGGTACGGGCGCCGGCGACGAGCAGCTCCCGCTCGACCGCGAGCCGCGCGGCCCATGACAGCCCCGCGAGGATCACGATCAGGACTGCCGCCAGGGCCAGGTCCAGCGGAGTCAGCGAGACGAAGTGCATGCCTGCTCCGGTTCCGCCGCCAGCCGCCCGTCGCGAAGGGTAAAACGCCGGTCCGCGACCCGCGTGAGCTGACCCCGGTCGTGGCTGACCCAGAGAACGCAGAGCCGTCGCCGGTCGCGGTATTCCCGGATCAGCGCCTCGGCTCCGGCGACGTTGTCGGCATCCAGGTTGGCGGTGGGCTCGTCCAGCAGCAGCACCTCGGGCTCGCGCGCCAGCATTCGCAACAGTGCGAGGCGCTGGCGCTCGCCGCTGGAGAGGCGTTCCGCCGGCCAGTCCCAGACCCCGTCCGGCAGTTGCAGGCGGCGCGCCGCCTCGACCGGCCGGTCCGGGAAGTGATCCCCCACGCGGGGCAGCCACCATTCGGGGTCGGCCGGCAGGAGCTGCACGCGCCGGCGCCATTGCGCCGGCGCGAACCCGGTCATGTCGCGGCCGTCCAGACGCGCCGTCCCGTCGTGGGGATCCAGGTCCGCGATCGCGCGCAACAGCGAGCTCTTGCCCGAGCCCGAGGGTCCCGCCACGCCGACGCACTCGCCCCGTGTTACCGTAAGGCTCACGGGGCCGACCACCGGCGTTCGCAGCTCCAGCAGCTCCAGCATCGAGTCAGCCCGGTGCGCCGCGCCGGTGGCCGGAGCGAATCTCCTGCCTGCAACCACACGCGAACGGGGAACAACGATGGCGGAAGCGAAGATCGCGCAGCGCGCGCCTTATGCCGTTGACCTGCAGCCCGGTGACTACGCCTGGTGCCGCTGCGGACGCTCGCACAACCAGCCGTTCTGCGACGGCTCGCACAAGGGCACCGGCTTCGAGCCGCGCCGCTTCCACCTGGATGCGGCGAAAACGGTCTACCTGTGCGGCTGCAAGCGCACCGGAAACCAGCCCTACTGCGACGGCACCCACAAGACGCTGGGATAGGCCACGGCGGCCGTTCAAAGGGCGTCCGGACCGGTCTCGCCGGTCCGGATGCGCACGCACTGGTCGAGGCTGTAGACGAAGATCTTGCCATCCCCGATCTTGCCCGTCCGGGCCGTGCTGCTGATGGCGTCGATCACCTTCTCCAGGATCTCCTCGGAGGCGGCCACCTCGATCTTGACCTTGGGCAGGAAGTCCACCACGTACTCGGCACCGCGATACAGCTCGGTGTGGCCTTTCTGCCTGCCGAAGCCCTTGACCTCCGTGACGGTCATGCCCTGCACGCCGATCTCGAACAGCGCGGTGCGCACGTCGTCGAGCCGGAAGGGCTTGATGATGGCAGTCACCATTTTCATGCCTTGATCCCCCGCGTTGGATGCATCGGGCCTGCGGCGCGCAGGCACCTCAAGGGGCACCAATTATGGCCGACCCGGGCCGCCCCGGGGAAGCCGGCACGCCGACGCCCGGCTTCCCCGGTCGCTCGGACGCCGCTACATGTTGTAACCGCGCTCGTCGTGCAGCGCCAGGTCCAGTCCCTCGGTCTCCTCGTCGCGCGTGACCCGCAGCCCCAGCAGCGCATCCAGCACCTTGAGGATGATCCAGGTGGCCGCCAGATCGTAGACGATGGTCGCCGCGACCGCGATCAGCTGGTGCAGCACCTGGGTCGCCATGCTCACCCCCTGCGGCAACCCGGCGCCGCCCAGTGACGCGGCAACGAACACTCCGGTCAGCAGGGTGCCGATGATGCCGCCCACCCCGTGCACGCCAAAGCAGTCGAGCGTGTCGTCATAGCGCAGGCGCGGCTTCAGCCGGACCACCGCGTAGAAGCAGCCCAGGCCGGCCGCGAGACCGATGACCAGCGCTCCCGCGGGACCGACGAAGCCCGCGGCCGGCGTGATCGCCACCATCCCCGCGACTGCCCCGGAGGCGATGCCGAGCGCGCTGGGCTTGCCGTGCAGCAGCCACTCGCCGGACATCCAGGTCAGCGCCGCGGTGGCGCCGGCGACCTGGGTGGTGAGCATGGCCATGCCGGTGACGCCGTTGGCGCCGAGTTCGCTGCCGGCGTTGAAGCCGAACCACCCGACCCACAGCATGCCGGCGCCGGCCACGGTCAGGATCATGTTGTGCGGCAGCATGGCGGTGGTCGGATAGCCCTTGCGCCGGCCCAGCATCACGGCCGCGACCAGCGCCGCGATGCCGGAGTTGATCTCGACCACGGTACCCCCGGCGAAGTCCAGCACCCCCAGCTGGTGCATCCAGCCACCGCCCCAGATCCAGTGGGTGACCGGCGCGTACACGAAGGTCACCCACAGGATGCAGAACCACATCAGCGCGGAGAACTTCATGCGCTCGGCAAAGGCGCCGACGATCAGCGCCGGCGTGATGATGGCGAAGGCCAGCTGGAACATGGCGAACACCGTCTCGGGAATCGAGCCGTCGAGCTTGCCGATGCCGATACCCGCCATGAAGGCCTTGCCCAGCCCGCCGATCCAGGGCTGCAGGCCACCGCCGCTGCCGAACGCCAGGCTGTACAGGTACACCACCCAGAGCACGGTCACCACGCAGGTGATGGCGAAGCACTGCATCATCACCGACAGCGCGTTCTTGCTGCGGACCATGCCGGCGTAGAACAGCGACAGGCCGGGGATGGTCATGAACAGCACCAGCGCGGTGGCGGTGAGCATCCAGGCCGCGTTGCCGGTATCCAGCGGGGTCGTGCCGGTGGCGAACGCGGCCGGCGCGGCCAGCGCCAGCGCCGCGGCGAGCACCCGTCCGGGCAGGCGCATTCTCGCTTGAGCCATCTCGATGTCCTCTCCTCGATGAAAACGCAAACCGCGCGGCGGCACCGGAAAGCCCGGCGCGCACGCGCACCCGTCCTGCTTCCGCCGACGTCCCCGTCAACCGCACGGAACGCGGAACCGGCGGCTCGTCGGACCGGTCTCCGCGAACTCCGCACGGCGATCCGCCGGCGGCACTCCCCTGCTGCGCATGAACCGGATTTCGCGGGTGCCGGCCCCTGCCCGGACCCGCCCCGGCTCGATCTGCGCCTTCCCGTTGTGAAACGACGGAGGCGGCGGACACCCCGAAGGCGTCCGCCGCCGCTTTCCGCGCGCCGTCATCGATCGCGGCGCTTGCTGTACCAGCCCCGCGTCAGAGGCTGTAGCTGCGCTCGTCGTGAAGGGCCAGGTCCAGACCCTCCGTTTCCTGCTCCTCGTTCACGCGCAGTCCGATGACCGCATCGATGACCTTGAGGATGATGAAGGTCAGTACCGCGTCGTAGACCAGGGTCACGCCGACGCCCAGGCACTGCTTGAGGAACTGGTCACCCATGCTCACGCCGTGGGGAAGCCCCGCGCCGCCGAACTTCGCGGCCACGAAGACGCCCGTCAGCAGCGCGCCGATGATCCCGCCGACCCCGTGCACGCCGAAGGTGTCCAGCGAGTCGTCGTAGCCGAGCGCCGGCTTGAGACGCGTCGCGGCGTAGAAACACCCGATGCCGCAGGCGATCCCGATGAGCAGCGCGCCCATCGGGCCGACGAAGCCGGACGCCGGCGTGATCGCGACCAGCCCGGCCACCGCGCCCGACACGATCCCCAGTGCGCTGGGCTTGCCGTGCAGCAGCCACTCGGCGAACATCCAGGTGAGGGCGGCCGTCGCGGTAGCGATCTGCGTAACCATCATCGCCATGCCCGCCACACCGTCGGCCGCCAGCTCGCTGCCGGCATTGAACCCGAACCAGCCGACCCAGAGCATGCCGGCGCCGATCACCGTCAGCATCATGTTGTGCGGCGGCATGGCGGTGGTCGGATAGCCCTTGCGCTTGCCCAGCACCAGCGCCGTGACCAGGCCCGCGATGCCGGCGTTGATGTGCACCACGGTGCCGCCGGCGAAGTCCATCACGCCGAGGCTGCCGAGCCAGCCGCCGCCCCAGACCCAGTGCGCGATCGGTGCGTAGACCACGGTGACCCAGATCCCCATGAACCACATCATCGCCGAGAACTTCATGCGTTCGACGAACGCGCCGACGATCAGCGCCGGGGTGATGATGGCGAAGGTGAGCTGGAACATGGAGAACACGGTTTCCGGAATGCTGCCGCTCAGGGTGTTCCTGCCCATGCCGGCCAGGAAGGCCTTGGTCAGGCCCCCGATCAGGGGCTGTGCGGCGCCCCCGCCGCTGAACGCCAGGCTGTAGTCGAACAGCATCCACAGCACCGTCACCAGGCAGGTGATGGCGAAGCACTGCATCATCACCGACAGGGCGTTCTTGCTGCGGACCATGCCGGCGTAGAACAGCGAAAGGCCGGGGACGGTCATGAACAGCACCAGCGCGACCGAGGTGAGCATCCAGGCAGTGTCGCCCGCGCTCAGGGTCGGCGTCGTGCCGGCGGCCAGCGCCGCCGGGGCCGCCAGCGCCATGAGCGCCACGGCGAACCAGCCGAGCGTGTACTTGTATCGACGAGCCATTTCGGTACTCCCCTTTTCCCGAGGTCTCAGAGCGCGTCCGCGCCGGTCTCGCCGGTGCGGATGCGCACGGCCTGCTCCAGCGCCGTGACGAAGATCTTGCCGTCACCGATCTTGCCGGTGCGGGCCGCGTTGGTGATGGCCTCGATCACCTGCTCGGCCGTCTCGGCCGGGGCGGCGACCTCGATCTTCACCTTGGGCAGGAAATCGACGACGTACTCGGCGCCCCGGTACAGCTCGGTGTGGCCTTTCTGCCGGCCGAAACCCTTCACCTCGGTGACAGTGATGCCCTGCACCCCGACATCGGAGAGGGCCTCGCGCACGTCATCGAGCTTGAAGGGCTTGATGATTGCCGTGATCAGCTTCATTTCAGGCTCCTTGGTCCGGCCGGGCCGGAGCGGCTAGAAGTTCTTGCCGACGGAGAGGACGCCGGTGCCCTCGCACAGGTTCGATCCGCCGAAGCACTCGCTCTTGCTCAGGTTGGTGTCCGAGTAGGCGAGCTTCCACGTCAGCCCGGCGAAGTCCTTCGACACGCTCAGGCCGTAGTCGGTGTAGTCGGGCGTGCCCCAGGCCGCGTTGTCGGCGATCCACTGGTGCCCGGCATGCAGGCTGATGGAGAGGCCCGCCGGCAGGTTCGCGGGGATGTCGTAGTCGGCGGAGAGATAGTTGGACGTGCCGGTCCCCCCGAAGTAGTCGTGGCTCCAGGCATTGCCCAGGGTCAGGCCCTGCCAGCTGACCTTGCCGTAGACCTCGTAGAAGTTGTCGGTGTTGATGCCGCCCGGGTAGTTGTAATAGATGACCCCGACGTCGTAGCCGATCGGACCCGCACTGGCGCTGTAGCCGGCGTAGGTGTCGAGCTCCTGGCTGGTCCCGTCCGCCGGGCCGAAGTTGACGTTGGAGCCCCACAGGCCCGCGTACACGCCGATCTTGCTGGAATAGTCCAGGCCGCCCTGGATGGCCGGCTTGTGGTTGGTCTGGGTGATCCCCCGGAACAGGTAGTCCGAGGTCAGGTCCACGTTGCCCGTCACCTGGTCCCGGGCCTGGGCGACGCCGGCGAAGGCCACCAGAGCGGCGGCGGTGCCCATTAGTACCAGTTTGCGCATTGTCGGTTGCTCCCTGAGTGGGTCGGTTGCGTTACGGTTCGAGGCGCTGCCGCCTCCGCACCGTCCTGCTAGCAGGAACCGTGCCAACCCCTGATTCCCGCGTCCTGCGGCGCCCCGAGGCAAAAGTAGCACCGCGCCGCGCGAATGCCTGCACCGAAACGGGGAGCGCGGGAAGCGACTGCACCATCCTGGTGCGGCAGGCCGCATCCGCGGTGTGCATCGCCGGCCGCAACGCCCTAGACTGAAGGCTGGAACACATCACCGGGGGACGAAGACATGGACCGGGACCGATTCGCAGAGGATCTGAGCGACCGCCTGTCCTCGCGGCTGCCGCCGGGGCTGGACGCGCTGCGCGAGGACCTGAGACGCAACTTCCGGGCGGTGATCCAGAGCAGCCTGGAACGCCTGGACCTCGTCACCCGCGAGGAGTTTGAAGTGCAGCGGGCCGTACTGGAGCGCACCCGCACCCGCCTGGGCGAGCTCGAGCAGCGCATCGCGGAGCTGGAGGGCGGCAGAAAGGGCAAGCGCGGCCAGGGTTGAGCGAGCCCGCGCAGGGAGCGCGCGCAAGGGCCCCGTCCATCGCAACCCAGGGAAGGGAGACATGACGCTCGCAACCGTCCACAGCCGGGCCCAGCTCGGCCTGGACGCGCCGCCGGTCACGGTGGAGGTGCATCTCGCCAACGGCCTGCCGTCGCTGTCGATCGTCGGCCTGCCCGAGACCGCGGTGAAGGAGAGCAAGGACCGCGTACGGGCGGCACTGCTCAACAGCGGCTGCGACTTTCCCGCCCGCCGCATCACCGTGAACCTGGCTCCTGCCGACCTGCCCAAGGACGGCGGCCGTTTCGATCTGCCGATCGCGGTGGGGATCCTGGCCGCCTCGGGCCAGATCCCCGCCCGGCCGCTCGCGGAGCTCGAGCTGGTGGGAGAGCTGTCACTGAGCGGTGCCCTGCGCCCCGTCCGGGGCGCGCTGCCCGCCGCCGTCCATGCCGGGCGCGCGGGGCGCCGCCTGCTGCTGCCGTCCGAGTCGGCGGCGGAGGCCGCCCTGGCACGAGCGGTGCCCGTCCACCCGGCATCCCACCTGCTGGAAGTCTGCGGTCACGTTACCGGGGATCGGTGCCTGCCGCCGCTGGAGGCCGAAGCGCCCGGCCCCGCGGCGGATCCCGAGCCCGGACCCGACCTCCGCGAGGTGCGTGGCCAGCCGGCCGCCAAGCGGGCGCTGGAGGTCGCCGCGGCCGGCGAGCACAGCCTGCTCCTTATCGGACCGCCCGGCACCGGCAAGAGCATGCTCGCGCGGCGGTTGCCGGGGATCCTGCCGCCCATGCGGGAAGAGGAGGCGCTGGAGTGCGCCACCATCGCCTCGATCAGCAACGGCGGCTTTCGTGCCGACGCCTGGGGACAGCGCCCCTACCGCGCGCCGCACCACACCGCCTCGGCCGTGGCCCTGGTGGGCGGGGGGCCGGTGCCGCGACCCGGCGAGATCTCGCTGGCCCACCGCGGCGTGCTGTTCCTGGACGAGCTGCCGGAGTTCGACCGGCGCGTGCTGGAGGTCCTGCGCGAGCCGCTGGAGACGGGTCATATCAACATCTCCCGGGCCGCGCGCCAGGCCACCTACCCGGCCCGCTTCCAGATGGTGGCCGCGATGAACCCTTGCCCCTGCGGACACCTGGGGGACGCGCGCAGCGGCTGTCGCTGCACCGCGGAACAGGTGCGACGCTACCGCGCGCGGGTCTCCGGGCCGGTGCTGGATCGCATCGACCTGCACGTCGAGATGCCGCCCGTTCCGCACCGCCTGATGCTGGAGGAGCAGCCCGACGGCGAGCCCAGTTGCGACGTCCGCGCACGCGTCCGAACCGCGCGCCTGCGCCAGCTGGAGCGCGCGGGAAAGCCCAACGCCCGCCTCAGCGGCAGCGAGGTGGAGACCTGGTGTCGGCCCGACGCGGCCGGGCGCGCCCTGCTGGAATCGGCGCTGGAGCGCCTGGGCCTGACCGCGCGTGCCTATCACCGGGTACTGCGTACGGCGCGCACCATCGCGGACCTCGCCGGGGAGACCCGTGTCGGCGCCGCGCACGTCGGGGAAGCCGTGCAGTACCGGCAGCTCGACCGCCGGCTCGCCGAGCGCTGATGCGCGTGACCACGCCTCTCGCGGCCCGGCGCGCGGCGTCGTATGCTACGACCAGTCTTCCAGAAGGTATTGCCCGGTCTCGGCGGCACCCTGAGCCGCTGTGGCAAGGCACGAGGAGATGTGGCATTACCCCGGACCGGGTTAGTACCAATCTTCCTGACATCCGGCGCCACGCTGCCGGCTTCGCACGCATCCGGGGGACCGGACCAGATGCTCCAGGCAATCATTCGGCATCGCGGACGCCAGCGCCGCGACCTGCGCCGGGACGAGGTCACGTCGCTGGTGTTCGGCGGACTGGCCTACGTTCCGGCCCGGGACGCATGGCCTGTCTTCCAGGATCTGCTGGCGGCGGCCGGCGGGCGAGGGCCCGCGCACGGGCGGCAGCCCGAGGGCTGGCGCCTGGAATTCTGGCCGCACCAGGAGCCGGGGCGGGGGCACGATCTCGCGGCCACGTTCCGCGACCCGGCCGGAGCCACCCTGGCGGTGCTCGCGGACGTCGCCTGGGGCCACCGCGCCCGCCACGCCAGGTCGCCGGCCCCGGTCGGGGACCGGGTCGAGCGGCACCTGCTGGTGGTCGGCGACAGCGGCCCGGCGACGGGTGCGCTCGACGAGCGGATCGGGACGCTGAGCTGGGCCGGCTTCGCCGAGGTGCTCACGTCCGGGCGCAGGCACTGGCCCCGGGCCGCGTCACTGTGGGCCGCCGACGTGCTGGAGCTGCTGGCCTGCCTGAATGTGCGGCCGTTCTCCGGCTTCGCCGGCATCCGGGCGGGGACGGCCCTGCGACCCGGACGTCGGGTGTTCTGGCACCCGTTCGCGGGCTTCGCGGCGCTGGCCGGGCGTTACCGCCTGACGCCGCAGCGGCGCCGTGCCGCCTTCTTCCATCCCATGAGCCATCGCCGCGACCGTACGCTTCACTGATCCGGACCGGGCCACGACCAGGAAAGAGCTAATGACCAGCGAGACCCCTCTGGGAGAACAGATCTTCTGGGCCACGCGGCTGCTGGCCGATGTCACCGCCCAGACCACGAGCCTGCTGGATACCATCCAGGACCGCCTCGAGAGCCTGGGCGAGCGTCTCGGCGTCGGCTACCTGCAGTTCGTCGAGGACGACGTCTGTACCGATCCCGGCAACTGGATCCCCTACGGCTGGGTGTCGAACTTCGAACTGGCGCGGGACCGCCAGAGCCCGCGCGAGTATGTCGCGATCCAGGTCGACTTCGGCAACGAGCACGACGCGCACCCCGCCGGCACGCAGTCGCTGCTCAGCGTGCTCTACGCCAGCGACGGCCCCTGGGGCTACCGCGAGCCGGAGGCGCGCTTCGACCTGCGCGACACCCTGGAGCTGTGGGAGGGGCACTGGTTCGAGCTGTTCGACTCGCGCCTGTTCGCCTGGCAGGACGACTCGGATACCTACTGGGCATACGTACTGCCGCTCACTTCCCTGAACAGCCTGGAGGACGTGGACCGGCAGGTGATGGGGCCGCTGGGGGTGCTGCTCACGCTCGCGCCCGGGGAGGCACTGGCCCCGGGCGTCGCGACGCGCGCCTTCCGTGACGCCGACCGGGTGCTGCGGTTCGAGGCCGACGACGGCTCCGTCCGCCTGGCGGGAGAGGCCTGACGCCACGCCGCGCCCGGGCTACAATCCCGCCTTTTCACCAGGCCCGCCGATGTCCGCCCTGAATCCGCAACAGCAAGCCGCCATCCGCCACGTCGACGGGCCCGCGCTGGTGCTGGCCGGTGCCGGAAGCGGCAAGACCCGCGTGATCAGCCACAAGATCGCGTACCTGGTTCGCGAATGCGGCATCCCGCCGGGACGCATCGGCGCCGTCACCTTCACCAACAAGGCCGCGCGCGAAATGAAGGAGCGCGTGGCGGCGCTGCTCGGCCCCGCCGGGGGCCGCGGCCTGCTGGTGTGCACCTTCCACAGCCTGGGCCTGCGCATGCTGCAGCGCGAGGCGTCAGCGGCCGGTCTGCGGGCCGGATTCTCGATATTCGACGCCGAGGACAGCGCCGGCCTGCTGCGCGAGCTCGCCCGGCGGGCCGCAGATACCGACGACGGGGCCATCGACGCCGTGCAGCATCGCATCTCCGGCTGGAAGAGCGCGCTGATCGGCCCCGCCGCCGCGCTGTCCCGCGCCGGGGATGACGCGGAGGCGGCCGCCGCGCGGCTGTACGCCGAGTACAACCGCCACCTGCACGCATACAACGCGGTGGACTTCGACGACCTGATCGCGCGCCCGGTGGCCCTGCTGCGCGCCGATCCGGCGGTCCGGGAGCGCTGGCAGAACCGCTTGCACTACCTGCTGGTGGACGAGTACCAGGACACCAACGAGGCCCAGTACCAGCTGCTGCGGAGCCTGGCCGGGCCGGCGGAGCGCTTCACGGTGGTGGGTGACGACGACCAGTCCGTATACGCCTGGCGCGGCGCACGCCCGGAGAACCTGGCGCAGCTGAGCCGCGATTACCCGCGTCTGAAGGTGATCAAGCTGGAGCAGAACTACCGCTCCACGGCGCGCATCCTGCGCGCGGCCAACCGCCTGATCGCGAACAACGGCCACCTGTTCGACAAGCGCCTCTGGAGCGAGCTCGGCAACGGCGAAGCGGTGCGCGTGATCGCCTGCCGGGATGCCGAGGGCGAGGCCGAGCGGGTGGCGGCCGAGATCGTCCAGCACCGGTTCCGGCATCGCACGCGGCCGGGCGACTACGCCATCCTCTACCGCGGCAATCACCAGTCGAAACCGTTCGAGAAGGCCCTGCGCGAGCACCAGATCCCGTACCGCATCAGCGGCGGCGGCTCGTTCTTCGAGCGCAGCGAGATCAAGGACCTGATGGGCTACCTGCGACTGCTGGCCAACCCGGACGACGATGCCGCCTTCCTGCGGGTGGTCAACGTGCCGCGCCGGGAGATCGGCGCCGCCACGCTGGAGCGTCTCGGCACCTACGCCCGCGAGCGCGGCGTGAGCCTGCTCGCCGCCTGCAGCGAGCTGGGCCTCGGCCAGCACCTCCCGGAGCGCTACCACCAGCGCCTGCAACGGTTCGCGACCTGGCGGGAGGAAGCGGCCCGCCGGGCGGCCAGCGAGCCCGTACCGCAGCTGCTGGAATGGCTGCTGGCGGACCTCGACTACGAGGCGTGGCTGTACGAGACCTGCCGCGACAGCCGGCGGGCCGAGCGGCGCATGCGCAGTGTCGCCGAGCTGGCGGACTGGCTCGCCCGGCTCGCCGGGCAGGCCGACCGGGAGACCGGGCTGGCGTCGCTGGTATCGCACATCAGCCTGATGGGCATCCTCGAGCGCAGCGAATCGGAAGACCCCGGCGACGCGGTCCAGCTGATGACGCTGCACGCCGCCAAGGGACTGGAATTCGATCACGTCTTCCTGGCCGGGATGGAGGAAGAGCTCCTGCCGCACCGCACCAGCATCGAGAACGACGACGTCGAGGAAGAGCGCCGCCTCGCCTACGTCGGGATCACCCGGGCCCGGCGCAGCCTGACGCTGACCTGGGCGCGGCGCCGGCGGCGCGCGGGCGAGGAGGTCGAGTGCCAACCCAGCCGGTTCCTGGACGAGCTCCCGGCCGGGGAGCTCGAATGGGAAGGCCCCGGCCACGCCAGGGACCACGGGACCCGCATCGAGCGCGGGCGCGCCCACCTGGCCAACCTGCGGGAGATCCTCGGCGATTGACCCCGATCAAGGGGCCGCGCCCTCCCGCATGAAACCCTGAAGCCGGAACCGCCACGGAGCTCCGGCAATGGCCAGCATCCAGCCCGTCTTCCTCTCCGGCCGGCGCCGACGGCGCTTCGAGGCGCTGCAACGCGCGATGGTGCCCCGCAGCGGCCGCTTCAGTGCCGCGGAGCGGGAGCTGTCGGTCCTGCTGGTCGACGGCGTGCTCGCGGCGCAACCCGCCCGCACGCGCCGCCAGCTCGGGGTCTTCCTGCTGGCGGTCGATCTGTACGCCGTCATGCGCACCGGCCGCCCGCTTGCAAGGCTCGGGGCCGGCGCTGTCCGCGACCTGCTCGGTGGTCTCTCCACCTCGGGCAGCGCGCGGATTCGCCGGGGCGTGGACGGTACGGGGACCATGGCCAAGCTCGGCGTCTACGGCCAGCCCGAGCTCGCCTCCGAGCTCGGCTACCGGCTGCGGGAGAACCCCGATGATCGCTGAGCAGATGCTCGACGTCGACGTCGCGATCATCGGTTCCGGCGCCGGCGGTGGCACTGCCGCGCGGGAGCTGGCGCCGCTGTGCGCCGAGGGCCTGCGGGTCGCGGTGTTCGAGGAGGGAGGACGCTTCCGGCCCCGGGACAACACCCGGCGCGAGCTGGAGATGGTGCGCAGGTACTACGTGGGCGGTGGCGCCGTGCAGACGGCCAGCGGCGACATGACGCTCGCCTTCTGCCGGGCGGTCGGGGGCGGTACCAACGTCTACACGGGGGTCACCTTCCGGCTGCCGGAACAGGTGCTGGGAAAGTGGGCCGTGCCCGGACTGGACGCGGCCGACCTCGCGCCCCGGTTCGAGCGTTACTGCGCCGACAACGGGGTGCACCTGCACGCCCCGGAGGAAATCAACCGGAACAACCGCCTGTTCGCCGACGGCTGCCGCCGCCTGGGCTGGGAACCGCGCCAGTTCCCGGTCAACACCCGCGGCTGCGCGGGCCTGAACACCTGCAACCTGGGCTGTCCCCGGCAGGCGAAACAGGGCACCGCGCAGGTCCAGATCCCCATGGCCGAAGCCGCCGGCGTGCACGTGTATCCGTTCTGCCGCATCGACCACATCGAGCCCGGCGGGCTCGAGGGGCGGGTCCTGCCGCCAGCGCACGGGCTCGACCCCGGACCGCTGCGTCCCGGTCCCCTGCGGGTCCGGGCGCGCGCCATCGTGCTCGCGGCCGGGACCATGCAGACCCCGCCGCTGCTGATGCGCAGCTTTCCCGACTGGGAACGGCGCTGGCCGGCGCTCGGGCGCTTCCTGACCTGTCACCCGGCGCTGACCCTGGTGGCACAGCATGACGAGCCGGTCGAAGGCTCCCTGGGGCATCCCAAGAGCTACTACTGCGACGCGTTCGCGCGCGACGAACGCTTCCTGCTGGAGACGTGCTTCTACTTCCCCTTCGCCACCTCGAAGAACCTCGCGGGTTACGGCCCGGAGCTGGATGAGTTGATGCGGCGCATGGACCGCCAGCAGCAGATCCTCGTGCTGACCCTGGACGCAGCGCACCCCTGGAACCGGGTACGGGAGGACGAGGACGGCCAGCCCGTCGCGCAGTACCACCTGGACGACGCCGTCTACGCGGCGCTGGCCGGCGGGATGCGCGCGGCGGCACGGGTGTTCTTCGCCGGCGGCGCGACCCGGGTGCACCTGCCCGGCAGCGGACGGTTCTTCATCACGGCAGCCGACGTCCCGCGGCTGGACCGCCTGGTGACGGCCGAGCGCGTGCGTGCAAGCGGGGTGATGCTCAGTGCCGCCCATCTGATGGGCGGATGCCGCATGGGCTCCTGTCCGGAGCACTCGGTCACCGACGCGCGGGGGCGGGTGCACGGCCTGTCCGGCGTGTACGTCGCCGATGCCAGCCTTTTCCCGGCCTCGGCGGAAGTCAATCCCTATCTCACCATCATGGCCCTGGCCGGCCGCACCGCGGAGACGGTGGGCGCCGACCTGCGCGCTGCCACCGGCACCGCGGCCTGACCTCGGCGTGTTCCCCGAATCTTGACCCATATCAACCTGCGGGCAGACGCGACCGGCGACACTGATGCCCGGAAAGCCCGCAACGACAAACAGCGGCAATAAGGCCCGGAGAACCAGCCATGCCCAACAAGGTAACCAGGATCTACCCGCCCCAGGCGAAGGCGGAAAGCGGCGCCGGTGGCGCCCTGTCGGGGCCCGCCGGTGGTGCTCTGGCGCACGCCGAGCCCCTGCGCGGTTACGACGCGATGGACCGCCAGGAAATGCCCGAGTATCTCGCCCGCTACTACTGGTGGGCGTACCTCTGGTATCCGGCGGTGTGGATGTTCGACCACCAGCCGATCATCAACGCCATCCTGTTCGGGAACTACCGCCGGATCACGGACGAGACGCTGGCCATGATGTTGGAGGACGACCCCGGCCGTACCCTGCAGGTGGCGTCGGTCTACGGGTTGCTGGTACCGACCCTGGCCCGCTACTTCACCAACGCCAACCCGCTGCACCTGATCGACATCGCGCCAATCCAGCTGCGCCGTGCCCGCACCAAGCTCACCAACGCCGCCATCATCGACCGCGTGCGCCTGTTCCGGATGAACGCGGAGGTGCTCCACTTCGACAGCGACAGCTTCGACTCGGCGCTGCTGTTCCTGCTGCTGCACGAGATGCCGCCGGAAGCGCGCCGGCGCGCCCTGTGCGAGGCGCTGCGGGTGCTCGCCCCGGGCGGCCGCCTGGTTCTCGCGGAGTACGGCGCGTTCACCCGCAGCCACCTGTTCCACCGCCGGCCCCTGCGCTGGGTCTTCGGCGCGGCCGAGCCCTTCCTGCCGAGTCTGTGGCACGCGGACCTGTCCGGCATGGTGCGCGAGTGCGCCGAGGCCGTGGGCAAGAAGGTGACGCTGGACCGCGAGGTCACGCTGTTCCGCGGCTTCTACCGGGTGCTGCGCTTCCGGCTCGAGGAGGCCTGATCGTGCGCACCGAATCGGCGGACATCGTCATCGTCGGCGCCGGCGGCGCGGGACTGCAGGCGGCGATCGCGGCGGCGGAGGCCGATCCGGCCGCGCGCATCGCCCTGGTGTCCAAGGTCTATCCCATGCGCAGCCACACAGTCGCGGCCGAGGGCGGCGCCGCCGGCGTGATCAAGGACAACGACAGTCTCGACGACCACTTCCACGACACCGTCAGCGGCGGCGACTGGCTGTGCGACCAGGACGCCGTGGACGCGTTCGTGGAGGCGGCACCGAAGGCCCTGCTGCAACTCGAGCACTGGGGGTGCCCCTGGAGCCGCGAAGGCGACGGCCGCGTCTCGGTGCGACCTTTCGGCGGCATGAAGAACGAACGCACCTGGTTCGCCGCGGACAAGAGCGGCTTCCACATCCTGCACACGCTGTTCCAGAGGTCCCTCAAGCATGGCTCCGTCCAGCGCTTCGACGAGTACTACGCCCTGGACCTGATCGTGCAGGACGGCGAATGCCGGGGCGTGGCGACGCTGTGCCTGGCCACCGGCGAAGAGGTCGCCTTCCTGGCGCCCGCGGTGATCCTGTGCACCGGCGGCGCCGGCCGGATGTTCCCGTTCACCACCAACGGTGCCATCAATACCGCCGACGGGATGGCCATGGCCTATCGTGCCGGGGTGCCGCTCAAGGACATGGAATTCGTCCAGTACCACCCGACCGGGCTTCCCCGCACCGGCATCCTGATCACCGAGGGCGCGCGCGGCGAGGGCGGAATCCTGCTCAACAAGGACGGCTACCGTTACCTGCAGGACTACGCGCTGGGCCCACCCGATCCGTGGCCACGCAAAAAGGCCATGGAACTGGGGCCGCGCGACCGCCTCAGCCAGGCCTTCTGGCACGAGCAGCGCAAGGGCCGGACGACCAGCACGCCCGACGGCGAGGTGGTCCACCTGGACCTGCGCCACCTCGGCCAGGCGAAGATCGACGAGCGGCTGCCGTTCGTGCGCGAGCTTTCCCGGGCCTACGCGGGCGTCGACCCCGTCACGGAGCCGATCCCGGTGCGCCCGGTGGTGCACTACACCATGGGCGGCATCGACACGGACATCCACTCCGCGACGGCGCTTCCCGGCCTGTTCGCCGCCGGCGAATGCGCCTGCGTGAGCATCAATGGCGCCAATCGCCTGGGTTCCAATTCCCTCACCGAGCTCCTGGTCTTCGGTGCCCGTGCCGGACGCAGCGCCGCCGAGCGCGCCAGGTCCGCCGGGCGGGAAACCGTTTCGGTAGACACCGGGACCTGCGAGGCGGCCTTCGGGCGCACCACCCGTCTGCTGGGCGAGGTGCAGGGCAACGAGACCATCGCCGGCCTGCGTGACAACCTGCACGAAATGATGGAGCGCTGCGCCGGCATCTACCGGGACGAGGACATGCTGCGGGAGGCGTGCGAGAAGATCGGCACCCTGCGCGAGCGCTTCCCCGCCCTGTCGATCCAGGACCACAGCCGCGTGTACAACACGGAGCTGATCTACGCACTCGAGCTCGGCTCGATGCTGGAGGTCGCGCAGGCGATGGTGCACTCCGCGCGCGCACGCCAGGAGTCCCGCGGCGCGCACCAGCGCCTCGACTATCCGGAACGCGACGACGACAGGTTCCTCCAGCACAGCCTGGCGACATTCCGGCGCGGCGACGCACCGGCAGTCGACTACCGCCCGGTCGTGATCACCCGGTACCAGCCGGGCGAGCGCGTCTACGGGGGCGTGCCCGGAGCCACCGACACCAAGGCATGACAAAGCCCGCCAAGGGACACAGGCAATGACCCAGAGAACCCTGCGCATCGAGATCCAGCGCTACCACCCGGAAGACGACGAGCCGCCCTACTGGCAGGGCTACAACGTGCCCTGCGAGGAACACTGGGTGCTGCTGGACGCGCTCAACTACGTCAAGGATCACCTCGACGGCACTCTCAGCTACCGCTGGTCCTGTCACATGGCGGTATGCGGGAGCTGCGGCATGGTGGTGGACGGGGACCCGATGCTGGCCTGCAAGACCTTCGTCCGCGACCTTCCGGACACGGTTCGCGTGGCGCCGCTGTCGAACCTGCCGGTGGAACGGGACCTGATCGTGGACCAGGACCGCTTCATGACCGGCCTGTCCCAGGTCAGCCCCTGGGTGATCCCGTCCGAGGCGCCGCCCGAGGACGCCGAAACCCGGCAGAGCCCGCAGGAGCTGGCGCGCTTCCGCCAGTACTCGATGTGCATCAACTGCCTGCTGTGCTACGCGGCCTGCCCGCAGGTCGGGCTCAACCCGGGTTATCTCGGGCCCGCGGCTCTGGCACTGGCACACCGCTATAACCTCGATTCCCGGGATGACGGACGCCTCTGGCGGGCGGAGGTCACCGGCAGCGAGAACGGCGTATGGGAGTGCACCTTCGTCGGCGAGTGCTCGGAGGTCTGTCCCAAGCACGTGGATCCCGCGGGCGCCATCCAGCAGATGAAGCTGGCGAACTCGCTCGACTGGCTCACCGCGCCCCTGCGGAGGAAGGAACGGTCATGAGAACGCGCAGCTACATCCCCCGCATGCCGGTGTTCTGGTGGATCGGCCGGGCGAGCTACCTGCGCTACATGCTGCGCGAGCTGACCTGCGTGCCAATCGCCGCCTGGGTGATCATGGCGACGGTCGGCCTGGTCGGCCTGGTGCTGGGACCGGCGGCCTGGCAGGGCTTCCTGCAGGCAATGGCATCCCCGGCCGGCCTGGCGTTCCAGGTGATCGCGATACTCGCGGGGGTGTACCACGCGGTTACCTGGTTCGCCCTGGCGCCACGCACCATGCCCCTGGACCTGGGCGGGCGGCGGGTGCCCGGGAGCTGGATCCAGGCCGCCCATTACATCCTGATGCTGGCGATCCTGGTCGCGGTGTTCGTGCTGGTGGAGATCTGAGATGACGATGTCGAACAAGCCCGTGATCTGGCTGCCGTTCGCCGCGGGCGGCATGGTGGCCGCCCTGGTGCTGCCGGCGCTGATGCTGGTCGTGCTGCTGTCGAGCGCCGGCTGGATGCACCCGCCGGGCCTGGAGCACGCCACCCTGCTGGGCTTCCTGCACAACCCGGTCGCCGCGGTGATCCTGTTCCTGGTCCTGACCCTGCCGCTGTGGCACGCCGCACACCGCCTGCGGATGACACTGCAGGATCTCGGCGCACGCACGCGGGCCTCCCGCCGGGTGGTCGTGTGGTTGTGCTACGGCGGTGCCGCGACCGTAAACGTCGTGCTGATCTGGGCCCTGGCAAGCGCCGTCCTCGCGCACGCCTGAATCCCGTTCGCCGTCCTTCCGCCCCGTGCGACCGCCGGTCCCATCGGGTCACGGCGTCCCCCGCCCGTATGCCGCCTAAGCGGTTAGGCAGTGCATCGCACATGATAGTTGCGAGATGCGCGCTGGCGTGCGAATCTTTGCAGTGGCGGCGAGAGTCATCCGACGCCGCGCAGAACACACAGACAATCGGAGGCAGGGATCCGGCCCGTGGCGACAGCGCCAGTTTCAGGTTGTCGCTTCGCCGTAAAGGCAACGGATAGAAGAAGACCTTCCATCCCGGGATGGCGATGGTTTCAGGAGAACTCTAGAGGAAGATGCGCCTGGCGTCAGGGTACCTGCGTTGCCGGGTATCCCTGTCCTCTTCCGTACCTGTGAATGACGAGGGGAACAACTAATGTGGAAGACGAGGTCAATCGCTTTTACCGGCGCGCTCGCGCTCACGCTGGTCGCAACCGGAGCCTCGGCCAAGGTCTCGCAGAGTGAGGCCGCCAAGCTGGGCACGACGCTGACGCCCATCGGGGCGACCAAGGCGGCCAACAAGGACGGCACCATCCCGGAATGGACCGGCGGCCTGGCCACGGTGCCCACGCCCTCCGGCAACAAGTATCTGCCCAACCCCTACAAGGACGACAAGATCAGGTTCACGATCACGTCCAAGAACTAC
>Ga0102962_1000086_pt1 | contig 56288 bp, 42 predicted proteins | sample SalPonF2_C_D2_MG_FD_84519 | JGI IMG/M metagenome (GOLD analysis project Ga0102962, IMG submission 84519) | Salt pond soil microbial communities from South San Francisco under conditions of wetland restoration - Salt Pond MetaG SF2_C_D2_MG ...
ATGGAACTTTTGCAGAGATGGCAAAATCAACCGGTATTTCCAATCCGAACGGCCGAAGTCTTTCCGCAGCCTGGTGCGATTTTGATGATGACGGTTGGGTAGATTTATACGTAGCTAATGATGTATCGGATAATGTATTTTACCGTAATCGCGGAGATGGAACCTTTGAGGAGATGAGTCACTCTGCTCGTATTGCCGACTATCGTGGTGCGATGGGGTTGGCTACCGGAGATTGGAATGGGGACACCAGTACCGATCTGTTTATTACTCACTGGATTGCCGAGGAAAATGGACTTTATACCAATCAATCAAAGCGTAGAAATGCTCAAAAATCCGAGGCTTTATCCAGACTCCAATTCTCCGATCAGTCGGAACGAGCCGGACTGGGTCAGGTATCGTTGGATTTCGTAGGCTGGGGCACCTCCTTTATCGACTTGGATAATGATGGGCGCCTAGATCTGTTTGTTGACAATGGAAGCACTCAGCAAAAAGAACAGGACCCCCGTGAATTAAAAGGTATGGAAGACTTAGTCTTTTGGAATGGTGGAAAAAAACGGGGATTCTATAATATATCCAAGACGGCCGGGCCGTATTTTAAGAAAAAGCTCGTGGGACGGGGTGCCGCCTTTGCCGATTACGATCATGACGGCGATATGGATGTTTTCATCGTCAACTATAATGGACGTGGGGTGTTGTTGAGAAACGATACTAAAGTTGAAGATCACTGGCTGGAGTTAGTGTTGCGAGAAAATGAAAAGAATAAGTTTGCACTTGGAGCTAAAGTAAAGATTATAACAGGGAAGAAGGTGCAGGTGCGAAAAGTGAATGCACAAGGCTCCTATTTATCACAGAATGCGTTGGCACAACATATAGGATTGGGAAAATTCGCAAAGGTAGATTCATTGGAAATATTTTGGCCGGATGGGAATCGTCAGGTGGAAACGAACATAAAAAGTGATCGCCGAATAATTATTCGGGAGGCAAAACCAAACGAGTTTGAAAATGGAATAACAGAAGTAAAATAAAAAGGGCATTCCATGAAGAAAATATTGCTTATCACAGCAGCGGTACTCCTCCTATTGTTTCTCGGGATTCATTATTGGAAAACGCATTCCAAACGTTCTATTACGAAAATTAAAAAAACATCAGCGCATTTAGCTAAAGACTCTATTTCTGAAAAGCAGCGGACCATGGAGTTCTGGGAACTTTATAATCAGGCTTCCAGGCTACGTGTTGCAGGCAAGCCCCAACGGGCAAAACATAAATACGAAAAGGCAGTTAAATTAAATCCTGATCATAGAGGGACCCTTTATTATCTCGGAAATATTTATTTAAGGGATAGAGAATATCAGAAGGCCGAAAAGGATTGGTTGAAATTGATAAAAGTTAATCCTAAAAGTGCTCGTGCAGCATCACAATTGGGAAATTTGTTTTTTTGTGCAGATTCTAGCAATCCATTATACCAGCCTGGACGAGCCCGGAAATTTTATGAACGTGCTTCTACATTAAATCGGGAAGAAACGGGGCCACTTTTGGAATTAGCCAAAGTGAATCTGGTTTTAGGCCAATATGATCGGGCAAAAGAAAATTTGGAAGACATTACGGTCACCAATTTTCAAAGCTATAAAGCTTACTATCTGCTCGGCTATCTATATTGGCGTGATAGCAATCAGGATAAGGAAGAACGATTTTATCGGAAGGCAAAGAAAATTTTTGACGGCGAGTATTCGGATGAAGCAGTAGCCGGGGAAGGAGCAACCAAATCTGGTAATGCTCCCCTGCTGGCTGATAATACCAACTGTGACCGGATCTCTTTTTTTGTAGATAGTCATTTAGCGAAGCGCCTTCCAAAAGTGCAATCAGATTACAGGGAATTGCATCAATTAATTATGGATTTGGCTCAAAAACACCAATAATCAACTTTTCTGTGATTATTCAAAATCAAGCTTTAGCCAGTTAAAGTGTGTTATTACTTCACTTTTTTGCCTTCCTTGAGTCGTGTAATAATTACTACAGAAATAGTCATCTATACTATGATAGATTACTCGGTCATCAAGTACTACATCATTTTGTTAAGCACAGCCTGCAGGTTTTAAACGGACAGTAATTTGACTTTTACCGTGTTTTGTAAAATATTGAAAAGCATTTTCAGTCAAAAAATAAAATTGGTTCTATCAAGAAGGAAAATAGTATTTTCATTCCTGCTTTTCTTGAGCTGCGTTGGGGCGATGACACTAGAAGGAAGAGCACAGGAAGCAACCATGCAGGGGATCATCACCGGTAAAACCACCGGCCGCCCCCTCGAAGGGGCAAACATTCTCCTTAAAGAAATTTCTCAAAAAAAATTTAAGGGAGCTGCTACAGATCATAGTGGTTATTATCATATCAGTGGAATAAAACCAGGTCGTTACCTGCTCCGTATCAGCTATGTGGGATACATGACCTATAGCGATACCCTTGCTATTAAAGCGGATCAAAGTAAAACGATGAGCGTTGCCCTGAAGCAAAAAGAGAAGAAAATGAATCAATTAGTTGTTTCGGCACATGAAGGGGCCGGCAAGGTGGAAGCAGGTCGGCAACACATATCATCCGTTGACCTCGGTAGAGTGCCGTCACCCAGTAGCGAAGGTGATTTAGCCAGCTATCTTCAGTCGTTGCCGGGGATCGTGGCAACCGGAGATCGGGGAGGGCAGCTTTATATACGAGGCGGAACTCCCTCACAAAACCTTTTCTTGATTGATGGAAATCCAGTCTGGCAACCTTTTCATATTTTGGGTTATTTTTCAGCCTTCCCTCAGGATTTGGTCTCAAATGTAAATTTTTATGCGGGAGGATTTGGCCCAAGGTATTCAGGGCGTATATCGTCGGTGATAGATGTAAAGATGAGAGATGGGAATCGAAATAAAACCAAGGGATCGGCCTCTGTTAGCCCTTTTGTTTGGCACCTGATGGCAGAAGGGCCTCTAAAAAAAGGAAAGAGCTCCTGGATCGGATCGGTTCAACATTCATTAATTGAAAATACAAGTCCATTTCTGTTGGGCAAAAAAGAACCGCTTCGGTTTGGGAGTCAATATCTTAAAGTGACTACGTTTGGGGGGAGCAAATCAACTTGTTCAGTGATGGGTTTGCATACTTATGACCGCGGGCAAATGGATATTCAAGATAATGACAGAGTGCGCTGGTCTAATACTGTAGTCGGCGGACATTGCGTAGCCTTATCAAATAATCCGGATTTGTTATTTAATTTAAACCTTGGTGTATCAAATGTGTGGAATGAGGCGGGAAGTGAACAGATTCCTAAACGCTCTTCCTCCACCACCCTTGGCTACCTCGATGTTAACTTGACTCGATTTTGGAATAAGATAAGATTTGAATATGGCTTATTTGTACATATCAATTACATAAAATATGATATGAACGAATTGTTTGGGGGGCCACGGTCAGGTAATAAAAATTTAATGACCCCGGGAGGATACCTTGAAACGACGATTCCTCTTTGGGAAAAGTTAAGAATAAAACCAGGGGTCGTACTTTATTACACCGATGCGGAAGGAAAACTTGTTTACGAGCCTCGTTTTCGGTTCAACTGGCAGCCATGGGGTACCGAAGATCAAGAGTTAAGCGGCGCGATTGGATTGTATTATCAACATCTGACAGGCATTACTGACAAAAGCGGAGCGGGTTCCATCTTTCGGGCCTGGATGCCTATCCCGCTTAAAAAATCAAGGATGGAGGCACTGCATATGCTGTTGGGATGGCATCAGTCGCTTGGAGGGGGATTTCAGGTTTCATTGGAAGGCTACTACAAAAGACTACGGAATATTCCTGTCCCCATTTGGAGCACTACTACACGATTTGTAACAGACTTGGCTCCAGCAAAAGGCAAAATCTATGGTGCTGATTTTCGACTCGAATTTCAGCATAATCCCTTCTATGCCTTTTTGGGATATGGCTATTCAAATACCCAATATACCACCTCACAGGACTTGTTTAAAACATGGTTTGGTGATGCGACCGAGCATTATCATCCGGCGTTTGACCGTCGACATCAGATTAATGCCCAATTTAATATGAAGTTGGGAACATACACTATAGGTTTGGGTTGGGAATATGGGAGTGGGCTTCCCTACACCTCGCCGGATGGCTTTGACGAAGTTCTAAATTTTAGCCAACGGCTGCCCCAAGTTAATAAAAAAAGTGGATTTGGAACGTCCAGGGTACTTCTGGGAAAACTTTACCAAGATCGTATGCCCGCATTTAATCGGCTTGATTTCTCGATAAAACGTAGTTTCCATCTCCGGTTTGGACAACTACAAATACAGGCTGGAGCAATTAATGTGTACGATCGTTCCAACTTGTTTTATTATAATATATATACACAGCGACGCTTAAATCAACTCCCCATCGCACCATATATTTCAATGAAAATTAAGACAATTTAAATGTATTTGGGTAAACGACATATCTGGGTTTTGTCAGGCCTTGCAATATTAAGTCTGCTCATAATAGATAGTTGTGATCCTGCTTTTAATCCACTGGCAGGGAGTGATAAGTATGATTTTTCCATTTATGGCTATTTGGATGCTACCGCAGATACCCAATGGGTACGTGTGATGCCGGTTCGTGACTCCCTCTTCTTTTCTCCCCGGCCAATAAATGCTTCTGTCATACTAAAAGATAACCAAAGCGGGAGAAGGGTTACCATGCATGATTCATTATTCCAATATTATCAACACCGGTATGCCCATAATTTCTGGACCACCATGAAGCTGTTACCAGACAGATCCTACACTCTTATCGCAAAACAGCCAGATAATCCTGCTCACAGCGACACTGTTAAAGTGTCTCTACCAAAGGATTATCCTACTCCTCGATTTTATAAAAAACAGAATCTTGTAATAATTGATAGCGTCAAAAATTTGGTTGACGTTTCAGTTATCTACCATTACCAGGGGGTACAAGGAAATTCAGGCAGTATTATCTATCCTCATATTGAGGATAGCTCCCGTTCTTCAGGAAGATACTCGGTAAACTTAAAATTAGATCACGATTTGTATGAATTGAGGGATTATCAAATAACTTATAAGCAGATTTACGTGGCTGCATCAGGGCCAGGCTGGCCTGATTTTAGTATGATTGATAAGCGTATTGAAAGCCTACCCAATGGAATTTCAAACGTGAAACATGGGGTTGGATTTGTAGCTGGCATCATCAGCAAAACGATACCTTATAAAACGTGTCGTGACGCTAAAGAAAATGTCGTCCCTTGCCCCTAGTTGTAAGTTGTGTTATTGGTGAAATTAACGGTCTGGTCTCTCTGTATAGCACTGATCTTATATCAAATAATGGCCTCGTTAGCAATTCGGTACCCCCCCCTTTACAATCACCGGTGCTTCTCAGCTACAATACATACAGACTCCAGCTGGATCTTGGGATTTTGATGTACAAGCCGATCATCTACTTGTTTATATATTTCAACTTTCGTAAACCCATGCTGGGCTAAAATTTCACACCATTTTTGATGGTCGTATAGCCTAAACCCATATTGAGTGAATGGAAATTTGAGCATGCTCTCCCTAGTTCTCATACCGGTATAAAACCGGGCGCCAGGTTTTAACACACGATAAACTTCTTGCAGATGGCGACCAGGTGCATCCCAAAAATATATCACCATATTGCAAAATACTTTGTCAAAAGTATCATCTGAAAATGGTAGGTCATCACTGCAACCTAATTCCAGGGAAAGATTCCCCGAGTCTATAAAGTCTTGGTTGTGATTCTTTGCCATATTCAGCATCTCCGGGGAATAATCAATTCCGTTGATTTTTAATTGCCTGACTTTTGAAAACAGCTTTTGGAAAAAACGGCCACTCCCAAAACCAATTTCAAGTATTGAGTCTTCTATCCCGAGTTTCATGGACTCAAGAGTCAGATCATAAAGCGGTTCATTAACGTAGTCCATTTTCTCAGCAATGGCATCCGCAAAATTTCCGGTCGGCTTCCGGAGTTGCCGAGCTACATCCTTGGGTGAAGGAGTGGGGATAGAATCGTCTGCTGGAGGTACAAGATTATTAGAATCCATTTTAATTTAATTATTCGGATGATGAGTTTTCATAAGTATTTACTGAAGTTTCATCAATGTTTGTGTTACTGCCAAAACGGACAGGAATTAATCCGGGTACTCGTTCTTTATAATTCAAATACTTTGCTCCAAAGTAACGGATCAGATCACGTTCTTCGAGCTGCAGGGCAATCAGGATATAACCGGTGCTGGCCGCGGCAAATAACAGGTGCCCCAATGTCATGGTGGGCGTTGCCCAAAATGCGATTATGAATCCCAGCATCAATGGATGGCGTACAAAATGATAATATCCGTTGATCTTAAATTTAGGATTGGAAAGCTCTTTTCCTTTTAGGTTCTCGGTTACTTGTTTAAGACCAAAAAGATGCCAGTGGCTGATCATGTAAGTTCCGGTCAAGACGATGAACCATCCTAGTCCTGATAATATCCATAAAGTCATTTGCCATCCATCAGCTTGAACATTCCAAATCAAGTCTGGCAACGGTCGCCATTGCCAAAAGAGTAGTACAAGTGCCAGGCTGGCAAATAAGACGTAAGTACTTCGCTCAATTGATTTCGGCACAATGTTGGTCCACCATTTCTTAAACCCGGGTCGGGCCATAACACTGTGCTGTATAGCAAATACACCTAGCAGTAAAGTATCAATGATAATAGAAGGGATTAATGTCCCTGAAATTCCATGGTCAATAGTTTTGGGTACATAAATATTCGCAATAAAGGCTATTGCATATAAAAAGGTTACCAAGAAAATCAGATAACAAAAAATCCCATACATAAAAGCAAGTAGTCGTTTCATCGCTATATCTCCGTTTAGTTAGTATTCTTAATGCCTTTTACAATTACGAATTCTCCGGGTACGTCATAGCCATTACCATTTTTGTAATCTTCCAGAGAATTAACATAGGCTTTACGTGCCGCTTTTTGGGTTTCTTCATCAAAATGTTTCCAGGCCAGTGCTACAGGTCCGCCAATGAACATAGCATTGGCAGCATCTTCAGCAGAATCATGATGAATAATGGTAGAGAAACGTTTTTCTTCCGTGCTCATGAATCCGCACATTTCAAAAGAGGAACGTAGCGTATGACCGGTACCCTGTCGAAAAAAAAGCGGGCATACATCTGTTGTTACGTATTGATCAACAATGGGAAAAATGTCGGCCCATCCACAATGGTTACGGGCCCCCCATACCAATGCAATAGCCCTTCCGCCGGTTTTTAATACCCGGTGCATTTCCCGAAGGGCCTGTAGTGGATTGGGCAGATACATCAGACCGAGAGAGCATAACACCGCATCAAATTTTTTATCAGGAAACGTCAGGGTTTCAGCGTTCATCTGTTGAAAACGGATGTGGGGCATGGGGCATTTTTTTGCCCTGCCACGTGCTATTTGTAGCATAGATTCAGATATGTCGGTCGCTACTATTTTTCCGGAGGAGCCAATCGCTCGCGCAACGGGAAAGGTGACGAGGCCACTGCCGCAGGCTACATCCAATACGTGCTCTCCACTTTGTAATTTTGCCATTGTCAGTAGCATGTCCTGGCTGGATTTCAATTGCTTTTTCCATAATGGATCATAATATGTAGCGGCCTTATTCCAGCCGGAATGTTGAATTTTTAAATGTAGAGTAGGATCCATTGTCGTTTATATATATTTAGATTTCAAAATCTTCTGCTCTTGGATAGCTTGTCTCTCTTATTGTTGCTCCGGGGCTGTAATATTTATTTCCCGGTTTGCAACAAAGGCGTGCTCCATGTTATCCCGCATGGGACTGTGGGCATGAGCTGCATCCAAAACGTTATGTATTTCTGCTTCTGAAGCGGAGCTTTCAATGTCGATATGGTAGGTTATTGCGGACCAATGCGGAGGTTGGTCGTCAACGCCAAATAGTCCCCGTGAATCTTTATCGAACTTTAGCTCTATTTCTAAATTATCGATGGGTAAGTCATAGTGAGCAGCCCACAAGACCACCGATATTAGCTGGCAGCTTGCTAATGCTGTCCCCATATAATCTCCGGGAGAGGGGCCTGTTCCCTGGCCACCTGCTTTTTCTGGCATATCTGCTCTGAGTTTTCGCCTTCCACATTTAATATCGCAAGCAACACCGTCGTTGTTATAGATGGCCTTGATGACTTTGGTACCTTTAGCAATATCTGGCTTCAAAGTCATTGCTTGTACATTGCGTTCAAAACTTGTTTTGATCCTTTTATTCAGTTCCATAGTAATCTTGATGTAAATTATTTCCGATAACAGGGCTTTCATCCTTTACAAAACAAGCTAAAACCTATAGCACAAACTATCATGAGACTGGCGTCTCAATTTTGAGTATTTATTCCAGAACATAAATTCAAAAAGGTGGGACGATTGTCCTATAAGTCTACCGGATTCAGCTAAATTGATTGCAGATCCGATAGTTGAAATGAGGACTGTACTTTTAACAGTTAACACTCAAAAATAGGGAAGGATACCCCGTTTTTATTCATCCTATTTACCGAGTTCCCTTTAATGTGATCGGGCAGTAATAAAATATTGGTTGAAACCTGACAGCAATGGACCAAGTTGCAAACTTGAAGCAATTCCGGGATAACACTTGGTAATCCCATCTAGCGCAAGTTAGTAACTTCTGCAACGAAACCTGATTTCGAGATAAAATCTCTTTCTAAGATATCATCTCAGGGAATTTGAAACTGATTATACACCTAGCAGTTTTCATTCTGCCAAAGATCAGTAATGGCTCGATTCTTCTGTTACCTTGCCACTAAATATTTTATGGATATAGGTAAAGTAAATGATGACAAGAATGAGAGCTAAAGTCCACCATACCAGTCCTACCACCATTCCATAATGACTGGTGGAGCTATTATAAATAGTCAGAGCCGGGTTAACGCTGTTTGTGGATGGCAGCATCATAGGATACATACCGACAAGAGTAGAAATAAGCATCGAGGCGATAAAAACCGAAGTATAGAGAAAGGGCTGTCCATCCGAACCGGTCTTAAATGCACGTGGGATGAGTAGGCTCGAGCCTATCCCGATGAGTGGAAAAATATACCAGTATATGTGATGAAAGTAATTAGCGTAGAAAGAGGGACGTATGAAGTACATCATCCAGGAGGTGACTACCACAAGAATGGGAATAATCCAGGACCACCGGGCGCCCAAACTTCTTAGTTGTTCATCGAGAGGAATGTCAGTCTTTTTTATAATCCATGCGGCCCCGTGAAAAAACAGAACGATGACGCCCGTCACTCCCATAGTGACCGTAAACCAATCCAGGACGCCTACATTTCCATATGGAGAGAAGTCAGTCCATAATGTTGCAAAAAAGTAGTTTGGTTCATAATGTGCGACACCATCGACGATACCTCCCAGGTTGACGCCCCGTACGATATTGCCTAAAGCAGCCCCAAGGAATAGAGCGATTAGAAGAGCCGACATGCCGAACCAGAAATCCATAAAATTTTTCCAAATATCATGCTCTACGTGATTTCGAAGCTCGAGGCTGATACCACGCAGCATAAGCAGCCAGAGCAATATCATAAAAGGCAAGTAAAAGCCGCTGAAAGAGCTGGAATATACGCGTGGAAAGGCAAAGAATAGAGTCCCGCCACCCGCAATCAGCCAGACCTCATTGCCGTCCCAGAAGGGACCAATACTGCTTTTGATGAGTTGGCGTTCGTTTTCATTGTTTGCAAATAGCCAGTACACCATTCCGGCTCCCAGATCGAAGCCATCCAGAAGGATATACGTCGTAATCATCAGTGAAATGAGTATGAGCCAGAGGGTTTCCATAATTAACCACCGATATTCAAAGTTCTGTTTTCAGGGCCTTTGCGAATGATCGTACCGACGAGCACCAGGAATAGAACACCAATGAGAAAATACATCCCAATAAAACCAATAAGAGTGAACAGCGTATTGCCGCCCGTGACGTTCGGAGAGGCCCCGGAAGAGGTTCGCAGCAATCCATAGACCAGCCAGGGTTGACGTCCCAGCTCGGCCGTCATCCAGCCGGCTGTATTTGCAAGAAATGGGAAAGGGGTGCATAATATAATACACCAAAGCATCCAACGGTTCTCGAAGAGCGTTCCCCTCCAAAGCAGAAATACCGCTCCCAGCAAGACCGCTATAAAGATGGTACCTAACCCAACCATGATATGATAGGCATAATAGAGCAGTGGTATGTTATCCGGCAGATTTTCTTCTTTGAAAGCATCCATACCTTTTACTTCAGCGTCGAAATGCCGGTAGGTAAGGAAGCTTAAAATGCCGGGCATATAGAGTGGATTATCCAGTTTTTTCTGTTCCATGTTGGGCTGGCCGATAAAGTAAATGGGGGCTCGTTTTTGGGTATGGAAAATACCCTCCATAGCAGCGATCGTAGCGGGCTGATGATTATCGACCATCCGGGCCTGCTGGTCCCCGGTAGGGAACGCCATCAGCACGCTGGCAATGACGCCGGCAATGACTCCGAAACGTGCAAACATTTTACCCCATTCTGTGTCGTTGTTGTTGCTGAGAACGTAAAAGGCACCGACCCCGGCCATTACAAAAGAAGCGGTTACGACGGCACCGATCATCGTATGCAGGTATTGCCAGAAGGCCCACGGATTGAAGATAAGCGCCCAAAAATTGGTCAAAACAAATTTTCCGTTCTCCAGGATTTTATATCCGACCGGATGTTGCATCCAGGCATTGGTGGCCACGATGAAATACCCGCTTAGCCATGATCCCAGCCACACAAGAAAAGAACTCAGCCAATGCATCCTGGGTCCGAGCTTCTTTTCCCCGAATAAAAATAAACCCAGAAAACTGGATTCAAGAAAGAAGGAGAACATCCCCTCCATGGCCAGCGTTTGCCCGATGACACCGCCGGTAAGATCTGAAAATTGGGCCCAATTAGTTCCAAATTGAAACTCCATGGGGATACCGGTTACGACTCCAATTACAAAATTTACTGCAAATATTTTCGCCCAAAATTTTGCGGCCTTATTGTAACGTTCGTCCCCCTTCCTCAGGGCCAGTGATTTAAGTATGAGAATGAGCAGCGCAAGGCCCATAGTGAGTTGAGGAAATAGATAATGGAAACTGATCGTAAATGCGAATTGCAGCCGGTCCCACAATACGTGACTCATAACATCTTCATCTTATGGATAGAAGTGAAATTCTTTGTTTTTAGGGCAATGCAAAAAGTATCAGATAATAACTATTATTGCAATGATGGAGAGATGTTTTTCAGGGTATTTTTTTCAGTCAGAAGGAGCCCCTGTCCGATTGATAGAAAAGATCCGGATAGTTGGGGGGGTATCAGACTCCCAGCCCATTTTTGCCCATTCCGGCTTCCCGGGCCATAATGATGGCTTTGGCGCGACTGCTAACCTGCAACTTACCGAAGATCCTGTATACATGATTGCGAACCGTTTTGGAACTGATAAACAAGGTATCGGCAATCTGCTTATTATTGAGACCCCGGGCCAGTAAATCTAAAACTTCTTCTTCTCGGGAGGTAAGTTCCCGGAATTCCTCACATACGTCCGATAGGTCCGCTGCCGGTACGGTTTCTTTCGAACCGAGAAAGGTGCGAACTTCTAAAAGAAATTTCTTCCAGGCGGGTTCATCTTTCATCAAAATATGATTGTTTCCCTCCAGGGGAATAAACCGGGAATGTGCGATAAGTCCCGCAAGTTTTCTTCCTTCTTCAAAAGGGACAATACGGTCGCCGATTACGTGAAATATGATCGTTGGAACTTCTACTTGTTTTGCCTGCTCCAGAACATTGATTTCATGGAAGGCGGTCCACAAACGAGCCGCCATTTGAGGGGAGACCGATTTACGCTGGAGCTCAGCCAGCCAATCCAGCTCTTTATTCGAGGCATCCGGCATAAGCAGGTCGGCAAATACTTTCCTGAAAGCTGCCGTTTCACGTTCCCACCCCACTTCAATCATTTGGCCCAGGGCACAAGCTTCCCGGCGATTTTTTTCAGAAGCGCCCTCTACAAAAGCTCCCCGCGTGTAAGAATCATAGAGGATGAGTTTTTTTACTTTTTCCGGGTAACGACAGGCATAAGCGATTGCAATGGCTCCTCCCTGGCAAAGCCCCATTAGCGAAAATTCATCTAAATCCAAATCGGTCACTACGGCATGCAGATCCCGAACCCAGGCATCTACGCCTTGCTCAGGAACCGTGCGATCGGACAACCCCGATCCTCGCATGTCGTACCGTACTAAGGTGTTTGTTTTGGAAAATTCGCAAAACCAGTGTTTCCAGATTGCACTTTTCCAATCCCAATCCAGGTGGGTAAGCCAGTTTGCTACACGTACTACTGGCGGCCCGCTGCCCGAAGTTGCATAAGCGATCTGAATCCCATCAGGAGAGGTACAAAACCGGATATGTTGTTGAGTCTCTGCCACAGAACACCTAAGGTTATTATAAATAACCCTTCATTTTGATAAGTTAGAAGAAAATCGGGCAATGGCAAGAAACAATTAGAACAATTCCTTCTGGTTATCACCCAATGTTTTGGGGATGGCTAAATTTGTGCCCACTTCTTTATTCATCAGGTCGATAAAATGGGCGGACAGCTGTGGCGATTCCTGCTCATCGTTCTGGTGGACAAAAAAGTAAATATGCTCCAGTCCCTGCTCGCTCCACGACTTCAAGCGTTGTACCCAGTCATCCAGTCGCGAATAATCGGTGGGATGATTGGCTCCCACATAGCGAATAAAAGCCTCGCTGTTGGTTAGTCGCATATGTAGCAGATCCCGCCGGCCCGCCGTATCCACAATGATATTGGCAATATTATGTTCTTCGAGAAGTTGATACAGGTCATTGGCGACAGCAGCATCCCCATGCCAATCCGGATGACGGAATTCAACGGCCAGCGACAACTTGCGAGGCCAATTTTCAATGAAATCAACAACACGATCAAAATATTCAGGAGAAAAATTATCTCGAAGTTGTAAAAAAATAGTGCCCAGTTTCTCATCAAAGGCCGAAACATTATAAAGAAACGATTCCACCTCGGACTGAACATCCAGGAGCCATTTCCGGTGACTAGTATACCGATTGATTTTGGGGAAAAATTTAAAATTGGCCGGTGTCTTATCCCGCCAGGTGGCAATTTGATTCTCGGAATAATTACGGTAAAAGGTGGCGTTCAATTCGATAGCGTTGAATTGGGTAGCATAGTATTCCAACTCGTCTTTAACTCCGTTGGGATAAAAATTCTTCAAATCCCGGCTATTCCACTTAGCGCATCCTACATAAAGATCAGGTGTGCCGGAGTGCTTATTCTTCGAAAGTACCCGTTTGGTATCGTGATGATCTTCGGGGATGGTAAAATCAACCTGATCAGGATTGTCAACGCTGCCAAATCTCATGATAGAATACATTATGTTAAGTAGCTATTGATTATTTAAATGTAACAAAGTGAGTTATATTTTTTTACCTTTTTCTATCTGTAACAGATTTATGCATATAAATATATGACCGAACAAATACATATACCCCTGGGATGGCTGGCTCAATATGTTACATTCTTCTGGTATAGTGATGGTTACAGGTCTTCGGCTGAGAGGGAACGGGTACTACCCTCGGTTCTTCGCAACTCATTATTAATTTAGGCCATTGTGAATTTCGGCATTATAAAGGTTCCAATCATCGTGTTCAAAAAGATGGTCATACCATCATTTCCGGAATTAAATCTAAATATCTCTTCCTGGATCCGCGAACACGCACGTCAACGATTGGAGCCGTATTTAAAGCCGGTGGAATACAAGGGCTTATTAGATGCCCAGCCAGCGAATTTCATGACAAAACAGTTTCCTTCTCCGACATTTTGAATGTAGAAATCAGCCCGGTTCGGGATAAGATAATAGCGGCCGACAGCCTCGATGCAAAGTTCAGAATATTGGAATCTTTCCTATCCGGTTTGCCGGATCAACATTTTCAACCTAGTCCAGGGTAAAGTTTATCGCAGGTACATGTTAAGCTATAAGGCAATAGCTTCCTTATTGTATTTATCGCGGTATTCAACAGGTGTCAGCCCGGTGATTCTCCGGAAGAGATTTCGAAATGATTTGGTGTCCGAGTACCCCACATCATACATCACTTCATTAATATTTTTTCGGCTGGATTCGAGGCTTTTCTTGGCCGCTTCAACTTTAACCCGTTGGATATATTCGGTAATTGTATTGGAGGTCGCTTTCTTGAAACGGCGCTCCAGTGTTCTACGGCTTATCGCAAATTGATCCGCAAGATCATCCACCCGAATGGTATCTTCGTAATGATCCTCAATGAATTTCTGTGTCCTGATAACTTTTTCGTCTTCATGGTCTTTTTGACCTTCGAAGATAATGAAGGCAGATTGACTGTTCCGGTCGATATCGATGGAAAATGCTTTGGAGGCTATAATCGCAACCTCGCGGCCCGCATGCTTTTCTATCAGGTGCAACAGCAGGTTCAGGAAAGCATAGGCCCCGCCGCTGGTATAAATACCGTCTTCTTCCGTCATAATTTTTTCGTCGACAAGATCCACTTCCGGAAATTGGACCCGGAAGTCGTTTGCATGCATCCAATGGGTGGCACATTTTTTCCCATTCAGCAATCCTGTGGATGTCAGAAGGAAGGCGCCTACACATAAGCTTGCGACCTCTGCCCCTTCTTTATACTGCTGAATGATCCACGGAATGAAGGCTTTATTCGGCTCTTTGGATGTTTCCAGATCGTCATGAATAGCCGGGATGATAATAAGGTCAGTTTTTTTTACCTCATGTAGCAAGGTATCAGGGCTGACAGCAAAAAGCCCCGAGGTCTGGCGAGTCTCCTTTTCGAGTCCCACAAGATGAACTTCAAAAACAGGCTTTCGTCCCATCTCGGACAAAATGCCATTGACCTGGTTAAAAATCTGGTGCGTCCCAACAATATTAACCAAGCTGGTGTGGCCACGCGGTATGAGAATTGATATGTGTTTCATTTTAGTTGGTGGTGATTAATTAATCGTCATTACCAGAGAACAAATAACTATTAAGGATTCTATACAATCCACTTGTCGCAATCAACCCGCGAGATTGCCGTATATACACCTATTAATTATCAATTTAAGACAATATACTGTTTTTAGTAGGTGTATTGCTATCAATTGCATAAAGAGTAAATCTGTTTTTGACATCACCCAAAATAGAACCCAATTATAAAAGTAGATGAGAAAAATAACGATTCTATCAATGATAACACTGGACGGGATTCTACAATCTCCAGGTAATCCCAAAGAAGATATATCGGGCGGATTTGAATACGGCGGCTGGGTTGCGCCCCATGGCGACGAAGTCTATAAAGAAGCCCTGGAAAAAGAGTTAAAACAACCCGCAAATTATCTGTTGGGAAGAAAAACATTTGAAATTTTTGAGGGCACCTGGCCCGAGCATGCCGATTTTTGGCCGGGTATCAATGAGGGCACAAAATACGTGATGTCTAAAACCAGAAAAGAATCGGATTGGAAAAACACGATATTCATCAAGAGCATCGCAGATATCAAGAAGCTAAAAAACTCAAAAGGTGCCGACATTCAGGTTTGGGGAAGCGGCAAGCTCATCCAACTGCTTCTTAAAAATGATCTGGTGGATGAACTACGGCTGAAAATTTTCCCTGTGACGCTTGGTAAAGGGAAAAAGTTGTTTGACCATGGCCCGATTCCAGCCGCCTTTACATTAACTGAAGGTACTTTTACTTCGAAGGGGGTAATTTTAGCCAATTATAAGCGAGCCGGTAAGGTAAAGACCGACACTGTGGGAGGTTAATAAAATTTTTGAATATTGAATGATAAGTCAATGACAACAAATAATTTACTGGGAATGGGCCATTATCACCCCACCGTTTCTTGTCGCAATCAACCCGTGAGAATGCCGTATTTGCACCGGACAGATGTCAATTTAACACAATATACTTGTATTAGAACAACTAAATTAAAAAAGACTTATAAATAATAATTGTGCTAAATTATTAATTCCAATGATCTTAAATACTATACCCAAAAACTCATTCCTTACCAGAAAGAGAGAATTCAAGACTCATTAAAAACTAAAACTAAAGATCAATCTGAGGAGGAAATATTATGAATCCTGTAGTTCACTTCGAAATGCCTGCTACCGACAAAAAACGTATGTCAGATTTTTATACCAAGACCTTTGGTTGGAAGATGCAGCAACTTGGCCCCGATATGGGTGAATATGTAGTGGTGACGACAACGGAAACCGATGAAAATCAAATGGCCAAAAGGCCGGGTACTATTAATGGTGGATTTTATACCAAATCCGCCGAAAGTCCGGCTCAATACCCTTCCGTAGTTATTGCTGTGGAAGACATCAACGAATCCATAAAAAAGGTAACCAAGTCCGGCGGCAAGGTGCATGGGGAGCCGCACGAGATCCCCGGCGTAGGCAAGTTTGTCTACTTCGAGGATACCGAAGGCAATATTGCAAGCATGTTGCAACCTTTCATGAAATAAAAAAGCTCAATTGTGAAGCCAGATATGAATAACATCGAAGTTTATAAAACAGACTTGGACGATCGATTGGCAGCAAATAAGATTCTGGATGAAATACGCCGGGCTTTCCCGGGCAGTGATCCGAGTTTTGATCTCGAAGACTGTGACAGGGTTCTCAGGATTGAAAAACCGGGGTCCGAGATCGATGAACGACGAATCCAAAACATCTTAAATACCTACGGTTATGAGATGAACGAACTGCCAACATAAATGAGCGGCATGGATAGCGATTAATAACTAAACAGGATCCAAAAAATGACGAAATTAAATACTCAAACTCCAATAACGGTAGAAACCGCCATAAAAGCTCCTGTCGATAAAGTATGGGAGTTTTGGACCCGGCCTGAACACATCATAAAATGGAATCAGGCCTCCGACGATTTGCATACGCCCTGGGCGGAAAACGACTTGCGGGCCGGCGGAAAGTTCGCCTCACGGATGGAAGCCAAAGATGGAAGCACCGGCTTCGATTTTGGCGGAACCTACGATAAGGTAGTCAAACACGAACACATCGTCTATACCATGGACGATGGACGAAAAGTAACGGTTCGATTCGCCCCAAAAGGTAACACGACCCGGCTCACCGAAACATTCGATCCCGAAGATATAAACTCGCGGGAAATGCAACAGAACGGCTGGCAGGCCATTTTGGATAGCTTTAAAACGTATGTGGAAACAAGATGAACCCGGTATTGGAAACGTGCTTGATGCCGGATCTTCGACCCGGTTTGTTAATCTGACAGATCTATAAATTCAAAAGAAGAAATCATTATGACTAATACAAAATTAACACGGCCCGAAGTTGTATCTCGGGATGAATGGCTGGAACAACGCAAAAAATTGCTGGAAGAGGAAAAGGAGCTCACTTGTCGCAGTGATGAGCTGGCCCGAAAGCGACAGGAGCTGCCGTGGGTCAGGGTCGACAAGGAGTACCAATTCGAGACAGATGAAGGCAAAGTGTCTCTTGCGGATCTCTTCAGGGGGCGCTCCCAACTCATCATCTATCACTTCATGTTCGGACCGGATTATAAGGCCGGTTGTCCCTCCTGCTCGTCGATCGCAGACGAATTCAATGGCATTTACATACATCTGGCTAATCATGACGTGATGTTTTGGGCTGTCTCGCGGGCTCCGCTCGAGAAGCTGCAGGCGTACAAAAAGCGGATGGGATGGACCTTCCCCTGGGCATCCTCGCGCGACAGCGATTTTAATTTTGACTTCAATGTCTCTTTTACGGAAGAGCAACAGCGTAAAGGGGGCGTCGAATACAACTATCGCAAGGGGAGTGTCAGCTCCCGTAAGGATGAGATTGATCCGAACGAGGAAGCGCCTGAAGCCGGAGCGAAGATCGCGGCAAGCACCGGCACCGACTGGGCAACATACACACGAGAGGCTCCCGGCATGAGTGCATTCGCGCTCAATGAGGGGACCGTTTATCATACTTATTCAGCTTTTGAGCGCGGGTTGGATGGACTTTGGGGTATGTACCAGTGGCTTGATCGCGCACCACTGGGTCGCAATGAAACGGGATTCTGGCTTCGCCGCCATGATGAATACGAAATCTGAGGAACCAAGAGACCGGAATAGTCCAAATAGTAGGTGGAATGCCGTATCGATATCAAACTAAACATCTATGAAAAGAAAAATATTATTTATATCGGGAGGTGGTGGCGAAGGATACGAAGCCGATGACGAATTGTATGATTTTTACACCGATCTATAGCCCGATATAAACCTGCAGGAAAACTCAAAACCGAGTCATTTGCATTGGATTAATACATTTATGAGAAGAAAAAATACAACTTAAAACCGATGAGGAACGATTATGCCAAAGTTTAGCACAAAAAACATCAGTGCCTGCCTGTGGTTTGACGACCAGGGCGAAAAAGCAGCAAAATTTTATACCTCGCTGTTCAAAGATTCAGGAATCAAAAAAATTTCTCATTACTCAGAAGCCGGGCACGATATTCATGGAAAGGAAGCCGGATCTGTAATGACCGTTGAGTTTGAAATTGCCGGCCAGAAATTTATGGCGCTTAACGGCGGACCACATTTCAAATTTACCCCGGCAATCTCATTTTTTATCAACTGTCAAACTGTTGAAGAGGTTGACGGACTTTGGGCTAAACTCTCTGAGGGCGGTACGCCGCTGATGGCGCTGGACAGTTATCCATTCAGCGAAAAATACGGTTGGATCCAGGATAAATATGGATTGTCGTGGCAACTCATTCTCAGAGATGGAGAAATCGATCAGAAAATTATACCGTCGCTGATGTTCGTTGGAGAGCAAGCGGGCAGAGCCGAGGAGGCTATGAAATTCTATACTGAAGCCTTCAAAAATTCAAAGGTGGGTGACATTGCTCGCTACGGTGACGGCCAAGAGCCGGACCAAGAGGGCACCGTTATGTATGCTGATTTCACTCTCATGAATCAACGGTTTGCTGCTATGGACAGCGCCCAGGATCACGCCTTCAGCTTTAATGAAGCCATTTCATTCGTTGTGAATTGCAAGGTTCAGAATGAAGTAGATTATTATTGGGAAAGACTTTCTGCCTACCCCGAAGCCGAACAGTGCGGCTGGCTGAAAGATCAATTTGGGGTTTCCTGGCAGATCGTGCCGGAAGCAATAGGCAAAATATTCAGCGATCCCGATAAAGAGAAAATAGGACGTGTGATGAATACGATGCTCAAAATGAAAAAGCTGGATATTAAGGCGTTAAAAGATGCTTACCAAGGTAAGTCAGTTGTCTAAGGCAGTGTTTATAAATGGGAATGAGAATCAGGATTAAAGGATTTCCCGATTTAATCCTGTAATCGTATCTATCCCTTAAATCTTGGTTCCAATTATTTTCTAATTTAATCCCGAAATAATCTTTTAAACTGCAAGCTGGGAGAACCAAAATTAATCAACAATCCGCATTCCAGATCATAAGCCTCTAAGTAATTTAAGGCTTGGGCCAGATGAACATCCTCCAGCTCAATAACTGCTTTAATTTCCAGCATCACGATTTTATCAATAATAAAATCGGCCCGGCGGGTACCCACTTGAATGCCCTCATAGAAAATTTCTCTTTCCTGTTACCGCCAGAAAAAGAGGTCTCTTTTCTTAAACTCAATAGCCAAACACCGCTGGTAGATGACTTCTTGAAAGCCATTGCCCAAGGCACGATGTACTTTCATCGCACAACCAATAATATTATGCGTCAATTTTTCGTGGAGCACCTTATTTATAAATTTGTTGGTATCTATAAATAAGACCCAAATTCAAATAAATCCTTACAAATAAGTTTAAATGGCTTGGAATTAGGATGGCAGGATTAAAGGATTTCCCGATTTTAATCCTGTAATCTTGATTATCCTTTAAATCTTGGTTCTACTTTCTACTTATTTCTAACTTGCCAGCCGCCGCCCAAAGCACGATAAATGTTGATGAGATTGGTGGCAACTTGAATGTCGCTTATGGCCAGCAGATCCTGTGCTTCAAGTAAACGTCGTTCGGCCACCAGCACATCTATAAAGCTGTCGAGGCCGGCATCATATCGCTGGTGAGCAAGTTTTACGGCCCGGGCACTCGATTGGGCCGATTGTGTAAGCCGTTGACGACGTTCTTCTTCACGGTTAAAATCAGACATGGACGTAGAAACTTCTTCGAGGGCATCCAGCACCGTACGTTGGTAGGCCGCCAGTTGCGCATCTGTCTCGGCATCGGCTGCGTCAACCCGGGCTTTAACCCGACCGAGGTCAAAAGCGGCCCAGGTAATGGAAGGGCCGGCCGAAGCAGTCATTGCCTCGGGAGTGAACAGGTCTGAAAATGATTTAGCGGCAAAACCGATACTTCCAAGGATATCTACTTTTGGGAAGAAGTCGACCGCGGTCACATTATAACGGGCGACCGATGCAGCCAACTCTCTTTCTGCACGACTGATGTCGGGACGACGACGCAGCATGCCTACCGGATCGCCAACCGCAACCGTCGTGGGTAGAGAAGGCAATGGTTTTTCGGAAGTCAACCAGGAATCCAGTGTTTGAGGAGGCTGGCCTGTCAACACACTTAACCGGTTAATAGCGGCTGTGACTAGTGCCTGCAATGGCGGGATCAGAGAGCGGGTGAGCTGCAGTTGGGCTTCGGCCCGGGCTATATCCAGCTCTGAACCGGATCCTTCATCCGTTAAAGCCTTACTTAACTTGTATGTATCTTCTTGATTCGCCACATTTTTGCGGGCTACGTCCAGCCGGTATTGTGCTCCCCGCAGTTGCATGTAAGTGAGGGCTGCTTCTGAGGCAACACTCACGTATGCGCCGTTCAGATCCGAAAAGCTGGCCTGATAGGTTGCCTTTGCCGCTTTTTTGGCGTGCGAAACACGTCCGAACAAATCGATTTCCCAAATAGCATTTAACCCGACATTATAAATCTCAATATCCCGATCCAGGATAGGGAAGCCTGACTTCGTACTCTGTCGCTGGTAAGTATATCCGCCCTCTGCTGTGATGATGGGAAAAAGATTAAACCCGGCTTCGCGTAACATAGCCCGTGTTAACCTCACATTTGCTACAGCGACGGCAATATCGAGGTTATGATCCAGGGCACTGTTGATCAACGAATCAAGATCCTCGTCATTGAATTTACTCCACCAGGCTTCGACGGGTTCGGCGATTTTGAGCCTGCTGGAATCTTCAATCGCAAAAGATCGATCTTTAGAAATGGGATCTTCGGGCTTCTGATATTGCCGAATACTGCAAGAGACCATCAACAAGAATGATAAGATCAAAATAGTTTTTTTCGGAAATCCTCCCCTTAAGGGTTGCCGACGCTCCATAGTTTTAGCGGGTGGGGTGTCAAGCACCTCCCTTGTTTCCTTCGAAGGAGAACATTGTAACCAATCGCCCCAAATCGTATTCATCTTCTTGAATTCAAGATTTAAGCATTATTAGATTTACCGGGCCGTTTTATTCCACGCTGATCCCGGGCCAGGCTGCGGGTTACGACATAGAAAACGGGGGTAAAGAATAATCCCAGCAAGGTTACGCCCAGCATTCCGCTGAATACGGCCAACCCGATTGCAAAGCGCATTTCCGCACCCGCGCCTCGGGCAAGTAACAGTGGAACAACCCCGAGAATAAAGGAGAAAGCAGTCATTAAGATCGGGCGAAGTCGAATTTTTGCACCTTCCAGGGCTGCCGTCCACCGGTTCATCCCGCGATCCTCCATCTGCTTGGCAAATTCTACGATCAGGATGGCATTCTTGGCGGCCAGCGCGATAAGTACGATCAGCCCGATTTGGGTTAAAATGTTTATGTCTTGGCCCAGCAGAGTTATCCCGATGGATGCGGATAGGATACACATCGGTACGATCAGAATGATGGCCAGTGGCAGCAGCCAGCTTTCGTACTGGGCGGATAAGATCAGAAAGGCGAAAATCACCGACAGGATAAAAATCACCATTGCCGTGTTGCCCTGTTGTTTTTCCTGGTACGCCAGCTCGGTCCACTCATAGCCGATGCCTTCCGGCAAAACACGGTCAGCCAGTGCTTCCATCTTTTTCAACGATTCACCGGTGCTGTAGCCGGGAGCGGTATTTCCCAACAGGGCGGCTGCGGGATACAAGTTATATCTCGGCACATTTGAGGGTCCCGTGATCTGCTTTACTGAAGCAACAGCCGATATGGGAACCATTTGATCGGAATCGTTGCGGACACGCAGACGCAAAAGCTTGTCAGCGGTACTTCGGTAGGGAGCATCGGCCTGGGCGGTCACGCGGTACGTTCTTCCCAGGTAGTTAAAATCATTGACGTATGAAGAACCGATCATCAGTTCCAGGGTCTGAAAAAGATCGCCGATATCGACGCCCAGCCGTTCGGCCTGTTCACGATTTACTTCCAAGAAAATCTTAGGTGTACCGATCTCAAAAGTGGTAAACACGTTTACGATGCCGGGATCACGGTTGGCAGCTCCAGCCAGTGCCCATGCTGCGTTGTAAAGGGCCGTCGGGCCGACGCCTCCCCGATCCTGAAGCATCATCTTAAATCCCCCGGCCGTACCTACACCTCGAACCGGCGGCGGAGGAATAACAAAAATATTGGCCTCTTGAATTTGGAATGCACTTTGATTGAGTCCGCCCAGCAGCCGGTTGTAGTTGATGCCGTGCGTGTGCCGGTATTCATAACTTTTCAGGGGGACAAAAAGCACGCCTTCGTTTGGTGCCACGCTAAAAGTGGCTCCTGAAAATCCGGAAAACCCCACCGTATTTTCGACGCCGTCAAAGGCTAAGAATCGCTTGGTGATTTCCTGCACAACGGCATCGGTGCGTTCCAGTGAAGAGCCGGGAGGAAGTTGCACCACGGTAATAAAATATCCTAAATCCTGTTGAGGAATAAATCCACCGGGAAGCCGACCAAATAGAAACCAAGTAATCCCGATGAGCACAAGGTATACCAACATAACCCAGCGTTCACGGCGGACGCCTTTAAAAAGTTGCCTTTGATAACGGGCAGAGAACCAGCGCAAAAACCGATTAAATCTGTTAAATATGAAATCTATAGGTGCCAGCAGCCGTGAATGTTTTTCCTGGGTCGTATCTTTAAGGATCAGGGCGCTTAGAGCCGGGCTAAGGGTCAGTGATACGACCAGCGAAATGGTAGTAGCCACGGCAATGGTAAGGGCAAACTGGCGATAAAATTGCCCGGAGATACCGCCAAGAAAAGCGGTGGGGACAAACACCGCAATAAGCACCAGGGCCGACGAGATTAGGGCTGTGCCTACTTCATCCATGGTCTTGTGAACGGCTTCCCGTGGTTTTAGTCCCTCCGAAATGTTCCTTGAGGCTGCCTCGACAACGATAATGGCATCATCGACAACAATCCCAATAGACAACACCAGGCCGAAGAGCGTGAGGTTGTTTAGAGAGAAATCCAGGAGCAGCATCACCACGTAGGTACCGATCAGAGAAATAGGGATGGCCAGAATGGGGATGACGGCGGCGCGGAACGATTGCAGGAACAGGATGATCACGAGCACGACCAGCAGGATGGCTTCCAGAATAGTACGATAAACCTCGTTAATGGATTCACGAATATATCTTGTGGGATTGTAGACAATCCGGTATTGCAAGTCGGGCGGGAAATCGACAGAGAGTCTTTTCATCAGGGCAAGAATCTCATCGGCAGTATCGAGGGCATTCGTCCCGGGGCGTTGAAAAATACCCATCCCGATAGCGGGATCCTTGCCCAGATAGCTGTGAATGCTATAGCTTTGAGCCCCCAGTTCCAGTCGGGCAATATCACGAATATGCACGATACGGTCTCCCTCCGTTTTAACAATGATATTCCCGAACTCTTCAGGAGATATCAGCCGACCCTTGGTTTGGACATTTATCTGAAATCCACCTGCTTTATCCACTGTGGGTTCCTGGTTTAAGTTACCTCCGGAGACCTCGACGTTTTGAGCGCGAAGGGCATCCAGTACATCTCCGACGGTAATGTTGAGGAAGGTCATTTTATCGGGATTTACCCACACGCGCATGGCATAGTCAGTGCCGCCGAAAACGGCCACATTCCCCACTCCTTCAATACGAGATATTTGATCGCGGATCCGGAGCGTGGCATAGTTTGCTATGTAAAGCTGGTCGTAGGTTTTATTCGGAGAAATCAGGTGGATCACCATCATCAGATCCGGCGAATTTTTCTGGGTCACAACTCCAAGCTGGCGCGTTTGTTGAGGAAGGCGGGGTTCGGCGCGAGCGACCCTATTTTGAACTTGAACCTGGGCGGCTTCCAGATCTGTGCCCAGTTTAAAGGTCACGGTGATGGACAGTGAACCATCATCGGTGGATTGCGAACTCATGTACAGCATATTTTCCACCCCATTGATCTCCTGCTCCAACGGCGTGGCTACCACTTCGGAGACCGTTTGTGCACTGGCTCCCGGTAAGATGGCCGAAACCTGGATGGTCGGCGGGGTAATTTCGGGATACTGGTTAACCGGCAGAAGGAAGAAAGAAATGCCACCGACGATCACAATGATGATTGATAAGACCGTGGACAGGATTGGGCGATCGGTAAATATATGTGTGATGCGCATGGCTTAATGTTCCTCTTTGACAAATGCTATTGCTCCCTTTTGTGCCGTAACCGGCTGACCCGGTCGCGCTTTTTGAATCCCTTTGATGATGACGCGGTCCGTTTCGGAAAGCCCGCCCCGGATTACCCGGAGGTTGTTATATAAGAAACCGACATCTACCAGTCTGCGCTGAACTTTATTGCTGTCGTCTACCACCAGCACGAACTTATTCGATTGGTCACTGCCGATAGCTTCATCTGGAATTAACAGTTGTGGAAGGCTATCATTATCCGCAAAACGAGCAATACCAAACATCCCGGGCGTCAGTTTCAAATCTTTATTGTCGAAAGTGGCTCTTCCCAATAGGGTTCCCGTGCTTTGATCGATCTCATTATCCACAAAATTGAACAGTCCTTTATGGATAAAGGCCGTGTCTTGTGAAGTTTTAATGTAGATTGGTATTTCGTCTGCTTCCGAAGGACGATCCGGGTTTAGATATTTGGCCAGGTCTTCACCGCTGGCTTCAAAGGAAAAGTAAATGGGATCATAGGAGACAATTCTCGTCAACAAGGTTGCACCGGGCAGTCCCCCGCTGATAAGGTTTCCCACACTCACGAAGTGTTCACTGATTTTTCCGGATATCGGCGCCTGAACTTCTGTAAACTCCAGGTCGAGCTTTGCTGCATTAACGGCTGCTTCTGAAGCGGTGAGATCGGAGCGGGCCGATTGGTATTCCTGCTGCCGCTGATCGAGAAGTTCCTGCGAGACGGCACCACTGGATTTTAAATTTTGAGCTCGCTTCCATTCTTTTTCAGCGAGTTCCAGCCTGGTGACGGCCCCTTCATGAGCGGCGTTGGCTTGATCCAGTGCAATACGAAACGGCCGCTGATCGATCACAAATAGAACGTCCCCCTTCTTTACGAACTGTCCGTCTTCAAAATTAATCTTATCCAGGTATCCACTGACACGTGCCCGGACTTCTACCCGGTCAATCGACCGGAATCGACCGATAAATTCTTTCCATTCTGAGACGGTCTCTTTGATAGGTTCGCTCACAGTGACAGTAGGTGGCGGTGGGGCCTGCTGCTGATTTTTTGAATTGCTGCATCCATCGATCCCCAGAATAATTACGATACTAAAAAGTCCGGTTAACCCGGACGATAATACTGTCTTCATCTACTTTAGTCTCTCCAGGTATTGAGCTCAAATCACCTAATACTTACTCCCAGTGCCAGAGCTTTTTTAATGAACTTTTATATACCTATATGATACTGTTTTTGTTCCACTTAGATATGTAGTTTTTAAGAAAATTTCCGGTGAGAATTTGAATCAGGATCAGCAGGATTCCCCCATGATTTAATCCTGCATTCCTGTCAATCTTTTTAATCCTGGTTCCTATCTTTACAAGTGTTCTATGGACTCATCGAAGCAGTGCTTCGAATTACACTTTCTTATTTAAAAGCTATAGTGTCTCTCCATGTTGGCTAAGATCCAGCCCTTCGAGCTCTTCCTCTTCTGTTACCCGTAACGGAATAAAATAGTCGGTAATCTTGAGAAGTATCCATGTTCCGATAATGACAAAAATTGATACCCCGATTAGGCCGATGATATGAGCGGTAAACAATCCCGTTTGACCATAGATAAGACCATTTGTCTTAACCGCGGGATTGATGCTTTTGTGAGCAAAAACGCCTGTCAGTATCATCCCCATGATCCCTCCGACACCGTGACAAGGAAATACATCCAACGTATCATCGATAGAGGTACGGGACCGCCACTCAACCATAAGATTACTCACGAGACTACTAATAATACCAATAGTCAAGGAATGAGGAATGGAAACATAACCAGCTGCGGGGGTGATGGCAACGAGTCCTACAACTGCACCGATACAAGTACCCATTGCAGAAGGTTTGCGACCGCGAAGAGCGTCGAAAATGATCCATGTAAAAGCAGCAGCGGCTGAAGCACAAGTTGTCGTTGCAAGTGCTAAGGCAGCCAATCCATCAGCCTTGAAGGCAGAGCCGGCATTAAAGCCAAACCATCCGAACCACAGCAGGCCTGTGCCCAGTATCACATAGCTGATCCGCGCTGGCTTGTGTGCGATTTCGTTGCGCCTTTTTAAATATAAAGCGCAAACCAGTGCGGCCCATCCGGCGCTCATATGCACAACGGTACCTCCGGCAAAGTCAAGCACACCAAACTGTGCCAGCATACCCTCGGGATGCCAGGTAGCATGTGCCAAGGGAGCATAAATGAATATGGAGAATAGACTAATAAAGAGAATATAGCTGGTAAACTTAATGCGTTCGGCAAAAGCACCGGTGATAAGTGCCGGCGTTATGATTGCAAATTTGAGTTGGAATATAGCAAACAGGATGAGTGGAATGGTGGGAGCGGCCGGCCAATGCTTCCCAGTGAAAACACCCTGCATCATAAAAAAGGTGTCGGGATTCCCAATCACTCCTCCAATATCTTTTCCGAAGGCCAGACTGAATCCGACTACGACCCAAATGATGGTTATGACTGCCATACTAATAAAACTTTGCAGCATAGTCGAAATCACATTCTTTTTCTTGACCATCCCTCCATAGAAGTAAGCCAATCCCGGCGTCATCACCAGAACGAGAGCCGTAGAGATTAACATCCAGGCAGTATCGCCGGAATTTATTTTGCCGAAATTTAGTGCATGGGCATTGGGTAACCCAGGGAAAATCAAACTTAATATTACAACGAGTAAGAGCAGTCCAAATGGAATGAGGGCAAACCTCTTCGTCATCGACATAGCTGATCAAATTTTAATAGAAGTTTATTAGATGCGCAATTATAACTAATTTTTTAATAAAAAATAAAAAAATATTCTTAATTTTTAATACTGTAATTAATTATTGCAATATTTTTTCAGAAAAAATGCAATATATTTGTATCGAAAGGCAAAGAATTAAAAAGGAATTGCGCTAGTTTTTAAGTTCTCTTAAATGAAATTTTAGACCCTTTCAGATGGGAAGTATTATTTTTTTGATAAAGGGCTACGCAACATTTTCTATTACGCCGGGGACAATTTTCCCTCGACGCTGAAACTTTAAAAAAATTCAGACAACCGCTTCACCGGATTGAACTTCCCATAGCTGTTCGTAAATGCCGTTCAAGGCAATGAGTTCTTCATGCGTTCCCGATTCAGCAAGCTTACCTTGCTCGAGTACTAAAATATTATCGGCGTGACGAATGGTTGACAATCGATGCGCAATGATGATGGTCGTTCGATCGTGGGCAATCTTAGAGAGTGATCGCTGGATGGCTGCTTCAGTTTCGTTATCAACGGCCGAGGTCGCCTCGTCCAAAATGAGGATAGGCGGATTTTTGAGGATGGCGCGTGCGATGGAAATACGCTGGCGCTGCCCACCGGATAGTTTTTGACCGCGTTCGCCAACAATGGTATCATAACCTTGATCCAATTCCATAATAAAATCGTGGGCCTCTGCCTTTTTCGCGGCCTCTTCGATCGCCTGATTGCTCGTTGCAAAGGTGCCGTAACGGATATTTTCGGCAACGGTTCCATGGAATAAAAATACATCCTGGCTTACGAGCCCTACCGCATTTACTAAATCGTTAAGTTTATACTCCCGGAGGTCATGTCCATCCAGTAAAATATGTCCGTCGGAAACATCATAAAACCGCATCAATAGTTTAATAAGACTACTTTTGCCGGCACCGGTGGCTCCGACGATTCCAACGGTTTGTCCCGGATTAATTTCTAGATTTAAATTACGGAGTACTGGTCCGCCAGTACGATAGGAAAAATCTACGTTCTCAAATTGATATCGGCCCTCCACATTTTCCGGGTCCAGAGGAACTGTTCCATCCTCCAGTTTTTCTTCGATTGATAATAATCCCATTACTCTTTGGGTACTTGCCATAGCCCGTTGGTAGAGATCGAATGTTTCACCCAGACGTGTTAATGGCCAAAGTAGTCGCTGGGTTATAAAAATGAGTACACTGTAAAGTCCAACTTCCATTTCACCCTGGAGCGTTCTTAGCCCGGCAAAAATAAGAATCCCGATAAAAGCCGAAAGAATGAGCATGCGGATGAGCGGGACAAAAGCAGAACTCAGCCGAATTACTTTTTGATTTGCCTTCTTGTAGATCTCAGAAAGACGTGCGATCCGGCGATTTTCGTAAGCCTCGGTGCCAAAGCTTTTAATGGTGGCAATACCTCCAAGATTGTTGGCAAGCTGGGAACTGAGATCCCCGGCGCGGTCGCGAACAGTACGATAACGGGGACCGAGTTTCTTCTGAAACCAGACTGATCCCCAGACAATGAACGGCATAGGCACCAATGCCATCCAGCCGATTCCGGGGGCTGAGAACATAAAAATTGACCCTATTACTACTACTGTGACAATTACCTGGATGATATCATTGGCTCCATGATCCAGAAATCGTTCCAGTTGGTTGATATCATCGTTCAGGATAGCAATGAGTCCGCCGGTAGATTGATCCTCGAAATAGGCCAGCTCCAGTTCTTGCATGTGACCGTAGGTATCTTTGCGAAGACTGTCTTGGGTAATCTGCGCTAAATCTCTCCAATATATTTGGAATAAGTATTGAAACGCCGATTCAAGTATCCAGACAAGCGCTGTAAATCCTGCCAAAAATAAAAGTTGGTTGGCGGGTTCCGTAATCCCTAAACGTCCCACCAGGCTTTCTTTTCCCTTTACGACAATATCTACCGCTGCGCCAATTAGAGCGGGCGGTGCCAGGTCAAAAAGCTTATTGAACACCGAATAAGTAGTAGCAAGGGTTACTTTTTTACGAAACGGTCTCAGATAATGGAATAGCTTTCCAAGGGGACTGGTTTCAGAAGTGTCGCTCATCGTTGAGATTAAATTAGAGATTGCTTAGTACTGTTGCCAAGATTTGCCAGGCGATTGAAAGAGCGAATGTGAAAATACATTAATCTAACTTTAAAGGCTAATCGTTCAAATTGATTGGTGCTTTACCGATAGCGGGAGTTTTTTTGTAATGAGTAATGGGGGACACGAGTTACAAACTTGCGCCAGTTTGGACTAGGTCTGGCAGCTTTATATTAATATTTTACTACCGACCGACTACAATAAACGGGGCCCAGTAGATGGGATGATTAAACAGCGGGTGATGGATCATTTTGATTTTTGCCTGTCGCATCGCTTCCGCCTTACGTCCGAAAGGCACCGAATCATCCCAGCCAACCCAGTGTAACAGGGCATCGGACCAATCTTCTCCATTTTGCTGATCTTTCAACAGGTTTTTATAAAACTCATTCATCAGATAAGCCGTTGACCGGTCATAAACATTCCAAAGACTCACCACTACTGTAGAAGCACCCGCATAAAAAAACGAACGCTGCATCCCCAGCATGCCTTCGCCCCGTACCACTTTACCCAAGCCCGTATTGCAGGCACTCAGTACTACCATATCCGAATTAATATTGAGGCCAAAAATCTCAGAACTTCGCAACAGACCATCTTCCTTGGTTGAAGCGGTGACCTTCCCTTTAGCTGACAAAGCCAGCCCGCTGCGCCTTGGGTCGTTTTCATCAATAATACCGTGAGTGGCCATGTGGATGTATTTATAGCTATTATTGCGGACCAGTTTTTTAAAAGCACCTTCAGATACCTTGTTTTTCTCCAGGAGCGAAACCCGTTTGAAGTGTGAGGCTATAGAGTCGACCTCAATAAGCGTGGAAGGCAGTGCTGATAAGGTGTTCCTTTTAAATGAACCGCTGTCGTTTTTCTCTGAAATATTCGAACCGGCAACGGCCAACAAATCTTTGGGATGTTGCTTATCGTGCTCTTTAAGCATTTTCAGACTCGTAAGAGAGGGCTCATACTTGATCTGGTAATGCTGGATCAGGTACTTGCCGTTATGATAGAGTGCTTCAAAAGGAAGATAGGCCAGCGCTCCGTCAGGGACGATTATCAGCTTTGAAAAAGATTGGAGATCTTTCTCAAATGGCTTTAAGAGTACGTTATATAATTTAGCAGATGCTGATTGAAGTCTGGACTTGGGAGCCTCAGCTAAGATGGCATCTTTGAAATTCGATACCCATGATGTCAGCTTACGGTCCAGCGGCCGGTTGCCTGAAAGAGAAAACTGCTCTACACGAACCTTTTCCCGGCTGATCAAAAACATAATAAGATCATTGTCCGCCAATGCATATTCCAGAACCGCCGTATTTTCATCTGTCATCTGCCGGGCTTCTTCAAGATTGATTGATTTAGGAGCCTTAAAAGATTTAAGCTGAGGATATTTATCCCGAAGAGTATTTTCATAAGCAGCATGATTTAGCTCGGCAGCACGTATTTTTCTCTTAATGGATGCGCGTTTCTCAGCATCTCTTGTTGCTTCCAGCCTGGAATACAGATCGTCGATATGCCGGTTTTTTTCACGGCGCTTAACGCGAACCTGTTCCGGAAGCTTCTGATCGACATTTTGTGATGCTTTTGCCAGTTCATCGGTAAACGAACGCGCTTTGGCCTTTTCGACCAGTTGATACGCCCGGGATGTATTTTGATGATAGGATAGTACCCACGAAGCCAGTTGGGTATAAAATTCGGAATGTCGTTGGAAATAGTCTGATTTCAGCTCAGGGCTTTCTCCCACTTTTGTCCTGGTCTTCTCTATAATATCAATAGCTTTCTGGCCATAATAGATGGCACTGTCAGAATTTATCTTGTGATAAGCGTGAGACAGATTCTTGAGTTGTTCCAATTGATCTTCAGGAGATAAGTATTGGCTGTATGTGTATGCTTTTTTGAAATGGGTAAGTGCAGTATTATAATGTCCCAGCGAATCCTGAACCCGTCCTTTCCAGGCGGAAGCAATATGTAAAATCTTATAACTTCCGGTGGTGTCGCCAATCGTCTGGATAGAATCTGCATACCCTGCAGCCCTGTTAAAATTACCGGCTGTTATTTCCATTTTAGCCATACTACTCATAGAAGAAGCAATATCGTAGGGATTCCCCACTTTTTTCCGTAGTTCCAGCGCCTTCCGGTATAACATTTCAGCCTGTTTGTATTTGCCCTTATTCCACAAAAGGTTGCCTATGTTATTGGTGGTTGTGGCGATTGCCTGGGGACCCGAGGCTTGTTTTTTAATCGCTAAACTTTGCCGGTAATAATCGAGCGCTTTGTCATATTCACCCAAGTTCTTATACAGTACCCCAATATTATTTAGAGTGGTTGCCGTATTTTGTGGAGTGTCAGATTCTCTGCCATACCTCAAGCTAAGATTATAAGCCTCCAGTGCCTGATCATAATTACCAAGTTTTCGCTGTATATTTGCAATTGCCCCGTAGATTCGAGATTGCAGATAAATATCCCCTAATTTTTTACGAATTTTAAGACTTTGGGTATAGTACTGTAGTGCTTTATCATATAATGACAAGGAACTATAAATAGCGCCAATATTGCCTAATGTGATTGCAATACTTCGCTTATTACCTAATCCTTTAAAATATGGTAAAGCTTTATGTCGGAAATCGAGAGATTTCGCAAGATTACCTTTGTTAAAATAAGTTTGCCCTAAATTGTCATAGACAATACCTACTAGTAAACTGTCGCCGGACTCCTCGGCCAGGGGCAGTGATTTTTGATAATAGGTTAAAGCCTGATCCAGTTTTCCACTGCGGCGGGAAGACCAACCCATACTATTATAAATATCTCCCTTGTTGTAGGCATCATTTGCAGGGTGATCAACCGACAATAACATCCGGTAGAGCTTCATTGCCTGTTTGTTTTTGGAGCGGTAAACCAGGGCACTAGCATATTGTTTGCCCGCTTTAAGCCAGGAAGCCGTATCCTGAAATTGCCGGTACATGTGGTAGGCTTCCCGGTAATAGAATTCGGCCTGTTTATTATTTCCGCTGTCATCAAATCGTTTTCCCATTTTAAACAGCGAGTCCGCCAGTTGCAGACTCTGGGCTATGCCGGTGACTGGGAGAAAAACAAATATCCCGCAATAAATAATAAGCCATTTTCGGGTCATGGGGCAGCAATATGTCCTGATAAAATCCTTACTAAGCCGTGAACTTGTTCACATCGTCTTACAAGGTAAAAAGTTTGATTTTAGTGTCAAATTATAGAATTTTATAAAAGCACTTGTACAGCTGGATTATCGGCCGACAAAACGGTAAATGAAACAAGTAAATAGTTTGGCTCGGGAGTGCATACACGAAAACGAAAAGTTAAAATCAGGAGATCATTATGTTTGACTTTGCAGCAATGCCAGACCAAGATGATGGTTCTAATACAAATCAGGGTGACACCACAACGACTTCGGATCCACCATCGACGGCGCAATAGTTCGTCATCCTTACCTTTAACCGGAATTTAGCCAAGCCGACTGTAAGTGCAGGTGGCTTGGTTTTTATATTGGCTATTGTCCTATGAGAATAAAAGATGCCCAGTACTTGGGCTGAGCATACCTTCCCTTATTAATTAAATCAATTTTAGCATCACGTAGTGCCCCCGGGATCTTCATTTCTTGTTCATTTTTGGTATAGAAATCTACCATTAATTTAGCGGTAGAACGGTCATCTACATTCCAAAGCGAAACCAGCAGGTTCCGGGCCCCGGCATATTGGAAAGCACGACTTAAACTCATCATTCCTTCTCCTTTGGCTATTTTCCCGATACCCGTATTGCAGGCACTGAGGGTCACTAGCTGTGCCGATAAATTAAGATTATATATTTCAGAAGCATAGAGGATGCCATCATCCTGGCCATTGGCTTTTGCAGTAAAAACAATGCCGGACTGTCCCGGATGGTCTTCCGAAACGAAAGCATGCGTTGCCAGGTGAATATAGTTGTAATTGGAGAGAGTCAGTGATTTGAATTGTTCTTCAGTGGCCTCACTTTCCTCATAAATGTGTGCTTCATCTTTATCGGGTTTCAAAAACGACCAAAATCCATGCGGCTTATTAAACAAGTCTTTTACATCTTCAACCTCTGTTTTGCTGAGAGGTAATGCATTAAGCGGACGTTTTACATCAGGATATAATGAGCGCTGTCTATCAATGGTCAATTTTTTAAATACGGGTGCAAAGCCCAGAAACATTTTTTGCGGTTTCGTAGGATGAGGATTGGTTTTTATATCCAGATACTTTATCGATGGTACATAACTGACTGTATATTTGTTTATAAGATATGAAAGGGTTTTAAAGGAGGTATGCCTGCCTTTTTTAGAATTTTCGACCACCAGGCTCTCAAAAGGCAGAAGATCCAGAGGTCCGTCTGGGACAATGATCAATTGTTGCATATTGACAAGGCTAGCTAACGGCTGGAAGAGCTTTTGATACAAATGGTGACTGGCATCTGCAAAATTGGCTGGGTCGTTGCCCTGCATCATCGTTTTCCGGTAGCGGTCAATATCATCACTAAGCATTGAATCGGAAGCTATTTTTCGAAGATGGAATTGCTCTTTTGAAATGACAAAAGCATAAAGTGAGTCAGCTCCTATAAAATATTCAATTATATTCTGGTGGGCCGATAATAGCTGCTGTTGTACCCTCCAGCTGGGAAAGGTTGTGTGCCGGTATTTTAGTTTATAATATTTAGGATAATTTTGTTCAAGCGTTTGGATATGAGCATCCAGACCTTGGTGGACATCAAAAAGAGAATCCTCCAGCGAAATTCTTTTAAGCGAATCGCTTTGCTGGGGCGATCCAGCCAGCGATGAAAGTTTCTGTTGCAGTTTTGTCAACCGTTTTTCGAGTGAATGCCCCTTCTGAATCAAAGAATCCGGAATACCCGCAAAATGTTCGGCATGCGTCTCCTGCAATTGTTCTAGTAAAATCTGGTCCTTACTCTTTTCAGCAAAATAAAACGCATATTCCTTATAATCAGAATTTCCTGTTTGTCGATACAACGTAAAAGCTGTTTTGAATCCCTTCTGAAAAAGTCCATGAGTTTTTTTTCGAAGCACAAATTTTGATCCATTCCGGCTTAATGAATATTGCAGCTTTTCGATTAGTTGTACAGCATTCAAATAAGTATGAAGAGACTGGTCCAAAAGTGCCTGGTCTCCCTTTTGTCGGGAATAGTCACTTAATGTCTCAGCTTTTAATTCCAGCGTTTTTAACAGTTTTTCAGGATAAACGATCTGCTCTAGCGATGGATTTTGGAGCCCGCTTTCTTTGCTATACCCATTAACAAAAATCGGCAAAGTTTTTTCGAAATAGCTTAGAGCCATTTGATAATTTTTAAGCTTTGAGTACGCTTTTCCGATTTTATTAAACGTATCTCCAATATATGGATGATCCGAAGCCAGAAACTTGAGGTTTGTATCCAAGTCTTTTTGGTAGTAATCCAATGCTTTTTGATATAGCTGTTTCCCGGCATAGGCCTGCCCCAGATTATCGTATACATTTGCCAGCTCCGGATGGCCGTTGGGAAACCGCTTAAGATCCAACTTTTCCGCTTTTTTAGAATAAGAAATGGCTTGATTATACTTTTTCATATCATAGTAGATGGCTCCCAGGTTTTGGTAGCCGATAGCAATATCCGGGTGATCCGCGCCCAGTATTTTCTTCTTGATGGCCAAAGCTTTTTTAAGATATTTTGTCGCCTCCTTTAAGTTACCCATTTCTGAATAGGTGACACCTACATTGTTATAACCGGCCGCCACAAGTTTGTGATTCTCCCCGTAGAATTTTTGCAGGATGTTAACAGCATTCTTCATGTAGTCCAGTGCACGCTTGTAATCTCCCCGGTAATAATAAACAATGGCAATATTGTTGTAATCTTTTGCCAGCTCCGGATGGTCGTGTGGAAGAATTTCTTGATCAATATGGAGCGCTTGTCGGTGATATTTTAAAGAAGAATTGCCCTCCCCGTTATGCTGATAACTGATACCCGAGCTGCTGTAAATGTGGCTCAATAACTTTTTGTTTTGCAGATGACGGCGATGATACAAGTCCTCGGCTTTATGGAACTGCCGGAGAGCTTCCGAATATTTTCCCTGTTCGTCATAGTTATCTCCTATTCCTATAATCGAACGAATTTTTATGGAAATTTCAGATTTTGCCGTATCAGTTTGTATCCGTACACCGTTGTACCATTGTAAAGATTCTTTGTAATGGCCCCGAGTTAAGGCAATAGCTCCTTTCTGGTTATGGGCTTTAAGCTTAAAAAGTCGATCATCGAATTGCTGTTGTCGGCATATTTTCAGCGCTCGTTCCAGGTATTGAGCCGATTTATCCATCTGTCCGAGGTCAGAAGTATTGAGACTAAATAGATACAATACATCTGCCACTCTTTTCCAGGCTCTTGCCTTTTTATAAAAATCTGCTGCTTTTTGGAAATAAGTATTCGAAGAATCATAGCGAGCGAGCTTACGCAGAGAGTCAGCCTTCCGAAATGCCAGTGAGGCTTGCAGGGTATCCACATGAGATTCTTGGGACCATCCCACTAAGGGAATCAATACCAAAAAGACCAGTAGTATATACTCTATTGGATCGGTAGGCGAATTTGAACCCCTTTGTAAAATCATATATCACCGTGTTGATGGAAAAAATGCCCTTCTACTCAACCTTACTATAAAGCAGAGAAAAATAAAAACATAAAAAAGAGTAGGTGGTATTTTAATAGTTTAAAAAAGTTCTAACGATGGCAGCTCGCAGAGAAACAATATGATTTGCTGCGGTGTTACTAAGTTAGAGAGTTTTTTTGCACTTGCCTTTACACTCACACCCTAAATTTTATACATGTAACATGTTCGTGACATGTTGCGAATTTAAAAATTAAATGTTAAATAGGAAAAGTGTTCTTTTTTAGGCACATCAGAATTTCTTGCCTGTTGATTCAATTAAAAAAGAATTTCAGTGCATTTTCCTATGAGACGGACGGGCAATCAATTAAAAGGACAAAATTATTATGGAATATGTCGAAGAAACTTCAGAAGTGGAAGATTCTTTTTTAGAAACATATGATACAAGGAAACGTATCTTTTTTGCCCTCCTTATGTTGGTGGTTGGGATTCTGATTGCAGGATTTTGGAATTACAATCTGGTAGATGGTTTTGGGCATGATATTGTTGCCGGCAAAACGATCGGTAATACCGAGACCTTGGCAGGAACCTACAGTGAAAACGGCAGCAGTTTTGGCTTTATCTTTGCTGCAATTGCGGGATTGGCAGCTACCTTCACCGCCTGTAACTGTGTAGCTTTTGCCATGATTCCCGGTTTAGCCTGCGCTACCGATCAACAGAACAGCAAAAAATCTGCTATCTCGGCAATTATCGCTTTTGTAACGCCCGTTATGCTTATTGGGGCTACTTATGGAGTTTTTGTTGGTTTCTTGGGACCTGACGGGGTCTCGGCTATTAATCAACGGCCGGTACGTATTGCTCAGGCCCAAACGGTATTTTCGGTTCTTGGAGTAATTATGATTCTATGGGGATTCCTGGAACTTGGCTTTTTTAAAAGAATAACCCAGCAATTTTCTACTGTTACCCGCGATTTTTTTAGTTCTTCGACAACCAAAGCCGGGTTAATGGGGGTGCTGGTGGGACTTTTTGCGGTTGGAAGACCCTATCCCGTATTTCGTGAATTTCTTACTTACGCAGCTACTGCCCAAAGTCCTACTTACGGAGCAATCGTTATGGCTATTCAGGGTCTGGGTCAGGTTACGGTAATGTTACTTCTTTTTTCTGCACTCATTTATTTTGCCGGCAACAAGATGATGCGCTGGTCTACAGAAAAGCCACATCAGCCCCGGTTGCTCACCGCTCTGGCATTACTGGGCGGTGGTTCCTATTTCGTTTTCTACTGGGGGCTTGCCATTGCCTTTGGCATCGGGCGGTGGGGATTTAAGCTGGGTTGGTATTAGGTTGGGGGATTAGGAATAATCTAAAAAGATAAGATGAAATTGGAGGATAAATACCGATATCGAGTTTTAAAAATCCAATAAAAGTAACTTTATACGAACCTACGTTAACGTCAGTTCGAGATAAGAATTCTTATTTAGAAAAGAAGGGCATACCATTTTAAAAATGCTGTCAATCATCTCTCGGCATTTACAATTGCGGACGGGAAAATTTCGATGGTCCTTATCTTTCGGTGCCGGCTTCGGCGATGACACCGGTGCGAAATTCTCAACCACGTCTATTGTGCTGCACCAGGACCGAAGGTGACGGGGAAAAGGGATTCATTGTTCTTATGAAGAAGCTACGTTTATCTCGAACTTGGGTTAATTAATGGGTAATCCGTTTGCTTCCAATTGTTGCCTTACCCGATATCTGACAAAAGCCAGTTCAAAACAATTGACGCTCCAATGGCTTATTTTTTTTAACAAACCAATACCTTTTGTTTTATCTCCGGAATTCTGGTATGCCAGTGCTGTATAATACCAAACCAATGGATTATCTTCAGCTATTCTAAAATAAGAGATTGCTTCCTTATAATTGTCTTGCTCAAATGCGATCATTCCTTTCACAAAATTAAGCTTTGGTATATTTGTTTGGTCACTGCTCTCTTTTATGATGGAAATAGTCTCATTTGTTAATTTTGAAGCTTCTGCAATTTTTCCTTGTTGTAGCAGAACATAACTTTTGTATAGCATAACACTTTCGGTAAGATGTTCTTTTGTAGAACCGGGTATATCATTAACTATGGAATTCGCTTCCTTAATTTCTTGTAAAGCCAATTCAGGCTCATCGGACTCACTTAAAATAATGGCTGCCGCCAGACAATAACTTAATGCCGTAATATTAACATTATTAGCGATAGCGGATTCCTTTATTTCATGAAAAACTCCGATAGCCTCCGGTATTTGATTCTTATACAGATGTAGTAATGCCAGGTTATATTGTGCCCCTAACCTGTCATTTATATAGGTCGCTTTTTGAGATGCTCTGTGGTAGTAGTAGCGCGCATTTGCAAAATCATCTTCAAAAAGGTAATTATCTCCAATCCCAATTAGAGCTTTAACATATTTGTTATCTAGCGAAAACGCCTTTTCGAATTGTATGTTAGATTCTTCGAATCTTCCCATCATCTGAAGGAGCGTGGCATACCAATGGTGTGGGGCGGGATTATCCGGCACACGGCTTATATATTTTTTAAAAGCATTTTCCGCGGTTTTGTAATCCCCTAGCTTGATACTTGCATATCCGATCATGCTGTAAGGTAAAGCGAAGGTAGTGTCAGCTTGTAAAAAGTGGTTGCTGTATTTCAAGATTTGTTTATAATCAGATATTCGATAATAAAATTTGGCCAATTGGGCCAGTATCCATTTGTTGTTTGGATAATCTCTGAGCAATTGATCGAGATAAGATTGCTCTTCGGTTTTATCCCCAATAAAACGGGCCCGAACGGCGATAAGTAATAATCTTTCCCCATTTGAGATTTTGTCCTTCAAAGCAATACCTTTTTCAATCGCCTTATTGACATTATAAATAATCGAATCGGGATCGTCGTAACATTGGGCCCGATATAAATATGCAAGTGCAAAATTCGGATCCCTTTTTATGGCGCTGCCAAAATTTTCTGCTGCTTCCCGGTATTGGAGGTTTAGCAGGTCTCTCATTCCCATATTAAAAAATTGTAAGGCATTCTTTGAGGAAGTGGTTATTGGAAAATTTTGGGCTTTTGCGGCTTCATTCGGTAAGGAGATCAATACCGTACTAAGAATAAGTATCTCCATTATATGACAAACTGTTTTGATCATTCTCATGACAAGTCATTTTTCAATATGAATAGTACTGCTCTCTCTTTATTCATTACAAATGGTAAGAGGTATAGGGTTTCTCAATCCTTACTAAAACAAAATTCCATAGCATAAAATGGGAGGAAGATTCGTAGGGACAGATTTCTTAAAAGGGGAGATTGCAAAAATAAGGTTAATCTTTTTGCATATGATAGATATATAAATATTTCATTCTTAATGAGAATTTTATGTAAGAGAAATACTACTATTCCTGTAGGATAGATTTCTCGAAGCGTAAGGTACTTAATGAAGCCTTATTTCTAACCTTTATCCCCGTTCCCAGATGTAAGAAATTTAGCTACCCGCGTTTTATGCCGATCACTTTCCCAAAATTTGGTAAATGGGTCCAGTTCGGCTGCAATGGCTTCCCATCGAGCCTCGGCAAGACGAAGTGATCCTATCTTGAGATTATGAATAAAATCACGGTCGTTTTTTGAGAGCGATGTGGCCCAACTTTTAGTAATGTCCATTAGACTCTGACCCTCAGCTATTTTATCAATGAGTTTATGTTTGAGAGCCATATGTGCATTTACGTTTTGGGCTTCAGCCAACCAGCGCAAGGCTGTTGATCGACCGACGCGTTCTGCCAGTCTTGTGAGTCCTCCCCAGCCTGGGGGTAAATAGAATTTCCCCTGGGTAAATCCAAAAGTTGCACCTGTAGCGGCAATCCGGAAGTCGAAAGCGAGCATGATTTCGCATCCCCCACCGTAAGCGGGTCCATTGACAGAGGCGATTGTCCAACAGGGTAGTTTCTCAATTCTTTTTAAGATCGAGAGCATACGCTGTGCCATCGGTTTGGCTTCTTCGGCTGTTTTGATGGTATGAAATTCCTTAAGGTCGCCACCCGATATAAAAGATTCGCCGGCTCCAGTCAGAATCAGACAGCGCGTATCATTGGTTTCAAGCTCATCCAACAATTTTTCCAGGGCATCCATAATATCAAAATTAATGGCATTATGGGCTTCAGGACGATTAATTGTTGCCTGACATAGAAAATTTTTAAATTCGACTTTTAATACGCTCACTATTAGTTTAGTACTCAATTAATATTTGCAATCTGGATATTCAAAAAGAAACTATATGTATCTGGTTAATAAAGAAAAGATAAATCGGTCACTTTCGACAAAAATTGTTGATGCTCGGGTTGCCCAGATTTTTAACACATTTCAAGATGTATTGGTAACGTCTTCGTTTGGAACGACTTCGGCGGTCATGTTACATTTGGTGAGCAGAATCCGCCCTGAGTGTCCAATTTATTTTATTGATACCGGATATCATTTTGAAGAGACGATAGCCTACAAAAGGCGCCTTAGCCGTCTGTTGGATTTAAACATAGTGGATTTAAAACCCGATTCCGGCCAACATGCAATGACTGAGGAGAAAGAATTATGGAGTCATAATTCTGATAAATGTTGTCATATTAATAAGGTTGAGCCACTCCAAAGAGTGAAAAACAAGTATAAAGTTTGGATGTCTGGGGTGATCGGTTTTCAAAATCAACACCGCAGCACGCTCGAAATTGTTGATGACAAAAATGATCTTATTAAATTTCATCCACTTATTGATTGGAACAGCGCCTTGGTTGAAGAATATATCGAAACACACGGTTTGCCACAGCATCCGCTAAAAAAGCGCGGTTATCACTCGGTGGGATGCACCCATTGTACTGTGCCTGGTATGGGGCGTGAAGGTCGCTGGAAAGATCAATCAAAAACAGAATGTGGCTTGCACCGTTAATTTTTCGCAAATAGCGGAATAGGGTCTTATATCCCTATACGTAGCTTCCAATAGGTTATGCCAAAAAACTATAAATCTTCGATCTCGTAATTAATTTGCTGTTTCTTAGAATTTTGGAGTAACCAATGTTGATACTCTTCATTACCTTCCTGTTCGCTCAGCTGCAGTGAAATGACGCACGGGCAGTCGTAACTGTGGAGTTCTTTGACTCGATTCGTGAGTTCATCGATGTTATGGTAAGGTGTTTTTGCAATGAGGATGGTTTCAGTGTCTTCAACAATTTCTCCCTCCCAGCGATATATTGATTCCATACCATCAACAATATTTACACAAGCGGCGAGCTTTTCTTCAACCAGTTTCATGCCAATTGACTTGGCTTCTTGTTTATTTTTAGTAGTAATGTAAACGAGACGGAGATTGAAAAACATGGATATTGGGCTTCATATATTGATATTTTAAGAATATCGAAATCTACAAAAATGATAAAGCGACTCATAGCGTTTTCGGTGAATTATCAAAGAATTATTTGTGTTGAAAACAGGACAAAAAAACCGTAGTTTTCGTGGCTCAAAATCCAGCAGTGTATATTTATGCTGGATTTGCATGCCATGCGAGAGTGGCGGAATTGGTAGACGCGCTAGATTTAGGATCTAGTGCCTTTTGGCGTGGGGGTTCGAGTCCCCCCTCTCGTACACACATTTCAATGTAAATTGATCATTTTCCGATCTAATAAAATTTTTTTGGAGTAGTTCTGTGGAAATAACTGTAAATGATATCACTTCCGTTGATAAAGAACTGACAATATCGGCCGTGCGCGAAGATTTAGAGCCGAAATTCAAAGAGGCGTATAAGAAATATCGTAGTCAGATTAATATGCCTGGTTTTCGTCCCGGGAAAGTACCGCTTAAGATTGTCCGCAAGCGTTTTGGAGATGAAATCGAGCAAGAAGAGATCAGTAAGTATGTGCAGGAAGTTTTTGAGGAAAAAGTAGTTCCCGAATATGAACCGGTGGGTGAAAGTCAAATGCTGGAACTGAATTGGGAAAACGATGAACTGGAAGCAAAATTTAAAATCGGTTCAAGTCCCGAATTTGAACTTGCTGAACTCGAAGAGATTGAGGTTGATCGCTTGGTACATGATGTGACGGATGAAGAAGTGGAAGAAGAAATCGACCGTCAACTCAAGCAGCAGGGTAATTGGGAAGAGGTTGATGAGAAAGTTACCGAAGAAAGCCGCGTGACGGTGGATGCGATGCCGTTGGAAGATGGTGAGCCGGATGAGGAGAATAAAGCTGAAGAACAAATTGATCTTAGTAAAGAAGAATCCGAGCAGTTTCGTGAGGATTTAGTTGGGCACGAGGCTGGCGATGAAGTTGATGTAGAGATTGGACATGACGATCATACACACAATTTCCGTCTGATTGTTAAAAAGGTCGAAAAGTCGCATAAGGCAAAACTGACTGATGAATTTGCCAAGAAACAATCGAACGAAGAGGCTAAGAATGTTGACGAATATAAAAGTCTGGTAAAAAGCCGCATTCAAAACTACTATGATCAGTCAGCCGGTGATCTTTTTAAGAACGATGTGATCGATGCTCTTGTTGAAAAGCATGAGTTCGAAGTACCTGAAGTATTTAAAAGTCAGGTGCTTAATCAATACATTGAGCGTGTTAAGCAACAGTCAAACGGTGAATTACCACCCGATTTTGATATTGAAGAATATAAAGAAAATATGGGTGATCGGGCTGCAAGAGATGCCAAATGGTTTTTCCTGAATGAGAAACTGCAAGAAAAATTTGATGATATCGAGATAAAACCCGAAGATATAGATGAATACTTGCAAGCTGAAGCTGACCGTTATGGTATTGGCATTGATCAGATGCGAAACATGTTTGCTCAGAATCCGCAACAGCTGGAAAATCTGAGAAACAGTATTCGTGAGGATAAAGTCTTTGATAAATTGACTGACGTTGTTAAAATCAATGAAATTGACAAAGAAACGTATCAAAAGAAATACGACGAGAAAGTAAAGGCATAATGCCTGCTTACTATTTAATGAATTAAATTCTTCTATCATTATATCTATGGATAATCAACCGTTATACGAATTGCCGGATTTTGAAAATGGTACATTTTCTCGGGTCCAGAATAACAATTTGGTCCCGATGGTGGTCGAAAAGACTGAGCGTGGTGAACGGGCGTTCGATATTTACTCCCGCTTGCTTAAAGATCGGATTATTATTTTGGGGATGCCGGTTAACGATGCCGTTGCAAGTTCAGTAGTGGCCCAAATGTTATATTTGCAGGCAGAAGATCCTGAAAAAGATATTAATTTGTATATTAATAGTCCTGGAGGAGTGGTTTCATCCGGTTTGGCAATTTACGATACAATGCAGTATGTTAGTTGTGATGTATCAACGACTTGCGTAGGGATGGCCGCATCCATGGGAGCTGTACTGTTGACTGCAGGAGCACATGGCAAACGTAATTTACTGCCGAATGCTCGTGTGATGATTCATCAGCCACTGGGTGGTGTGCAGGGGCAGGCCAGTGATATTGAGATTGAAGCTCAGGAAATTCTTCGCATCAAGAAGCTGCTAACAGGAATTTTGGCCGATCATAGTGGTCAGGACCATGAAAAAGTGGTTGAAGATTCCGATCGCAACAAGTGGATGACAGCCGAAGAGGCGAAGGAATATGGGTTGATTGATAACATCATGAGACGTGATAAGAAGAATAAGTAAATGTATTTAATAAGACCAGCTGAAAAATAATGAGCGATCAGGAAAACAATAACGACAAGACCATTCATTGTTCGTTTTGTGGACGTTCGAGCCACGAAGTGAACAGTATGGTAGCCGGTCCTAACGATGTCTATATCTGTGATCGATGTGTAGCAGATGCTTCAGGCATCGTAAAGAGTGACTTGGCATCTATGTCGAAAAAAAGAGAGAAAAACTATAAGCCTCTGCTTAAGCCGGCCGAGATAAAAGCTAAATTGGATGATTATGTGATTGGACAGGAGGAAGCTAAGAAAACCCTTTCTGTGGCCGTTTATAATCATTACAAACGGATCAGTTCCGAGCTACAGGATGAATTTGATGATACTGAAATTGAAAAAAGTAACATCATCCTGCTTGGCCCCACTGGTTGTGGCAAGACTCTGTTGGCAAAAACAATGGCAAACATTATTGATGTGCCATTTACAATTGCTGATGCAACGGTACTTACTGAAGCCGGTTATGTAGGTGAAGATGTGGAAAGTATCCTTTCCAGCCTTCTGCAGGCCGCCGATTATGATGTGGAGCAGGCCAAACGCGGCATTGTCTATATTGATGAAGTTGATAAGGTAGCGCGAAAAAGTGATAACCCATCGATAACCCGGGATGTATCTGGAGAGGGTGTACAGCAGGCGCTGCTAAAGATTTTAGAAGGTACAGTTGCAAATATTCCACCTAAAGGAGGAAGAAAACACCCCGAACAGAGTTTTATCCAGGTTGATACTTCGAATATCCTGTTTATTTGCGGTGGCGCTTTTAGTGGACTTGAAGAGTTGATTGCGCGACGTTTATCTGTTAGCCCGATGGGTTTTCATTCTGATGAACAGATTACCTTTGACAAGGACGATCCGGATATTTTTACACATGTAGAGGCCCAGGATCTGCAACGTTTTGGTCTGATCCCTGAGCTTATCGGACGTCTGCCTGTTATCGCTGGATTACATCAGCTTTCTAAAGATGCGATGGTCGAAATTCTTGTAAAACCCAAGAATGCGCTAACTAAACAATATAAAAAACTCTTCCAGATGGAGGGTGTTGAGCTGGTCTTCGAGGAAGAGGCACTTGAACATATTGTGGAAAGAGCGCTCAGACGTAAAACCGGCGCCCGGGGACTCCGTTCTATTATGGAAGCCTCTATGCTGGATATTATGTTTACTCTGCCTTCGATGAAAAATATCGAACGTTGTGTGATCACCCGTGAAACGATCGAAGATGACGCACCTCCGGTTTATGAAAAACGAAAAGCGTCTGCTTAAAATCTTCCTGAAGGGATAAAAATCAATAAACCCGGGAAGAGATCTGCGGGAACTTAAAATCGAAGCGTAAATACGGTGCCCATTTTATTATTGGATTTTACCGTAAGCGTTCCGTGATGTTTGCGCATAATCTGTCTTGATAGGCTGAGACCAATCCCTGAACTACCACGCGAAGTAGGTTGGCTGGTACTGAAAAAGGGGATAAAGATCTTCTGAAGATTATCTTCTTTGATGCCGGGACCGTTATCTCTTACTTCGATAATTGTACGCCCGTCGCCATTCATTTTGCCGATCAGCTGAACTTTGGCAGATTTAATATCTTCCAGAGCCCGAAAGGCGTTTTTGGTGAGATTAATAAGTACTTGTTCAATAAGGTGCGGATCTGCGGTGACCTCTAATGTTTCCGGATCTGTTGCAACTTCAATCGTTACGTTCTGAGATTCGGCTTCTCCTTTGTTTAAATTTTTCACCCGTTTTAGCAACTTAATTACCGAAAACATTTCGAACGTAGGTTCGGGTATTTGCGTGAAATCTCTGTACGAGTTGACAAAACGCATCAAACCGTGACTACGATTGTTGATGGTTTCCAGCGCTTCCCTGACATCTCCCAGCGATTCTTTATCGATGCTGTATTTTCCATTTTGAAGGACGGCACCATTCTTCAAAACCATGTGTACCGTATCGGAAAGAGAAGCAATGGGCGTAATAGAGTTCATGATTTCGTGTGCCAGTACCTGTGTAAGATTCTGCCAAGCTTCCATCTCTTTTTCTTCCAGCTCGGTGTGGATGTTTTGGAAAGAAACGAGTTTGTAAAGATCATCATGCATCCGAAACTCGGTAGCTGATATTGCCAGTTGCAATGTTTCATTGTCAAGGATAACCCTAACGAGGGTGCGGTTACCCCCCTTAAGCTCTGTAACGGCGTTAAAGAGTGGCTTACTTATTTTTTGGAGGGCTTGAATATTCCGAAGCGCAGGAATATCGAACAGGCGTTTTGCGGCGGTATTGATTAATTCAACTTCTCCTTCATGATTGAATGAGATAAGTCCGATGCCAATGTGTTGGACAACGGTTTGCAGGTAACGGTAATTTTCGTATTTCTCGGCACGCTCTTTTTTAAATTCATCGATAACACGAGAAAAGGCTTCGTTCAGCTCTTCAAACGAATTGCCGAGTCCATGATTTTGAAAAGAACGAGAAAAATCGGAATAGCGGATAGAATTCAAGAATTGGGTTAACCGCTGATTGGTTTTTTCCACGTAACGAATCAGACTGAAAACCTGCATGATAATAATAATTGTAAGTATTGAAAGGCTGACATAGTATTCGGTCTGTAATAATAGTAAAAACCATAATCCAATACTTGCACTAAGCACAAGGACACGCCAAATAACACCGATACGAAAATTTCTCATCATACTTAAGCTTTCATATTCCCGCTCTCAGTTCTGGCTTGTGGCTGAAAGCTGATAGCTAATTCATAAGTCATACTTTTCCATCCTTCGATATAACGATGCCCGCGTCAATCCAAGCTCTTCGGCTGATTTTGAAATATTACCATCATGTTTGTCCAGGGCTTTACGGATGACAGTCTTTTCGACTTCCTCTAGATTATAATCATCAAACACCATACTTGGTTCATCCTCCCCCATCGAGGTTAGCAGAAAATCTTCAGGTTGTACAATGTTGTGGTCCGTCATAATGACGGCTCGTTCAACAGCATGCCGCAATTCCCGGACATTCCCCGGCCAGTTGTATGTGTTGAGCTTATTCAGGGCCGGTTCGGAAAGAGTCTGAATTTCTTTTTCATATTTACTTGCATATTCCTGCAAAAAATGATCCGCAAGCAGGGGAATGTCCTCAGTACGTTCTCGCAACGGTGGTAAGGGTATTTCGATAGTATTGATGCGGTACAATAAATCCTGCCGAAATTTTTGTTTTTGTACTAGCTCCTGAAGGGATTCATTGGTGGCACAAATAAGACGGATATCGATGTCCGCCGGTTTGTTGGAGCCGACACGCATCACTTTTCTTGTTTCGATAGCCGAAAGTAACTTAGGCTGTAACTGTAGAGGCAGGTTACCTATTTCGTCCAAAAATAACGTACCACCTGATGCGATTTCAAAACGGCCGGCTCGGGATTCTTTTGCATCTGTAAATGCTCCTTTTTCATGGCCAAATAATTCGCTTTCGAATAGGTTTTCCGGAATAGCACCCATATCCACACTAATAAACACATTGTCACTGCGATTAGATCGACGATGCAGAGCTCGGGCAACCAGTTCCTTTCCAGTCCCATTTTCGCCGGTAATAAGGACGTTGGCATCAGTCTTGGCGACCTTTTCAATAGTCTGAAAAACCTTATTCATCGCCGGACTGCGTCCAATGATATCCTGGTAATGCTGGTCAATTTCGGCACTGAGCTGCTTTTGCTGGGTTTTAAGGACATCTACCTGCCTGCGCGATTGAGTGAGATTAAGAGCCGAGTTTACAGTGGCCAATAGTTTCTCATTTTGCCAGGGTTTAAGTACAAAATCCGTTGCCCCCATTTTAATTGCTTTTACAGCTTTTTCTACATCTCCGTAAGCCGTAATAAGTACAACAGCCAACGAAGGGTCAATGTCCAGAACCCGTTGTAACCATTGGAAGCCCTCCTTACCACTGCTGACATCTTCCGTAAAATTCATATCCAACAGTATTACATCATAGTTGTTATTCTTTATAAGGTTAGGGATCGAACGGGGATTTTTTTCTGTATCTACTTTAGCAACATGCTGTTTTAGAAACAATTTGGCAGCTTGTAAAACGTCGGTATCATCATCAACGACCAGTATATGGCTGGTTTTTTTTTCAGTCATATTAAATCCGGAATTTTTTTAAATATACTAATGTATGAATTTTAGGAGAAAGACATACATAAATAATGCCAAATTATCAGGAGTCCTCTGGCAGATATGGCCTATTCACTCCTGTTAAGAATCCAAACTATTAGGAATTTTATGTTGAAAAAGTTCTACGAAATTTCAGCTTTGATGTTAGTATTTTTATTTGTTGGATGCGCAGGCAGTGGTGTTGTAAAAAGGCAATCCCGTGTATATAATAAAGATTATAAAACGATGCTAGAAATTGTAAAACAGGCCGCGACCGCAGGTAATATTCGAATCGTTTATTCCAGGGAGTTGAATACGCCCAAAAGGATGCGGATGACTTTTATGCCTATGGGCGCGATAGGCAAGAATGAACGGGGAAAAATTCATTTAAAAACATTGGCCAACTTAAAAACGGAAATCATAATCGAAAATCCTGAAAAACAAATAGGACCTAATAATCAGAAGAGAGATTATCGAAAATATTTGTTTGATAGGATCGATTCTTTAATTGTAGAATCAGGTAGTAACTAATATTCTAACCACTTATCCGGTTAAAAAATCAGGAGAATTGGGCCAAGTTACAAACTTGAAACAGTTACAGTTTGAGTCGAATCAATCCTGCCTTGTAACTGGCGCAAGGTTGGGACTTTTGTCTAATGAGCTTTTAAATCTGATAAAAAGTGTTCGTTATCGTACACCTTCTGTATCAATATGTACAAAGAAATCATCTGAAAAGAGTGTTTAACATACGAACCAGTACATTTTCGATTTGGCACAATCATTGAATACTATAACACAGTTGAACCAACTGAAAACTTTGAAATACAATATATAGATGGCTCAGAATGCAGATGATCACATCTCCAGCAAGGGGATGGATAAGAAAATTGAGAAGAAGACATGGACGACAAAGCGCATTGCCATGGTTGTTGGCAGTCTGGCAGTTTTAGCTTTATTCGTTTACAGTTTTGTATTTATGGATATGCGATCAACCTTGAATGTAGATCGTAATAAACTTACGGTGAGTACGGTTGAAAAAGATTCGTTCCAGGAGTTTATACAGGTTACCGGAACGGTACAGCCCATTCGTACCATTTATCTGGATGCTGTTGAAGGTGGTGTAGTCAAAGATATTGACCGAGAATCGGGTACGATGGTGAATAAGGGAGATACCATCCTGACCCTGAATAATTCGAGTTTGCGGCTTAGTGTGATGCAACAGACGACGGGGCTTTACGACCAGATTAACAATGTACGTAATAGCCGTCTGAATATTCAGCAAAATTCGTTACAACTAAAACAGGATCTTGCTAATGCCAAATCACAGATGGAAATTTTAAAATCAAAGTATGAGCGCCAAAAGAAACTGCATGAACAAAATCTGATTTCGGATCAGGATTTCCAGGAAACCCGGGAAAATTATCAGTATCAGAAGAAACGATATAATCTGACCAATGAATCGTACCGTCGGGATTCTATTCGGACTCTTAGTCAGTTGAAACAACTGGACCAGTCGGAGGACCGGATGATTCGCAATCTTAATGCCACCCAGGAAATTCTGGATAACCTGGTTGTGACCGCTCCGATTTCGGGACAACTTTCTACAATCGAGTTGCAGCAGGGACAATCGATTAATCAGGGTGAACGACTTGGCCAGGTGGATATCCTTGATAATTATAAAGTGCGGGTGGGTATTGATGAATATCACTTATCCCGTATTACTACCGGACTGAAGGGGTCTTTTGATTTTGCAGGTGAAACACATCAGTTAAAGATTACCAAGGTGTACCCGGTAGTTAACAACGGGCAGTTCCAGGTGGATATGGAATTTGTAAATGAGCCGCCTTCGGGGTTGACCCGCGGACAAACAGTGCGCATCCGGTTGGAGTTGGGCGAATCGTCTAAAGCTCTGTTGTTGCCGCGGGGGGGATTTTATCAAACGACAGGTGGAAACTGGGTGTATAAGATTACCGATGATGGAAGTAAAGCTGTCAAGCATCAGATCAATTTAGGTCGCCAGAATCCGGATTATTTTGAAGTGCTGTCGGGATTGCAACCGGGCGACAAAGTGATTACCTCGAGCTACGATACGTTCGGGGATAATGAAGTATTGAATTTGCAGTAGCGGTAGAGAAGGCAAAAGGCAGAAGTGAAAAGGACATGAGATTTTTTTGTAAGGATGAATCTTTCTTAGGGTCTATTATAGTAGATAGTAGGTTACTTTGAATTTTAGAATAGATCTCAGAGGTGAACATGTTGAAATTGAATCATAAGCAATTAAATGTTTGGAAAATGGGTTTAGAGTTCGTTACCACAATTTACAATTTGACTGAATCTTTTCCTGTTGAAGAGCGATATGGATTAACTTCGCAAATGAGAAGGGCAGCTGTTTCTGTGGTATCAAATATATCAGAAGGCGCTGCAAGAAGGTCTTCAAAAGAAAGAAAACGTTTTTATGAAATTGCCAGATCATCTTTGGTAGAGATAGATGCCCAGCTGGAGATTTCTATGAGACTTAATTTTTTAAAAACTAAGGATATAAAACAAGCCTCTAAGCAGATGAACGAAATTTTCGCAATGCTAACCAAACTTAAATCAAGCACTTAAGTTATTGTAGGAGGTTTTGCCATTTGCCTTCTGCCTTTTCACTAACAGTGATCGTTAAAACCCGAAATCCTTACAAGAATTTTAAAATTGACTAATAACAAATACCCTTTGCCATGATCAAAACAAAAAACCTAAAGAAAATTTATATTACCGATGAGGTCGAAACTACGGCTTTGAATAATGTGAATCTTGAAATCACTGAAGGCGAATTCTGTGCGATTATGGGTCCTTCGGGGTGTGGGAAGTCCACCTTGTTAAATATTATGGGGCTTTTGGATAATCCTACCGAAGGAGAATACAATTTTCTGGGCCACCCGGTTGCTGATAAATCAGAGCGCGAGCGGGCTCAGCTCCGGAAAGGGAATATTGGCTTTGTATTCCAGAGCTTTAATCTTATTGATGAGCTTACCGTTTTTGAAAATGTAGAGTTGCCCCTGCTTTATCTGGGCGTCTCTGCCGATGAACGCAAGGAAAAATCCGAAGCAGCCTTGGAACGCATGAATATGATGCACCGTCGCAATCACTTTCCACAGCAGCTTTCCGGGGGACAGCAGCAGCGCGTTGCTATCGCCCGGGCTGTGGTTGCCAATGCAAAGTTGATCTTGGCCGACGAACCCACCGGTAACCTCGATTCCGATCACGGCGACGAGGTGATGAAGCTGCTGGCCGAGCTCAACGAGCAGGGTACCACTATTGTGATGGTGACCCACTCCCCGCACGATGCCGACTACGCCCGCCGCGTGATTCACCTGTTTGATGGTCACGTGGTCACCGAGAATATGCAGGAAGGGTTTCATGTGTGAGAAGCTGTCAGTCTTCAGCTATCAGTTTTAATCAACGTTAATAGTTGCTGATCCCTACTGACAGCTGATTGCTGAAATCTGTAAGCTCTAGCTTTCTGTTCATATTCGTACACCGGTTGTGTAGCAGCGTACAGTTTATGGGGTACAAAGCCTGTTTTTAGCTTATTTGCAGGGAAAGGTCGGTTTGGAACGGTTATTGAAGTAATATTGAAGGGGTGGTGGTATAGATTCAGGCGCCGCCGCGACATTAAAGCAGAGAATGTAAAAAAAAGCTATCAGCCGTAAGTATTCAGCTATCACTGGGTGCTGAGCTGGCTGAAAGCTGATCGCTGAAACCTGAAAGCTGAAGAGCTATGCTTAAAAATTACATCAAAATCGCCTGGCGGAATTTGGTGAAAGAGAAAGGTTATACAGCCATCAATATCGGAAGTCTGGCTATTGGTATTGGCGTATTCCTTTTCATGCTCTTGCTGTACCAATATGCCATCAGCTATGATTCTTTCTATAAAAATGGAGATCGTATTTATCGTGTGATCGAACGGGTGCATACCGGAGATGGCAGCGAGGTGAATACAGCAATGACGCCCTGGAAATGGGGACCGATGTTAAAAGAGGAGCTTCCGGGTGTCGATAATTATGTTAGATTTCTGATTCGGGGAAAATCTGTTTCCTATCAAAACGATGTGTTCAATATTGCCGTAAGCTATGTGGATTCTACCTTTTTTGATGTTTTCCAATTACCCCTGCAACAAGGCGATCCACAAACGGCTCTTTCCGGTACGGGGAAGGTAGTGCTTTCACCTGAAATTGCTAATATGTTGTTTGGCAATGAAAATCCAATGGGAAAGGTGATTCAGATCGAGAAAGAGAGCTTTGAAGTGACGGGGGTATTAAAAAAGCTTCCTCCGAATTCCAGTATTGGGTATGATATGTTGGTACCTGCAACTGATATCGAGGCAAGGGATATGGCTACCATAGGTAATTGGGAAAAACATGATATTTATACCTATCTGCTTCTGAAAAAAAATATAAATGCTGCCTCGATAGAACATCAATTGCCATCTTTTACAAAACGGTATGTCGGAGGTCAGGCCGGAAAAGATTATGCTCCCGAGCTTCAGCCGATTACCGGAATGTATCTGAATACCGGTCTCCAGGGAGAGCAGGGCGATACTCTGAATCCGGCTTATCTCTATATTTTTCTTTCCATCGGCTTTCTGATCCTGCTTATTTCCTGCATTAACTTTATTAACATTTCTACCGCCCGGGCTTCTGGGAGAAATCGGGAAGTCGGCATTCGCAAAGTTATAGGCGCCACCAGGGGACAATTAGTATTTCAATATCTTCTGGAAGTCGCTCTGATTACGCTGGCCAGCATTGTAATTGCAATTGTAGTTGTGGAATGGACACTTCCGCTTTTCAATGCCCTTACCGGAGATTGGAGGGTGCATATTAATTATTCGGAGAATTTATTTTTCTGGGAGTCTATAGCAGGCATTTTCTTACTCGTGACCCTTGTGGCTGGAGCATATCCGGCATTTTGCCTTTCGGATTTCCAGCCGGCACGCATATTCCGAAGCAAATCGAGCGGCAGTACGCGATCATGGCTGCGCAGTGGATTAGTAATTACCCAATTCTCGATGGCCGTTTTCCTGTTATTCGCCTCTTTGGTTGTAAATAATCAGATTGACTACCTGCATCAAAAAGATCTGGGTTTCAATCAACAGAATCTGATTCGGATGTTCATGTGGGAAGGGGTAAACTATCAGAAGGCCCAAGCTTACCGGGATCAGCTTCTCAGGAATCCGCAAATCAAGCAGGTGGCACTTTCATCAGACGGACCTATTTCCGATGGCACGATGGTAAAGTATCTTATTCCGGGAAAGGATAACGATGGAGACCAGCAAATCTTAAATACACTTTATGTTGATAGCCGTTTTGTGCCATTGATGGGACTAAAAATGTTAAAAGGACGTAATTTCGATCCGAATCGGGCTTCCGATAGTACCTCCGCTGTAATCATTAATCAAACTGCCGTTAAACAATTTGGCTGGCAGGGTGAAGACCCCATTGGGAAAGTGCTACGGATTAAATCAGGGGATGGGACCCGTCGGGAAGTTTCAGTGATCGGAGTCATAAACGACTATAATTACCAATCGCTCAACCAGCCGATCAAACCGCTGGTACTGCAGTATAGACCGTCGAAATTGAGCAACCTGTTGATTCGCGTGCAGTCGCCCGATCCCGATAAGATAAATGCCTATATTCATAAGACCTGGAAAGAATATTTTCCCGGACATTTTTTCTTTTTCTACTATGTCAGTGATTTAGTATTTGAATCCTACACTACAGAGTCAATCATTTCCCAGTTGCTTAGCATGTTAACCTGGCTCACCATTTTTATTGCAGGTCTTGGACTGTTGGGATTGGCATCGTACACCATCCTGCAACGGACCAAAGAGATTGGCATCCGAAAAGTGCTTGGTGCTTCCGCGAGCGAAATAATTGGGATGTTTTCCAAAGAATTTTTGCAATTTGTATTACTGGGGATTATTGTGGGATTGCCTTTGGCCTGGTACGCCGTAAATCAGTGGTTGGACAGCTTTGCATATCATGCCGATGTACATATTACTACTTTTTTGATCGTTGTGTCAGTAACGTTGTTGGCAGGATGGCTGACAATAGCTTATCAATCGATCCGGGCGGCGTTGGCGAATCCGGTGGAGAGTTTACGAAGTGAATAGCAAGACGTGAAAGGTGAGACGGCAGACGTGAAAAGGGACAGGATTTTCACGTCTCACGTTTGCTCTCTGCCTTCTGACAGCTGAAACTGAAGGATATCATTAAAAATTGCTCGGCCAAACTTACTCAAACACAAGGGAGGCATTTTTATAATAGTTAAGTGCAAGCAACACATTACAAATCTCAGATCATGTAAGTATGTGGTATGTCCACTTTTGAACACTGTTTGTATGAAAACGAACACCTGGCGATGAAACAGACGTTTTTTAAACACAAAGAACGTTGTTCCAAGCGTTGGTATGATTATTGAGTTTATCCACTATGAACTAAAAAAAGAGCAGTGGCCGGAGAATGCGCATTTTGTTTCACTGGTTATTGATAACTGATTACTGAAGAAACGTGCTTAAAAATTATTTTAAAGTTGCACTCAGGAATATACGCAGGAATAAGATCTATTCATTTATTAATATAGCCGGGCTATCGGTAGGAGTTACCTGTTTCATCATTTTGGTACTTTTTATTTGGAATGAGCTAAGCTATGATGCTTTCAATAAGCATACCGCTAATACCTATCGAATATTTGTTAAAGCGAATATCAATGGACGTGACGCCAGTAATGCAAAAACGCCCGGACCGCTGGGACCAACCTTAAAGCGGGATTACCCAGAAGTTAAAGCTTACACCCGGATTGGCTACTTTGGGATGTATTCCTTTAGACATAATGATAATGTGTTCAATGAGGGAAGTGTTTACGCTGTGGATTCTACCTTTTTTAAAATATTTCCCATTGCCTTTGTACAGGGTAATCCGAAGTCAGCTTTAAATCAGCCAAATTCGCTGGTGATAACAGAAAAAGCAGCAAAAAAATATTTCGGAAACGAGAATCCGGTTGGTAAAACATTGAAGGTTGTCAAGGGGAAGACTAAGAAAATACAGGAAGGCCAAAAAAAGGGGAACAGGGTGTTCAGGATTACCGGATTAATTAAGGACTTTCCCCGCAATTCTCATTTTCGATGCCAGTTCTTGATCTCTATGTCAACTTATAAGGTTAATAAAAATTGGTTGAATGCCTATTATACAACCTACATTAAGATGCAGAAAGGAGCCAATCCTGCGGCTTTTGAAAAGAAATTAGAAAAGATTAAGACCGACTTTCTGATACCGGCTGCTCAAAACCAGGGCCTGTCAATGAGGAATTTTCGAAAAAATGGCAATCAGTACAGCTACAGACTCGAACCCATGGCTTCCATTTATTTGCAATCTCAGAGGAAATATGGCATTGATCCCAATACCGAGTGGCCTGCAACCCAAACGAGTGATATCATTTATGTATATATTTTTTCGGCTGTTGCATTTTTTATCCTCCTTATCGCCGTTATAAACTTCATGAATCTGGAGACAGCGAAATCGGAAAAGCGTTGCAAGGAAGTAGGAGTTAGGAAAACGCTGGGCTCGGGTCGGGCCAGGCTGATCGGTCAATTTGTGAGTGAAGCAATTTTGATGAGTGCTGTATCAGTTATTATTTCGCTGGTATTACTAGAAATTATTCTTCCTTTATTTAATGATCTTACTGGTAAAAATCTTCATCTAGGACTTTTTAACAATTTTTATACCCTCCCGATTTGTATCGTCTTTGTACTGGTGCTAGGCATACTTGCCGGGAGTTACCCTGCCTTCTATCTGTCTTCATTCAGACCGGCACAGGTATTAAAAACCGGTACGGGTATTGATAACCGGAAAAGTGTGTTGAGAAATGTATTGGTGATCGTTCAATTTGGCATTTCTATTACTCTTCTTATCGGGACTATCGTGATCTGGCGACAATTGGATTTTATTCAGAATAAAGATCTTGGATTTAGTAAAGAGTATCTGGTTACTATTTCTAATCCGGAGGCACTAGGGAATAAGACCAAAGATTTTAAAGATGAGCTTTTGCAAAATCCAAAAATTAAAAATGTAACGAATTCTTCCAGGATGTTTATAACCGGGATTCGTGGATCAGCCTATTATTTAAAGAGTAAGTCACCGGAAGATGTGATAACGACCCAAGACCTTGAGGTCGATTATG
>Ga0102962_1000088_pt1 | contig 55957 bp, 50 predicted proteins | sample SalPonF2_C_D2_MG_FD_84519 | JGI IMG/M metagenome (GOLD analysis project Ga0102962, IMG submission 84519) | Salt pond soil microbial communities from South San Francisco under conditions of wetland restoration - Salt Pond MetaG SF2_C_D2_MG ...
AAGGGAACAAAGCAATTTTGCATTTCGATTTTGCCGATCGGGGGCTTCAGAAAAAGGGGCATAAGCTTCGGGATTTTGTGATTGCCGGAGCGGATCATAAGTTTGTGCCGGCCAATGCACGCATTGAAGGGAAAACAGTGATTGTATCAAGCCCGCGAGTGAATCATCCTGCAGCTGTTCGTATGGGATTTTCAAATTCGGCGATACCTAATTTATTTAACTCGGCCGATTTACCCGCTTCTCCCTTTCGAACGGATAGTTGGCCTATTACACTAAAGCAGGAATAACATCTATTTACGAATATCTGCCGGCATGGCTATAAAGTGAGGGATCACATGATTCACTCTGGGCCTTTTCAATTTTCTTCTCTAGTTTGAGAAGTATTTCTTTGACTTGCTGCCAATCTGTGTACTTTTTTGATCGTATTTTGTTTAGGCCAGATAATGGAGAGTCTATGTCCAGTTGGTGGGATTTTGGGCCAGTAACATGCTCGATAAGGTCTGGATGCCAACCAGTCTTTTTCAAAAAATCATGGGTAACTCTTTCTATTTCGTTTCTTGATTCAGGATCATTACTCGCAGCTGACAGACTTACCACCAGAAAAATGCCGGGGACATTGTTCAGTTTACTCTTATTATCTAGTAAAAACTGGTAGATGTCAGAATGTAACCTACCCTTTATAACGGGGGCGCCGATAATAATGGCATCAAAATTTTTCGGATTATGGAAATTTTCTGTGACTTCAATTAGTGCAACGTTGTGACGACTTTTTTTAGCTTCTTCACTTAGAAATTCACATATCCTTCGGGTTTGTCCCTTATATGTTCCATAGATGTTTAAAAGCTTCATACTAAACTCATTTGCCTTTTGAATTATTCACGGAAAGATAAACCGAAGTTTTTATCCAAAAGATAGGAAAAATGAGCTTTTTGAGATGGGAGTTATACTTACAAGATTATATAAATGCCCATTTTATTGACTGCTCACCCACTTACCATCGCTAATGTGAGACTGGACGGGATTAATGATCGCCCGTTGATCAGGTTCGACTCCGGATACGATTTCTACGAGATGGTCACCAATGGGTTGTCCTAATTTCACCTCTTTTTTAATAGCCCTGTTGTCTCTTATAATAAACGAGCTTGCAGATCCGTCTTGTTGTATAATGGCCGATTTATCAACAGTTAGCACAGCTTTGACCTGGGCATTTTGGGTGACTTTTTCGTTGGTAAAGAAAACTTTCGTACTCATATTAGGCTTAAATCTGTCATCGGGATTCAGCAGGGCTACCTTTACCTGTATCGTATTTTTAGCAGGGTCAGCGGTGGGCATAATTTCGTAGATTGTGCCGGCATATTCGATATCAGGATAAGCATCTAATGAGACGACTGCCGAAGTATTAGAGGTAATTTTTGAAATATCCTCCTGGTTGACATCTGCCGTAACCAAAATCTTAGAGTTGTCAGCCAATCGACAGATTCCCTGTGTCGCTATTTCTCCTACTTCGACCATTTTGTCAATAATGAGTCCACTAAAAGGCGCTCTGACAATACTGCTCTCGATTTTAGTATTTAAGATATCAAGATTAGCCTGAGCAGCAGATAGTTGTGATTGGGCATTTTGCAGATCAGCATCGGATGCGGCGCCCCCTTTATATAAGTTTTGAGTGCGCTGGAGGGTTTCTTGCAAGTTACGGATCGTTACCAATTGTGCCGTTCTTTGGGAGAGTAGCTCACTATGGTCAAATTCTGCCAGTATGTTTCCAGCTTGGACTTGATCCCCTATATCAAAGTTAAGTTTTGTGATCGGAGTTTGTGTCTGGGCGCTGATAACAGAGATACGGGGATAGGTAACATAACCGCTTAAGCGGAGGATAGGCTGAGCTGTGGACCCTATGCGCTGGTATGATATAAAAGACGTCGCAACAGTAGCAGGTTGGTAAAAACGCCATAGCGAATAACCCGCGACGGCAATCACGAGAAATAGTATCCAGTACATCCATCTTTTAATTCTCTTTTTTTTGGTAAAATCCTCTCGTCCCCGTGATAATTGGGATGCTAAATTTTGGATTCGGGTTTTTTCTTTGGGGTGACTCCCAGAAGAAACCTGCTCTTTTTCTTTTTGTTCTGTAAGTGGATCCATTCGTCTAAATTTTTTATTCATTTTTTTGCCAGATAGTACTGATATCGGTTCCAATCGTAGTTTGCAGTTTCACCAGAACCTGTGCGATATCGGAGCGGGTTTTCTGCAGATTTGCTTCTGCAGTAGCTTTCGGAATAATAGCTTTTATATATTCCAGCCTGGGAATGTTGCCATTGGCATAGGAAGTCTCCATTATCTTGATGCTGGCATTGATCTGTGATAATAATAATTCATTAGATTGTTTGAGCACTCGAAGGCTTTCCAAATCTTTAAGCAGCATCTGAATTTGGGAGCTTATCTGTTGTTTAAGCTGGTAAACTTGTTCTTGGTACTGCTTATTTAATGCTAAACTCTGGTTTTTCTGTGTACGGATTCTGAAACCGTTAAAAAGGGTAAAGGTAAATCCGATACCCACACGCCAGTTAACCGGGTTTAATCCGCGACTACTCAGCCCGGAATAATATCCGAAAGCGTCGGGACCAAAGTAGGAGAAATCAGATTGCAGGGTAAGGGTGGGATACTTGAGGGCATCAATTGATTTTGCCAACTCAGCCTGTTGCTTGCTTTGAGACACCAGCTGATTGATATCCGCCCGATGTGCCAGCGCCAGTTGATACATAGATGGGTAGTACATGCTTAAATTTTTTGTTTCTGGAACCCCCGGAAGCCGACCCTTTGTACTAAAATCAATATTGGGTTGTCCCGTTAAATATGCTAACTGTACGAGTGCTTTTCGATATTCATTTTGGGCGGATGCGTGTTGGGCCAGTAAATCCTGAAGATCTACCTGAGATTTCAATACCTCAGGCGACAGTGCCACCCCATTATCGATACGTACCTTGCTGATGGTTGCCAATTCCTCAGAAAAGGGAATGATAGCCGAATAAATGCTATCCAATTTCTGGTAGTAAAGCGATTTATAAAACTCCTCTCTAACCTGATTATTAAGCCCGATATTTTGATGTTTATAGTCTGCATCAACAGATTCTGCCTGGTAGCGAGCAGCTTCAACAGCATGACTTGTTTTGCCGAAATCGTAAAGCATTTGAGTAAGTTCGAAACGTGAGATAAAGGTATCCTGTGTGCCTTGACGCGCAAGTACGGTATCATTTTCAAATTCAACCGGAATACGTGGAGCCTCGTTGGCATGGCTAACGTTAGCGAGGAATTGAAGAGTAGGCCAATAATTAGCTTTTTGTAACTGAATACCCTGAGTTGCAGCTTCGTGTGCATACCTGTATTGTTTAGCTAATGAACCGTTTGTCTGAGCCATTTTTAAGCTCTCTTCCAGGGTTAATATGCGATTTTGAGCCTTCAGGTATATAGGTTCCTCCCAAAAAAAACCGACAAAAAAGAAGAGGATAACAAGCAATTTGCAATTTGTTTTCATTTTGATTCTCCTCCTAACTATTAATGGCTTCAATGATTGGGATTTTAGTAGCCTGACGAGCCGGAACCCAACCACCGATGATTCCCATCACCAGCGAAAAGATAAATCCTGTTATGATAAGCTGGGGCGTTATAGTAAGTCTGAAAGTAACATTTCCAAGACCGGTTAATGGAGTTCTAAAGGTTGTCCCCTGGAAAAAGATTACCAAAATTGTAGCGACCCCACATCCCAAAACAGCCATGATGAGTGTTTCCAAAAGAGCAGACCATCGAACGGCCGAAGCCTGGAAGCCAATAGCACGAAGAACACCAAGTTCACTTTCTCGGTCGGCAAGTGAAGCATACATCGTATTCATTGCACTAAAAACTGCTCCAATAGATAAGATGAGGGCGATAAACCAAGTTAAAGCCTGAAAGCTCTGGGCGGCGGCAGTACCCTGTTCAAAATACTGTTTTTCAGAAATGGCATAGACAAAGATATTGCGGTCGGCGTTTATTTTGTCAATTAAAGATGACATGAGATCAGGATTTTTGACAACCATCCAGATGCTGGATATTTCATAAATATTAAAACCCAGTGCCATATTGTTTCTTGAGGTCCATATTTCTGATTCAAAAGGAGAGCCGTCATCCTCAAAGACTCCGACGATGCGCCAGGTTCGCTGGTTGGCTGTAAAGGTATCACCGATATGAGCCCCCATCCCATCATAAACACTTTTTCCCAGTATTACTTCGTCGCTCATTGCGGGATTAAAAAAGCGTCCTTCTATAAGATTCATTTGGTAGTGTACTTTACGAGCCTGTTGTAAATCTATACCACGAAAATTCACCTGGGTTCGGTTTCCCTGTCGATCTTCGGTATAGTTGGTTTTTACGACTTCATCAGAAGTTATTGGATTTCCATTGGCGTCAAGTTTTATCTCCGGAAACAAGCCCACCGATGAGGCATCTTTTGGACTTATCCGGCTTTGATTTTCTGTAGTCGCATTTCTGTTAAGCACAAATAACCGGTCCGGGGCACCAGCGGAGATCAATGTTTCATTGACACCCTGAACCATAGCCAGCAAGGCAAGCAGTACTATCACGACCAAGGCAAACGAAGCTACTGTCATTGAAGTAGACACTTTGCGTTGGAACAAGCTCTTGACAGTATACGAAATAGGTATTTTCATAAGCTGTGGAGGACTTTGATTACATTTACCTTCGAAGCATTGTAAGCTGGGATCAGTCCACTCATAATTCCTATAATGATTGATAAGACGAGTCCTATTGCTATAAGTTGAGGACGCACATTAAAATCAAAAGTCAGCCCCAGTGACAGAGTTAAATCTCTCAGATTGAATAGGGCATAGGCAATTGAGGTACCGAATAATCCGGCTATCATTGAAATAAAGACCGCTTCCCCGATCACAATCCACAAAATATTGGACGGCTTGTATCCGATAGCTCTCATTACGGCAATTTCTTTTCTACGTTCTCTCATAGAAAGAGCTATAGTATTGACCGTGACAAGCAGAATGGTAAAAAGAACGACCGTTGAAATGATGCGAATAATCAATTGGACGGTTGCGGTATAGGATGTCAATCGTGCCAGCATTGAGCTTTCCGTTTCGACGCTCACCTCCATAGGGCCGGTACTATAGTAACTGGTTACTTCCTTAATGACTGGCAGAGTACTGGCCGGCCTGTCTAAGCGTAGCCAAAAGATTGAGACCCGGCCCGGATTATCAATCAGGCTCTCATAGTAATTAAAATTAATTAGCAATCGGGTATCCATTTGGTCGGTATTATTTTCCGTCTCTTTATAAATGCCACTGATGACCAGAGGCAGATCTATATTATTTTGCAGATCACGTAATTTTATTTCGTCCCCGACCTTCCAACCATATTGTTGTATGACTTTGTCTCCTACGATAACGCCATTCCGCCGGTTGATAAAATCATTATACTCTTTGTTGGGAATGACCAATGCCGTAGATTCGAAAACTTCGTGATAGGTTGGCGGATCTACCAGGAGGGCAACATAATAGACATCTGATCGACCTGCACTGACTACAGTAAAAGACATAGGCGTAACCGACCTGACCCCATTGAATTTTTGCAGTTGTCTCCAATAACTTTCGGGAAGTTGGCGCCGCGGACCTGAAAATTTTTCAATGACTCCCAACCTTGTTTCGCCTGTTCCTTGTGAAACTTGAATTTCCAGTGCTGACAAGATGCTTTGCAGCATGGCAAAAATGAAAAGAGCCAGCGCAATAGCACTCATAGTAAGAAAGGTGCGTTTCTTATTACGTAATAGATTCTTTACTATGAAAATTATCCATTTCATGGATTAACTTGATGATTTTAGGAATCCCCAATATCAAGCTCTTCATTCCAGTTTATATCATCTTTTTCAACAAGGATACCTTTTTGAAGGAAGTGGATTTTTGAAGCTCTTTGGGCAACATGAGGATCATGAGTCACCATAATAATAGTTTTGTCCAAATCTTTATTCAGGGTATCAAATAGCTCCAGCACTTCATCAGTTGAGTTATAATCAAGGTTTCCGGTTGGCTCATCAGCAATTATGATCATAGGATCAGTTACTATGGCGCGGGCAATACAAACGCGTTGTTGCTGTCCGCCCGAGAGTTGACGCGGGTAATATGACATCCGGTTTTCAAGCCCTACAATGGTCAGTGCGGCCTTTGCCAGTTTCTTTCTTTTCGTTCTGTTTATATCAAAGAGCAGTAAGGGCAATTCCACATTTTCAAAGGCTGTCAGTACCGGCATTAAGTGGTATTGCTGGAAAATGAATCCAATATTTTCAAGTCTCCAGTTAGAAAGCTTCGATTCATCAAAGTCTGTGATGGTTTGGTCCTTGACAATAACACTGCCAGAAGTGGGGAAATCCAGTCCGGAGATGATGTTCAGCAAAGTGGATTTGCCTGATCCGGAGGGGCCCATCAAGGCGATAAACTCACCGGCTTCGACGATTAGGTTGATATCATCCAGTACCGGTGTTGCCACTTCGCCATTTAAGTAGATCTTGCTTACGTGAATTATATCCAATAAATCCGGCATGAATAGACGATAAGTTTAGATGTGTAGGTTGATATTAATTGTTCTTAGCCATCGAGCACTAATAAACTATTATATTTATAAATGCGAGAAGATCTGGAAGGGCATCCGTGTTTTTTTATTGTGAGGTAAAGAGAGGGAAAGAAGTAATGATATTTCTTACCTGAACATACATAACGTCAAGATTCATATTTGTAGTAACTAATCCTACAAATAAGCTCAGCTAACTACTATAAGATCAAAATCCAGAGATTCGGATATTATTAAAGATTTAAATCTGAAAAATTAATGTTTTGAGGGAGATTATGAGAACTTACATAGCAAGTATTTCAATTCTATTATTAATGATTGTCTTTACCGAACCGTCACAAGCTCAAGACAAATCTAAATCCGATGTCAAAAAGCAGCAAAAGATGGAAATGAGAAAGAATAAAGATGCTATTTTAAAGCTGGTTGACCAGAAGAGTTTTGTGATTAAAGCCGATATGTTGCAAGATCGATATCTGAATAATTATAATGTAAATTCAACCGTCAATTTTGTTAAGATTGACAGCAATAAAGCGGTGGTACAGTTTGCATTTGATAATGTAGTAGGATGGAATGGGGTAGGGGGACTTACGGAAGAAGGCCGTCTTAGCGGCTACCGCGTCGATGGAAGAAAGGGGTTAGACCCGGTTAGTGTTATTGCCGATATCTCCAGTTCGGGTTCTGGATTTTTGACCCTATATATTACCATTTTCAATGATGGTATGGCACGTGCTACCGTTACGGGTTCGTTTGGCTCCAGAATAACATTTTCGGGTAATTTTGTTTCGTTGGATGGGGCTCGAATATATCAGGGAACCAGTCGATACTGACAGGGAATAGGTATTATTGTTTGTTAAGAGATATTTTTATCCACATATAGATTATAATATTCAACAGGTATTTCTGTGTAAGGTTTTATGGTACATTTTTCGTATTGAAGCGTCCGTCAGATATCCATATCAAATTTGAAGATATTTATGTAGATACTTAAGAATACTTTGCGAACCAGACATAATTTGGGTTTCAAAGTTTAAAAAGATTTTAGGAGGGACTTATGAAAGGTAATAGTTGGATTATTGGTATCCTTGGAGTTTGGATTATAGTCAGTTCTTTTATCGGTGCCGGTACTCAATTTATCATTTGGAGTAATGTGATTGCCGGATTAATTATCGCTATTGCGGGTTTTACGATGGTCAGAGAGAAACCGGAATTTGGCTGGCTAGCCGGAATTTTTGGTATTTGGTTACTAATTACGCCTTTTATTCCAGCATTGCTCACTGGTAAAGGGTTGATGTGGAATGGCATCATCGTAGGTTTAATTGCTGCAATCGATGGCTTTACCTCCATGAGAGGCCGACCGCCCAAAGCAGCACCTAATGTTTGATCCGGATAATCTATACAGGTAAGAGGGTTGTCTTTTCTATTGAAATTCCTGTGAGTGAATCTAAAAACATCCCGAATATAGATGAGGGGTCTCAAACATCATTAATGTCTTTATTAGTGATGGTCAGAGATCCCTTTTTTAACTGACGATACATCACTAAACATAGAGTTTTACACTCTTATTTTAGTTAAACACATCTATTGAAAAAGTGCCATTATATTTTTCCTCATAAGCTAGTAGATTAATGGCACATAAATAGCGGAATATCACTTTTTGTTATAAGATAATGGGTCGTAGATCCAAAAGCTAAATGTTTCAGTGCAGACATAGAATGAGCACCTAGAATAAAAAGGTGTGCGCCAATTGATTTTTGATATTTAAGTAGTGCTTCACCAGGTGATTCATGCTCAAGAACTTTTACGTTGATCTTATTATAGCCATGGGTTTTCAGATACTCTGACGCAAGATTTAAAATCAGATTGGAGTCTTGTATGGTAAAATCCACACCTCCCTCATTTACATTCACAAGCTCAAATTCCACATCGGTGCCGAATGGCTGTAAATTGACAAACAATTGTAAGGTTCGGGCTGCAGCCAAACTCTCATCATAAGCAACCAGAATCTTTGTAACCTTCTTATAGGATTTTGTTACCACAAGCGTAGGCATGTTACTCTTTTTGACAACTTTTGCCAACGTATTCGTATCGTGGTTGGGACGATCATAAAAGAAATGAGAATCCCGGCCGATAACCAGCAAATCGTGGTATTTCATATCCTCAATGATTCTCTGATACGAAACGCCTTCTCTCATAACTTCGGTATGACGTACTTTGGCAGTTGTAACGCTCTGCTTAAAATTGGCTAAAAGCTTGCGAGCCTCTTTCCGTGCGTTTTCGGTAAAATAGTCACTTAGATTATCAGGATAATACAGTGTTCCGATTCCCCCGCCTTCATAATAATATGAAAATTTAGCACTGTCGACGACGGCCAGTCCGGTGATACTTGCTTTATTCTTTTTTTCAAGTGCAATACCATACATCGTAGCGATTTGGGTATCTACATCAGGGTCGAGAGCTACTAATACACGTCTAATCATCTTTCCTCTTAAGAATGATTCTTTTACATACAAATTACCTAAAGAAAATTAATTTTTTAGCAGGAAAGGGCGACTTGGGATGAAGGGGTTTCCATATACTGGACTGAGAGGTAATTAAGGCCTTAAGGTTGGGAATGAAATACTTAAAAAATCCATAATTGCTAATTATCGTAAATTTAATATTCGGATAGAGTTTTTATTCCCTCGTGCTACCATTTTAAAATGTTAGAAAATTTTAACATTTTAAAATGGGTATCAGAAATCTCTGTTTGGTTTGTTTTTAGGGTGCTAAATGGAGGGGGTCAACATCATAGAATTATGCTATTATGGATAAATTACAAGATGCTTTCCTGTTTAAGAATAATCCTATCCCAATGTGGATTTATGATATTGACACCTCAGAGATTTTGAAGGTTAATAGAGCAGCCTTGGAACAATATGAATATACCAAACAGGGATTTTTATCACTTTCGATAAAAGATTTAAATTTAAAACAGGCGGTTCCTTACAGTTTTCAAAGAAAAGCTTCTATTCCTGCTCGTTATGGTGATGTAACCATTTGGAAACATCAGTCGAAAAGTGGCCGAAAGTTTTATGTTGAGATATTGAGTCAGTCGCTGGAGTATAATGACCGAAAAGTGAATTTGGTTCAAGCCCGTGAAATTACATCGCCTACCGAAGAGGATGAATACATTTTACATAAACAGAAAGAGCTCGCTTATCATCTAAGTAACTCTCCGCTTGGTATTATTGAATGGGATGACCAATATAGAATTAAAAAAATTACCCAACGCATAACGGAAATGTTAGGGTACACTTCGGTTGATTTGATTGGCAGGGGCGTCCGTGAACTTGTTGAGACGTTGGTTCTTGAAGCGGACCGTAACAAAGCATTTAAAACAGTCGAAAATATAAAAGAAGGCGATGTCACGCGCGAGAAGGTAGAGCTACGTATTATTGCCAAGGATGGGAGCGTCAGATATACCCAATGGTATAAATCAGTACTTCGGGATCGAAAAAATGCAATTGTTTCCGTTTTTTCTCTCATCGATGATTTAACGGAACAGAAAGAACTGGAGCAGAGTCGTGACCGGATGTTTGATATGATTAAAGCAACACCTGATTTAATTGGGATGGTTGACCGAAAAGGCAAAGTGCAATATTTGAACAGGGCCGGCAAAAAAATGCTGGAAATCGATGAAAACGATGATATAAGAGAATATCGGCTGGAAGATTTTCATCCCAAAAAAGGAATACAGCAGCTTAAGAAACAAATTTTCCCAACGGTTCAGCAAGAGAAAGTGTGGAAGGGAGAAATTAACTTTAAGTCGCAGCTTACTGGCGAAGCTATTCCAACCTCGTCGGTTATTGTTTGCCATTCCGACAGTGAGGGAAAGGTTGAATATTATTCTGCTATTTCCAGAAATATTTCGGATGAACTTAAACAGCGGAAAGCGTTAGTAGAAAAAAATAATCGCTTGTCGCTTGCTATGGAAAGCGGACAAATTGGATTTTGGGACTATTATCCGCAAAAAGAGACAGAGGTACTGGATGCTGGTTCCCGTTGGATGGCTGAGGTTCTTGGTTATTCAGAAAAGGAACTCAGGAAAAAAGAAATATTTGGATTGAGTCTCATTCATCCAAGCGATAGAGAGCAAGCTATGGATAAATTTAATAAGCTTCTATCCGGTAAAGATGATTTTTACCAGGCGGAATTGCGCTTAAGGAAGGCCGATGGATCATGGTGTTGGGTGTTAAGCCGGGCCATGGTAGTTAAGAGGGATCAGCGTGGGGCTCCCCTCCAAGTAAGTGGTGTCCACATGGATATTGATGATAAAAAAAGAGCTGAAATTCAGCTGTTACGCGAATATCAAAATCAGGAAGTTGTCAAGGATATCGCTTTGATTGTCAATGGAGATAAATCTATGGATGAGGCCATGCAGGATTGTCTGGCACGGATTTCTGGATTCCTCGACTGCCAGGTAGGACATATTTTTAATAACAGTAGCAATTTATACTCTTCCGGGTTGTGGCATTTTGATAAACAGTATCAAGATACTTTTTCCTCCTTTAAAGAGGCAACAGAACGAGTGAGATGTCAGTCCGAAGAAGGCTTGGTGGGCAAACTAGCTCTAACTCCAAAAATTCATTGGTTTGATTTAGAAAGGGATGAATCAAACTTTAAACGTTCAGAGGTAGCTCAAAATGCTGGCATTCAATCTGGAGTATTATTGTCGGTGACAGTAAAAGGAAAGATAAAAGCAGTACTGGAATTTTATAGCCAGAAAGAGATAACCCAGAGCCAACAGCTACGAAAAACATTAGACACTATCCGTAACCTCATTGGGAGATTACTTGAACGGAAGCAATACCTCGTTTCAATTGAAGAAGAAAAACAAAAATATCAGCTGTTAGCTCAGAATTCGACGGATATGATTTCCCGGCACAAACCTGATGGCACCTATAGGTATGTATCATCATCCGCAAAATCATTGCTAGGATATGAACCCGGGGAATTAATCGGTACCCACGGCTACAAGTATGTTCATCCTGAAGATTTACAAACTGTAAAAGAAAGCCACCAAAAAATATTAAATTCTTCACAGACAAATACGGTGGCTTATCGTTTTGAAACCAAAAGTGGAGGTTATCGGTGGGTTGAAACGACAACCAGGACTATAAGAGAGGCTGAAAGTGGAGACATCATTGAAATACAGTCGGCAACCAGAGATATTTCTGAACGAAAAAAATATGAACACGAGCTTAAGCAAGAGAGGGATTTTATCAGCACGGCTATCGAAAGCCTGCCAGGTCTTTTTTACATGATTGATGAGGATCAAAATTATGTGCTATGGAATAAGAACTTAGAAGATAAGTTCGGCTATTCAGCCAGTGAAATTAAACAAATGCATCCTCTTGATTTTTACCGCGAGGAAGATTACGAGCTAATTACTTCAAAAATCCAACAAGCTTTTGAAGAGGGCGAGGCAGAAGTCGAGATTGACATTCACGATAAGCAGGGCCGACCTGCGCGATATTATATTACCGGGCGCAAATTGGAGACTGAGGACAAAACGTATATTGTTGGTTCTGGTATTGATATCAGTGAACGTGTAGAAGTTCAACGCAAACTTAGGTTACATGATCAACTTCTCTCTGAGTTGTTTGAAAATGCTCCTATCGGGCTGGTCCGGTTGGATAAAGAAGACAACATAATTTCGGCTAACGAAAGTTTCGAAAATATTTTCAACTATAAACGTGCGGAAATAGAAGGACATAATATTAACGATCTAATAACTCCGGAGGGATTGGAAATTGATCAGCTGGAAGTAATCAGTAAGCAGCATAAATCTCACAACGATACGTTTCAATATGAGTCTGTACGAATTGACAGGGATGGGAAAGAAATACCGGTTTTAATTGGAGCAGTACCGGTTTTTATCGATTCTGAATTGGTGGCTAATTATACGATGTATGTGGATATTACTAATCGTAAAGAGTTTGAGAAAGAGATAAAACGAACACTAAGAGAGAAACAGATCCTCATACAGGAAATTCATCATCGAGTAAAAAATAATCTGGCGGTTATTTCTGGATTGCTACAGATGAAAAGTTTTTCTACCGGTAACCCGGAGATCAAAAAAGCGTTGTCAGAGAGTCAAAGACGTATTAAGTCGATGGCTCTTATTCATGAGAAGCTATACCAGCAAGAAAGCTTGTCTAGTATTGAGTTTAATCGGTATATGAACGATTTGGGTCAATCGATTAAAAAAATGGTTGATCTACAGGATAAAGTTGAACTGACTATCGATTGTATTCCACTCGAACTCAATGTAAATCAGGCGGTTCCAACCGCACTAATAATTAATGAATTATTATCGAATGCTTTTGAGCATGCTTTTCATGATATGGATGACGGCCATATCGTAACAAAAGTGAGAAAAAAGAAAGATATTATTACAATAACAGTGAAGGATAATGGAATTGGACTTCCTTCCGATTTTAACATGCAGGAAATCCAAACTTTAGGGTTTACTATTATTCGAACCTTGCTTGAGCAATTAAGTGCGGATTTCCGGATTAAAGATGATAATGGAACTGCCTTTGCATTTATCTTTAAGAAGAAAGAGATTAAAGGCTCCAGCAGTACGATTTTAGGTTGATTTATCATCCGGATATCTTAGCAAACGTGGCGTAACTGGGCGAAGTTTTATGATAGATATATCATCTCTTTTGAATCGGAACTATGTTGGCCAAATGGATTGCAATAATCGGGAGAGGGAGATCACTTAACCCGTAACTTATACGATTCTCAGTGAATACAAAGTATTCGTTAGATGTGTTCTTAAATAAAAAAATAAAAACCGTAAGCATTGATATACAACACATTACGGCTTTTATAATGTGCCCTGGACTGGAGTCGAACCAGCACTCCCAAAATGGGAACTGACCCCTCAAGCCAGCGCGTCTACCAATTCCGCCACCAGGGCATGGGTCAAAACTATATGTCAATTTATTTTTTTTGGTCAGTTCACAACGGCAGGGCCGGGGAACTGACTCCTCAATCCCGACGGCGGTCGGGATTGATACCAATTCCGCCACCAGGCTTGGTTTAATTCATTAAATTAAATTTACAGGAAGCAAATGAACCTGTCATTTTGAGAGCTCAAATATAGGACTTAATCCATATAATTTGAAACCTTATTTCAGACAAATTATGGACCTCTGAGTTTACTGAAAATAGAGTTCTCTGCAGATCAGAATCAAAGGTTTTTACTTGCGCCTCGGAATGAATTAAAGAATACGTAGCTTTCAACTTCGCACACTACATTTGCTCATAACAGACTTCGATTACATTTCGGCAAGTTGCTCCTTCACATAATCGTTTTCGGGATCCATCTTTTGAGCCTGTTCATAATAGGTTTTAGCTTTAGCATCTTGTCCGGCTCGTTGCATCAGATCCCCCATCAGGATCCAGTTTTCCACATCTTTAGGGTTATTACGGATGCGGTCCAGCAGATAGCTAATAGCTTTATTTCCTTTATCACTCATAATCATATACAACACCAGGTTACGATGTGCAGCGGGAGAGTCATCCAAATCAATGGCCCGGTCGAAATCTTCTTTCGCCTTCTCCAGATTTTCCAGTTGCAAGTTCGCAAATCCCCGTAAATTATAAAGCCCGCTCTTTTCTTCGTTCTTCTCAATTGCCTTCTCAAGAGCGCCAATACTTTTTTCCCACTGATTGAGCTTTTGCATGACCATCGCCTCAAGATGATAGCCATCCACCGACTCCGGTTCCATCTTTTGGAGCTGGCGTGATATGTCCAAGGCGTGATCATAGTCACCTTCGTGGAGTAAGGATAATCCTTCTTCAAGTTGATCTTCAAATTTCATGCGTATTAATGCTTATGAGTTTAAGGTTCAGTATTAGATAGTATGAAACTTTGAACCCTCAAAGATAAGTAAACTTAAGACTTTAATCAGACTTATTGGAGGTGGAATTTTCTTGGTCTGTTATATCTTCAAACTCGGCTTCTTCAATCTCATCAAAACGCTCTGCAACATTTTCTTGCTGCTGGCTCTGTTGTTGCTGTTGACGGTTTTGTTGAAATCGTTGAAACGTACGATAAAACATATGGGCTTTACTCTGGGTGCCGTTACTGCTACCATTGTTGGACGGCATAAATAGACGGCTGATGAATTTCACAAGGAAATACATGACCAGAAAAAATAAAAGAGTGCGAAAAATCATTGAAAATTAATCAGGAATAATATGTATGTGGGTGTTTCCGCGAATGGGCTGCTTAAAAATTTGTTCTTCTATATAATCTAAGTGTTTTTCATTACTTACAAAATCAATCTCTGATGTATTAATGATCATCAGGGGGGATTTATTGTAGTGATAGAAAAAATGATTGTAAGCTTCACTTAATTCTTCGAGATATGATCGCGAAATATAGCGTTCGTAATCCCGGTCTCGGTCCCGGATATTTTTCATCAGTCGATCAACATTTGATTGCAGGTAGATGACCAAGTCAGGTCGGGCCGAGATGCCCGTCATAATGTTAAAAATAGAGTCATAGAGTGCCAGTTCGTCATCATCAAGGTTAAGGCGTGCAAAAATACGATCCTTCTCAAAAATGTAATCCGAGATGGTCATCTGATGGAACAGATCTTTGCTTAACATATCTTGTTGTTGCTTAAACCGGCTGGCCAGAAAAGCCATCTGCGTAGGGAAAGCATAGCGCTCGCGGTCTTGGTAAAATTTGGGCAAAAAGGGATTATCTTCAAACTGCTCAAGTACCAGCCGTGCATTATGACGCTCTGTGAGCAGCTTAGCCAGAGAGGTTTTACCTACCCCGATCACTCCTTCGATAGCAATAAACTCAAATTGGTTTTCCATAATTACCAATACAGATCTATTTTCTTAAATCTTAGGTCCGGTGCTTCAGAAATAAGTTGTGCGATTCCCATCCCTGTTTTGGGATCTATCCACTGAGGCAAAACCTCCTCCAGTGGCTTTAAAACAAATAACCGCTGGTTATATTCCGGGTGAGGAATGATAAGACTATCCGTTTGAATCACCAAGTCGTCATATGAAATAATATCGAGGTCAATGGTACGGGCACTCCATTTGGGATGATCGGAATTTCGCCCATGCTCACGTTCAAATGCTTTAAAAGAATCGATTAGTGGACGAGGTTTTTTAGAACTGCTGATGACAACTACAGCATTGTAAAAATCGCGTTTTGAGGGACCGACGGGTTCTGTGATGTATATTGATGAAGCTTGTATTTTGTCTTCAGATAGTCCGGCCAGGAATTTTCGGGCGTCAGACAAATGCTGTCGCCGGTTGCCGACGTTAGAACCGAGCGCTACAACTACTGTGGCCATGTCATCCGTATTTCGGAGTATGCGGTTTTAATGTCGAGAGGCGGCTGAAGTTTTCGAACAGCAACTTCCAGAGTTTGGATCTCGGAGAAAGCCTCGAAAAGGGCGGTACCAATGTTTTTTGCCAGGGTTTCAATTAATTTGACGGAGGGGCCATCCATCACCGAAGTAACAACATCCACGACTTGTTGATAATCGATCGTGTCGTTAAGCTCATCAGTTTGCCCTGCCGGTTGAAGGCGGGCGCTGAAAATGAGATCTACTTCAAAATCATTGCCTTCTTTTCGCTCTATTTCATAATACCCGTGTTTACTATGAAACTGTAAACTCTTGAGCGTGAGCGTATCCATTTATTACAAAGTCGACACTTCAATTTTCTGATAAAGCTCCTCTACCATGCGTTTGTGTTTGGCAGTGGTTTGCATCCGTTCTTCAACAGTAGAGATAGCATGAATTACCGTAGAATGATCGCGTCCGCCAAAATGAAGCCCAATGGTTTTCAAGCTGGAATCGGTAAATTGTTTAGCCAGGTACATTGCAATTTGCCGTGCTTCCACAATTTCCTGCTTACGCGTTTTTTCCCGAACCTTATTGGTGTCGATACCAAAGTACTCACAAACATAATTTTGAATCTGTTCTATCGAAATGGTGGTATGGGATTCCTGGATCATGTCCTTGAGCACCTGTTTCGCCATCTGCGGTTCAATCTCGTCTACATGCTGCAGTGAGGCAAAAGCAAGCAGTTTGATAATGGCGCCTTCCAGATCCCGCACATTTGACTTAAAGTTGTGAGCAATAAACTCCAGCACTTCATGAGGAAGTTCAATGCCGTTATCATTGGCTTTGCGCTCCAGAATTGCATAGCGTGTTTCATATTCCGGAATTTGCAGGTCAGCGCTGAGACCCCAGCTGAAACGTGAAATCAACCGTTCCTCGATATCAGGAATCTCTCGCGGTGCACGGTCGCTGCTAAGCACAATCTGTTTACCATCCTGATGCAGTGCATTAAAAATGTGAAAGAATTCCTCCTGTGTTTTTTCTTTGCCACTAAAAAACTGAATGTCGTCCACAATAAGAACATCAATCTGGCGGTAAAACATAGTAAACTCACTGGCCCGGTTATTGCGAATAGCCTGAACGAATTCATTGGTAAAACTCTCGGAAGAGATATAAAGTACAGCCAGATCGTTGCCGTATTCTTGTTTTACCTTGTTTCCAATACTTTGGATAAGATGCGTTTTTCCGAGACCGGTACCTCCATATATAAAGAAAGGATTGAAAGAGTTACTGCCGGGATTTTCAGCAATAGCCATAGCAGCCGATCGGGCCAGACGATTGCAGTCTCCTTCAATGTACCGTTCAAAAACATAATTCGAATTCAGATTAGAATCGATCTTTGTTTTTTGAATGCCTGGTATTACAAACGGATTCTCAATCTTGCCCGGACTATATTCGTTGTATCCCTTAATATCTTGACCCTGGTTACCATTATCCGGTGGCATCGGCCGTTGTGGCAGACGCACCGATTTATTTTCGTTTTCGTCATCCGATTTTTCCAATACTACAGAATACTCAAGTTTTCCGTCTTTCCCTAAAACTTTTGCCAATGTCGAGCGCAGCATTCCGTAATAATGTTCCTCCAGCCATTCGTACCAAAATTGGCTGGGGACCTGTATAGTGAGCGTATTATCTTCCAGTTTAACCGGATCGATAGGCTCAAACCATGATTTGTACTTTTGGTAGCTAATATTGTCCTTAATAATTTCCAGACATTGCTCCCACGCAGCATTAGCTGAAATATTACTCAACGTCCCTGACCTCCTCTAAAGATTCAAAATGTTACGACAAAGTGACCCTAGTTATCCACACTGTTCTTAGCACTTTCATTTAACAGGGTGAAACGAAGATGATAATTTCATAGGCAGATGTCAAAAAAATATTTCTTGATTACCCAAAAGTTATCCACATTTCTCTAAACATTATAAGTATATGTTGCGCAATGGATTAGGTATTTTTCAACTTTTCTATCAAATTAGACTTGACAGTACATAATACTCTGCTAACATTGATTTTACCATTCCGTAACATCCAAAAACCTAATTAAAAAAAGTTTTCAACAAGTTATCCACATTCAATTATGGGCGAATAAACAGCGTTTTAAAAATAGGTATAATTATGGATGAAAGAACCGTAAAAATTAGTATTTACCCGAGATGAGCAATGACAAATCGTGGTTTACGATCGTAATCTTCCTGAATATTGGTCTTCCAATTGTTGCTGTTAAAAAGAGCGGAAATCTGTTCTGCGTAATGTTCATGTATTTCGAGATAAAGAGTACCGGACGCTCGGAGATGGCTTTCAGCAAATTGGATAATACTCCCATACATTTTTTCCATGTCATTATGGAAGAGTGCTAGGTGAGGTTCATATTCCCGGACTTGGGGTTCAAGCGTATCCTTTTCTTCCTGGGTTATATAAGGTGGATTAGAAACAATAATATCAAGTGGATCGTCGACCTGTATTGTCTCGGGAGATAAAATATCTCCTTCCTGAAAATTGACGTCAACTTCATTCTCTTTGGCATTCTTCCGAGCTACCTCCAATGCTTTTTGAGATACGTCTAGCCCGGCAACTTCCCAGCCTGCACGTTCCCTCTTTAGTGCGATGGGGATACATCCCGAACCGGTGCCAATATCAAGTACGGAATATGAAGTATCAGAAGAGTGATGGTCGAGTATGATTTCGACAAGCTGTTCCGTTTCCAGCCGGGGAATAAGTACATGTTGGTTGACACAGATCCGGACATTCATAAAATCGGAGAATCCGATAATATACTGAAGCGGCTCATGCTGGGCTCGGCGTTTTACGAGCGGACGAAGGGTATCAAGTTCGGAAGAAGATAGCGGTCGATCATATTTCAGGTATAAATCTAATCGTTTTATACCCAACGTTTCTGCTAAAAGCCATTCAATGCTATGACGAGGATCAGGAATTCCTTTTTCTTTAAAATAACCTGTTGCCCATTCCAGCATGGAAAGGACCGTCCAATCCTCGGCCTTCGAGCTCATAATGTCAACAAATGTTGTTAAGACTCATCTTCTTCAGCTTCCTGTTCTTTTTCTTGCTGAACAGTGAGTCCCAGTCGTTTACTAAAATCGAGGATAAAATCAGTAACTTCATCATCGATGGTTCGTTTTTCTTCATCAAGTGAACTGCCCCGAAATCCCATGCGGCCACCGGTTTTTTTGAGTTCAAACCGATTCTGCTTGCCGGTAAATTCGATAATACAGGTGAGTGTTACGCTGGCATTTATTTGTTTTTCATATTCTTCATAAACGGCAACGTATACTTCATCTTTATTATCTGAAGATTCGTATTTATATAAGTATTTGGGTTCTATCTCGTTAAATAGTTGAACTGGCATCCTTCGCAGCGTATCCGCGGGACCAAAAACAAGATACTTGCTTACAGTTGACATAATGTGTTACCTTCAATTGGTGAGTTGCTTACGTTCTAAAGAGCCTGAATAAAAGTTTTTATTGACCCATAGTCAAATTTGGTTGACTATAAACTGAAAAATTTATTTATAGATAAGTAAAATTCTACATAATTTTTAGTCTGCTGGATTGTTTTATTACTAATTGTTGTTTAGTCTACGAATCTGAATAGTGGTATTTAAATATGAAAAAATCAGGAATGTCAAAATGGTATACGGCTTTTATTGTTTTACTGCTACTGGGAATAAGCGGCAGTTACGCTCAGGCTCAGGTTGAAGAGCCGCAAGTAGTTAAATTACCACAACCCAAGACTCCTTTATCCGAGGGGTATCATAATAGCTGGGGCGTTGATCTGATGCTTAATAACTTTGGCTTTGGTATTGGGGGCACTTATACCCATGTGCTTGGACCATCCGATCAGCTTACATTCAGGACCGGTATCACGGGAATTCGGGATGACACCGAACAAAATTTCCAGAGCTTTTTAACCGGTCAACAAATTATTCCTAATAAATATAAACGCGCTTTTGGTTTTCCCTTTCTGGTCGGGATAAGACACCGGGTCTTTGCGCGGCAGATTGCCGACAATTTTCGTCCGTTTATTAGTATTGCGGCAGGGCCGGCCATGGCATTTACTTATCCGTATTTGGAAGATGGAGATCATAACGGATTTCGCACTTTCAACCTTGTCTCTTCCCCCTATTATCAGCAACCGATATTACAGCCTGTTGAAAGAGTTAATGATTTCTTTACGGGATGGAAGAATGGCCATAGTCACTGGGGATTAAGTGGAGAGGTAAAAATTGGTGCAGATATTGGCAGTTTCAAGCACCCGACAACTGTGGAGTTCGGTTTCTTTTTCTATCGATTCCAACCCGGATTGCAAATTATGGAACCATATCAGCCTTATGGGTATGACCAGCAAACAGGACTGCCGATAGAAAAGAATAGCAACGGCCAACGTAAGCCATTCTATGATGCTCAAACTTTCTTTGGAACCCCCCAGATTAAGTTCACATTCGGGGGGATGTGGTAATATCGACCAAATGATTTGTTGATCGTGCTGTAATTTGAGATGGCGTGATAAGCATTTTGTGAGGGTAACGGTAATAACCTTCACAGTTTGGTTATCCATTTACGGGGAGCAGTAAGCCTATCTATAATTAAATCAGGTTTCTTTTCTGCTAATTCTTCCCGTGAATAGTTACCCGTTGTTACCATGGCGCATGAACAGCCGAAAGCCCTCGCACAAGCTATGTCGCGCGGTGTATCTCCTATAATTACGAACTGTTCCGGGGATACCGCAATGTTATTTTTCTTTTCGTAGGCTTGGCGGGCAATAGGTCCTAGTTTATTACGATCGTGGTGATTGGATCCGAAGGCGCCAAATGAAAAATAGTGATCCAAGCCGGCTAACCCCAGTTTGTGATAGGCAAGCTGCTCAAAATTTCCAGTTAAAAGGCCCATTGGGTAGCCGTCTTCCTGGGCTGATTTGAGTGCATTTTCCACCTGTTCAAATACACTGATAGCGTCAAGAGTCAACTCATTTTTGAGCCGCTTAATATATTTTCTTTTGAGTTCCTGAAAACGATCATCAATATGTGGATCGTCTTTAAGAATCGATCGAAATATAGCCGTGTCAGTATTTCCGGCGAAGGAGACTTTTGAAAGTACGTCACGCGGAATATTCATTTCATCCAAAATCGAGAAAATGACCTTTTGCATAAAAGGCCGATTAATTCGAAGTAGGGTACCGTCAATATCAAAAAGTAGAATCCTTTGCATCATTTTGATCGTAATTTCATTTTATACACAACTAAAAACCTTGTACCTTTCGGGAAGATTCCACCAGAAGTTAAAAATTAATTAAATAGAAATAGATTGTGACAATGAATTTTATCGATGAAATTATTGGACGCCAAATTTTAGACTCGCGGGGAAACCCAACAGTAGAAGTAGATGTAATTCTAGCAAATGGTATCATAGGACGAGCTGCCGTTCCATCCGGTGCATCAACTGGAGAACATGAGGCTGTTGAATTGCGAGATGCCGATTCTAGCCGTTTTATGGGCAAGGGAGTCAGTAATGCTGTTGAAAATGTAAACACGGTAATTGCTGATGAATTGGTCGGGCAAGAGGTCTTTAATCAAACCGAAATTGATAATGCCTTGCTGGAGCTTGATGGTACCGAAAGTAAAGAAAATTTGGGCGCTAATGCTATTTTGGGTGTTTCCCTGGCTTCAGCTAAAGCAGCAGCAAATGCCTTGAACTTGCCTCTCTGGCGATATGTTGGTGGTGTCAATGCAAAAGTATTGCCTCTACCGATGATGAATATTATTAATGGTGGATCCCATGCCGATAACAACGTGGATTTGCAGGAATTTATGATTGTTCCAAGTGGTGCACCTTCTGTTTCAGAGGCTATTCGTATAGGATCAGAAGTTTTTCACAATCTGAAAAAGGTATTAAAAAAGAAAAATTATAATACGGCGGTTGGAGATGAAGGAGGATTTGCTCCTGATCTGTCCTCTAATGAAGAGGCTGTAGAAGTTATTCTGCAAGCTATCGAAAAAGCCAATTATACGCCCGGCGAAGATGTGGCTATCGCTTTGGATCCTGCTACTTCTGAGTTTTATAATCCTGAAAAAGATGTTTACGAGTTTCGCTGGAGTGATGGCAGTGAGCGTAACATTGATGATATGATCGAATTCTGGAGCAATTGGATTGATAAATATCCGATTGTTTCTCTGGAAGATGCACTGGCCGAGGATGACTGGGACGGCTGGGAAAAATTGACGAGTGCCATCGGCGACAAAGTACAGTTGGTCGGGGACGATTTGTTTGTTACTAATACGGAACGTCTGGCTAAGGGTATTAAACAGGGAGTTGCGAACTCTATTCTCATCAAAGTGAATCAAATTGGTACACTTACCGAAACGCTGGATGCCATCGAGATGGCTCATAAAAATGATTACACCGCAGTGATCTCTCATCGTTCCGGCGAAACCGAAGACACGACGATTGCGGACTTGGCTGTTGCCACTAATGCGGGACAGATCAAAACCGGTTCGATGAGTCGTACTGATCGCATCGCTAAGTATAATCAGCTTCTTAGAATCGATGAAGAACTCGGCGATAGTGCTATCTTTATGGGAAGTGATGCTTTTGGTTTGTAAGGATTCTCTTTTTTACAATTAAATTGAGACCTCATTTAAAAATAGCGTGAGTCGTGAGGCTCTCGCTATTTTTATTGTAGAGGTGGTTCCCATCGGGCGGCCGGTTTTGTCATACGTTGGGTGTTGAGAAGCCAACATTCTCGTTGTCTGCTTTGTAATAAATGAAGTCACCCGGGATGCATTGTAGAATTCGGGTGATTTGCTCCTAAATTAAAATTGTTCACGTGCGTAATACGAGCCTGCGACTTCAAAATTTTCGAAATCATATGGAGACCAACGTGGAGTGGGCTCCTCATATGAATGTAATAATCGGGCAAAATGGGGCTGGTAAAACTAACCTTATCGATGCCCTTCACTACTTATGCATGAGCCGAAGTTTTGTCTCAAACAGCGACATGTACGTGGTCAACCAGGATGCTACGTTTTTTATGATTAAGGGACACTTCGAAGGCAATATTCGATCCAGCTTTGATGTAGGATGCTCCTATTCTCGGGGGGAAGGCAAGAAAATTTTTGTGAATGAAAGTCCCCTCGATCGTCTTTCCGACCTCATAGGAATGGTGCCGGTTGTCGTGCTATGTCCCGGCGATAAAAAGTTGACGAGCGAAGGACCCAGTGAGCGTAGGTCGTTTATCGATTCGTTTATAAGCCAGATATCTCCTAAATATTTACAGGATTTGCTTGATTTCAGGAAGGCTCGAAAGCAGCGAAATAAATTGCTGCAGGAATTCAGAGGCCGCCGGGAAGTACTCGAGGCGTATCTGGAACCCTGGAATGTGCAGCTGATGGAGTACGGATCTCGGATTGTGGCGAAACGCACAGAAGTGCTGAATAAGTTTCAGGATTATTTGGCACGTGAATACGAAGTGATTTCCGGAATGCGTCATAAACCGCATTTAGAATACCAGACATTTTGTGAGCCCTCTGATGATGAGCATTTGGTCCATGAGCGTTATCAGGCAAAGCTTGAAGAAGAACTAGACCACGAAATTGAGCGAGAGCTGACCCTCATTGGCCCGCACCGTGACGAAATTGTTTTTTATCTTGATGATTTTGAGCTTCGTAAATACGGTTCCCAGGGTCAGCACCGGCTTTTCGCCTTGGCTTTGAAACTGGCCCAGCTTTTGTATTTTTCAGATGAGCTGGATGATTTGCCGATATTTTTATTAGATGACGTTTTCGGGGATTTGGATGCGCAGCGAACCGAAGTTCTGTTGAATGCTTTAATAGAACATGCTGGACAAACGTTTGTGACGGCAGCTAATCCAATCCCTTTTGACGAGTATTTGACGTTTGATGGAGAAAAAAATCGTAAGTTCAGCGTAGCGAATGGGAATGTTGAACAATTAAACTAAATAACAATATTTGTGGGACGCTTTAAATCGCATACTCCAAAGCCGTTAAAAGAGGCACTTAAGGATTTTTTAGATAATTATCCCCATCGAAAACGCCTGAAACGGGGAATGATTCTATCACTCTGGAATCAAACCGTAGGAGAACGCATTTCCGAACAAACCGAAAATATACATTTTGAGTACGGCAATTTGATTGTACATGTCAAAAATCCGGCTTGGCGCCAGGAAATCCATATGAAGCGATTCAGCATTGCCAAAAAGTTGAATGCCAAGGTAGATGAAAAGATAATCAAAGAAATTGTTGTACGTTCCTGAAGATATTGCAATGGATCTTAACCAAAAGTATATTGGTTGCTTTAATCAACTATTATGGAAACATCAATAATCGACCAATTAAAAGAGAAGTTCTTTGCTCTATGGCATAATCTCGTAAAAAAATCAGACGAGGAGGCCATAGCAGGGATGGGACGTGAGCGACTTGTTGTTTTTATCGTGTCATTTATTCTGGCACTTTGCCTCTGGTTGATGGTGAATTTGAGCCGTGATTATAATTTGAATGTTGAACTACCCATTAAATTGGGTTCACTACCTCAGGATAAAGCATTAGTCAGTCAATTACCCCAAACAGCAACGGTAAGTGTCACAGGCGAAGGCTGGAAGCTTATCAGCCTTTACAACAATCCTCCAAGCATCAATGTTGATGTCAGTGATACCGAAGTGAATCTTTATGATCAGGTTCAACAGCAAATGAATGCAATGCCGGATATAAATGTGCAGAAAGTGCAGCCCCTGATTATTAATTTGAAGCTTGAAAATCGTGAATCAAAACGAGTCCCTATTCGCTCAAGGGTGCATGTCACTTTTGATGATCAATATGGATTGGTGGGGGGGCACAATTTACAACCAGACAGCCTTACAGTGAGTGGAGCGGAATCCTTGATTAGAGATATACACGATTGGCCGACCGATTCGATCAGTTTTGAAGATGTTTCCGGCAACCTTTCCAGAGTGGTTAAGCTTAAAAATCCCGGAGAATTGATCGATTTATCCCGAAATGAGGTGATTTATAATGCGAAAGTCGAACAGTTTACTGAAGGAGAAGTAAAGGTTGATATAGAGACCCGGGATCTTCCCACCGGGCACAGCGTCAATTATAGTCCTTCTTCAGTAAGTGTAAAATTCAATATCCCAATCGACGAATATACCAATCTGGATAAAACCAATCCCTTTAAGGCATTTGTGAATTATCGTCAAATTGAAAAAGATTCTACGGGGTTTGTCGCACCAAAGATTGAGCAGGTCGCCGACAGTACCAAATACCACATTGAGATTCGATCGTATCAGCCGAGAAGTGTGGCTTATTTTAACGTGTTGGGTAATTAATTATCCGTGATTTTTGCAGGGATATTTATTCATCCAACAATAGTCTGTTATTCGACTTCGTCCAATTGATCTTTAAAAGGTCTGATAATCTCATCAACCGATCGCGTCTCCTCGAAATAAGAAAGCACTTTTAAAAGCACTTCGTCCACCAGCACATCCGGGCAGGAGGCTCCGGACGTAATTGCAATGTTTACAGGTTGTTTATCCTTTGGCAGCCAGCCTGTAGTGGTTTCGATTTTTTTGTCCCATTGGTTAAAATGTTTGATTTCTTCCGGTGATTTTAACTCCCCGGCATCTCGTACATGAAAAGTAGGGAAGGCTTCTTCCAGAATTTCAACTAAGTGCATCGTGTTGGATGAATTATATCCCCCTACAACGACTGCAAGGTCGGCATCAGTTTCGGCAAGAGCCAGGGTGGCGGACTGGTTCTCGTTGGTGGCATAGCATAACGTATCCGAGGTGTCCGCAAAATGGTCCAGGATATCGGCTTTGCCGAAACGTTTAATGGCTGCCTCCTTCAGTATTTCCATGACTTCCTTTGTTTCGGTAGCCAGCATGGTTGTCTGGTTGATAACACCGAAATGTTCAAGATCTTTTATCGGGTCAAATCCCTCCGTACTCTTGTGTCCAAAAAACGCCTCGAAATCCGATTTTGGGCGTTTGCCGGTTAAGATATCTGCCAATAACTGAGCTTCTTCCGTGTTCAAAACGACTACACAAGCCGAATGATCGGCACTATGCGAGAACGTAGCCCGCGTTTCCTCATGCCGATGCTTGCCGTGAATTACCAGCGAGTATCCTTTCTTGCCAAGTTGTTTGCCCCGCTTCCATACTTTCTCCACGAAAGGGCAAGTAGTATTATACTCATAAGGATTAATGCCCTGCTTTTTAAGCTTTTGTTGAATCTCACGCGTCGTCCCAAAAGCAGGTACAATTACAATATCATCCTTATCCAGAGACTCAATAGGAATAAGTTCCGTGCCATCAGTCTCAAAGAGAAATTTAACACCACGGTTAAGCAAATCTTCATTGACCGTAGGATTATGAATCATTTCGCTAAGTAAATAGATATTCTGCTCCGGATGCTGTTCTACCGTTTTGTAAGCGATATCAATTGCATTTTCTACTCCATAGCAAAAACCAAAATGACGGGGTATATAAAATCGAACGGGACCAAAGTCGAGCACGCTGGGCTCCAAATCCTTCTTGCGCGGGTCTACTACCTTATTAGCATCCTTTACCTTGCGGATGATTGGTGATTGATAGATTTCGGGGATATCAAACTTCTTTCGAGCCATATAAATGATGCAAACTGATTTTATTTAGCCCCTAAATATACGAACCAAATCGGGAAACATCATGAAATTCAGATGTGGAATTTCTTATTTGTTTAGCGATTCCTAAAATTGGGAATCAAGCTTTTTTAGAATCATTGTTATCCATTCTCTGAAAGTGAGAAATTCCAATCCTTGATAACAGCCGGCCTGTCGCAAAGGCTAAGTACAATCGTTGCATTTGAGACGTGTCCGCCAACTGGCTGATTCCCCGACACACCTCGAAAGACAGCCCATGTTTAGTAATATCAGAAATGCCCCGTCAGTCATGCCGACGAATGAACATGAGGAGGGATCTCAAGTGTCAAACGGGGCAAAAATCCTAAAAAAGGATTCACCCGTATTACAACTTGAGATTTTTCGTCTCGAGATTGCGGGCTTTCCCCGGAATGATAGGAAGTAAGAGTCTGTTCATCCCCGATTGATGTCATTTTTGAGCACAAGTATTTAAAGTAGCAGCAAAGTTCAGATATGATACGAAATTAAGACAACTCACCCGGTCGCATTCCCAGCGAACGGGTGAAGTTCTTGACCAATGAATAATAAAAACGGAAGTTTTCTAAAAAGAAACAATAATCAGCGAATGGCTTTCGGAAATTCATTTCCGGCGACCAAACGCTCCCTAAGCTTCAGCCACTTCATCCAGCTTCACGCCCACCAATCGACTGATACCCGTTTCCGGCATGGTTACGCCGTACATCATCTCAGCCTTAGCCATCGTACTTTTATTGTGAGTAATGATGATAAATTGCGTGTCTTCACTAAAACGTTTAATCATGGCGGCAAATCGCTCGATATTGGCGTCATCCAGTGGGGCATCGACCTCATCCAGCACGCAGAAGGGGGAAGGCTTTACGAGATAAATAGCGAAGAGCAGAGCAATGGCAGTAAGTGTTTTTTCGCCACCTGAAAGTTGTTTTATTGTAGAAGGACGCTTGCCTTTGGGATTGGCTTTGATATGAATCCGAGCTTCCAGTGGATCTTCGGCTTCCTCATCAATAACAAGATCACAGTAATCATCCTCATTAAAAAGAGTATGGAATACACGTTGAAAATTTTGCCGGATCTTCTCGAAGGTCTTGTTAAAGCGTTCGGTAGCCGTTTTATTGATTTTGTTGATTGTTTCACGAAGTTCCTCGGCCGCCTGGTGCAAATCGCCGATTTGTTCCTCATAGAAGTCCAGCCGCTCTTTTTCTTCCTCATATTCTTCGATTGCCAACGGATTTACTTCCCCGATTTTATTCAGCTTTTGCTTGAGCCAGGAAATACGTTTTTTAGCTTCATCGGGATCGGTATCCTCAGGTAGCTCAACGTCTATCTGATCCATCAGTATCCCATAAGTTTCCCAGATATGATCGGAGAGATTCTCAATCTGCATCTCAAATTTTTCCTTGGCCATTGCCAGGTGATGCACGAGTTCCATGTTCACTTCCTTCCGGCGGCGCACCTCCTTCAGTTCTTTCTCAATTTCATTAATACGCCCCCGTTGTTTGCCGGATGCTTCCTCGGCTTGCTCCAGGGCCTTGTCAGCTTCTTGTTTTTGCTCTTTGAGTGTACTTAGCTGGTCTTCAAGCTGCTCGATCGAGGATTTATACTTCTTGATCCGTTCCTTAGCTTCCTCGGTCTTTTCTGAGCGTAATTTCAGCCGCTCTTTTAAATTGGCGATACCATTTTCGGCTCGTTTGATATCCCGTTCGTGGTTTTCCACTTTATTTTTCAGATCCTGATGCCGGAGTTGTGCATCATTATACCGGCTTTGGGCAATTGATCGCTCTTCTTCAAGATTAGCAAGTATTTTTTTCTTCTCTTCCTGCTGTTTGTGGAGATCTTTTAACTTTTGCTGGAGTTCTTTCTGCTTCGGCTGCAGCCGATCCAGATCCTGCTGGGAGGCATCCTCGTTATTGATGAGCGATTCACGCCGGTTGTTCAACTCCCCAATATTCTTTTCGTAAATCTCAATCTTTTGTTCAAAACTTCCGATTTTACTCTCAATACCCCGAACTTGCTGTTCTTTTTCCTTAAGATTCTTTTCAATTTTCTGCAGATCAATGCTCTCATACTGCTGCTGAACTTCTTTGAGCTCTTCTTGGGATTTTTGGATTTCTGTCTGAATGGAGCCTGCATTATCTTTGAGTTTAGATATTTTGTCTTTGAGGCCCACTCGAATCCCGGCATTTTTTTTCTTGCTGCCGCTTTGTAAAAATTGTTGATTAGTGATTACCTCACCATCCAGCGTTACGCCTGTCAGTCGACTGCCCGCGATAGCGTCATAAGCTGCTTTTACAGAGTCAAAAACTTTTACATTGCCCAATAGCAACTCCTTGAGCGCATTGAATTTCGCCTTACATTCAACAGAATCGACAAGAGAGTTCGCTTCAGTCTCATAAGAATCGGCAAGCTGATCCAAAGGAATGAAGGTGGCACGTCCCTCGTCATTTTCTTTGAGTAGGGATGCAGCTTTGTGAGCGTCTTCCAGAGTATTGACAACCACGTAATTCAGCACATCACCAAGAACCGCTTCCAGGGCGACCGCGTGCTCCTCATCCGTAGAAATTACGTTCGAGACCACATCCAACAATGAGAAATCGGTGGCGTGTTCTTCGAGTAAATACTGCACGCTGGAAGGAAAAGCTTCGTTAGAATTGGCAATATCCTGTAATAGCGAAATCTCTGACTGTACAGAGTCGAGCTTACTTTGGTGACTACGAATCTGATCTTTTAAAGTATTTTGCTTTTGTCCGAGCTCCTCTCGTTGTTTCCGTGCTTTTTGTAATGTCTCCTGCTGATCGTCCCGAGCAGCGATCCCTTTTTGCAACTTTTCAGCGAATAGTTTTTTTTCACCGCGAAAGTTCATGATCTCATCTTCAAGATCCCCAATCTCTTCACGGATGCGAATCAAATCACCTTCTGTATTTTCCAGCTTCGATTCAATCTTAATGCGCTTAGTCTGCAGGTCATTCAGATCCTGGTTGGCCTGCGAGAACGCCCTTTCCAGCTTGTTTAGCTTTTCGCGTTCGGCCGAATACTGTTGCTGAATTTCGGAATAGCGTCCTTTAGAATTTGTGAGATTCTCCTTGGCTTTGGTCAGATCATCATCGAACGATTCCAGCTTCTTCTGACTATGTTCGAAGACTTCACGCAGATCCTTCAGGTCCTGCTCACTTTGTTCAATATCTTTAGTATACTGCTCAATGACCCCTTCTTCATTGCTGATTTTTTCGGTGGTAATCTCCAACTTAGTTTCAGTATCACGGATCTGAGAGTGGAGCTGACTAACCCGACGTTGCGCTTCCGACTGCTTACGCTCTTTCTCATTAAGGGTATTGCGAGCTTCTTCCTCCCCTTGTTCGAGCTTCTCGGTTTTGGCCAGAATTTCTTTCTTTTCTTTATCCGCATTTTTAATGCGTTCTTTAAGAGGTTCGAGCTCCTCTTTGACCTTTACATATTCGTGCTTGTTGAGTGCCTTGTCCAGGTGTTCAAGCTCTTTTTTGTATTTTTTAGCTTTCTGGGCTTTTTCAGCTTGTTTCTCAAGGGATTTAGTCTTTTTGCGAACCTCAACTAGAATATCTTCAACCCGTTGCAGATCTTTTTCAGTTTCTTCAAGTTTGCGGAAGGTTTTCTTTCGTTTTTCTTTGTAACGAGTTACGCCGGCAGCCTCCTCAAAAAGACGGCGGCGATCATTATTGGTATCGTTAAGAATCTCTTCCACCATTTTCAGCTCAATCACCGAGTAGGCGTCCGAGCTCATCCCGGTATCCATAAACAGCTCGGTTATGTCTTTGAGCCGGCATGTTGTCCCATTAATCAGATATTCGCTTTCGCCCGAACGATACAGCCTGCGGCTGATTGTGACCTCATTATATTCAGTGGGCAGCAACCCTTTGTTATTGATGAAAGTCAGGGAGACTTCAGCCATTCCCAGGGCATTTTTCTTGGCTGTTCCATTGAATATTACATTCGACATGCTAGACGAGCGAAGCAGGGTAGGGCGCTGTTCACCGAGTACCCATCGCAAAGAATCTACAATATTGGATTTGCCACAGCCATTGGGACCAACAATAGCAGTGATCCCCTTATCAAACGAAACACTCGTTTTATAGGCAAAGCTTTTAAATCCCTGAAGCTCAAGTTCAGATATATACATGCATTAAAATTCAACTAACAAGCTTTTCAAATTACAAAAATTGTATTTTGGTGCTTGTTTTTCGGATTTATCCTAGACCGTCATTATTTCTTTTTCTTTCTTCTCTAAAAACTTGTCGACGTTATCGGTGTGCTGATCAGTCAACTGTTGGATTTCTTCTTCGGCTTCATAAAGTGAATCTTCCGGAAGTGATTCTTCCTTGACCGCTTTCTTGATTTCATCGTTGCCTTCCCGACGACTGTTACGAATAGAAATCCGGGCTTCTTCAGCCAGTTCTTTGACATGCTTAACCAAATCCTTACGTCGCTCTTCTGAAGGGATGGGAAGCGGAATCCGAATAATATTGCCATCATTATTGGGATTTAACCCAAGACCCGCTGCCATAATTGCTTTTTCGATATCTTCCAACGCCGATTTATCATACGGTTGAACCGTTAACAGCCGAGCCTCTGGGGCACTTACCGTCGCAAGCTGGTTCAATGGGGTTTTGGAACCATAATAATCTACTTTTACCCCATCCAGGATTGCGGGTTGAGCTTTCCCCGCGCGAACATGAGAGAGTTCTTTTTTGTAATGGACTACAGCATCGTCCATTTTTTTATCTGTATGTTTAATGATGGTTTGTAACTCTGATGGAATCATAATCCCTATGCTTATTAATAGTCATTTATAATGTATTCAAATCTGATCAAAAATGAATTTAAGAAATCTATGAATTTTCCCAAACCACTCTTGAGCCAATTGAAGTATCCCCCAACAGTACTTTTTTGAGATTTCCAACTTTATTCATGTTGAAAACGATAATTGGGGTCTCGTTTTCGCGGCAAAGAGTGAAGGCAGTCAGATCCATAATAGAAAGACGACGATTTAGCACTTCTTCTCCTTTAATCGTCTCAAATTTTTCGGCATCCGGATTTTTCTCCGGATCAGAATCAAAGATTCCGTCAACACGCGTGCCTTTGAGGATGACATCGGCCTCTACTTCAATTGCTCGTAATGATGCAGCGGTGTCTGTGGTGAAATAGGGATTACCGGTTCCAGCGCCAAAAATGACTACCCGTCCTTTTTCGAGGTGACGGATAGCACGACGGCGAATGTAAGGCTCGGCAATTTCTTCCATGCGGATGGCAGACATCAGTCGGGTATGTACACCCATACGTTCCAAAGAGTCTTGCATAGCCATACTATTAATCATAGTAGCCAACATACCCATATAATCACCTTGTACGCGATCCATCCCTTCTGTAGCTCCTTTGACACCCCGAAAAATATTACCGCCCCCTACGACTACAGAAACTTCAAAAGCTTCGTCATGTATCGATTTTATTTCTTCAGCATACTGGGTTAGAATATCCCCATCAATACCATGGCCTTGTTCGCCGAGCAAAGCTTCACCACTTAATTTGAGGAGAATGCGTTTATATTTACTTCCCACTTTTTAAGAACCTTTAAGTTGAAATGCCTGTTATTGTGCTGTCTTAATCAATCTGTTTTGCAATCCCTTAAGCATAAAAAAAAGGCTACCGAATTGGTAGCCTTTTTTGCGAAATATTTTATGTTATGAATCTTCACCGAGCTGCAGTCGATGAAATGACTTCACAAGTGGGGTGTCATTCTTTTGAAGATATTCTTTTACAGAAATACTGTTATCTTTTACAAATTTCTGTTCCAACAGAACACGTTCTTCAAAGAAGCGACGAAGCTTGCCTTGTGCCGCTTTTTCAGCAATTTCTTCAGGTTTACCCTCATTTAGAAGTTGTTCCTTCGCAATGTCGAGCTCCTGTTCCACAACTGAGCTGTCGACGCCTTCGCGTGTTACTGCCAGGGGCTTCATCGCAGCTACTTGCATCGCAACATCCTTGCCGATATCGTTATTGTCGATGTCGTCTTCAAACTCAACAAGAACACCCAGCTGATTTCCGGGATGTATATAAGAAATAAATTGTCCTTCTGATTTTACCAGCACAACACGGTTAATCTTAATTTTTTCACCGATTTTGCCCACCATATCTTTCAGGTGGTCCGTAACAGTCAGCCCTTCGAGTTCCGTTTTGAGTAATTCATCAACCGTTTCAATTTCATTTTCAAAAACTAGATCAAGAAATTGCTTAGCTCGGTTTTGGAAATCTTCATTACGTGCGACAAAATCAGTTTCGCAATTTATTTCCAGGGCTGCTGCTTTGGTTCCGTCATCACTGACACGGGTAACAATAAGTCCTTGATTGGCTTCACGGTCAGCTCGTTTTTCAGAAAGTTTTTGTCCCTTTTTACGGAGAACTTCAATAGCTTTATCAAAATCTCCGTCAGTTTCTACAAGGGCCTTTTTGCAGTCCATCATACCAGCCCCGGTCTGATCGCGTAGTTCTTTTACGTCTTTTGCGGAAATACTCATGTTCGACTTACGCTGTTTAATTTTTTGTTAATAGTTAAAATAAATATCGCTTATTCCTCTTCGTCTGAAGAGTCATCTTCAGTTTTCTTTTTGCGACGTGAACGACGTTTGCCGGTAGCCTTGGTTTGTGTTTTAACTTCTTCTTCGGCTTTTTTCGCCTCTTCGGCTACCTGTTCAAGCAGTTCTTCTTCGTTTTGAGCCTCACGTTCAGCATTACCGGCGATAATGGCATCGGCAATTGTAGAAGTAATAAGCTGAATGGATCGAGCAGAATCATCATTGCAAGGTACGATATAATCCGGGATGTCTGGATCACTGTTCGTATCAACCATAGCAACAATAGGGATGTGAAGCTTCACGGCTTCATTAACGGCGATGTGCTCCTTAATAGTATCTACAACGAAAACAGCGCCGGGCAGATGTCCCATATTAGCGATTCCACCAAGTGTCTGTTCCAGTTTTTCATGCTCCCGATCAAGCATAAGAGCTTCTTTCTTGGTAAGCTCTTCATAGGTTCCATCTTCACTCATACGGTCGATTTCCTCCATGCGGGAAATGCTTTTCTTAACCGTACTAAAATTGGTGAGCATGCCGCCAAGCCAGCGATGAGTAACGTAAGGCATACCGCATCGTATCGCTTCGGTTCTTACGATGTCTTGAGCCTGTTTTTTTGTGCCGACAAAAAGAATCGTTTTTCCGGCACGAGCCAGCTTACTGACTTCATCCAGGGCTTCCTGGAAAAATTTTTGTGTCTTTTTGAGGTCAATGATGTGAATCCCGTTACGTTCCATGAAGATAAAGTCCTTCATTTTGGGATTCCATCGGCGGGTAAGGTGTCCAAAATGGGCACCGGATTTCAATAGTTGTTCCAGGTCAGGTGTATTAGACATAATTAGATTTGTTTTTGAGTTAGGCCTCTATGCAGGTCGTCCCCGGCGCTAATTCCCCCGAAAAATTGTGGGAGAACACTCGGCGCACTAGGTCTCCGCATATGTGTGATTGGTAAATGTTTTTGGAATAAAGAAAGTAGAGCGCGAAATATTAACGCTTGGAAAACTGGAATTTCTTACGAGCACCAGGTTGTCCATACTTCTTACGTTCAACCATACGGTCGTCACGTGTTAGCAGATCATGTGCTTTTAAGACACCGTGCCACTCTTCGTCGTGCTCATCAAGAGCGCGTGCCAGAGCATGTTGTATTGCCCCAGCCTGGCCGGTAATCCCACCGCCGCGTACGGTCACTTTAATATCAAACTGTCCATTTGATTCAGTGACTTTTAACGGCAAGGAAGCAACATTGCGATGTGCTTGTGTACAGAAGTAATCATCCAGAGACCGTTTATTTACGGTGAATTCACCAGATCCCGGTTGGATGTACAATCGCGCTGTAGAAGTCTTTCTTCTTCCGATGAAATTTTTCTGTCCCATTCGTTATAAAAGATCGATTTTTTCAGGTTGTTGTGCTTCTTGTTTGTGAACCGGACCGGCATAAACACGGAGGTTGGTCATAAGCTTATTGCCAAGCTTGTTTTTCGGCAACATTCCTTTTACGGCATTCTCAATCAGAAATTCAGGCTTATGATCCAGCATGTCTTCAGCGGTGGTGAATCGTTCGCCACCGGGAAAACCAGAATACCGGAAATACTGTTTTTGCTGCAATTTGTTACCAGTAAGTTTAACTTTGCTGGCATTAATTACAACGACATTATCACCCGTATCCATGTGCGGAGCAAACTCAGGTTTATGCTTGCCTCTCAAATAAGTAGCCACCGTAGTAGCTACCCGGCCGAGAGGTTGATCTTCGGCATCAACAAGAACCCATTTTTTATCAATTTCACTCGCTTTCGGCGAGTAGGTCTTGAAACTGTTCGTATCCACGGTTAAAACTTGTTTAAAATTGCTTTTGTATGAAGTCCCGCAAAATAGGCTTATTTAAATCCATTTGCAACGGGAAAAGTGCTAAAAATTTTTGACCCACCCTCCGGCTATTGATTTTTGTGGTGGATTGGATGAATTGTGCATTCTCTTACCGGTCGGACGGGTATCTCAGCCGTGGGGCTGGGTTATTCGACGTAGATCATCAGGTCGGATCGGGTGTAGAAGATTACCGGGAAGGCCCATACAGTTCAGAAAAATTGCCCTCTCTATATAAGATATTCTGTAAATAAAGTTGTAAATTTAGTACTTCGAAAAAGGACGCACAGATATTTCAAATGTAGTTTTAACCTGATAATTACGAACCAGATGAGCAATAAAAATAAATTTTCAGAAACGAGAACCCAGTTCGATACAGGAGCGGGTAAGGCGCACCTGTATAGTTTGAAAAAGTTGGAAGAATTGGGGTATGGCAAGATAAGTAAACTTCCCTTTACTATTCGCGTGTTATTAGAGGCGGTATTGAGAGAGCATGACGATTATGTGTTTACGGAAGATGACATTAAAACTTTGGCCAATTATAATGCAAAAAATCCCGAGGGAGAGATTCCTTTCAAGCCTTCGCGAGTCGTATTACAGGATTTTACAGGGGTCCCGGCGGTTGTGGATCTCGCAGCGTTGCGTTCTGCGATGGATCGTATGGGCGGAAGTCCCACTTCTATAAATCCGCAAGTACCGGTTGATTTGGTAATCGACCATTCGGTGCAGGTTGATGAGTTTGGTCAGCAGTATGCTTTTATGCATAACGTGGAAAGAGAATTTGAACGGAATCGCGAGCGGTATGAATTCCTGAAGTGGGGACAGAAAGCGTTTGATGATTTCCGGGTTGTTCCTCCCGGACGTGGAATTGTGCACCAGGTAAATCTTGAGTATCTCGCCAAAGGCGCTTTCATTCGAACTGAAGAAGATGGTTCCACCGTTGTCTATCCTGATACGCTGGTCGGAACGGATTCACATACTACTATGATTAACGGACTTGGCATTCTTGGCTGGGGCGTTGGCGGTATTGAAGCCGAAGCGGCTATGCTGGGGCAGCCTATTTATATGTTGGTTCCTGAAGTAGTTGGAATGAAGCTGACCGGTAAGCTTCGTGAAGGGATTACTGCTACCGACTTGACGCTGACTGTTACTCAGATGTTACGGCGTCATGGTGTAGTAGGTAAGTTTGTTGAATTTTACGGGGACGGACTCAGTAATATGAGTTTGCCTGACCGTGCTACGATTGCTAATATGTCTCCGGAATATGGGGCTACGATGGGATTCTTTCCCATGGATAGCGAGTCGATGCGCTACATGCGACGAACAGGCCGATCTGAAGAACATGTGGAAATGGTTGAACGATATATGAAAGAGCAGGGCTTGTTCCGTACTGATGACACGCCGGACCCTGAATTTACGGATACGCTGGAATTGGATCTCGGCGATGTGGAAACATCTCTGGCTGGTCCCAAACTGCCGCACGATCGTATTACGTTGCCTAATATGAAATCCACGTTCGAAAAAAGTCTGACAAGTGATGATCCTACGATGGGCTTTGATTTGGCTCAGGAAGAGTTGGCCAATAAAGGGACCTTCAAGAACGGTCAGGAAGTAGAGATGAAGCATGGTGATGTTGTCATCGCTGCGATCACATCCTGTACAAATACGTCCAATCCAAGCGTAATGCTGGGGGCGGGTATTGTAGCTAAGAAGGCTTTTGAAAAGGGACTTAAAGTTCCTCCATATGTTAAGACCTCTCTGGCACCGGGATCCCGGGTCGTGACCGATTATCTCGAGGAAGCCGGTCTTACGAATTATCTCGATAAGTTAGGTTTCAACCTGGTAGGTTATGGATGTACGACTTGCATCGGTAACTCAGGTCCATTGCCTCAGGCTGTTGAAACTGCTGTTAAGGATGGTGATCTGATTGTAGCCGGTGTTCTGTCGGGAAACAGAAACTTTGAGGGACGTATTCATCCTTATGTGAAAGCTAATTATCTGGCTTCTCCACCGTTGGTTGTGGCATATGCGCTCGCCGGTACGGTTGATATTGATCTGGAGCACGAGCCTATTGGCAAAGACCAAGATGGTAATGATATTTACTTGCGGGATATTTGGCCCACTTCCGATGAAATTGCCGAACATCTGGATAGTGCTATCCGTCCGGAATTGTTTAATAAGCAGTATGGCGATATCTTCAAGTCTGAGGAGTGGGATAAGATTCCTGTTGGCGGTGGTGAACTCTATGAGTGGAAAGATGAGTCCACTTATATTCAGGAACCTCCTTTCTTTATGGATATGGGGGAAGAACCTGATCCCATCACGTCAATTAATGGTGCTCGAGCACTTGTAAAAGTCGGTGATTCCATTACTACGGATCACATTTCTCCGGCAGGTAATATCAAAAAAGACAGTCCGGCTGGGAAATACCTGATTGATCACGGCGTAGAAGAGAGAGATTTTAACTCTTATGGATCCCGACGTGGAAATGACCGGGTGATGACTCGTGGCACCTTCGCCAATGTCCGTTTTAAAAACCAGTTAGCACCTGGAAAAGAGGGTGGTTATACCAATTATTTCCCGGAAGATGAAATCACCACTGTTTATGATGCGGCCATGCGTTATAAAGAAGATAATACTCCGCTGATTGCCCTGGCTGGCAAACAGTATGGTACCGGCTCATCTCGTGATTGGGCTGCCAAAGGTACTATTCTGCTGGGTGTTAAAGCCGTGATTGCTACTTCTTATGAACGTATTCACCGTTCAAACTTGGTTGGAATGGGCGTTTTGCCATTGCAGTTCAAGGAAGGCGAATCGGCCGATACATTGGGACTCGACGGCTCGGAAGAGTTTGATATCCAGGTATCAGACGATCTCAAGCCGCGAGGAACGGTACAGGTAACAGCTAAGAAAGCGGACGGTTCAACCGTTTCTTTCGAGACTATTTGCCGCATTGATACACCCGTTGAAATCGACTACTATCGAAATGGCGGAATACTGCACTATGTATTACGTGAGTATCATAAAGCGGGAAAAAAGGTTTAAAATTGATTAGCCTTAGTTAGATAAATCTTCAGGCCCGGCCTCATTAAGGTTGGGCCTTTTTTATTTGGTAAATGACGAGCGTTAGGGAGTTTTTAAATACTCATAAAAAAATGTTGGCAGGGATGAAAACTTTTGGCATCCCAAGCACATAGGGATCCACTTGATATGCCAAGAATATAACATTGATACCTGGGGCCTAATTGTCTTTCAAACGAGCAAGGGTAAAGATAGAATAGTTTTTTGTCAGAGTGAAAGTACCATTTCTAATCCATTTTTGGTTCGTTTGTCGGGTGATTGTCGGAGGTTTCTTTTAATATACTTTTGAAATAATTTTATGCTCAGCATATCTATTGATTGTAATGCGGTCGTATCACGAAAAAGATTGCTAAATGAGATTAATTGATTTCGCTTCTTATCGAACGTAAAGGTGCGTTTGGCTGGCTGGCCGTGAGCGCCGCTGGTGTACTGATAAGAATCAGCCTGGTAAGTGATAAATTGTTTTGATCTAATATCTTTTTAAAATTTATACTTAAATAACTGTAATTTCTTAGTATGCTTTCAAATATCTCAAAAAAACGTTAACTATATAACTTGACTAAACATTAATAGAGCTTCTTGAATCGCATTATTCGGGGATATTATGCAATCCAATAAAGAACAACAGCTACGTAAACTTTCAATTAATGAGATGACTGGAGATAGTTTACAGCTGTTATTAAAGAATATTACCAGTTTAAACCGGGCAGTTGAACTGCAAGCGGTACTCAAGGAAAGTCTGGAGGTTATACAAAATGTGATGAATACCGAGGCCAGCTCATTAATACTCATTGATGAGCCAAGAGAGGAATTGATTGTGAGCTTACCTACGGGACCAGTGCATAAAGAGATTAAGGGAAAACGCTTATCCAAAGGAACAGGGATAGCGGGATGGGTATTTGAAAATAATAAGACCTATTTTACTAACAATGTAGAGGAGGATGAAAATTTTGGAGGAGAGTTGTCCGAGGATTTTACAACTCGGAATATTATTTGTACTCCCCTTTATAAAAAAAATGGTGATGTTTTTGGGGTTTTGCAGGCTCTCAATCGAATAGATGGGGAGGTGTTCTCGGACCGGGATGTGAAAATATTTGAAGCATTAGCGGATCAGGTAGCACTTTCTATTGAGCGAACACGGGAACTGGAAAAACTCCAGAATGACCTTAACGAGAAAGAAATGTTGCTTCGAGAGGTCCACCATCGGATAAAAAATAATTTGTCAACGTTGACGGCACTTATTGAGATGGAATTTACCGAGATTGAAGATGAGCACGCTGAGCAGGTACTTAGGACTACTTGTTCGCGAATTGAATCAATGACAGAGGTGCATGATCTGCTTCATAATACTGGACTTTCTCATTTTATCAATCTTGGTGCTTACCTTAAACAGTTATCCGGCAAAATTTCGCAAACCCTTTCCAATCCTTCTAAAGAAGTAGATATCGAAATTAGGGCTGATTCCATACAAATTGATACTGAGCGGGCCATGAGCTGTGGTTTGTTGATGAATGAATTGTTAGTTAATGCGTATAAACATGCATTCAAGAACAGCCCGCAAGGCGGCACTATTTTAATTCAGCTAGCGCAAACTGATGAGGGTTATATAAGTTTAAAGGTTTCTGATAACGGGATGGGGATTGGTAAAAATTTTACACTGAATGATACAGGTTCGATTGGGGGCTGGTTGATTAATGTTTTGTTAAGACGCCTGGAGGCTTCTGTTGATATTAATCAAAATGAAGGAACGACTTTTTTGATCGAGTTCAAAAAGTAGTTGTTAAATAATCCAGTTTTCAACTCCTCGCATAGTGTAGATCCGAGCCATAAGTTTTGCTAAAGGGGTATGCAGCATCAGATAGATAAGGCTATTGCGTACAATTGGGAAATAGGATCGCCGCCCTAATCTCATATTTAATTCTGCACGACGAATGGCATTTCGTGCAGCGTATTGTCGCCGTTTTTCAAAACTATCCAACACTTGGTCGGCTGACTTTGGGTGAGTCAAAATACGGTTTAAGCACTGCCCTAAATCCCACGCACCCAGCCAGCCCAGGTTCATACCTTGTCCACCTATAGGACTCACAACATGGGCTGCATCACCCACTACTACAATATGATTTTTAACCATAGGCTGCGCTGTGAGTTTTTGAACGCCAAAACTACTGAGCATAAAATTATTTGTTTCTGCAAGATCATGACCAATACGTCCTGCAATGCGTTTCTCAATATCTGATCGTTTGACTTTAGGAATGTAAGTGGGGGTCTTCACAACCCATCGTCTCCGATTGTCCCGTAATGGAAATGATTCGATGACGCCGTTATCACAAAGGAAAATAGCAGCATCTGATTCTAGGGATGTGTTATCTGAGAAATCACCCATGATATATGTATCCGAGTAGTTTTTGCCTTTGAAAGCAATACCGGCCTGCCGGCGAACGAAGCTGTCCTTACCATCGCATCCTACCAAGTAGGCAGCGTTTATAGTTCGGTGTTCTCCATTTAAAGAAAGATTGACTTCAACTTGGTCACTATCCTGATTAATATTGAGCACCTCGGCATTCCGGATTAGTAGATCAGGATTGAGGTCATTCGCTATATTTTCTAATAGTGCCTCGGTTTGATCTTGAGGCAGGGCAAGGATGTAATTGTAAGGTTTTGGACAATCCTCAAATGAGATCGTGCCGATTTTTTCATCATTTGCAAAAGCATGCCCATTAAAAATTTTGATTCCCGTATCTGCAAAAACATCCGCAATATCTATTTTATTGAATAACTCCAGCGATACGGGATGGATACCTAGCGAGCGAGATCCCCTGCGTACTTCATTTCTTTTTTCCAGTATAATTGATGAAATACCGGCCTTCTCGAGACAAATCCCCAAGAATAGTCCCACGGGACCACCACCGACAATAATAACTTCGTATGTTTCGGATATGCTATCCATGATAATATTTAAGTAATAATCTAGACGGGAACGATGCCTCTACCTTCCAAGTGTCGGGGACAATATTGATGAGTTCTTTAAGCGTATAACTTCTTTTGATAGAGGTAAGTCCATCTTCTGTGATGAAAGAACTGCGAAAGAGAGGCCGTGAAAATATATTAAAGAAGAGATATCCCCAGTCACTTCTGCAGATATCATTAAAAATGACCAGGTTTGTACTTAAATTTTGGGCTCTCCCAAGCAGATTGGATAGCTGGCTTACCCCAAGATGGTGAAGCAAGTGATTTGAGATTACAAAATTATATTTGTTTTGGGATGGATCCAGCTCTGAGATCTCACACTGCAAAAATTCAACATTCGGATGGGGGGCTAGCTTTTGAATGAAGGTTATTGCCCGAGGATCAGGATCAATAGCTGTAACTTTTAGTTCATATCCATCGGATTCAGCCCACCGGGCAAATTTTATGGGAATATCACCACCCCCGAAACCGATATCAAGCAGTGAATATGAACGACTTCGAGTCATTTTGGGGCGAATATCGTGTTTGTAAATGGTATGCCAACCAGAGATCAAACTATTGATTGTACCAAATTGGCGATAGGTATTTTCCAGCTCTTCTAAATTGCAATGGGGATCATCCATATGCTCTTTAACCGAAGTATTTCGCTTGTTAAGGATGAGCGGCATAGGTCTAACTGCGGATCTTTTTAAAGAGGCCACTTTCGATTGTCAGACCGGGTCCAAAAGCCATTGCCAAAACAGATTCTTCTTCGGATTCTGAAGTACGCTGGAGTAAATCCGCAAGTACGAATAGTATAGTGGCACTACTCATGTTCCCGTAATTTGCCAACACCTTTCGAGATGAGGCTAGTTGTCTATCCTGTAACGAAAAGTTTTGTTGTACTTTGTCCAGGATTGCACGTCCCCCCGGATGGATTGCCCAGTGTTTAACTTGTTGTGATTGCAGCTTATAATGATCGAATAATGGTGAAATCGCTTCTTCCAGGTTTGATTCTATGATAGCAGGAACGTATGTAGAGAGTACCATTTCGAAACCATTGTCACCGATGGTCCATGCCATATCTTTCTCACTTTGTTCAGCAATGGTGGTTGAAAATCGGGATAATTGGTAAGTTGGTAACTCCGTCGGTTGTTTTTTTGAGATGATTAAACCTGCAGCACCGTCGGCAAAGACAGAAGCTGAAATCAGATTATCAGTTTGTTGTGAGTTTTGGAGGTGTATACTGCATAATTCAAGGCAGACAACCAGAACGGCCGCATCAGGTTGGGATTCACAAAATGACTTGGCCATCTTCATGGCAGGAAAGGCAGCAAAGCAGCCCATGAATCCCAAGTGATATCGTTGGGTGGCAGGAGATAGTCCCAGCTGTTTTATAATCTCAAACCCCGGTTCGGGAGCAAAAAATCCAGTGCAGGAAACAGTGATGACATGGGTAATATTTTGGGCACTAATTGATGGATTTTCATCAATCGTTTGACGTGCTGTTTCAACAAAAAGTTTTTTGGCTTTTTCGGCATACAGTATATTGCGTTCTCCAGTCGTGGGCACAGTCATAGAGCCGTCTTTTTGAAAGAAGAACTTCGGGTCGCCATTGCTTTTAAAATCATGAATCACCGTATGTCGTTTATCGATGCCCGAGTTGGAATAAATGCGGTGGATGATCCGCTGGACTTTTTCCTTATCGGTGATGTACTCTTTCATGCGATCTCGCAGGAACTGTTGACTATATGACTGTTCTGGAACTTTCGTCGCAATATTATGGATGTAAGCGGACATGTATGGCTGATTAAGAAATTAGATACCGTATAAGTAATACCTAAATTATATGGATAAAATTCCGAAATGATAATGAAAGTCTTGAGTCGTAGCCGTGAGTGATAAGATAGGAGTCTTACATACTTATGACTCACGACTATCTTTTGTCAGCAAATAAAAGCGAATATTGTGTAAAATAGCAGCAGTCGTGAGCCCAGCAATAAGTCCCATCCACAATCCTTGCGGGCCGATACCGCGGATAATGCCAAGGTAATAGCCGAGGGGCAATCCGATCATCCAATAAGCAATAAAATTAACGACCATCGGGAGTTTAGTATCTTTAAGCCCCCGCAGGGCACCGTAACCGCTGACCTGCAAACCATCTGATATTTGGAAAATAGCTGCCATGTATAACAAACTGATAGCTACAGACTTTACTTCCTGATCCTGCGTGTACATGCTGGTAATAACACCTGGAAACAGATATATGAGTAGGGCCGTAGTACTCATAAAGAGGGCAGCGAGACCAATACCCACGTATCCACGACGGCGGGCTTCGTGCATCGCTCCTTTTCCAATAGCATTGCCCACGCGTGTAGTCACAGCGGTTGACAAACCAAAGGGTACCATAAAAGTCATGGCTGAAAAGTTGATAGCTACCTGGTGACCCGCAACTGCTACCGCGCTTATTGATCCCATTAGCAGACTGACAAGTGCAAACATAGTAACTTCCATCGATGAGCTGAGTCCAATGGGGATGCCTACATGCAGAATTTCCTTAAGATAGTCCCATTCAGGCAAACGGAAGTGGGTAAAGATTCCGAATCGGTAATAAGGTTTATGGCTTATAGTGAAAATAAGCATACCCAAAAACATCACATATCCTACAATAGCAGAAGCGTAACCGCAACCTATAGCTCCCAATTGAGGCATGCCGAGTTTTCCATACATAAAAATGTAATTTGCAGGTATATTGACGAAAACCCCTAAAAGCGCAAAATACATAGCCGGGCGAGTAACCGACATCCCTTCATTAAAAAAGCGAAGTGCCATATAACCGCATACTCCAAATATACCCCACGAAATAGCATCCAGATACCCTTGGGCAATGGGAATAATCGATGGAGCGACTTCAAGGAAATGCATAATAAATTCCAAGTGCCGGATAAGAAAGAAAACAGGGATCGAAAGTATTAAGCTAAGCCATAACCCCTGACGGACATTTGTGCCGATCGCTTCAAAACTTCGTGCCCCTACCAATTGTGCAACGATGGGGGTGAGTGCCATTAGGATACCTGCCACCAGCATCATAAAAGGGATAAATATTGCACCGCCCACCGCCACAGAAGCCAACGCATTGGCTGAGAGGTTTCCGGCCATTACGGTATCTACAAAGTTCATTGACATTTGCAGCAATTGAGCAATGATAACCGGCAGACCGATCTTGAGTGTGATTCCGGCCTCTTTACGAAGATTATATTTTTCAGATTTCAGATATGAAAGCACAGCGATCGACGATAATTTTAAGAAGCGCTTATGGTACAAAAACTGCAAGGCAAAAGACAGTAATAAGCATGGCTATTGTAACAAAATTGAGTTCGAGGTAGGAACTGCATTTTGCACCCTGATGCCAGGGGGGGGCGGACCTGGCAGGGGGTTATATGTTCGATTATTTTGAGCTCCTGATTTATATTTTTTCTACCCTCCAGGCGACAACACAGATTGTCCAATGGTCATGTTCATCCTGCCAGCGATTAAAGAATCGTTTTGAGTGACTATAAACGTTATTTTTGAGTTCAAACCCACATAGTTTGAAAATCATCTCAGGAAAATACTGTATTATTTGTTCCGTTGCGTAGGATGAAGACATTAGTAGCTAGTATTATGAGAGAGATACATACCGTGGGTAACGAGGATACGTAAAACCCCAGTATCCCCAGAAGCCAGTAACCAGCATCTAGTTCGACCCCGGTAACTTAATTACGAAGGTTGTGCCTTCACCTTCTACCGATGCAAAACTTATGCTGCCCTCATGGGCTTCGATGATTTTTTTACAAATAGCCAGTCCAAGGCCAGTGCCGCTGGATTTAGTTGAAAAGTTGGGAACGAAAATGTTGGGTCTGTTTTCTTCTGATATGCCCGATCCGTTGTCTTCTACCTCTATAAAGACATGTTTCTGGTTTTGATACAACCGTAAAACAATTTCACCCCCTTCATTCGGCATAGCCTCATAAGCATTTTTGACTAGGTTGATAAACACACGCCTTAACTCATCGGAGAGCCCCTGAACATGCACTGAACCGTTTTTCGATTCAAATTGAACATCCACCTTTTCATCATGCTGATATAGATCAGCAACCGATGACAAAATAGATGAAAGATCTAGTTGGTTGAATTCTTCATCTACGGGCTGAGAAAATTTTGAAAAATCCGAGGCGATATTATTCAACGTTTGAATCTGTTCAATCAGATTAGCAGTTATTTTCTGGACTCGTTTCTTTAGCTCTTCCGGATCTTGGGTATCTCCTTTGAGTTGTCTTTCTAAATGTTGAACATTGAGTTTCATAGGAGTGAGCGGATTTTTGATTTCATGCGCTACTTGTTGAGCCATTTCTTTCCAGGCGGCTTCCCGTTCTGCCGTAGCCAATTCCTTTTGCAACTTTTTGAGCCGAAAGACCATCCTGTTATATGCTCGTGCTAAGTTTCCAATCTCGTCCTTGCTGGTTACGGGAATGGTTGTGTCGAGGTTGCCTGATGAGATTTTATTAAGTCCTCGCTGGATATAGACTAATGGACGGGTAAGTTGTTTGGATATGAATGTAGATCCTAAAATAAACAGACTAAAGACCAGCAAATAAATAAGGATCAGGTAACTGGTCGTCTCAAGCAATTGTTGATCATATTTGGGCGATTCCAGGAATGTGGGAATGGCTATAACAGCAATTGGCTGATGCTGACTGTTAAGGATTGAACGATAGCCAATAAGGAGTGATTGTCCAGCCAGGTTTACGGTAGTGTAAGCATCTTGCTGACGCTGTAGAAAAAGTTGTTCGTAAATTTCATACGGCAATGCTGAAGGTAACAGATGCTGTTGATAGATCTGTGGGGTCGTTGTTTCCGTAACTTTATGTCCGGCATAAAAAGTAGCATCAGCATTTAGAGGAGTCGTCAGGGAATCAAGTGAAAAAGAAGTGCCCGAGCTGAGATTTTTACGAATGGTCTTATTCTCCTCAAGTGCATCTGTAAGATTTTTGAGTTTCCCAACCAATTCCTGCCGTACAATATCCTGGTTTTGTTGCTTTATGGCATAATGGGTTGTTGCAATTAAAAACGCCAAAAAGATAAGAGTGGCTAACAGAAAGCTGTCTAAAATACGATCTTGAAAGCGTTTCTTTTTTCCCAAGAATTGTATGTCACCACCAGTAAGTAATTTTCCCAATACCGCGAGTACACATCCGACCAAAAGTAAGGTAAAACTAAACCTGAAAAAGGAAAATAATATGGATCGATAGTCAGGTAATGTAGTACTTAATTTGATGGTCTGATTCGAATTTTTTTTCCAAAGCAGAGTACGATAAGAATATTTGGGAAAATTCTCATTAATGTAAAGTAGTGAGTCTTTTTGTAAGGCTTGTCGCTCGTTCGTACTTAGTGTGCGGTATTTCGGAATGTAGCCGGCAAAACCTTGCTGGACTGAGCTGACGAGTTTTTCATTCTTAAACTTTTGCATCAAATAAGGAGTGCTCCAGTCCTTGGAAGTAAGAGAGGCCATGACAGCCCGGATCGGTTTGTTAAATTGGGGACGTTCCTGATAGATAGAACATAATATCCACGCGATGGGGGACTGGGTTGATGTACCGAAAACAGGAATCCAACCCCGGTAAAAAGTGCGGTAATTCTGCTGATTTATGAGCTGAGGACGCTGTACAATTGGACGTATCGTTGATTTGGTAATTTGCTGAATCTCGGTAACCGACTGTAATGTTGGAATGTTGAATATGTTTAACCAATTCGGGGAATTGAGATCGGTGGAATAATCAGCAATAAGTTTTCCTGAAGTGTTGATTAATTGTAGATCGAAGGAATAGGTATTCCATTTAGGTGAAAGGAAACTTTTGATTGTTTGGGTAAATTGGGCCTGCAGCGTAGAACGATCGCTTGTAAGGTCATTTTTAGTAATATTCCGAAATTTTAATTCGAGATTTGTAAGAAGTTTCTGGGTGAGCTCTGCTGCAAACGGGTCTTCTTCTTTTGAGTAGTTAACGGCATTCTCCAATAATTCATCATCAGTATGATCAATCGATGTATGATAAAGAATTGGAATACTTACTGCAGAAATCATCAAACTCCCCAATACAATTTTTCGCAGAGGAGACATCTCAGATATCCAAATAATATTCCTGCTATACCCAGCTGCAACTCCCAATATAATTGCAAAACTGATGATGCTGGAATAGAATATCCAATTAAAAGTTAATTGATCCGGGAAAAAAAGCCGGGTTATGAAAAAACTGATGATAAAAGAGGTGGCAATAACCGAAGTCGAGACCTTAAAATGTTCTTCCGTAATACGGAACATTAAACGGTTTACCGTAATCAGGAATATAGACAGAGACAAGATAGACATGCCGATAGCGAGGTATAGGATAATTGTCTCCCAATCGGGGAAAATATGTAAATCCATTAAAGCAATACCGCTTGCAGTGACCGATTGATAAATCGTATCAAAAATGACAGGGATGATCAGTGCATTTAATATTCCCACTATGGTAGCAAGCCCAATAGAACTTAGATACCAATCTGATTTAAGCTTAATTTTGTAGAGATTAACCTTTCGGGCAATTGCGATGGATGCCAATAAAGCAAAAAGAGCATCAATACTTATCGAACTAAGGTTTGTAACCATTTTGGTCCACTCTTTGGCAGAGGAACCAGATAGTGTAACAATCCATTCTGAGAGCATATTTGTATAAACAAAGATTCCCCAGCCTATGGCCAAAAAGAGTAATTGGAGAGCAAGCCCATTCCACAAGGATAATCGATCAGCAGCCCTAAATAACAGGAATACCAAAATCACAAAACATAATAAAGCGTAGACAGAACGCCAGAACTGCGTATTCTGCTTCCATTGGGCTTTAGTTTGCTGGAACTCGTCAGCGGTAGCGTAGACGACTCCAACAGAGTCGCCTTGCAAATTTAATAATGATTTTGACATGGCAATTTTATCCGGCGGGGAGCTGAAAATGCTAAAGCTCACTGGATAGGCAGTAGACAGCTCTTTTGAGTCGAAAATGTTAAACTCACTTCGATCCCCGATAGGCAGAGGGTTGCTTTGCTCGATACGATATGTAGTATATAAATTATACGAAATGGTACCTGAGCTGTCTTGTATACTGAAAGGGACTTGACACTCCCAAAAAATGACATTGCTTTTTTTCTTGACAGAAATTTTTTCTTTTTGAGATTGTTCCTGCCAAGGGTTCCCATTTTCAAGTGCGAAGTTATTCCAGATAATGGGTTGCTGTCCCTGATATAAAGTACTACTCCAAAATTCCGGAAAACGTTTAAGTGTATTGAATAGATATTTCGAAGATTTTTTCTGGATAAGGGAAGGTCTCAGCGTGGCCGCCAGATTTTGTGAATGAGTAAGCAATTCTTGTTGCTTAGACATAAAAAACTCGGCAGCCTTCGACAGGCTTTGTTGCATTACCTGCTCATTATTGGTTTTTGACGGTTTTATGCCATATCTCCAGCCTTCAAGGGCAAGTAGGGCCAACAAGAGACCTAGGAGGGTCCAACCAAGCAGATGGTGAAGGCGATCGGTTTCCAGAGAGTTTTTCATGATCAAGGAATCAGTTCCAGATACATGAATATCAACCGAAATTATTCCTGAATCAAGTTAGGAATATCAGACTTTGGTTGATTTTCAAGAATTGCGATGATAGCATCAGCTGCCAGCATGCCGATAGCTTCCCGCGTTTTATGGCTTGCACTAGCCATATGCGGCGTACGAAGACAATTGGGAGCTGTTTGTAAATTAGGGTTAACCTCGGGTTCGTTTTCAAAAACATCGACCGCTGCTCCGCCAATTGTTTCAGTGTGTAAAGCTTTTGCCAGGGCTTCCTCATCAACCACAGGCCCTCTCGAAGTATTTATCAATATGGCATCGTCCTTCATTAATGATAAGATATCGGCATCAATCAGATGATGTGTCTTTTCGGTTAACGGACAATGCAGTGTGAGAATATCTGATTGTTGAGCGAGTTCTTCTATATTTTCACAATAGGTTGCTTGTAACTGTTCTTCAATATCCAGTGAAACTCTGTTACGATTGTGATAGAGAATATTCATTCCCAGAGCAAGCGCCCGTTGGGCCACTGCCTGCCCGATGCGTCCCATTCCTACAATGCCCAGGGTGCTATTTTGTAGTTCTTTGCCAAGAAATCCCAGCGGTTCCCAGCTTTTAAATTTACCATCTAACAAATATTGTTGAGCTTCGACGAAATGACGTGCAACAGCAATCATCAGACCTATTGTAAATTCCGCACAAGATTCTGTTAATACGCCCGGTGTATTGGCAACATAAATCCCCTGCTTACCGGCCGCTTCTACATCGATATTATTGAAACCTACGGCGTGATTAGCAATAATTTGGAGATTATCACCGGCTGCAATTACATTTTTTGTAATGGGATTGGAAAGCATTGGTAAGAGGGCGTGGTATTTTGCAATATCTTTAACAAGGGCGTCTTCCCGATCGTAGGTACCACGTTCACCAACATCGACCTGATAATATTGTTCCAATTTTTCAATGACGGATGGGATAATCGGTTCCGTGACAAGTACTCGTTTTGACATATTATTTATAGCTGTAGGCCGTATTGTTGATAAAGACGTTCGTATGAGAGGAAATTTCTTTTTTGCTCAACTCATCATAAATATATGAGAATGGAGTAAGTACTTGTGCGCACAACTCCTCTGGATTTCGCCAGGCCGTAAAATGAATTTGAAGGGAATCGTTGATAATGGTATGACTTACATTTGCAAGTTTTGTACAGGCATCAGGAAAGGTACCCTTGATAAGCAAAGCCGGCTTTTTATTTATCGTAATTTGTTTTACCGAATCCACATAAACTCTTGTAATCTTGTGATTCGTGCTGCCGGGTTTTTCAATCTTCACTAAGTTCGTATATGAATGCTGTTTGCTGTTATCTTTCGAAGATGAAGCACAACCCACAGCTATAATAATCAAGAGTGGAAGTGAATACAGAATTTTCACTGTTTTAATTATTGTTGTCTTCAATTTTTTTTAATGGGGCATCATTCCACATACGTTCCAAAGCATAATATTCGCGCAATTCCTTTTTAAAAATATGCACGACTACATTTACATAATCGAGGATGACCCATCTGCGGCTTTCACGCCCTTCTTCTTTCCATGCTTTCTCGTTGAGTTTCTCGTTTGTTTCTTTATTGACACTATCCGCAATAGCTTTTATTTGTACATCAGTGTTGGCATGACAAACAACAAATTTATCAGCTAATGTCGTTAATTCATGTACATCCAGTACGGCAATATCTTCCGCTTTTTTTTCCAGCAGGGCATCAGTGATGACGTTTAGAAGTTTTTCTGAGTCAGCTGTTTTCGTTTGGTTCACACTAGTGAATTGTTGATCTGCCTGCGGAGAAGTTTTGCTCATATAGTATTAGTTAAGTTTGAGGGATTTATAATCGGATCCTATGACAACTGTTGCATCTAGGTAGAAGTCATCAGAAGATTCTACAAAAACATTTTTAGGGTCTACACCGAGTGCATCAGCAACACGTTGTGCATTTTTCTCGTCAGTAGTACGTGCGATGACAACGGTATTCTGCATATCAAAATTTTTAAAATTACCAGTCTCTACTACATCAAATCCATTTTTTCTAAGTGTTGTGGTAAAATTATTAGCAAGTCCTGGTACTCCACATCCGTTTAATACTTCCAATTGGATAACTTTGCCTATCAAATTGGGATTTTTTTCGGCCCGTTTATTTTGAATCCTGGGATAAACAACCCGAGTGAATAATCCAAATAAAAGCAAAACAAGGAGAAGGCTTAAAAAGCCAATAATAGCATTTAAGACAAAAGAATTGGATTCGTCGTTCTTTGAAGTCATTAACTACAGAACATATTTCAGGATTTAATCTTGGAATGGGGAGCCGAAAGGTCCGCGATAGTATCCGTTCGACCAGGGACTCATACCATAACCGTAACTTGGCAGTTGTTGAAACTGAATACTTATACTACTTTTATCACTGAGTTGGTAATCAAGTTCTGCATTTTGAATCAAAAAATGGGCATCTAATCCATTATTTTTGCCATTTGATAAAAAACTATTACCAAAAGGCGAGTGTAAGAGCGATAAATCAACTCTTCCAGTTAATTTTGGACTGAAAAAGAAATGCATTGTATTGGTATATACATTCAAATTATGCATTTGTCCACCGAAGCTGGAAAACATCATGGAGTATGATTGATCCATCGTCATATTGAAAAGATTACTCAAATTTGCACCTTGACTCCGGTCAGGTTGTCCCCTCTTTACTACCGGTCCCATTAGGTCAGCAGGATTATTTTGATCCTCACGTAACTGCGCGAAAGACAAAGAAGAGAATCCAAGTGTTATTAACAGGCATAAACCTATGACCGAAAAGATTGGGACTTTTTTCATAGTCATTACTGAAATTAATTATACTTTTGTACGCAATATAACGTTTTACTAACTAATAAAGTATAATAAAGTATAAATCTACAATAAAGATTTTTTATGAGAGAAGAGCAAAATGATGTTCAATAGTGCTGTATCCTAAAAAATAGATTTCTAATTTTTTTTATGTTAGAGAAATTCTTATAAAATTTAGCAAGGGCACATGACATAAGATACGATTGATGAGCCGATTTTTGCAGGTATCATTTAAACGTTGCTGTTCATCGACCATCATCTATCAGGTATTCTTGGAGCGGAGGTGGAGGGATTCGAACCCCCGGAACCGAAAACGGTTCAACGGTTTTCGAGACCGCCCCATTCGACCACTCTGGCACACCTCCGTAGTTAAATAATGAAACTTGTCCTGCGGACTAAAATAGAGTATATTTGGAACGCTTTGAATCCAACAAAGATACAGGTTAATTAAATCAAATAAAAGGCTGTTATTCGATAATGAAACTTACCGATTTTAAATTTGAGATTGAAGATTTTAATATTCCGGACGAACCTGTAGAGCCGCGAGATGCTGCAAAGTTAATGGTTCTTGATCGAGAGGAAAAATCAATTTCTCATGAAAAATTTTCTGACATCCACAAGTATATGAACGAAGGGGATGTCCTTATTTATAATGATACCAAAGTGTTTCCGGCCCGTTTGAAAGGTAAAAAGGAAAAGACGGATGCCGATATTGAGGTGTTTCTGTTGCGGGAATTAGTGCCCGAAAATATGTTGTGGGATGTGCTTGTTGAGCCCGCCCGGAAAATTCGTATTGGCAATAAGTTGTATTTTGGTCCAAACCTGATGGCGGAAGTAATTGATAACACGACTTCACGCGGTCGCACAATTCGATTCCTGTTTGAAGGAACAAACGAAGAATTGTACCAAATTCTGGATAATATCGGCGAAATGCCGCTACCTCCTTATATAGAGCGCGATCCACGCGAAAAAGATAAAGAACAGTATCAGAGTATTTTTGCAAAGGAACGGGGATCAGTAGCTGCGCCCTTTGCTGCAATGCATTTTACAGATGAGCTGGTAGAGAAATTAAAAGACAAAGGGGTTGAGTTGCTGCCAATAACCATGCACATCGGTTGGGGGACATTTCGACCCTGTGAGGTAGAGGATCTCACTAAACATCGAACAGATTCAGAAAACTATTATATTTCGGAAGAAACATCTGCAAAGATTAATGAGGCGCTTGCTGATGATGAAAGAAAAGTAGTGGCCTGCGGCACTACCTCGGTACGTACTATCGAAACCAGTATCACTGCCAGTGGTATTTCAAAGCCGGGGACCGGTTGGACGGATAAGTTTATTTTCCCTCCTTATGATTTTAAAATCACTGAAGGGCTTATTACAAATTTTCATCGCCCCGAGTCAACAATGTTGATGCTGGGAGCTGCTTTTGCGGGTTATGATTTCCTGATGGAGGCTTATGAAGAGGCCCAGGAAAATGATTACCGTTTCTTTGCCTTTGGAGACGCAATACTGATTGTCTGACATCGTGGCTACAAAAGCACTGATCGTTCCGGCTGCGGGTTCAGGAAGTCGCTTAAAAAGAAAGACTCCCAAACCCTTTTTTAAGTTGTCGGGTCGAACGATTCTGGAGCATACTATTCGCCGATTTATGCCGCTGGATGGCCTTCAACAGATATTAGTGGCTACCTCTGAAGAATTTTTGGATCGTACACGTATTATCCTTGATGAAATAACGCCCCAAAATATCAATGCCGTTTGTTTGATCGGTGGCGATGAGAGGCAGCATTCCATACACAATGCATTGAAAAAGGTGGGTAATGTTGAGTTGGTCATGGTTCATGATGCTGTGCGACCGTTTGTACGGCTTGAGCATATTCAAAAATGCTGTGAATCTGCAGTAAAGGATGGGGGCGCGGTACTTGGCGTTCCTGTTAAAGATACCATCAAGCGAGTGGATGATCGCAGAGTAATTCAGGAAACACCGTCTCGCAAAAACTTATGGCAAACACAGACACCGCAAATTTTTCGAAAAGATCTCTTGGTGGAAGCCTATGAAAAAGCATATCAGCATAATTTCCTGGGGACAGATGATGCCTCTCTTGTTGAGCGATTGGGGGTGAACATCAGGATGGTGGAAGGTGATCGATCGAATTTTAAAATTACGTACCCGTTGGATTTAAAGCTGGCACAATTATTAATTGAACAGGGAATCTAGTATGCGCATTGGTTATGGCTACGACATTCATCGGTTGAAAAAGGGACGACCTCTTATTCTTGGGGGGGTAGAGATTCTATTTGAGAAAGGATTAGTCGGTCACTCGGATGCTGATGTGTTGCTTCATGCCATCAGTGATGCATTGCTTGGAGCCTGTGCGCTAGGTGATATCGGTCAGCATTTTCCTGATACTGATCCGGAATACAAAAATATTGACAGCCGAAAGTTACTGCGAAAGATTGTCTCTACAATTAGCAAGAATGGATACAAGGTAGAGAATGTTGATGCGACGATCGTAGCTGAAAAACCCAAGCTGGCTTCATATATACCCCAAATGAGAAAATTTGTAGCACGGGATTTGAAGATTGATGCGGGTCAGGTTTCAATTAAAGCAACGACCTCAGAAGGAATGGGTTTTGAAGGGGAGGGTAAAGGAATGTCGGCGCGAGCCGTTGCACTAGTATCAGAGAGGTAATATGGTTGAACAATTTACCAATGACATTGTACGGATTATTAATACACTGCCACCGGTAAGTGTCTATCTTGTTTTCTTTTTGATTGCATATATAGAGAATGTTATTCCACCTATTCCCGGTGATTTATTGGTAGCATTTGGAGGGTATCTGGCAGCGGAGTCTACTATCGCATTCGTGCCGGTTTTACTGCTGACGACCATAGCATCTGTTATGGGATTTATGAGCATGTATTGGATAGGAAGTCGCTGGGGGACTCAAGTTGAAGATAATCCGAAAAAATTGTGGCTTCTCCGGTTTATTCCACTTAAATATCTTAATAAAGGTAGAAACTGGATGCAACGCTGGGGATTAGGAGTGGTTCTGGCTAATCGTTTTTTGGCTGGAGCTCGATCAGTAATTTCTCTGACAGCGGGATTGAGTCATACACGAGTCAGCGCTACTATAATTTGTTCATTCATTAGTTCTATCCTATGGAATTCTATCTTGCTTGGTTTTGGATGGGTCGTGCACGAGAACTGGCGGTTAATAGGAGACTATCTCTCAATTTATGGCAAAATTATTCTCGGAGTTTTAGTATTAATTATCATTATCAAAGCCGGAACCTATTATTTTAGAAAGCGAAGCTCGGTTTAGGTCTCTTTTACAAGCCGAAAAATAAAAAGGTTTTTAATGAAGTTTCTGTGTTGACAAAGATAAAAACTGTGCTTAGTTTTCGGGTCTTTCGGCTAGAGGCTGAAATGGTAGAATTCTCGTTAAAGAGAAATACTTAAATTCAACCATGATAAAGCCTGTTTGTAGTTTCGAGCGGTTACATAATAATTTGGATACCTCTCAAGAGGTTAGTTAAAAATTGGCGCTCAGCTCTGAAAAATTCTGGCTGAATTTTTAAATCGATTTTTTGATTTTTTTTGCCAGCGTAGCTCAGGGGTAGAGCAGCTGTCTTGTAAACAGCCGGTCGTCGGTTCGAATCCGGCCGCTGGCTCAGGCAAAATTTACTTTTTGACATATTGACTTATGCGGGGGGATACCAAAGTGGCCAACTGGGGCAGACTGTAAATCTGTTGTCGTGAGACTTCGAAGGTTCGAATCCTTCTCCCCCCACACCGGTATTGTTGAATAAATGATTTATTGAGTGGATGATTACAGATTCCTATTTGAAATCAATACATCAGTTTATCAACAAATTATTAGCGGGCGTAGCTCAATTGGTAGAGCGTCACCCTTCCAAGGTGAATGTCGCCGGTTCGAATCCGGTCGCCCGCTCCGTCCCTTTTGGGAATTTGCACGCAAGCCGTTATAGCTCAGGGGTAGAGCACTTCCATGGTAAGGAAGGGGTCGTCGGTTCAAATCCGACTAACGGCTCATGCAGTGTTAACATTATTTATTATTTTATTTATTGTGATGTGATTCTGAACATTTAATTGAAAACCATTGACTCATGGCAAAAGAGACATATCAGCGAAATAAGCCACACGTAAACATAGGAACGATTGGTCATGTAGACCACGGGAAGACGACCCTGACGGCGGCGATCACGACGG
>Ga0102962_1000090_pt1 | contig 55540 bp, 47 predicted proteins | sample SalPonF2_C_D2_MG_FD_84519 | JGI IMG/M metagenome (GOLD analysis project Ga0102962, IMG submission 84519) | Salt pond soil microbial communities from South San Francisco under conditions of wetland restoration - Salt Pond MetaG SF2_C_D2_MG ...
ATTTTAACCTCTTTACTAATCTGGAAATACAAAAGGTATTGGTTTCCGGCTGAAGTTTTTCGATATGCTATAGCGGTCAATGTCATGTCGGTCGGCGCATAGACCGGGACCTTTGTAGGCTGTTGGTTGGCATCGTCTTTCGTAAACAAGTACGTATGGTCTGCAATCGTATTGTCAGACACTCCTCCTAACGGCGTAATGCCCCTAATACTGTTAAGGTCGGTCAAATCGTGAGTAAAGACTGGTGACGGATTAGAATGGAAATTTAGTTTATTTCCCTGGTTATTCTGATCGGCAGAATCAACATGGTTACATTGGGTAAATACCAAATAGACAAACATCCAAATAATAGCTCTTCCAGAAGGTTTCATAATATGATTTTAATTTATAAAGTAGTATCAGTATATAATACTTATCGGTTATTCTACTTTTTACTTAAAAATAGCTAATCCTTTTATTGATATTTATTTATTTGGGTATGTCAATGTCCCTTGTAACAGTATTAAAGGGAAAGTGCTGTCTTAAATTATCTAGTTGTCTGTAAGTAATTTGCCTACATCCGTGTAATTAATCTCGAGTAAAGCATTTAGGGAAGTCTTTACATTTCCATTTCCCTAAAGATGGTAACATGTATTAAATGGATACAGTTATCTCGAATACCGACGCTCCCCGTACCATATTTTCTACTCATGGTCTAACCAAAATGTACCAGATGGGAGAGGTACAGGTGCAGGCACTTAGGGGGATAGACTTGGAATTGTATGCCGGAGAATTGGTGGTCATGTTGGGACCTTCAGGTAGTGGAAAATCAACATTACTAAATATTTTGGGGGGACTTGATACGGCAACAGGAGGAACTGTTACTTATCATGATATTGATCTCACAAGTGCAGGTGATCGTGATCTTACCGAATATCGCCGTTTTAATGTGGGATTCGTTTTCCAGTTTTACAACCTGATCCCAAGTCTCACTGCACGAGAAAATGTAGCTATTGTAACTGAGATTGCCAAGGATCCGATGGAACCGGAAGCGGCTTTACAAATGGTGGGGTTGGGAGATCGTATGGCCCATTTCCCGGCACAACTTTCAGGTGGTGAGCAGCAGCGGGTGGCTATAGCACGAGCCATTGCAAAAAATCCGGAAGTTTTACTATGTGACGAGCCAACAGGAGCCTTGGATTCTAAGACCGGTATTGTTGTATTGGAGGCGCTAGAACATGTAAACCGGATGCTGGGTACTTGCACTGTTCTAATTACTCATAATATGGTCATTGCCAGCATGGCCGACCGAGTTATTCGGATTCTGGATGGTAAAATTGCCGAAGTACAAAAGATTGAGAAAAAAATATCTCCTAAAGAGTTGGAATGGTAGAACGATGAAGGCCATAAACTGGAAAATGATCCGTGATCTCAACAACATGCGCGCTATGGTGTTTGTGATTGCCATCATGATCATCAGTGGTGTTGCCACTTTTGTAACACTGTTAAGCACGCTCGATTCACTCCAAAGCACGCAACGAGCCTACTATCAAGAATACTATTTTTCTAATGTATTTGCTTCGTTAAAACGAGCGCCTAACAGTGTAGCCTTACGTATCCGCGAGATTCCGGGAGTCAATCGTGTAGCAACGCGAATTTTTGCAGGAGCCAATATCAATCTTGCGGGATTTGACGAAACTATCCGGGGACTTATAGTTTCATTGCCGGATGAAGGAGAGCCTTTACTGAATCGGTTATATTTGCGGAAAGGCCGGCGACCAGCTCCTTATTCTTCAGACGAAATTATTGTCGGAGATGCATTTGCACAAGCGCATAAACTGCAAATTGGTGATCGCATGACGGCTATCATCAATGGGCGGGAAAAAGAGCTTAAAGTAGTGGGCATTGGTTTGTCACCTGAATTTATTTACCAGGCCAACCCGGGATCGATTATTCCTGATTTTGAGCGCTACGCCATTTTATGGATGGGGCGGACGGCCCTGGAAGCGGCGTATGATATGAAAGGAGCCTTTAATAATGTAGCGGTTTCATTAACCTATCAAGCCAATGAGGCAGAGGTTATTCGCCAACTGGATGATATTCTTGAGCCTTATGGCGGCTTGGGTGCAAGAGGACGGATTGATCAGCCTTCGCACTTCTATATTACAGAAGAGCTTAAACAGCTGGGCCAAATGGCCACGATTATACCAACGATCTTTCTTGCAGTAGCGGCATTCCTTTTAAATGTCGTTATCGGACGATTGATACAGACACAACAAGGACAAATCGCAATCCTGAAAGCATTTGGCTATAGCAATATCGAAATCGGCTGGCATTATATTAAGATGGTCAGCGTCATTGTTGGCATAGGATTGACAGGAGGCGTATTTCTTGGAATGTATCTTGGAAAATTGTTGGCAGGTGTATATGCCGATTTCTATCGTTTCCCGTTTCTCCAGTATCGCTTGGATTCTAATGTGTTTTTGGCTGCCGCTGCAGTAAGTTTTGGAGCTGCATTGGCGGGCGTGATATTTTCGGTCAGACGTGCTGTATTATTACCTCCTGCGCAAGGAATGTTGGCTGAATCACCAAAAATGTTTAAACGTAATTGGGTTGAAAAGATCGGTCTTGCCGGATTGCTGGACCAGCCAACAAAGATGATTCTACGGCAATTGAGCAGGCACCGTGTGAAAACTATTTTTGGCATAATTGGTATTGCTTTTGCAGCTTCACTGGTAATGATTGGAAGAATGAGTCAAGATTCAGTCAACTATGCAGTAGATGTAGAATTTCGGCAGGCGCAACTTTATGATCTGTCGGTATCTTTTGAGGAAGCCGTCTCTACACACGCCCTAACCGAGCTAAAACGATTTCCCGGCATATATTATGCCGAAGCCTACCGTGCGATACCTGTTCGCCTGCGGTTTGAACACCGGGATTACTTAACTTCTATACAGGCTTTTCCGGAAAAAAGAGTTTTAAAACCACTGTTGGATGCTAAACAACGTGAAGTACCACTACCGAAATATGGGTTGGTGCTCACCCAAAAATTAGGGAATATTCTGGGAGCGTATGTTGGAGATACCCTGCGCGTGCAGATATTGGAAAAGAGCAGAAGAGTATTGGAAATCCCCATTGCAGGTTTTATGAACCAGTATTTCGGACTGAGTGCGTATATGTCTCTTGAAGAATTGAACAGGGTATTACCGGAAAAAGAATTGATTTCAGGGGCATATATGAATATTGACAAAGGACAAGAAGAGGCAATTATTCAAGAATTGAAAGAAAGTCCAAAAGTAGCTGAGATTTTATCGACTCGGAGGCTCATCGAAAAATTTTATGAGTCAACTGCTCAAACCTGGTTGATTATGGCATTTTTTGTGTCCCTATTTGCAGCTGCCACAGCATTTAGTGTAGTCTACAATAATGCCCGAATATCTTTATCGGAACGAAATCGTGAACTGGCCAGCTTGCGGGTTTTAGGATTTACCCGGGGAGAAATTTCGTATATCCTGTTGGGCGAATTGTGGTTGATTGTTTTGCTGGCATTACCGGTAGGTATGTTTTTTGGATGGTTACTTACCGCCTTTCTGATATGGTCGCTGGAAACAGACCTGTATCGAATTCCCATGAATATAAGTTCCATTACCTATTCATTAGCTGCAATTACGGTAATTATTTCAGCTTTATTATCAAGTCTTGCTCTTCGACGACGTCTGAACAGACTTGATCTCATCGAAGTGTTAAAAACAAGAGAGTAAGCAAATGGATCCCCGTAGAAAAAAACAGTTGAGCATTGTAATTGTAGCCCTCCTAATTGTGGCGGGCCTTGCCTATGGTTTCTGGCCTAACCCAATAACTGTTGATACCGGAACTGTCAGACGCGAGCCTATGGAGTTGACGATAGAAGAGGAAGGAAAGACAAGGGTAAAAGATAAGTATGTTATTTCGGCTCCAGTCTCTGGTATGCTGCAAAGAATCCAATTCGAAACGGGAGATCATGTAACAGCCGGAATGAATGTTGCACGAATTAAACCCTCCGCACCCAACTTGTTGGATGAACGTCAATTGGCTATCTCAAATGCTAGATTAAGTGCTGCCGAAGCTGCGCTTGATCAGGCCAAAGAAAATTTAAGGTTGGCAAAAGAGGAGGCAAGTTATAATGAAAAGGAACGAATTCGAGTGGAGAATCTTCATAAAAATGGGGTCGGCACCGACCAAGATCTGGACAGGGCTATTTTGGCCGATCGAAGAGCACAGGCCAACAAAAATTCAGCCGAATTTGGAGTAAAGATCGCAGAACACGAGCTGGAATCGGCGAAGGCTTCTGTACAGTGGGCACAACATTCGCAGTCTAATACCGACGATATCCTGGAGATTCAATCCCCGGTAGATGGTTATCTACTGGATGTGCCGAACAGGAGCGAGCGTCCGGTATTGACTGGAGAATCATTGATAGAAGTGGGAGATCTGAAATCTCTTGAAATTCGTGTGGATGTACTTTCTTCGGATGCGGTACAGATCCAACCTTCAACAAAAGTACGAATAAAACGATGGGGTGGAGATTGTATCTTAAATGGCCGGGTACGTGTAATAGAGCCTGCAGGCTATACAAAAATTTCAGCTTTGGGCGTAGAAGAACAGCGTGTGCCTATTATTGTCGATATAACTTCAAATGAAAAAGATTGGAGCCGGTTGGGCGATAGCTATCGGGTAGTGGCCGAATTTATCATTTGGACAGGAGAAAATGTGTTACAGGTACCAACTTCGGCGCTATTTAGAAGCAGTGATGATTGGGCGTTATTTACGTTGGAAAATGGAAGGTCTCAACGAAAGACGGTGAAAGTCGGACACCAAAGTGGGCTTAATGCTGAAATTTTAGATGGTCTAAAAGAAGGAGAAACGGTATTAACTCACCCTGATGAACGAATTGAGGACGGGGTTAGAGTTAAATCCCGGAAATAATGAAGACACAATTACAGATTCAACCATCTGATTGTACTATTAATGACCATCATTTATGAATTATTTTTTGACAAGAATAATCCTCCCTTTCCTTGTGTTTCTGGTCGCTATCTCTATTGCTTATGGACAAGATAGTTCTGTAGTTGCCGACACAACTTATCGGAATCGGGTGCTGTTTCTACCGGCAATAGGCGCGAGTCCGGAAACCGGATTTTTATTGGGTGGCGTTGTGGTACCTCAATTTAAAGTTGGACATGCCGGTCTGGAGACACGCTCTTCCAGCATCCTCATTTCCGGTATTTATACAATAAAAAAAACAAATACTTACTAGTTTTCTTCCCGATATTATCTTTCCGCAAGAGGAGTGGATATTTAACGGTAATTATTTTGTCAACTACTTTCCTGAAAGCTTTTGGGGCGTTGGCCCTTCTACCCGAAAAAGTGATAAGCTGAATGTTTTGTATACTCAAATAAATCTTGAACAAACAGTATTACACAAGATCAGGACAGGATTATTTTTTGGACCCTACCTACGCTGGTCAAAATTATACAAAGTTAGATTTGAAAATACCGATGGTGATCAGGTTTCGGTTCCCGAAGTAAGAGGTAATGATGGTAGCACATCTGCTGGAGTTGGTTTTACCATACGGTGGGATGAGCGCAACAGTAACATGACACCCACACAGAACCATTATATGGAGTTTTCTTTGTTGGCATATCCATCGTTGCTGGGTAGCTCAGATCCCTTCACTTCATACTTACTGGATGCCAGAAAATATTACGATCTCAGAAAGGATGGGAATTCAGTATTAGCGATGCAGGGAGTATTTCGGCTGACAGGTGGTCATCCTCCCTTCAGGGATATGTCTTTAATTGGCGGCGACATGATTAATCGTGGCTATTATGAAGGTCGTTTTCGTGATCGGAATGCTGAACAAATTCAAGTTGAGCTACGTCAGCATGCTTTTGGGCGATTCGGGTTTACGCTGTTTGCAGCAAGTGGACAAGTATGGAATCGATTTGAAGAAATAACACTTGACGGCTATAAATGGACAACAGGAGCCGGATTGCGGTTTAATGTAAATCCTGGAGATCCGACGAATTTACGCATTGACTTTGGGATTGGTCGCCATACGAGCGGATTTTATTTACAGTTCGGAGAGGCATTTTAATATCTGATACATTGTAGCAATTATTGAACGGCGTGCAAAATTTGCTCGCCTTCCTCAAAATCAGATTCGTCTGGCAAAATTTCATAAATATCTTTATTGTCGCCTGGCTCAGGTGTTTGGGCATGTACATTCATCAACTTGTGCTTATCAATTTCTAAAAATAATGATGCATTATCACCATATTTAACCGTCAGCTGATGATGTGGAATTGCAAATAGACGATGTACTTTTCCTACAAAATTAGCATAACATAAAATGATAAATATGATAGAGCCCTGCTGGGGATCAACCATCAGATTTTGTACAACACCAATTTCTTCGCCTTGTGGAGTTTTAACTTTGGTCCCCATAATATCAGTTGCAAGTTTGACAAAGGGTTTCATCTGGTTCCGTCTTTTTGCTTCCATTAATTTCAATTCGTTAGATTAAGATCTTTTTCTTATGCTTTTTAAGAAAATGAGAATTGGTCTTAGTTTGTACAGAGCCATAACTATTTATAGTGTAGGGGCAAAACGCACATAATTTCATCGATTATTTTCAATCAAAAATGGGTAACGGAGGATAACTTTTAGAGCGTTATCAAGATTATAATTTTGAAAAACAGGCTGGATAGATTTTTTCTACTTACTTTGTTTAAACGTAAAATTAATTCGACCGTTATCTCCCAAAATATTATGTTTTACAGGTATAAATACTACTTACTCACCTTTTCAGATTCAGAAACATTTTTCTCCAGCTTTTTTAAAATTCTACCGACCTGCTCCCAGTCGGTATATTCATAGTCCTTGGATGTATCAACGTCGTTGCTGTGTTTTTGAGCAATCATACGCATGATAAATTTTTTAAGGAAGTTGTACTTCGTATAACGCAGGGCACCGGCTACTTGCTCCACATATTCGGGATGCCAACCGGTTCTATTTAGGAAATTATTGGTGATTTCTTCCAGTTCTTTCCATGATTCAGGTTCATTCGTGGCCGCGGTTAAACTTACGACCATAAATACGCCCGGAATCCTGTTGAGGGTTTCATGATGTTCCTGAACATAGTGGCTTATGGAATCCTGAAATTTTTCAGCATGGATCGATGATGCAATGATAACGGCATCAAAGCCCTCGGGATGTAAGTGGGCTTGGGTTGAGTCATTTAATGACACGGTATGACCGTTTTGCTTAGCTTTATCCCGAATAAATTCGCATATTTTTCGAGTTTGTCCTTCTGTAGTTCCATACACAATTAACAGTTTCATATCTTATCCTCCTGAATTTATCTTTTGAAGTGATTTAAAACCCGCAGGGCACGCAGGGTATTCCATCGACTAGGTTCTCCTACGGTTTCCATATCAAAATGGGTAACACCTTTGTGTTTTTCTTGAAGAGGCCAAAATCCATCTGGTCGGCGTTTTTTTAAAAGTATATCGATAGCGTCTTGCATACGCGGATCATATGCTCGTCCTGATTTATGGAAATAATCTAATGCTCTTAGTATATCATAATGCCAGCGACAGGGATAGGAAAAGCGGAGCATCTTATGATCGATAATTTCACCATTCTTATGGGATCGGAACAGCTGATGACGCAAAATGAATTCTTCTCCATCGTGAATTGCATTTGCAATCGCATTTAGCTGATTGGATGCTCCCTGTAAGGACCATTCTAACAAACCTTCCAACACGCTGATCGTACTGTGAAGAGAGCTGTGGATAGATCCATCAAAATATTCACAATTCCAGCCGCCGTCATGCATTTGTACCTCCAACAGGAAGTCAGCAATTTTTTTTAACCTTTCATCATAGCCAAAGAACCATGATGCATAATTTAAGATCATGCCGTTAACACAGATGTCCCCGTGTTCTAAAGTTTTGGATAAATTGATTTCATCCTTTTTTCCTCTGGGTGCAGATAAAACTAGTTCTATACTTTCGTCTATTTGAGGATGTCCAGGCGGAAAACCAAGATTCTTTAAATCAAGCAGAGTATAATGGGTAGAAGTCCATTTCGGCTGATATAATCCTTTGCCCCAATGACCGTCAGTACGACGTGCGCTCAAAAACCCCGCTCCCCATCCCTCTGTTATAATCTGCTTTTGATATTCTTTAAGCTGGTTATTTCTTGTGTTGAGTAGGTCTCGATGTACCTGGTATTGAATTGCGGGATCCCCCGATAGTAACCATTCAACTATTTGATCGGATATATGTATTAAAGTCGGTTCGCGCATCACTCCCCAGAACTAGCATTTACTGTAATTAATTTAATACTAGGAGTTCCTTTTTATAAAAACATCGGGGAAAAAGCGATGATTGAGATAAGATTTTTTCTTACAAGAAGTAACTTTTTGAATTACGCCTTTCTGTTATAAGGGATTCTATTACAATCGGTCGCAGAAAAACAGGGATGGTTAGAAATCATAAAAATTGGCAGCTTAAAATGGATATAAAAATCATTACAGGATCTTATGAGTATTATTTCTGATAAAATCTATAGGAATCTTTCTACTGATCAACTATACCGGGAATGTAATCTTGATCTTTTTTCATTTGAGACAACCGAAGATTTGGAACCTTTGGATCATGGATTGATAGGACAAAGCCGGGCATTAGCTTCTGCAGAGTTTGGAATTAAAATGGAACAGGATGGTTATAATATCTTCGCCTTAGGTCCGGAAGAGACAGATAAGCGAAATATGCTTGAGGTCTTGATAAATCGTGAGGCTTCAAAACGAGAGGTGCCTTGTGACTGGTGTTATGTTTGCAACTTTAAAGACGAAAATAAACCGATAGCTCTCAAGCTTCCGGCCGGGAAAGGAGGACGGCTGAGAGATTTAATGCATAGCATGATTGAGGATCTATCTAACATCTTGACGAGTGCTTTTGAAAGTGAGGAATACCAAACCCGCAGGCAAACCATCGAGGAACAGTTAAAAGAAGAAGAACAAGAAGCATTTAGTGATTTACAAGAAAAAGCTCGTGAGGAAGATTTTACCATATTAAGTACTCCGATGGGATATTCATTCGTACCCGTCAAAGATGGGCGAATGATGGAGATGGATGAGATAAAGCAGCTCTCCGAGGAAGAAAGCAAAAAGATGGAAGCGAAAATGCAGAATTTCCAAAAAGAGCTTCAAAAAATATTGCGGCAGATGCCCGAGCGTCAGCGAAAGTTCAGAAAAATGAGAGGTCAGTTAAATAAAGAGTTTGCTGATTTTGCAATTAAAGGTTTATTCGAAGAGATAGAAACTGAGTTCCAAGAACTACCTGAAGTAATTGAGTATTTGAAACAGGTACATACTGATATTATAGAACATGTCCAGGAAATAATAAATCCCAAAAATGTCAATCCATTTTCGCAGGCTGTCTCCGGTTCAGAGGGTACTAAATCCCCTGCCGATCATCCGGTACTTTGGCGTTATACGGTTAATGTGATGGTTGATAACGCTGAAATGAAAGGAGCGCCTGTCATTTATGAAGATAACCCTATATATAATAATTTGATTGGTAGAATTGAACATGTTTCGGAAATGGGGACACTCACTACAGATTTCACTTTTATCAAATCCGGGGCCTTACTACAAGCCAATGGGGGTTATTTATTGCTGGATGCCATACGGGTATTGAGTCAGCCATTTGCCTGGGAAGGTTTAAAAAGGGTATTGCAAAGCGGAAAATTGAAAATCGAATCGCCTGGCGACATGTATGGACTTATCAGTACATTAACATTGGAACCTGAGCCGCTGGAACTGGATGTGAAAGTGATACTTATTGGTAGTCGCCTGCTTTACTATTTGCTTTGCGCCTATGATACAGATTTTAAAAACTTATTTAAGGTTGAAGTTGATTTTGAAGACGAAATTGACTGGAATTCCCAAAATCAGGCATTATATGCGCGGCTTATTGCTGGATTGGTCCGGAAATATAAGCTTAATCCTTTGGATAAATTCGCAGTGGGGCGGGTTATTGAATATGCCTCACGGCTTGTAAGTGATAATCAAAAAGTCAGCACTCATATTCGGAGTATTATAGATTTATTAAGAGAATCCGATTTTTGGGCCAGGCAAAATGGTAAGACCGTGACTGGAAAAGGATCGGTACTAAAAGCTATTGAACAACAGGAGTATCGATCCGGCAGATTGCGAGATCGGATTCAGGAAGAAATCCTGAGAAAGACGATTTTCATCGACACCGAGGGGGAGAAGATCGGTCAGGTGAATGGATTATCAGTTGTTACCCTTGGTAATTTGATGTTTGGACATCCTACCCGAATTACGGCAAGAGTTCAACTGGGACGGGGGGAGGTAGTAAATATAGAACGGGAAGTAGAAATGAGTGGACCTATACATTCCAAGGGAGTATTAATTCTTTCAGCCTTCCTTGGAGCTCGTTATGCCATGGAAAGGCCACTTTCGCTTTCTGCAAGCTTGGTTTTTGAACAATCTTACGGGGGCGTTGAAGGAGACAGTGCTTCTTCTACCGAATTATATGCATTACTATCGGCTATAGCAGAAGTCCCATTAAAACAATCTATTGCTGTAACAGGATCCGTTAATCAACATGGTTATATCCAACCTATCGGTGGAGTTAATGAGAAGATTGAAGGCTTTTTTGAGGTCTGTTCAAAACGAGGATTAACCGGAGATCAGGGAGTATTGATACCGGAAGCGAACATAAAAAATCTCATGTTGAAATCAGAAGTTTTGAAAGCAGTGGAAGAAAATAAGTTTTATATATATCCAATTTCTACGATTGATGAAGGAATGGAAATACTTACCGATATGAAGATGGGAGAGCTCACGGCAGAAGATCATTATCCCTCTGGCTCGTTAAATCAAATAGTTAAAGAGAGATTGAATCGTTTTGCCTTAATAAGAAAAGAATATGCTACCAAAACTAATGGGAAAGAATAAGCATATGAAGGAGCTATCTTCCATAATGGTTGCACTTGATTCTTCTTCAGGATCTAAATTTATGCTAAAGGCAGCGGCAGAACTCGCGAATAAAGCACAAGCCGAACTCAGAGCGTTGTATGTAGAGGATATTGAATGGTTTGAAGCAAGTAAATACAACTTTACGCAACAGATCAGCAGCTATACCGGTAGTATGATCCCTTTCTCTGAGGAGCATATTGTTGAACAATCACGGGCATTGGATGTTGCTCTGCAAAAGATATTTGCGAAGATAAGTAATCAGATGCAGCTTAGATATTCCTATCGATCGGTCAGGGGGGTAGTGAGAAAGGAGTTATTGGAGGCAGCTTCTGGGGTAGATCTATTAATCATTGGCCGAGTGGGTAGATATAAAATTGTACCAAAAAATATTGGCAGTGTTACAAAGTATCTTGCTGAACAAAGTACCACCCCGCTGCTTATTTGGAATAATGGCAGTGAATGGCCTCAGCAAATCATAGGAATCTGTTCAACGCCATCTCAAAGTTTACCAACTATTCGTTGGACAATGATGCTTGGCGGGATTTTAGAACGATCATCACGTCTTTTTTTTTCTCCGGGCTATAATCTTGATGAAGAATTGCGAAACCTTGAAGATCTATCGATCGATGTTGAGAAGATAAGAAGGATTAGCCAGATCCTACCGGATAAGACCGCTGAAAGCCTAAATTCCTATCGTAAAACATTGTTTATAGTTCAGCGGAGCATCCCAGAATACAAATTTCTTGAACTTTTAGAAAAGGTGTACAATACTATTCTTATGCTATAAAAAAACTCTCCTCCAATAGTTGAATTACAAATTGGAGGAGAGTTATTATGGGAAAATCTCGACCCAATGTTTAGGTACTCGAGAGTCTTCTAATAACTAATAACTTAGATTGCTAAATTTTGATGGCTACACCCACATTTAACCATCCCCAGTTATTGCTTAATTCAGCATATCCGCCGATGTTGTCAGAGAAATAATAGCGTGCTCCAACATCAAACGAGCCAATAATACCGTTGCTGAAAGTGCCATATCCATTATAATTGAAACTGCGATAATAGATGCCCAGTCCGCCGTAGACATCCAGTTTATCATTGTCTACGTCTAATAACTCATTAAAATGATAGGTTCCGCGACCACCGATGTATAAAATCGACAACCCGCTGCCCGAGACATATCCAAAATCCCCTCCAACGCCAATGCTACCCACGTCGAGGTTGGAAACCCCATATTCTAATCCTGCGCCAATTGGCAATCCTAATCCACCAGCCCAGGAATAAGTGGTACCAAGTCCTATTCCAGCATTGACTACGACATCACCTTTTTGAAAAGTTTGAGCATTTGCGGCCGAATTTGTTAGAACGATTAATCCTAAGCATAAAAATGTAGTAAATATTAGCTTCTTCATTCTATTATAGTTTTGTTTCATTTTTATTTTTAGCTGTTTACTAGTTCGAAAAGTTAATTGCACCAATTATTTCTTCCCGTAAGTATATGCGTAATAAAATAATAAACCGGGTCATTTTTCATAAAATTTTTTATCTGTATAAAAGATCATATTCTGAGCATTGCCAACTAATTGCTGCTAGTATATGATAATTTTGCAAAATCTGTCATTCCTTTAATATTGCTATTCAGCAATTGGCATATGAATATTTATGAATGTAAAACCAACAATTGGCAACCATAAATCGGACTATATTAAGTTAGTTTTTATAATATATTTCTATCGGGTTGTATTAGATTTTATTCATCCCAAAGAATTTTTCATTATAGTTATTCGAAATATTGTATAGCCTTTATCATTTTGAATAAATAACCATCTGCATCTTTTTACTTACAAATATCTGTTAGTAAGACCTTTTACATGGGAAATCCTTACAATTTTTTTCAGATATTTTAAACGGGAAGAAAAACAATATTGACTCATTTTAATTTTTAGAAAATTTAGAATGGGAATAAAGTATCGTATTCAGTAAGTTTGAGGCTAAATCGAACCGCAAGAAATATTTTTCCGAATAGTTAGGGAATGTCTGATTCTAAGGCCTCAAATTCACAAACATCTGAATCGCCCCGCGAAAATGCTTCGGAAAGCAGTCTGGAGGATGATGCGCTGGTAAAAAAAGCCATTGGGGGTGATGAGTCCGCCTACACCCAGATTGTGAACAAATATGAGAGGGCGCTATACTTTCATATCCTCAAGATGATTAAGGATCGAGAGCAAGTAGAGGACTTGGTCCAAGAGACGTTTGTCAAAGCGTTTGACAACCTTAATACCTATAGTACCAATTATGCTTTTTCGACATGGTTATATCGCATTGCTACTAATCACACTATTGATTACCTGAGGAAGAAAAAGTTAAAAACATTGTCAATTAATGAGCCGGTAAAGACCAAGGAAGGGGATATGGAAATGCAACTCCCCGATGAGACGGCCAGCACGGATCGAAGCATTATCCAAAAACAGCGCCAGAAAATCGTCCAAAAAGCTATTGATGAGCTGCCGGAGAAATATCGCAGGGTGATTGAAATGCGTCACATGGAGGAAAAGAGCTACCAAGAGATTGCGGATGTCTTGGATCTGCCACTTGGTACGGTAAAAGCACATATTTTTAGAGCTCGAGAACTGCTTTATAAGGCACTGAAGGACAAAAGAAGCAAATTTTGACGAGCTAAAAGCCAGCACTCCTTGCTTTCACTTTCTCGCCTTCTCACTTATATTTCCCGCTACCGCCGCAACATTGTCTTTATATTTTTCAAATTTAGCCCGCCGAATTGCACTTCCCTCGAAAAGCTTGTCGTACTGTTTTATATCCAGCTCTTCCCAAAAATTAATATCGTGATCTAGTAGCTTATCCCTGGGATGCAAGTCATCCATCTGCCCGTATTTTGCATCCTGGTTCCAGGGACATACGTCCTGACAGATATCGCAGCCAAACATCCAGTCTCCAATTTTATCACGATATTTTTCGGGGATATGTTCTTTTAGCTCAATGGTAAGATAGGAAATACATTTGGTAGCATCTACACGGTAAGGCTCGTAAATCGCGTTGGTTGGACAAGCATCAATACAACGGGTGCAACTGCCACAGTGGTCGGTAACAGGTGCATCATAGAGAAATTCTACGTCGATGATCATTTCACCTATAAAGAAGAAAGACCCCATATTTTTGTTAAGGATATTAGAGTTTTTGCCCATCCATCCGAGTCCGGCCCGAACAGCCCAGGCTTTGTCCAGTACAGGAGCCGAATCCACAAAAACCCGTCCTTCAAGTCCACCCAGCATTTCTTTCGTTTCAGCAAAGAGTTTTTTTAATTTCTTTTTGAATACCTTGTGGTAATCCCGGCCCTGCGCATATTTTGCAATCTTGGGTTGGTTTTCCTGTTTCATCTGCTCCCGGTGTTTGGGATGCAAATAGCTGCCTATCACGGATACCACCGACTTGGCGCCGGGGACCAGCTTTGTGGGATCTATCCGCTTATCGAAGTGGTTGGCCATCCAGTCCATCTTACCATTTCGATCCTGGTTGAGCCATTCTCGCAGGCGACGCTCTTCTTGCTCAAGCCTTCCGGCCTTGGCAAATCCACAGTCATTAAAACCAAGACGCAGGGCGGCTTCTCGGACTTTCTGTGTTCGTTCACGTAAGTTCATATTTTACTACTAAGTCACCCAAAGCACTAAGGTTAAGAAGATTATTTAAAATAAATATTTTACTCTTTATTATAGTTTTGATCCAAAACTATTTTTACAAATAAAAGATCTCAGCGTGCCAAGTATCCTTAATTTTATAATTCTTTGGCATTCACTTCCTTAAGTCCGCCATTCTCCAGCTTGATTGTACGATAGGGATACTGCTTTACTGTATCATAGTCATGGGTGACCATTAATACAGCCATCCCTCGATTATTGATTTGCTTCAATAGCTCCATAATTTCGGCTGATGCTTTGGGATCGAGATTACCAGTCGGCTCGTCAGCCAGCATGATGCGCGGTTCGTTAGCAAGGGCACGAGCAATGACCACACGTTGCTGCTCTCCGCCTGATAAGTCTTCTGGCATATTTTTTCGTTTATGGCTGAGTCCCACCATCCCCAAGACCTCCAGTACCCGCTGCTTTATGTAGTTCTTTTTTTCGCCGGTTACTTCAAGAGAGAAAGCTACATTTTCATAAACCGTGCGATCAGGCAGTAGCTGAAAATCCTGGAAGACGATTCCCAGACGTCGGCGCAGGTAGGGGACCTTTTTATCGGCTAAATTTGTGACATCCATGTCGGCTACGCGGACCTTTCCGAAGTCGGGCAGTAAATCCCGGTAGATGAGCCGTAAGAAAGAACTTTTCCCGGCACCGGTTTGACCGATCAGGTAACTGAACTCTCCATTTTCGAGTGAAAAACTGATATTGTTGAGCACCTTTCGGTGATCGTACGAGACACTTACTTTTTCTAATTCTATGACTGAACGTTGGGACATTGAAGGACCATTGTTATTCGTAAACTTTGTTCGTCAGCTTCTTCGAAATCAAAGCCGCTGTATTTCGCCACTATGTTATACGTTGTTTGATCGATAATTTCAAGCATTTGTTGCAGCGTATAAATTTTCTGCAGATGCGTCTCTCTGAATTGTTTCAGCACGGTTTCCTGATCGTCGGCCAGTTTCTCTATTTTAAATTCATTTTTATGGATTTGTTGCCTGGCATCATAAGAGCTTTGCCGAAAAAAACGATGATTATCGTCGGTATATCCCTCTTCATTATTCAGATAATCGATGGCTTGTATCGAATTCTTGGGGGTAGTAAAGTCAAAAATGAGCAGACTGGCAGGCTTTAGTACTTGTTCAACTTCTATCAGGAATTGAAGCACGTCACCCGGGGTTTGCAAGTAATTAATACTGTCGAAAATCGATACTACAGCGTCAAATTTTTGATCGATGTCAATATCCAGAAAGTCCATTACTTTGAACCCCACATTGCAGCGCATTGCTTCATTTTTCAGCCGTGCTTTTTCAATCATATTTGGAGACTTATCCGTAGCCAGGATATCATAACATTCCAACTCATCCAGTGAGAGCGAAAGAGAACCGGTGCCGCAGGCTAGTTCCAATACATGATGCGGGTTCGGGTGATGTTTTAAAATAATAGCATCGATAAAGTCGGCCCAAAGGTCGTAATTGACATCTTCCATTACGGCGTCATAGATATCGGCCAGTTTAGTATATTCCGGACGATCAATTGTATCCATCAAGAAACGGTCTCTTCTTTTCTGTTTTTGGTTAACTGTATAGCAAGTGAAAAAGCCTGATTAAACGAAGAAGGATTAGCACGGTTTTTTCCAGCGATATCAAAAGCAGTACCATGATCGGGTGATGTGCGAACAAAGGGGAGTCCCGCAGTAAAATTTACTCCGGCCCCAAACGAAAGTGTTTTAAATGGTATTAATCCCTGATCGTGATACATTGCCAATATGCCATCGTAGTTTTCGTATTGCTTATTTCCAAAAAAACCATCCGCCGGATGCGGACCGCTGACTTCCTTTCCTTTAGCCTGGGCATCATGAATCGCCGGTGAAATTATATCAATTTCTTCGGAACCAATCACCCCTCCGTCCCCGGCATGAGGATTCAATCCCATCACTGCTATTTTGGGATTCGTGATATTAAAATCGTGCAGCAGACTTTGATGCATGATGTCAATATATTGAAGGATGGAAGCGGATGAAAGGGCGCGGGGTACTTTTGTTATTGGGATATGCACCGTTGCCAGTCCAACGCGGAGATTATCATTAACCAGTAGCATCATAAAATCTTTAGTACCTGTTTTTTCCGCCAGAAATTCAGTGTGACCAGGTATATGATAACCGGCCCGATTAACCGCTTCTTTTGATATGGGAGCCGTGACAAGAGCATCAGCTTTCTGTCCATTGCACAAAGCAATGCCTTTTTCAACAGCCATCATGGAGTACTTGCCTGCAAGTTCGGTCAGTTTTCCTGGCTCAATGGTTGGTTTTTTATCCCCAAAACATTCCAGCAGGTTAATTTTGCTATTTTCAATTTGATCTGCCGAGGTAGCGTAATGGTAGTCAATTTCCATAGAAAGTTTATCCAGATAAAAGTCGACTACTGTCTTAGATCCCAGTATAATGGGCGTGATATCCTCTAATGAACGATTTTTTAGTGTTTTTATAATGACTTCCATACCTATGCCATTATAATCTCCACAGCTTATTGCAATACGTTGATGCATATTATGGTGAATTAATTCACTTGTCTATTTCGTTTCTCCGGAAACTAATTTGAAATCTCCAAATCCGGTAGTTGCTTTGAAAACGAAAGTTCTATTTGGATAAGTCCATATTTCGGTAGTAGGACCATTGGTCGGATACTTTCGTTCAATATTTTTCGGAGGTCCATATTTGATATAGACTTCACCTTGGTCACTTTTATATCCAACGGTATTTTCGGTCGTAAAGTGTTGATAGGCATAATCAATACGACGATAATATTCGGCCATCAATTCATTGTATTCGGTGTCGGGAGTGGGATCCTTCTTTTTCCAGAATTCCCGGAATTTTTTCTCGCGTTCTGATCGGGAGCCTTCAGAAATCCGTTTGACTGTTCCCTTGTCGGTTATAAAATGAAGCATATCGATAGCTGTATCCAGATTTAGCAAACTCGTTGGCATATCCACCCAGATAGAGCGAAACATGCTTCTTGTCACGGGCATTTTTGCTCCTTCTTTTTGGATGGTAAATCTGTAGGCAGAGTTGGGAAAATTGCTGTTAGGAATTTTAACCAAGGCATAGGCATATCCGTTTTCCGAAGATTTTAAATTGATTATTGGTCCTTTATCTCCGCTTTCCAAGGAAGGCTTTAAGCCCGTCTTGATATCACTGCCAGAAAGTTTTTGCGAATATACTTCTCCTTTTTTACTTGTATCTCTATCGGCGATATCCAACCGATTAATAGTGAGCGAGTAGCTCGCTTGAGTGTCATAGTGAGGAATATAAGCTAGTGCATAGAAATCTTTGCCATACTTTACGTTCGAGCCCATATCTGAAACTCTTAACTCTGGATTACCGGCATTTGAGATCAAATCATCCCCATAAATAACATTACCCATCTTCATGTTTTTATAAGATTCCAGTCTTGTAGTTTGAACCCTGGACAGTCGGCTGTCGGTCTCTTCTCCACGTTTCATTTGTAATAAGTAGCTATATATTCCGGGATCAAGATTTACTTTCAAATAACCTTTTAAAAAATCCTCTTTAGATTGACTTTGGTCGTAATCTTTAGCGTAAGCGGTATCGGCCCAAAATGAGCGGCCGGCCAAATTTAATCCCTGAATAGAAACATCATCCCGGTCTTTCTTTTTAAGTCGTGACTTATCAGAATGATAAACTTCCATATTTAAATTTACCGTACTGTAATACTGCTTGTCTGAGGTCGACGATTTCAGCTTTTTGAATGGTAAATAGTTATAGGATAAACTAAAGACTGATGCGAAAGTGAGGGAGGAATCGCTATCACCAGGCAATACGATAAAATCGAAATGAACTGGATTCTGTTGATTCTTCATTGCCAATTGGCGGTAATTCAAATTACGCTGAGCCATGATATCTGGCACAAAACCCAAAACAAAGATAAGTAATAAAGCCGCCGTCAAAGATTTTTTCGAGATTTTCACAGGTTGTTAAATTAGTTAGAATTTTACTCTGCTTGTGTTGCAAATTAAGGAACTTGAACCGAAATAAACACAATCCTTGTTTAGAGAATGTGAAATTTTGTTATTATTAAAACGCTACAGAATTACAATCTATTATTATAAGGATAAATCATTTTTATGAGTTCAAAAGATCCTGTAAATACCACACAGACCGGTTTAAAGTCACTCATAAGTCAAATTAATGAAACCGAAGGTAAGATTAAGAAGGGAGGGGGAGAAAAACGAGTAGAAAAATTACATAAGAAAGGAAAAATGTCTGCTCGTGAGCGCGTCGACATGCTCGTTGATGAGGGATCACGGTTTTATGAATTAGGGCTCTGGGCCGGCTACGAAATGTATAAAGATGAGGGAGGATGCCCGGCTGGCGGCGTAGTAATGGGGGTCGGAAGCGTATCAGGAAGGGATTGTGTGATCGTAGCGAATGATGCTACCGTAAAGGCGGGCGCCTGGTTTCCCATCACTGCCAAAAAGAATCTGCGTGCGCAGGAGATTGCCCTCGAAAATCACCTTCCTATTTTATATCTGGTTGATTCAGCGGGCGTTTATCTTCCTTTGCAGGATGAAATCTTTCCTGATAAAGAACACTTCGGACGTATTTTTAGGAATAATGCCGTTCTAAGCGCTAAAGGTATCCCCCAAATTGCGGCTATCATGGGTAGTTGTGTAGCCGGGGGAGCATATCTTCCAATCATGAGCGATGAAGCATTAATTGTAGAAGGCACGGGCAGTGTATTCCTGGCAGGCAGCTATTTGGTAAAAGCAGCGATCGGAGAGGAGGTAGATAACGAAACGCTCGGCGGTGCTACAACACATACCGAAATCAGCGGAGTCACCGACTACAAAATGGAAGATGATGAAGAATGTCTTAAGACGGTCCGTGATCTGGTAGATAAATTAGGACCTTTTGAAAAAGCCGGATTCAACCGAAAAAAGCCCAGTGACCCGGCACGTGACATTACTGATGTATTTGATTTTTTTCCTGATGACCGTACGAAGCCTTATGATATGCATAATATTCTGGAGTGTGTTGTGGATGAAGATTCGTTTACGGAATTCAAAAAAGGATATGGACAGACACTTATTACCGGCTATGCTCGTATTGATGGCTGGAGCGTGGGCATTGTCGCTAACCAACGGAAAATTACTAAGACTAAAAAAGGTGAAATGCAGGTAGGCGGTGTTATCTATTCTGACTCAGCAGATAAAGCAGCTCGTTTTGTGATGAATTGTAACCAAAAGAAGGTGCCAATTGTATTTTTGCAGGATGTCACTGGTTTTATGATCGGAAAACGTAGCGAGCACGGTGGCATTATCAAAGATGGTGCGAAGATGGTGAATGCAGTTGCCAATAGCACTGTACCTAAAATCACCATCGTGATTGGCAATAGTTATGGGGCCGGAAACTATGCCATGTGTGGTCGTGCCTATGATCCCCGATTTATGTATGCCTGGCCTTCGGCTCAGATTGCGGTGATGGGGGGAACGCAGGCTGCGAAGGTGTTAACCCAGATTCGTGTCTCCTCCCTGGAGAAAAAGGGCGAAGAAATTACCGAGGAGGAAGAGCAGGAAATTATGAAAGAAATCAGTGATCGTTATGATACGCAGACTGATGTGCGCTATGCTGCTGCCCGGCTGTGGGTGGATGGCATCATCAATCCTATTGAAACAAGGGATCGGATTTCTCATGCTATCAAGTGTGCTAACCATAATCCTGATATCGAGGAGTTCAAAACAGGAGTCATTCAAGTGTAACAGGGCTATTTAGGGTTATTACTATATCGAGGCCATTGATATAGCCCAAAACAATAGAAAAATATTTTAAGGTTCTTGGCATAATTATACTATATCCTTTTTAAAGGTAATAGTTATGAAGTAGCGCGTAAGATTTTACTCCACAAATACAATCGATTTCGATCTCTTTATGATTACTAAAAAAATGTCTGGATAGATGATTAAAAGTTTCCAGTTGTTTATTAATATATTGATGAATAAGTATGTTAACGTATCATACAGGTAGCGAAAATAATAACTGAAGAATAATGTTTAGAAAAAGTTATAAAGCGGCTGTCGTACAGATGAATAGCCAAAAAGATCATGAGGCTAACCTAAACCAGGCTTATAGGTATATCGCTCAGGCTGCAGAGGAGGGGGCTTTAATCGTAGGGGTCCCTGAAAATTTTGCGTTTTTGGGAGGGCTTAAAATGCGGATAGAGAACGCCGATAAAATTGCCGAAAAAACAGCAGAATTTTTATCCAAAACGGCTTCTGAATTGGGTATTTATTTGCTTGGAGGAAGTTACCCGGTACCAGCTTATGAGGGGAAAGTGTTTAACCATTCAACGCTATTTGATCCCCAGGGTGATGAACTCGTTAGTTACAATAAAATTCATTTGTTTGATGTGGATTTGAGTGAATCGGAGGCCTATCGTGAATCGGATTATATAGCCCCCGGAAGGTTGGAACCGTCTGTCTATAAAGACGAAATTATCGGCGCTTGGGGTTTGTCCGTTTGCTACGATCTAAGATTTCCCGAATATTATCGAAAATTGGTTGATAGCGGGGCTGAAATTCTTACTGTTCCTTCTGCTTTTACTTATACGACGGGACAGGATCATTGGGAGTCATTACTCAGAGCTCGTGCGATTGAGAATACTTCCTATGTCTTTGCACCAGCTCAAACAGGACTTCATGGTAAAAATCGGAAAACGTGGGGACATGCTATGATCATAGATCCATGGGGAAAAATTATTGCTGATGCCGGATCTAAACCAGGCATTGCATGTGCAGAGATAGATCCTGAATCTCTCAAAGAAGTTCGGGAACAAATCCCATCCCTTAAACACCGGCGTTGGTAAGATTCCTTATTATGGAAGATAATCCCTTCCTTATTTTGGCTATCAGTCCGAAGCATTGAATCGCTGGTAGAGCAATTGATCCAGTAATAACGTCAATGCAGAAAGGCTCCCCAGGATAACAATACTGATAACGGGTTCCCAAATGATTAATCCTCCAATGAATCCTAAAACGGCACCGAGGTATTGGATATAACGTAACTGCTCGTTGGTAGCATTTTTAATGATATCCGAAATATGTTGTTCGTCGTAACTGCGTAAATTTTCTTCAACCAGCTTATGAACGTCCAGTTGATTAATAAGTTTATAAAGCAACGTTGTGACAATATTTTCAATAGCATCACTGTTCTCGTCAATCTTTTTTGGCAGCTGGTCTAAGAGAGCATCCATTTTGTCCAGGCCATTTTCTACAGACATGGGTATCTGAGTCAATGCCTCTTCGATAATATGCTGCATTTCTTGTCCTTTGACGAATGAATAGGCTCTGAGCGCAACTTTTTCAAATGACTTATCTTGTAAGGCTTCTTCAATTTGTCTTAAAATACGTTCTGCCAGAGCGCCCCTAATGTCCGGATCTGCAATCATTTCATTGAGATAGGTTACAACCCATTGCTTGAGATCGCTACGGAAGGTGGGGTCATCAATGATACCTTTAATGTATGCAGTGGACTGCTCCCGGTAGCGCCCAATTACATTCGAATCACTGATTTTCTTCTTAATAATATCCGGATTAATTAAATCTTCGGATACAGCCTGTGCCAAACGATAAGCAATACGATCTTTTTGGGCGGGTATGAGTCCATGTCCCAGGATAGGGCGTTTTTTCGCAGGTTTAAAAAGCATGGTGATAGCAACCCAGTTTGTTGAAAAGCCAATCAGGCCGCTTACACTCGTAATTTTAAGCAATCCCTGGAAATTCAAGTTATATCCCAAAATTGTAGTAGAAATACCATTGAAATCCCAAATAAAGGATACACCAAAAATAACAACTAAGGCATACGGGATAATAGTAAGGACATTTAGGAGAGCAGAATTATAAAATTTTTTTTTATCAGGACCAGCTTTCGGGGAAATGGGAGTCTTAGTCAGATCTTCAATACGGCTGTACCGGGCTAAAAGCTGCCATAGGTGCTGAGCATGCTGCCGTGTTTTGGCCTTCGCTACTTGAAAAGCTGAATCGGTATGTTGGTCCGTGCTTATTGGATTTTCGCTCATCGTACTATTCTTAAACGCCGTTTATGGTCACGGATTTCTATACGTAAATATGGCGAAGTAGTTGAGCAGGAGCAAGCATTTCTTTGAGATTGTCAATCCTTGGATTCAATCAGCTGAAGATAGGTGTTTTCTTTGGCCGTCATTTCTTGTTTTTGGGGATCTGTTTTGTCTTCATACCCTACGAGGTGTAACAACCCATGAATAAAAATCCGTAAAAATTCTTCTTCAGTAGTCTCACCAAAATCTTTGGCCTGTTCACGTATACGGGGAGCACAGCAAAAAAGGGTCCCTTCAATTTCACTATTATCTTTATCATAACGGAAAGTGATAATATCAGTAATATAATCGCGATCCAGGTGTTCTCTATTGATGCGAACAATCTCGTTTTCATCTACATATACGATTTCCAGAAGTTTAAAGCCACAAGTCTCATTTTCAGCAATGAGCATGGCTATTTGTCGAAAGATAGAAGAGGATACGGGAATATCACCGTCAGTCTGATTAAAGATCTGAATATTGGCCTGAATTTCAGCCATCGTGTTTAATCTTCATCAAATGAAAAATCGTCGAGATCAACAGATTCGGTGAGTGAAAGGGCAATTGCACACATCATAAGGTCTTCCGGCAACTGCGTGAAATCACTGTTTAGGATCGTTTCACTAACGTTGGAATAGAGACTGCAACCAGCGCCAAGTTCAACGATAAGTCCAGATGTACGATCATTCTGACGACCAAAAAAAGTGACTTGTTTTAACATATCACTGGCAATAAAAGCAGTGCAATTATGCAACTGTAAGAAAGTGTTTTGGGCATAAACAGAGACCATATTCAGGTTTTCGCCATTAACCTCCAGGCCCAAGTGTATCTCCAGTGCCAGTTTACGACCTTCTTCTTCATTACGGACTTCTAGTCGATAAACATCGTTTCCCAAAGGCTTGGCTTTTGTTTTCAAAACCTCTGCGATTGCATCAATATTTTCTTTCGTAAATTGATGGACCATTAATTAGGAAACTTATACAATCAAAATTTCGATTCTGTGAAATATACTATTCCCAATTCAGAATTAGAAATTTAACATTACTGATAATTAAGATTATAGACTTAAACAGTCGCACGGTATCATTTGCCAGCCCGGGAGTGGGGCTTGTTCTAATAATTTAATAAACGTTTGGCTTTACAAAATATAATTTAAGGCTTTTAAGCTTTATAACCCGAATTTATCAACTTGTTTTTTATTCTCTTCCTTGGTAGAAGGTATAGAAATCCGAGAGTTTGTTATTGAATCTACTCTGCTTGCAAGTGATTTCGCTTGATCGTCTTTACCTGCTAAAAAGTAAATACGTTGAATAATTGTTAGAAAGAACCTTTCATACGAGATACTTCTCGTAATATTTTTCCGCCTGTCAATTACGTTCTGAATTTGACTTCTGAGCTCCTGTCTTTTGCTGAGCTCTGCATTTTTACGTGCTTGCTTGGTTTCCTGATCCAGGTTATTAAGCTCGCTTACAATGTCGTCAAATTGGGACATATTATATTTGAGACTTCCAATAACATGTTGTTCAATTTTTTGTGCCAGATCAGAAGCATCCGCATAATTACTGGCTTTGGCAAAGTCATAAGCATAGAATATTAACGGACGAATATTATTATCAGTGATGTTAAATGGGAGATTTTTTTCACCCCATTTCAGCCATTTATTGGCACTATCGGGTTTATTTATTTCCAGATATTTGTTTGCAAGTTCAGTCACACTAAAGAAATAATTCCCCATCATTCGGCGAATATTTTCGTCAAAGTAATTCCCGGGTTCACTCCATTTACGAAACCGGAATTTCCGGAGGCGACTGGCATGAATTTTAGGATCCAGCCAGCCATAATCATTGGCATTATGCCGCTGTGGAACTACCCGGAAAGCTTTCCCTTCAAATCGGAAATAGGGTTGCAGGTTCAATTGGCTCTGTCTGGAAACCGTATTTGCGAAATAAACCGGACGTAGCCAGTGATTATTCCTGAGAATATTCAGAATCACCTGGTCCTGAATCTGGGTATAATACTGCTTCTGTCCTTGTCTGTTTTTCCCAGCTGAACGTCCTTCAAAATACCAGCTTACTTGATTATCCAGCGAGTCTTTGGGTATACCAAAATCAATTTTGTTAAGATTAAAGTTTACACTTGTATCCGGATTGACTCCAATCAATTTTTTGTATTCCTTCTCGCTAGAAAATGCCTTCTTTAGCTGTTGATGATTGACTGGTATCCTCAATGTATCGGGGTTATACAACTCGGGAGCAATATTCTCAATTTGCTTGTCAGTCAAACTAATTGGTAGGGGCGGTGAATTATGAGACCACTGATTTTTGAGCTGTTTTATATACCAGCTGGTGTTAAGTAAACTCAGACAAACAACCCGTACATCGGTTCTTACCCCCTCAACCTCCTGGGCATACCAGAGCGGAAAGGTATCATTATCACCATTCGTAAATATGATGGCATTTGGCGCTACTGACTGCAATAAGTTATAGGCATAATCGGATGCTACGTAACGATCACTTCTGTCATGATCGTTATAATTTTGCATACCCATTAACAGGGGGGATCCGCAGAAAAGGACAAATAGTAAACCATATGCTACTATTTTGTTGGATTTCAGATAATCCTTAACTAATTCGATAATTCCAGTGGCCCCCAACCCGATCCATATTGAAAAGGCAAAAAACGATCCCACGTAGGCGTAGTCCCGCTCCCGTGGTTGTTGAGGTGTTTGATTAAGGAACACAATAATCGCCACCCCAGTGAGTAAAAAGAGGGCCAGAACCGAAAGGGCTCGTTTCCAATCCCTTTGAAAATGGAAAAGCATTCCGAATAAACCCAACAAAAATGGGATATAGTAATAACTATTATGGGCCGGATTATTTTCATGCTGACTCTTAGTAAACCCAGCCTGCCAGTTTGCGTCTTGTATATCCGAATCACGCCCAATAAAATTCCAGTTGAAATAACGTATATACATATGCTTGAGCTGGTAGTTCACAAAGAAATCCCAGTCGCTTGAGTAGCGGGCATATTGTTGTATGTGAGAAGGCTTGGTAGAATAACGACGAGGGAACAAGACCTTCTGATCCCGATCTATCGTTCCTTTTTCGTTACTATAATCATATCCCGAAAAAAGTGGAGTTTCGCCATATTGCTTTCGTTTCAAGTAGTTGATAAAGGCTTGTACAGTTTCCGGATTATTTTCATCAATCGGCGGATTGGCTGTAGAGCGAATAAAGATCAGAGCATAGGAAGAATATCCTATCAAAATCATAGTGTAGCAAAGCAAGACGATATTAGCCAATCGATATTGATTTTTGTGCGTGTAGTAAACGCCCCAGCCGAGGATTAAAATAACCAGAGCAATAAAACCGATGGGACCGACAAGACCGTAACTCGCATAAGATACATCTTCCATGATAGCCGGCAGTGTTTGCAGGGTAAATGGATATATCAGCAAAAAAGAGATGACAGCTAAGGCACCGGCAGCTAAAAACGAAAGGACATTGAATTCATACTTTCGGAAATAAATAATAAGGGCTACAAAGAATAGAGCCAATAGGTTTAGTAAATGTACACCTAACGCCAGGCCAAACAGATAAGTAATGAGAATAATCCAACGTTCGTTGTTTGGCTCATCATGGTGTTTATCCCACACAAGTGCCAGCCAGACAACCATTGCAGTAAAGAACATGGATGTAGCATAAACCTCGGCTTCAACAGCATTAAACCAAAAAGAGTCGGTAACTGCAAAGGTTAGAGCACCAATCAGAGCACCACCATACATGCCAATTTTATCAATTGGCAGCATCTCTTCGGCGGCTCCTTTCCATTCCTGAACGAGCCGGACAATGATTAAATATAGCAACATGATAGTGAGAGCAGAGGCCAATGTGCTGATAAAGTTAACACTGGCTGCTACATAATTTGTCGGCATAAACATAGAAAAGAGTCGTCCCAACAGGGAAAAGAATGGGGCTCCTGGCGGGTGGGTAACTTCAAGACCATGGGCCACAGCGATAAATTCTCCCGGATCCCAAAAACTGGCCGTGGGAGCCATGGTAGACAAATATAAAATTAGAGCAGCTAGAAATGTGAATAGGGCTAAAGTACGGTTGGTTGTCTTATGATTCGAAAACATTCGCGCCTATATTGTTAAGCAATTTATTTACTCTTTATTCAGCAGCCAATAATAGCCATAGGTATGATGGAATCAAAATAATAACAACAACAGATTGATCCCTGCCTTACCCAAAAAAATCTAACGATAGGAGAGGATAAATATTTTTAAATCTGGTAAGAGTTTTGAAAAACGGTTGCCACTCCCAAGAAAAATCATTAAAAATAGACGCAATGATATTAAAAGTTGAAATAAACATTAAACTTTTCCCATATGAGTTCGAGTGATAAAAAGGAGCTATTTTCGTCTAAGCTGGGACTAATCTTAAGTGTGCTGGGCATCGCTGTTGGAACGGGCAATATTTGGAGATTCCCGCGTATTGCTGCACAAAATGGGGGACAAGATGGTGCTGGAGCATTTCTTATTGCATGGGGGGCATGCCTTTTTTTGTTTTCTATCCCACTGATAATTGCTGAATACGGCATCGGACGGTATGGGAGAAAGGGGGTCATTGGTTCTTTCATTAATCTGGTCGGAAAAAAATATGCGTGGATGGGGAGTTTTATTGGCTTTGTTGCCACCGCCATCATGTTTTATTACAGTGTTGTCGCAGGTTGGTGTTTATACTATCTGGCAGAGTCTATATTCTCCACTTTGCCGGCTAATATTCATCAGGCTACTACTGTTTGGGAAAGCTTTCAAGGTTCGGCATGGCCTGTTTTATTTCATGCAATTATGATGGGAGCGGGGGGCGTTATCGTTTTTAAGGGTATTTCCTCTATTGAACGCATAAACAAAATATTAATCCCGTCACTCTTTGTTGTCATAATTATTTCTCTAGTCCGGGCTGTCACCCTTTCGGGCAGTATACATGGTATTGAATATCTGTTCACACCCGATTGGTCAGCTTTGACAAAACCAAAAATATGGTTAGAGGCTTTGACCCAAAATGCCTGGGATACGGGGGCTGCATGGGGGTTGATACTAACTTATGCTGCATATATGCGTTCTAAAGATGATATCACTATTAGTGCTTTTCAGACGGGTATTGGCAACAATATTATATCCCTTTTAGCCGCTATCATAATATTTTCGACTGTCTTTGGTACGTTGGGAGGCAATATGAGTGATCCTGAGATCCTAAATATTATGCAACAATCTGGGCCTGCCTCAACCGGACTTACATTCATGTGGATGCCGCAACTTTTTGAAAAGATGGCTGGAGGCAAAATTTTTGCCATCTTGTTCTTCCTGGGCTTGACATTTGCGGCTTTCAGTTCGCTAATTTCCATGATTGAGCTAGCTAGCCGTGTATTTGTGGATATGGGATTTCCCCGTAAGAAAGCCACTATAGCAATCTGCATTACTGGCTTTTTGTTGGGAATGCCTTCTGCTATTTCCCTTGACTTTTTAGCTAATCAGGACTTTGTGTGGGCGGTCGGTCTTATGGTTTCAGGAGCATTCATGTCGTTTGCTATTATTAAATTCAATCCTGATCGATTCAGAGCTAACGCGGTTAATACCGGTGAGCAGAAATACACTCTGGGAAAATGGTGGACGGTCATTATCAAATACATCGTTCCAGTTGAGGTAATTTCGTTATTATGTTGGTGGATATATCTCAGTATTACTGCTTATGCTCCCAAAACGTGGTATAATCCCCTAAGCACTTTTTCAGTGGCAACGATTATTGTACAATGGGGGATCGCTATGGGACTATTTTATATTTATAACAACAAGATTGCGGAGAGGACAGAACAGAATTCTTAGTTTGGGCATCATGGGGGTAAGGTCCAAACGATTTAGGTTATATAAAATCTTGATCCGCTGCTCAATACTCATGTAATTTTAATATTTACTTCCCTTCGGCAATTTTTGGATACTCCGTTTCATAATTCAAAAAATGATCCCAAGTAGAGCCTATAGGAAGAATTAACTGATGGCATGTAAAGGTTAGGAGAGCATTAGGCCAGTAAAATTGAACTGAATTTTGTTCTCGTGTTTCATACAAGAATATGTTTGCCAAAGCGTGATTCAGATGGAAATTTATCATAATTTTCAAAAATTTCTGAAAACTTCATACAAACTACATGAACCCTGTCTAATTTGATTTATTGAAATAGGGAGCTTCACAGATCTTTGAAAAATAAAATTAGAGGGATTCATCATGGAACTTAATAATTTTAAAAAGCCCCATTTCGACCTTAAGCAATACCACACTATATTTATTGAGATGGGCATTATTGGCTCTCTGTTAATATTTATTCTCGCAACAAATGTTCGCATCGAGCCCAAAGAACAAAATGACTTGCCACTTGTGACAAATCAAGAGGTTATCAAAATGAAAGATGTGGTTAAAACAAAGCAAAAAGATCAGCCGCCTCCTCCTCCCAGGCCACAGGCTCCGATAGCCGTTCCGAATAGTGCAATCATAGAAGATGAGATACCGGATATAAATGCAGAATTCCAAATGGATCAACCTTTAGAAATTCCGGAACCACCAAAATCAATTGAACAAAAAGGGGATAATGAGGGAGAGGATTTCTTTGTTGCCGTAGAACAAATGCCCCAGCTTATCGGCAGTTTGGCCGACCTGCAAGGTATGATCAGATATCCCGAAACTGCTAGAATCGCAGGCATTGAGGGGAGGGTTGTAGTGCAATTTATCATCAATACAAAAGGCGAAGTTGAAAATCCGAAAGTCATTCGTGGTATTGGTGGTGGCTGTGATAAGGAAGCGTTGCGTGTGGTGAAACAAGCAAAGTTTAAACCCGGACGTCAAAGAGGTAAACCGGTACGTGTACAATTCAGTTTACCTATTATGTTTATTCTTAAAAGGAATTAAGTAATTAGCTAATAAGACTTAATCCTTATTTTCTAGCTTACGTACGTTAATGGGGGATAAAGTGTCCGGGTCAACCTTGGAAAGATCCATAGGCACAAATACCATAGCGGTTGAGTTCATACAATAACGCAAACCGGTAGGCTGAGGTCCATCATTAAAAACGTGTCCTATATGCGAACCGCATCGTGAGCAGACGATTTCGGTACGTGTCATAAACAGGCTATGGTCCTCTTTTTCTTTGACAGCTGAGGACTTGATAGGGGCCCAGAAACTTGGCCACCCGGTTCCGGAATGATATTGGGTTTTGGAAGTGTAGAGTGGTTGTCCACATGCAGCGCAGTAATACACGCCTTCTTTTTCATTATCATAATATTTATTGATATAAGGCAATTCGGTCCCGCCTTCGCGAAGAATTCGATATTGGCTTGTGGTCAAAAGTTTTTTCCATTCTTCTTTCGTTTTCTGTACTTCGTAATTCTTTGTAGTGTCTTGGGATTGAGAAAAACCCTTTCCATTGATGCTTGCAGTTTCCGCAATTTTCGGCTGTGTTTGGTGTTTTGTTTTACTGCAGCTTATCGCTATTCCCAATAGCACCGTCAATAATAGGGGAAGAATAATTTTCATCGTTTTGGGATTACTTGTTTATATTCTTTGTTGATTAACAATACGAACAAAGATTGCATTCGGTTTTCTGCTAAGTTACAACTTGTGATCACACAAAGTAATCACAATTCTATAACATTTGGATCCCAAAAGAAAATCCTACCCAGAAAGCATAGCTTCTACCTTTTGCACCAAAGTCAACCAAACGATACCAACTATAATCCTTACTCTGAGGAATTTTTGAAATTAGCATATTAAACGTCGGGCCGCCGTAAATTTTTAAGTAATCAGCAATTTTTTTTCCAAAAAGAAGACGATATTTAAAGATGGAATTGAGATTGCTGGTCCATCCTCCTTCATTAATTTTGAAATAAGAAAAATCAGTATATAGAAAATGATGTGGATACGTATGGAGTCGCCCGATACTCCAACCAAGTTGCCAGACATCCCGATTCAGAAAGGTGTTATAGCCGACAGAAACCATATTATAAATCTGCTGGGTGCCGAGTTTAATGCCTACATTGGTGAAACCGGTGTCGCTGGTCCATATATCAATGTTATTGCGTCCGTTTTCTTTATAATAACTGATCAAGCCTACAGGTACTCCGTCAAGTCGGTCTGCATAATTGAAGACTCCAATTTGTATGCCTTGAGCATTCTTGGCAATATTAGCTATACCGCCTTGTATTCCCTGAAATTCTTTACTCATATTCAGGGTACTAAAACTGAGGCCCTGCATGTTTTCAGCATAATTTAACAGTCCTGAGGCTATGATACCCTGCATGTTAGTCTTAGATATGTTAACGCCACCGGCAAAAAGCAGTCCTTGGCTATCTCCACCTGATATATTTCCCAATCCTGCCGTAAAGAGTCCTTGCATGCCAGAATGAGCTATATTAAAAGCCCCGGCCCCTTGTAAGCCCTGTGAATTACCTCCCGAGATGTTAAAAGCACCTGAAAATTGTAATCCTTGCATATCTTCGGCAGAAATATTACCCACTCCTGAGAACTGAATACCCTGCATATCGTCGCCGCTATAGGTACCGAGTCCGGCGAGTTGTATTCCTTGTGTTTCTTGGCCCGAATAGTTTGCGAGTCCGGCAATTTGAACCCCCAAAGCATAATATTTATTTCCATTGAATAGGCCTCCAAGTTCAAATCCTTTATGGAAGGCTCCGTTATATCCACCCAGGATATTCAGAGAATATTTGGACACGTAATGGGTAGCATGAAATCCGTTAGTGCTAATACCCGGAACCAATGAGAAACGAAACATGCGATATTCAAGATTATATTGCTGTCTGCGTTCGTTTTTTGTGGTTTCCCGGTTCTGGGCATGAAGTGCCAATGAGTGAAAAAAGCAGAGTATGGTAAATAATGATATTATATAGCCTTTGTTCCGCATCCTTATCCTTTATGTTTTAATAGTCAAGAATGGTCTACGAACGAAAAGCCATTATGTTTACTCTTTTCTTAGAAAAGGTTCAAAGCATTATGAATTGGCTCTAAAGTATTGTCCACCTTGTAATGGATTTGAATCTACCACTTACTCTTACTTATTATTCTAAGACCGATAAGTATATTTCAGTCTAAATTTAAATATAGATTAACATTCAGAGTCAAGGCCACTGATTTTTAGAAGATTGTAATGGATGAGTAAAATAAACCGGAATCCACACCGGGGTTGATTTGGCCCCGCTGGAAGTTTGAGAGATGATGGAATTTAACACCAACTGACCAAGAAACTGAGTTTGAGAATATAAATTCCAATCCAGCGCCGGCCGAGAAGGTAAAGTTAAATTTCTTACCGCGCCAATCGGGGAATGGGCCGTTGAGTATCATGATGCCACCAGAAGAATTCAGAAAAGGCTGAATGGCATTATTATTTTTGAAATTAATTTGAAATCCTAAAGGAGAAATACCAAAACCGGTTAAAGTGTTCCGCGGATGCCCAACTTTATACTCAGGATAATTATACTTTGAATAGATAAAGCGAAACGTATATTTGACGTCATGACCGTAGAATTCCAGAAATTTCCGATTATATTGTGCCCCATAAGACTCTAACGTTGTATTTCGCGTTTTTCCCCAAAAACGCATCGAATCATAAGAATAACCAAACCAAAAAGAGAACTCGTTCAGATGCCGCCGGGAGGTGTGAATCATGTGAACGGGCTTGCCCTTTTTTTTCATAACATAAGTGCTGTCAGATTGTGGAGATGCCTGAAGCTTGCCGGATGCAAAGCTCAGACTGGCAAGACAAAGAAAAAATATTAATATTTTAAATTTATGCATTGTTTCAACTGCTGATTTTTAATACTAGGAATGCCAGTTTTGATTCTCTGCTTCTATAAAGATACGCTTTACCCGTGGAAATTTGTCCTTTATTTTGCGGGTAATTTCTTTCGTGCTGTTTTCAATTGCCGGGGAAGTAAAATCGTCTTGGAAATCTACGGATAAATTTAGCAAAATATAATCCGGCCCCATATGCATAGTTAATATTTCATTCACTTTTTCTATGGCTTTGTTTGATGAAACGATTTTTTGAATACCCTGCACTATCAAGGGGTCGGCACTCTCGCCAATTAGTAACCCTTTTGTTTCGTAAGCCAGCCACGCGGCCGTAATTCCCAGAATGAGCCCAATCAAAATTGAGGCAATTCCATCGAATATATGAATTCCTGTCCATTTACCGAGAGAAATGCCTAAAAAAGCGATTAGAAGGCCAAGCATAGCCGCTGAATCCTCAAATAATACGACAAAGTTCGTAGGATTTTTCTCTTTATGTATCGCTTCGTAATAGCCCCGGTTTCCTTTAGCTTGACGAAATTCTTTGAGTGCATAAAACCAGGCAAAGCCTTCAAAAATCATTGCTAAACCAATGACTATATAATTCATTCTCGGATCTTCAATAGGATGGGGGTGTCTTAAACTTAGGATACCTTCATAAACCGAAACACCTGCTCCAACGGCAAAAATCATAATCGCGACTACAAAACTCCAAAAATATACCTCTTTGCCATGACCAAACGGATATTCCTTGTCAGCCGGTTGAGATGCTTTCTTTAACCCCCATAAAATGAGTAATTGATTACCGGTATCTACCGTAGAATGAATACCTTCGGAGAGCATTGCTGAACTTCCCGTAATAAATGAAGCGATGAATTTTGTAATAGCTATAAGCATATTGCCAGCCATCGCTGCGTAAATGACTTTTTTTGACGATGAAGCCATAAAATCTAGTCTATTAACTTAATCATTTAAAAATGGTTCCTTGAAAACGAGGGTCTAGTATACTCAATTAAATTGATTACCTACAAGAAAGGAGCATGGTTAGTCATTTTAAAATAATATTCTGTTATCTGTAAGTTTTTGGAAGTCGGAAACGACAAACTATATGAAAACGGATAAGCTTGATTAAAAAAACATTCGTAAGTGGAAATTACCGAAAAAGAGTTTACGGATATTATTAAAGACAACGAAGAGCGTCTTAAACATCTAAGTCGCGTTTATGCTGACCGTATGGATGAGGAACAGGATATTTATCAGGAAATTGCTATTCAGTTATGGCGTTCTCTTCCCACTTTTAATGGTAAGGCTAATATTAATACGTGGGTTTATCGCCTGGCTGTGAATACGGCTATTTCATTTGCCAGAAAAAAAAGAACACGACAGAATTATTATTCCAAATTTAAAAAAGAGAAAGGCGCTCGGCACAATATGACAGGTGCCTTAACCAATGCTTCTGAAGACGAGAGAGTGGTTACCCTCTATGATGCGATTTCTGAACTCAATCCATCCGAAAAAGCCATTATTACGATGTATTTGGAGGAGTTTAGCTATGAAGAAATTGCCTTCGTTACCGACATAACGGAAAACTATGTTGGTGTAAAATTGCATAGAATTAAGAACAAGCTTTCTAATATAATCGAAGAAAAAAATGGATCTTGATAATCTTAAAAAGATTTGGAAACAGCAGAAAAGCAGTAATAATTATGAATATTCCCAATCGGAACTGATAATGCTTATTAACAACAAGATGATTTCTCTTGAAGAGAAAGTCAGATCAAGAGATCGTCTGGAAATTATCGCATGTATAGTCGTAATTATTTGTTTCGGGATAACATTTTTTACTACGGAGTCTATCTGGAAACAGGTAGGGAGTGGGGCTATTATCCTGTCCGGAATATTTATCTGGTACAAATTGAAGAGCACCCAAGTCCAGACGCTCAATAACGAGCCGTCTCTGGACCGACCAATGCGAGAGTATCTTAAACTGGAATTACAAAGTATACAGAAGCAAAAAAAGCTACTTCGTAACGTTGCCTGGTGGTATATCCTGCCAATGGATATTGGACTGTTTTTGTTTACTATGGGATTCAATTCCGATTTTACAACAAAATTGATCTACCTGTCGCTCGTTGTCTTGTTCAGTGGTTTTGTATGGAAACTCAATCAGCGTGCTGTCAAACGAAAGTTCGATCCTTTACTCCGAGAGATTAGTGAAGCGATTCAATTTGTGAAAGAAGGCAGCGAAAATTGATTTTTTGATAAAACAGCGTAGTTAGACTCTTAGAAGAATATTCATTTCAACCTAAAACTTATTAAAGATGCTATTGTCATTTAAAAAAATAATCTATTCAATTTTTATCCTTTGTGCCTTAACTATTTCAGGCTTACAAGCACAACCCAATCTCAACAAAGTTAAAGAAAATGTTCATCAACGTATTGCTGACAGCGATATACTGGGTGCAAGCATTGCTTATATTTATCCCGACGGGCATACACAATTTATCTCAGAGGGATACCTTTCGAAGGATAAAAAGAAAAGAGTTACCAAGAATACCATTTTTGAAATCGGTTCAATCACCAAAACGTTTACTGCTCTAATTCTTGCTCGCCTGGTCGAACAAAAGAAGGTGGCTTTGGATGATCCGATTGATAAATTTTTGCCCGACTCTGTGCATGCTCCTTCTTACCAGGGACAAAAGATTTCCTTACAGGATTTGGCTACCCATACTTCAGGTTTACCACGACTACCCTCGAATTTTTCACCTAAAAATAGGCTAAACCCTTATGCCGATTATTCTATCCATGATTTATATGAATTTCTGGATACATATGGGCTAAAGCAAACACCTGGTTCTGTATATGAATATTCCAATTTGGGCATGGGGTTACTCGGGCATTTATTAGAAATCGCTTCTCATCAATCCTATGCTCAGCTCCTCCAAAAATATATTACTAATCCGTTGGAAATGAACGATACTGAGATCCAGGTTACTGGTAACAAGAAAAATCGTTTGGCTGCTCCATATAATTACGGGGATCCTGTGGAGCATTGGGATTTCCCAACACTGACGGGAGCCGGGGCTATACGTTCTACAACAAATGATTTAATCAAATATATGAAAGGACAAATGGGAATACAGGGCTCGGATATGGAAGCAGCAATGGAAATGACTCATAAAATACACTTTAATGCTGGTGAAGGTAATATTGATGGAATAGGTTTGGCATGGATTCGAGCAGCCAAACGTGATACCCTTTTTTGGCACAATGGCCAGACGGGTGGATTCCATAGTTTTATAGGGTGGAATCGAGAAAAGCACGTAGGAGTTGTGGTATTGGCAAATGGAACTGATAATACTGATGATATCGGATTCCACCTGCTTGACCCCGATTATCCTCTCAAGAAGATAAAGAGATCTATTTCATTATCTCCGCAACAGCTTTCCGGATTGGTAGGTAGATATAAAGTCAATAGCAGAATTTCTTACTTTATAATTAGAAAGGGGGATAAATTGTATTTTCAAGTTACGGGACAACCCAAAATTCGTTTTTATCCAGAATCTCCAACTCATTTTTTCTGTAAGAAGGTACCCGCAGAGATTGAATTCTCAAAAGGATTGAATGGCGAAATTAAGAAGGTTACACTGCTTCAAAATGGCCGTAAATTTGAAGGAACAAAGGTCAGCAGTAAGGTGACAAAATAGGTTAAGCCTGATCACAAAGAGTTAACGTGAGTTTAGACTAACCTTAAAGTTAAAAAGGCAGACAATGGCCATTGCCTGCCTTTTTAATAGTAAAATGTAATTTATTTTCCGGTATAAACGATTCGCCAGATTTTTCCTTTTTGCGAGTCGGTAATATAGAGCGAGCCATCAGGTCCCGTTGCTAACCCAACAGGACGGTATTTTGCATCGGCAGGTGATGCTAGTGTATCAGCACCCTTGAAACCATCAGCAAAAACCTCATAATCTCCTGAAGGCTTTCCATTGTTAAAAGGTACAAATACGACATTATATCCATCCTGAGGCAATGGAGCACGATTCCAGGATCCATGAAAAGCAATAAATGCTCCGTTTTGGTACTTATCAGGAAACTGATTTCCGGTATAAAATATCAAATCGTCAGGAGCCCAGTGCCCCGGAAAAGCCATAATAGGTTTTTTAAATTGTCCAGCATATTTACTATCGGCAATCGTTTTCTGACCGTCGCCGCCATATTCAGGGGCCAGCATAATTTTTTGTTTCTTTTGATCGTAATAGCTGTATGGCCACCCAAAATTGTCGCCGTCTTTAACCTCAAAAAATTCTTCTGCCGGTAATTCAGCACCATCTTCTTTGGAATAATATTTGGGCCAGTTTTGATATAGTTGATCACGACCATGTTGCATTACATAGAGCGTATTATCTGTATTTTTCCAATCCAACCCTACCACATTCCGCAATCCTGTAGCATAATGATGCCCATCTGTCGGTGTTTGACCGGTTTTCGTAGCATCAAATTGCCAGATGCCGGCATGCTTTTCTAACAACGGACAGGGAGATCTACCTGGTGATTCTTTGGTTCTGTCTTTTTCCTGGCAAGAGTTAGACGGAGCTCCGACATTTACGTAAATATGACCATCATTGTCAAAGGTAAAAGCTTTTGGGGCATGCTGGTGTTGTACAGGAAATCCTTTGATAACCGTTTCCGGTGGAGAAGAAGGGATTAATCCATTTTGAGGCATTTTGTATCGTACGACTGAGGTATCGGTGCTGAAATAAAGGTAACCATCATAAAAACCAATACCGGTACCGGTATAAGTTCCAAAATAATTTCGTTGATCAGCAACTCCATCACCGTCTTGATCTTGTAAAACAACAATTCCCTTTCCATCATGTCCGTGAGATAGTGAAACATATAAATCGCCATTATCAGTGGTTTGTATGTGTCGTGCTTGCCCGACACTGTCGGCCACAACTACGGCTTTAAAACCATCTGGCAGATTTATACCACCGTTATCTCCCGAGAAATCCAGCTTCTGTTTGGAGGAGGACTGACTACATCCCACAATCAAAGCCGAAAGTATAAAAACACCAAATTTCAATAATTTCATAAGCACTTATATTTAAATATTGAAGGTTATTTCATTGTCATGTAATGTTTTAGTGTAAAAAAACATTCCTAAGTATAAGATTTCGTTTTATTTAAAAACATTTTTTTCTATATACGCGGCTGTATTAGGCGTCCACGCTTGATATCAACGAGATCAATTGTTCATTCCAAGTGTGGACGCTTGGAAGAGCATCTTTTCCGAAGTTCAACTATACGCTGGATTTGCAGGTTGGTGGATCTACCTGTTTTTCAGGAATAAAGTACGTGAAGAGTTACACTTATCTCGAACTGAGGTTAAAATAGGGGGTACAGTGACATGAACTAACTACTTGTACGTTGGTCGATCTTACGTTGAGTCAAATAGGAAATACCCCAAATAAAAGCCCATCCGGCTCCGGCATACCACCATTTGAAAGTTAATAGCACACCGGTGTTTATAGCATAAAGCATATGTGAAAACCAATTGGGAGCATTGGTTTTCGATTTGTTCATCATATTGAGAACACTATCACCGGAATATGCAATTAATTTTGTGACCAGCAATAAGGCGGTATACCCTACAATAATACCAGTTAAAATGGGATGATTGACGAAAACAGCAATGATAATCAAAATGGTTGCTATTATATCGACAACAACCTCTTTAATCCAACTCATAAGGCTTTATTTCTTTAATTGGTTTATGAAAGTCCCAATTAAAGAATACTCAGGCTCTTTATCCAAACTAATTCGCTGGAATCTTTTCCGATATCGGTTCGAGAAAGGGATGTCTTAAGTGTCCAGCCTTCAGGCGCCTTCGCATTGACCAGGTATCCATTAATACGAATGATTTGACCTTTACGAAGTGAGCTGATCTTATTCCTGATTTTTTGAGTCGGACCAATGAGATGCATATTAGCCGTATGCTGCCACATTTTTTCCTGAGGGATAGGAGGATTCGTCATTTCAAAATAAAATGAACGGTCGGATTGTTTTACCATAATGGTATTTAAATTTGTTTCATCCGACATGGGTCCCCATCCAAAAACAATATCAGTTGGTGTCAAATCGGAAAAGGTATCGAAATAGTAATTTTTCATAGACAATATTCTGGCTTCCAATTTGATCTTGGCTTTGGGTATAATTCGTATACCTTTGAAATCTTTGTTTTTGGCACCAAAGGCTTTTTCCTGGACCGGACTATCAGGGGCAACAATACCGGGTCCGTGAGTAACTGGGCGAGTGGTCCAATAATAATAGGCTCCACCGAACAAGAGGGCGATAAAAAGTAGATGTTTTAGCATAATAACTCCCGTAACTAAGGCTTTTAGATCCTTCGTTTATTATCAAGATAGCTAAACGGGAATTTGTTACAAGTTAGAATGGATTTAGGTAGATTAATAGATTTTAAAAATCGACCGAAATCCCCATTTGCCAGTTTCTGCCAGGGGCAGGTTCATAATATTTACCGCCTGATGAATTTACAACTACGGAGCCATTATACCGGGTATCGAGTAAATTTCCCACATTTAAAAAGGGCTGAAGCTGTACCGATGCATCCCGAAAATGAAGTTGATAACTAATGTCAGCATCAAAAACTCCATATCGATGGTTTTTAGCAGTATTCAAATTATTGACGGTATAATTGCTGACATATTTATAACTGACGGTTCCCGAAAAGGAGCCCGGCGACCACTTTATTTTAGTATTAAGTCTTAACTTTGGAATTCCAGGGACTTCTTTCCCGGCAAGCGATAGGCTGTCAAGTGTCTGAGCCTTTTTGAATTCGGCATGTGTGAGATTACCCACAGCCGTAATTTTCCAATTTTGTTCAAACTGCCAGGCAAGCTTCCCTTCGAGACCCGTGTGATTAGTTTTACCTTGGTTTCGATAATACGTAGGTCCATTCGGATTCAGCTGGTAGGGGAAGAGTAAATCGTGAATCCACATGCGGTAAATGGTTAAATCGTAGGTTAACGTATTTTGGGCATTAGATCCCCGCGTGCCAATTTCAACTCCAACCGTGTGCTCGGGCCCCAGATGGGGATTAAAGCCGTTGCCTCCACCGGGACGATTGACTAGCTCAGTCGTTGTAGGGGCTTCAAAGGAAGTGCTCAAGTTGGCATAAATCGTCTGATTTCTTGTTCGGTAATTAACACCAAGACTGGGACTTAAGGATCCGAATGTACGGGCTCCGGATTGATTTGTTACCGAGGCATTAGTAGTAAAGCGCAGTCGGTCATATCGCAAACCACCCAAAATGTTGAACGAGCCCAAACTGTACGTACCGGTTACAAATAATGCATTATTCCAAACCCTTTCTATTTGATCAACTGTTACCTTGCCTCTTTTGGGATCTCCGACATTATCAAATTCGGTACGATCATCATTTTGCAACTTAGATTCTGCTCCCCACTGCAGATCAAAATGATCCCAGCTTTTATCCATTGTTGCCCGCAGTCCTCCAGCCCAGCGATTGACAGTAATAATCCCAAAAGGCAGGGGGTTGTTTAAGTCCCTATATATACCATATCCGGTGATCTTTAGAATACCTGCGGATGTTTCTAACATATAGGATAAGCCTCCCTGTCCCTGGGTGATATCTTTACCTGCTCCGGTAGAGTCAAACGATGCAACAGCCATTGTTGGATTAGTCTTCGCCTGTTGTTTCGTCAAACTGCTGGGATGCTCGGCTTCCGGCATATAGATCATACCGGCCTGGTATTTAAGTTTGCTCTTTGATGTGAGATTAATATTTCCTGTGAGCCCCGACCGTAACAATTTGGCACTGCTGTAATCCCGAAAGCCATCGGTACTGAGATAGCTCGAATAAATATCCATCTGGTGGCTGGGATTGGATAATGAGTATTCGGCTTCCTCTTTACGCATCCCAAAAGAGCCCGCCATGGTTCTAAACCGGAATGCATTCTGTTGTTTCTGATGGGGTGGACGAGTGGAAAGGTATAATACACCTCCGCTGCTATTTCCCCAGTAGGTTGCAGCCGGTCCACGCACAAGCTCAGCATGCCTGATGAAGGCCGGATCGATAACATTAATCATCGATTGTCCATCGGCCACTGTTAGTGGAATTCCATTGAGTACCACTTGTATACCCCGAACACCGAAAGCAGCTCTCCAGCCGATGCCCCGAATTGTAAGTCGTTCACCCAGGGCATAATTTTGACGATCATTTACCCATAAGCCTGGTAACTGGTCGCCAATGCTTTGTAACGAAAGCGATGGGGATCGATTAATTGTGTTTAAATTTCTGGAAAAAGTGCTCAGGGAAAGAGGAGCATCCGCAGCACTAATTGTTGTATGTATGGCGGTAACTTCTATGGGGGATAGCTCTACTTTTAAACTGTCATTAATTTGTTGGGCTCTTAGCGTAGAGAGGCCAAAACATATAGTGGCTACCACAATACCAACTACAGTTCTAACGAAATTCGAGAAATAACTTTGAAAATATTGAAGTTCAGAAAAACGTCTGCATTTCATGTAGGAGTCTGTGGCTAACAAAATATTTGAGTTCTGCATGGATATTAAATTGAAAAGATCAATCTAAAAAAAAATCAAGCACTAATTTAAAGAGAAAAGAATTTTTAACATCAATGGTTAATAACTATAATACTCTTAAGTGAATATTGCCAGATATTTTGGAACAACCATTTTCTAATTCGAACCTTGTTAAGGGATGAAAGCAAAAGCTATTTATTGGTTTAAAAATTATTTTGAGATTACAGCTTTTTCTGTTGGACTTTTACTCCTAGCATTCATGAATCCTCATACAACAAATGGCCCGGACTTATGCCTATTTAGTCAGTTGGGGATATCTAACTGTCCCGGTGATGGGTTGGGACATTCAATCTCTTATATCCTTCATGGTGAATTTCATAATGCTATGAAAGCAAATGTGTTGGGACCTTTTTCTATAATAATTTTAAGCAGTAGGGTTGTTTATCTTCTGTACAAAAAACATTATTACAACCAAAAATAAATAGATATACGTTATGGCCAGAATGATTGATTATCTACCAGAGATCGAAGGAGACGAAGCTGCTTATGTATCAAAACTGATGCATTCCATGGACGATGAAACTGCAACCAGATTCACGCGAGTATATAGGGCTAGGCGTAAAGAGCCCCAGATGATTCTACTTACAGCGGTGATAGGATTTTTTGGGGTTGCCGGTGTTCATCGTTTTGTTATAGGTCAACTTGGAATGGGCATTCTATATCTTTTTACTGCCGGACTTTGTGCTATTGGCACTATTGTGGATATAATCAATTATAAAAACCTAGCCTTTGAATATAACAGGGATATCGCCAGAAAGGCAGCTTCTCTGGCAGAATAGTTTTTTGATAGTTGAATACAAGAATTTGGTGTTTATCTATCCCTCTGGGTTTATATTTATATTATTATAAGTCGAACAGTCGATTAATATTAAACCCAAATCTAAAATCACCGGACCAGAATTGGTCAGTGTTTTGTGCTAAAATATATTGTTCCAAATGCCAATAGCTGGAAGTAAAAAATAATTGAAATACATGTCCACCGGTTTGAATATCCAAGCCTATTGCAAAAGAATTTTTCGTTCCTCGATTACGATTGCCAAATACAGGGTAATATTCCGCAACCAGAGAGAAACGTTTGGATAAATGGATTTGTGAGCCTAATCCAATAGAAAAAATATTCTTAATATTCCCAGATCTCACGTCGTTGAAATGTGCTATCATAGGGGAGACCTGGAAATCAAAGATTCCATTAAGTCTCCTTGAGAAAATAGCTGAAACCAATGAACTGAGATCATTTCTTAAAGGCTTTTGGTTCTCTTGGGTTACTACTGCAACATCTCCTTTCAGGGTGAAGCTTATGGGCATTGAATCATCTGACTTTTGCTGTAATATGGCATATTTTGATCGTAAATCAACAATATCGGAAAAGGTAGAACGCCCGATACCGGCTTCCCAGCGATTTGTTATTCCATAATCGAATCCCAGACGAACATTTGGTGGATTATCCAGTCCAAAGAAGTCTTGAATTATATTAGACGTTGCCAGACCAAAACTATGCATAATTGTCACATTCAAGTTGTGGGCCTCTAAATTGTTAGTTGTAGACTGGGCATACAATGTTGATGTCCAAAAGGTGGTATCATATATTTTCACCTTTTTATAAAGCTCTCTCTTCATTTGGGCATGTACACTGCCGATCAACAGTAACAGTAGTATTAAGAGGAAACAAATTGAAGTTGATTTCCAAAATTTCATAATGGATTTATTTTATCTCGTGAAGAGTTGATGAGATTGAAATATCTACCTCTTTGGCGACTCGGTAGAAAAGAATACTAGGAGGCTTAATATCATAATCCTTCATATTAAGTGTCCAAGTAGCTTCTACCTGTAATTCACTTTCTGTCTTTTGAAGTGTACCATTGATTGATATCTGCCTCGAAACTCCATGGACAGTAAATTTACCACTAACAGTAACCTCTTGTGGGTTGAAAGAATTTGGATTGAATTTTGTGTCCAGTTTTCCGTAAAAATCAGCAAAGGGGTGTTCTTTTGCATCAAGTGTTTCCATCATATCCCGATCTCTCATTCCAATTCCCGTATCCAGAGTATGAACATCCACGTAAAAATCCACAGTAGAATCTGCAAGGTTTATTTTGCCTACTAAATGATTTGATTTACCGGTAAACGAATGCAAAGGCACCGTGGAATGAAATTCAACATGGCCACTGTCTGATTTAAATGACTGTGCTGATATTGCAGCCGGAAATAGTATCCAGATAAATAGATATGATAAAATGAACCTGAACATATTTATCCTCTATAAAATATTGTTCATTGGGGCTCAGCTTTCAGTTATTTTTTGCTCCGTCATTAATCCATTTTTTTATAAGATCGATATCATCGCTGGATAACGGTGAACCTCCATAGGGCATGCGAACGCCAAATTGGGGATTGTTGGAAGATATTTTGTCTACTAGGGGACTATTTACAGCATCATTAACTTGTATTACTTTTGTACCATATTGATTACCAACACTTGTAATAGCGACATCATAACTGCTTAAATCAACTCCATTTTGTTTGGTTGAAGAATCATGACAACCACTGTTTGTACAGCTTTGAGAGAATATTTTACTTACATTTGTAAAAGTTGGATCGGGTGCAGCACTGCCATTATCATTACTCCCCATATCAGTATTGCCTGTGCTGTTTGAACCACATGAAGCAACTAACAACACACACAGGCATAAAAATGTAATCGATATCTTTTGCGATTTATTTGCGCACTGGTTGAAGTGAAGTTTTTCCATGATGGCTCCTTATTAATTGATAGTTAAATAATTGGATATCGAAATACTGGTCACGAGTTTTTTTATCATAAATTGATGGTTTTCAAAAGATTTGGATTGTCTCTTATTTTCGAATATTAAAATTCAGAGAGACAACTGTTCCCATTGAATACAAATCAACTTTTCCCCATCCGACTTGTTTTAAAGGAATCTTGATGAATGGCTCGGCTCGCAGGCTCCAATTCCCGACAATGTCCATTTCATATCCTACAGATAGAGTGGCGTTACTTAGCCAATAACGTGTTCCTGTTTTTCCACTCCATCCGTGTACAGTTCCCGGCTGATAGTTACCGTATTCAAAATGATATTTCTCGTTAAGCATTATGTATGAAGAGAGCCCGGCCGTGGCATAGAAATGAGAGTGTTTAAAATGAAGGAAGTTGTATTTTAAGCTTATCGGGATATCTAGTAATATACAATCACCTTCTGTTTGATCCGGGGCCGTCCCGTTGGATAGATATCCCCGGGGGAGGTGATAATCTCCACGGCTGGCCAAATAACGAGTGCGCGTACGGACAATGCCTGTTGAAATCCCAAAGTCGGTATTGAAGTTGTAATCGAATATAAACCCAAGCTTATATCCGGGATCATAAAAATTGGCAATGGATCCGGCAGTGCTTAAATCCGGTCCCAAAACAATCCCAAGTGATGCGCGGATATATTTTGGGCTATTCCGGACTACAACAGAAATAGTTGGTTTATGACGCGCAGAGGCTTTTACTATATTGTAGTCTTGGGTTTCAGGTAGTTTGGTAATATCATCGGATGATTTTAGATTCGCAACCGTTGATGTCAAGTCATAAGCTTCAATCTTTTTTACAGAGATTAGATTTTGATTAGAACGACCGGCTGTTTCCTTATCGTTTATTTTTGAAGTACTTGATCTTTTCTGTTTATCCAAGATCAATTTTTGACGGTCTTTTTTTGAACTGGGGTGTTGATTTGCAGGCAATTTGTTATCATTTCGGACAGGCGACTCAGTTTTATTGATAGTGTTACTTTTCGACTCGGGTTCTACGGATTCCTGATAATGATTGGAATTTGTAGAGCTTATTCTATTGTTCAGTTTGTTAATCCGTAGATGGTTCTCAACTGTAAGATAGGCCAATATGGAAAATGCTAATACCACTACCGCAGCGATCATTCGTCGTCGGATTCTGTGTGTTTGTTGTTGATCCAGATTATCCAGACGGTCTTCTAATTTTTGCCAATCCTTCTCATTATATTCGATGTCATACTCTTCGGCCTTTTGCCGGAAAAGTCTTTCTAAAGCATCCTTTTTGTTATCTTGATCAGACATAATTTTATAAGCTAAAATTCTTTTCTAAAATCAATTGTAGATTCCGCTTGGCCTTAGCCAGATTTGATTTAGAGGTACCTACAGAAATATCCAGCATATCTGCAATTTCTCGGTGTTTGAAGCCCTCAATCACGTATAAGTTAAATACGGTACGATAGCCAGGTGTTAATTGCTGGACCATTGTTATAATTTCATCATAGGAGATACCACTTGTTATATGCTCATCAGTGCTAAGTTTTCCTTCTGCTGCTTCGAGATTTTCTAATCGTTGGATCTTTTTATTTCGGTGGTAATAGTTGATGGAAGTGTTCACGATAATCCTCCTTAACCACGGCTTAAAGGGACGGTCCAAATCGTATTTTCCAATGTTAGTAAACACCTTGATAAAAGCATCATTAAGGATAGCGGCTGCCTCATCTCTGGATTCGGCATACCGCAGCGTGATGCTCATGCCATAGGCGTAAAACATCTTGTACAACTCTTTTTGACTTTCGCGATGTCGCTTTCGACATCCTTTAATGATTGCTTTTATCAAGGCTTCTTCGTTATAAGAAATAACAGTTTCCCTTTATGATTTACTTGGCCTCTATTTGTCCATACAAGAACTATTCGTTAAAGGTTGCTTCAACTTAATTTTTTTTTGATAATTGAATATTTAACGGACTATAATCAATGTATCTGAATGTAAATTATTAAAAAATAAACCTTTATAAGGCCGGAAAGGAGAAGGTTAACAAAACTCGCTTTTGATCCGTCCTCATAGAGGCTGCAAAATTGGCGTTTTTACCTATAAATTATCTATTACCTGTTGTAACTCATCGTCCAAAATTGCGTAAACCAGAGATAACCGGCATATAATTTTGAAATTTGATTTGGCAATAATCTTTCACATCAACAGACGTCTATTGCGAGAAATCTTGGTAGCTTTCTTTTTAGGGATCCTTTTTTCGGCTGCAGTACCTAGGGTTCAGGCGGATACGCTGGAAATTTCCACCTATTCTGGTGGGGATAAACCTTATATGAAAAAGGAGTTCAAAGTTGACAGTCCCGGGCAGCTCAAAATTTTTACTGTAGCTGGGAATATTGATGTGGTCCCATCATCGTCTGTCAATAAAGTGACAGTAGAACTTTATGTCGATCGCGGATTTGCTTTCTGGTCCAATTCCAACAACCTGAATAATTTTCGTATTACGATGTTGAAGCGGGGTAACGAAATTGTAGCTTCGGTTGAGCGTAAGCACCGGGAAACCGGTTTTTTTAGTGATCAGATGTCATTTTCGTTTCGGGTCTACGTCCCAAAAGCGATATCAACAGAGCTTAAAACATTAGGAGGAAAAATCTCCCTGAAAAATGTAAAGGGCAGCCAATCCGTTAAATCTAACGGCGGCAGCATTGCTGCTTCTGATATTAGTGGTCGACTTGAAGCCTATACCTCCGGTGGAAATATTGATATAACTGATAGTCGGGGGACCATATATGCCCAGACCGACGGGGGGAATATATCACTCGACAGAAATAGTGGAGAAATAAGGTTAAAGACGAGCGGTGGCAAGATCGTTGCCCAGCGCATTTCAGGTTCAATGCTTGGAAAGGTCGGCGGTGGTGATATTTGGGCTGATTTTATACATGTGGAACAGGGCATTGATCTGCAGACTTCTGCTGGAAATATCCATTTGAAACTTCCCGATTTAGCAGGATACCAATTGCTTCTTCGAGGTTCGAAAGTCAATTTTTCTGGCATAGAAAACGTAAAAGGAACGGTCAAAGCCAATCACATCGAAGGAACATATAAAGATGGCGGTCCACCAATCAGCTTAACAACGAACGCAGGTTCCGTTACACTTAAATTGAAATAATCTTAGGGCTTTTTGAAGGGTTCAGAATCAAATATTATAACTTGTTGTCGTGCAGGACAGTGTTTGGCACTGTTACTCGTGCTATGCTCCGCCATACCTGCAATAATCCATGCTCAATCATCGAATGATGTTGTTACGTTGCGTAAATCAGATATCAATCCCGATGACCATATTATTTATATTTCTGATACATGGATTTTCAAAGCGGGTGACAATCACGTTTGGGCCAATCCGGCCTATGTTGATTCCAGCTGGCAAAAGACAAGTACTTATCTTGGGCCTTCAGAGCTATCATTCATAGATTGGCAAGGCATTGGGTGGTTCCGCTTTCATTTCAAGGTGGACAGTACATTGGTGGGATACCCCTTGGCATTGATTGCCGAACAGCATTATGGGGCTTCAGAAATTTACCTGGATGGCAAAAAGCTTTATGAAATAGGGAAGGTTTCGGTTTTTTCTGACGAGAATGTGCCTCATCGCGACAACCGTCCTCGTCCACTGGTTATTAATGATACAACGGAGCATGTACTGGCCGTTCGCTTTGCCAATTATCATGCCACCACTTTCACTGATTACGGCTTTACAGCTGGCTTCCGCTTTCTGATCGGAGATCTCGACTATTATATTGGTGCTACTATCCGGCAGATGACCAGCACCCCTTGGTATCAACTCTTTTTTGCCGGAGGATTGATTGCCTTTACGATTATCCATTTTTTATTGTTTGCATTCTATCCGTCTGAGAAACGAAACCTGTATTTTGCTCTCTTTACTTTTTTCCTGGCGGCCCTTACCTATACCTTGCTCGAAAGCACTTACGCCGATTCTCCTATGATGGTCATAACTTATTATCGGCTCTCCCTGATTGCCTGGCTGTTAACAGTAATTTATGCCCTGCGATTTACATACAGTCTTTTTTATGAACAGAAAAGACCGGTTCAATACTGGGGATTTCTGCTGATTGGCCTTGGACTGGCGATCGCAACCTGGTTTAATGCTCATGGTCTTGATTTCTATCGAGAGATTTTTGTATTGATCACTTTGCTGGAAATCAGTAGGGTGTTAATGCTTTCTTTTTTCACTAACAAAGAGGGAGTTCTTATTATCGGGACCGGCCTCGCAGGATTTGCTGCAGGTATCTTCTATACCGTGTTAGTCAATCTCAATATCACGAATGGAGATCCCGTTTTGGGCAATATTATTGGGTCTTCATTTCTTATCCTTTCTATGTCGATCTATCTTTCCCGCGAATTCGCTATTACCCAAAGACGCCTGGAACATAAATTGATCGAAGTTAAACATCTCTCAGAACGATCTCTGGAACAGGAGCGTAAGAATAAGCAGAAAGAACTGGAACGAAAGTTGTTAGAGGCCGAAAATAAACGTAAATCCCAGGAACTTGAGGAGGCCAGGGCGTTGCAGTTATCAATGCTCCCGAAACAAATCCCTAAAACCGAAAAATGGGATATTGCTGTGTTCATGGAGACGGCCCAGGAGGTAGGTGGTGATTACTATGATTTCAGTATTTCTAAAAATGGCACCCTCACTGTTGCTGTTGGGGATGCTACGGGACATGGAATGAAGGCTGGGATTATGGTAGCCACGGCTAAGAGCTATTTCCATACACTTGCCGATGAGTATGATAATCTCGGCATTATCCAACGCATGTCATCGGGTATCCGAAATATGGATCTGAAGATGATGTATATGGGAATTATGCTGCTTAAATGTAATGAAGAATATGTCCATATTACTTCGGCGGGTATGCCGCCTTGTCTTCGCTATAGCCAGCAAGATCAATCAGTGGATGAAATACTTTTGAAAGGCATGCCCCTTGGCAGTAAGGTAAATTATCCCTACAAAGAGAAGCAATTTGAAATGCGGGAAGGAGATACCCTGCTTTTGATGAGCGACGGACTCATGGAACTTTTTAATGAACAACGCGAGCAGCTTGGAATGGAGCGCATAAGACGTACATTCGACGAAGCTGCGGATTCCTCCGCCTCCGATACTCTTTCGCAAATAACAAAGCTTATAGACCAGTGGGCCGGGCCCAAATCGCATGAAGATGATATCACTATTGTAGTGATGAAAGCTAAACAATAATCGCAACTTTTGATTGGATAATGCGTAAGTTAGTTAACGAATCAAGATCATTTTAGGGACTATGTGGCAAAAAGTAGTACTTACAATTGGGATTTTCTTTCTTTTTTTCAGCTCAGCGGTCGCTCAAACCAAACAGGACTCCACACAGGATCCGTTTAAAAATGATCCCTATTTCTCGAAACCATTGAAAGAATTGCTTCGTCATCCTTCGACTGAAAAAGATACTTCTGTCAGTTCACAACATCGGGATGTAAAAGATTTTGTGACAGATCTCAATGATGAAGGATTGGATTTTCGTGGAATCATCGAAGCGGGCCCCTATAATTCGAATTCGCTCTATTCCGTCTATCCGAATTTGCCAATGATCCATTTTAATCGTGTGGATGCGCTTTTTCTTGGAATCAGTAAAGAACGGATGCAGTGGTATGATGACGACTGGTTATTTGGAATTCCGAGCATTCACCCTATCGGAATGATTGGCTATTCTACCGGTCAGCGAGAGTGGCAATATTCTCTGGGACTCGAAAAATATTTAGGTCGCAAAGATCATGTCCTTTTAGGTACAGAATATCATAATGCTTCAACTACCAATGATGAGTGGCGTGTAGGATTGAATGAGACTTCTCTGACTGCTTTTGCCGGTGGCTATGATTACATGGATTATTACAAACAAAAAGGGTGGGGGGCTTATATGCTCCTCCGATCCGACCGGTATTTTGAAGGCGGTGTGGCATTCAGCGATGATCGATTTAGCAGCTTGAGCCGAAAAACAACGTGGGCATTATTTGGATCCGGTGGACGTTTTCGGCAGAATCCGCCAGTTGATTTGCAAAATGGTTTACCGGTTGATACGGTAGATGTCACCAGCCTGACATTTTCAGCTTCTTTTAATCCCAAGCGTTTGGTAATATCTCGTAATTTTACATTTTCATTGAGCGGAACGGCTGAATTTTCGGATCCCGGTATTGGTACGGCTTCCGATTTTGATTATTCGAAATATACCGGCGAGCTGGTTTCGTATCTCAATTTGGAGGCTGGAACCGTATTTAAATACCGTTTACGAATGTCAAGCATTACAGGTAATGCTCCGAGATTTAAAAAACTGTATTTGGGCGGCGTGGGATCGTTACGGGCGCTGCCATTTAAATCGATGGGAGCTGGCAACCAGATGATTCTCAGCAATGCCGAATTACAGTTCGGAAGTCCTCGTTTTGGTTCTAATAGCTGGATTGATTTTGATGATTTCTACATCAGCCTGTTCCTTGATTCAGGATGGACTGATTTCGACCCTGCGTTGCAGGATTCGCGGAATCCTTTCTCCGGTTTCGATCGATTTTCATTCTCGAATCTGAAGCACAACGGGGGGATCGGTATAGGTTCCAGTTTCATCAGATGTGAATTAGCCTGGGATCTGAATTACCCGGATCATGCGCCGGTGTTTTGGATACGATTTAATCCCACATTCTAAACGGAAGGGCTTGATTTCCGATATAGGGACCTATTGGTATTCCCGTGATGTAAATTTTTGAGTACCCACTTATAGTTTCCATTTCAGTGGTCAATTTACGTCATCCGATACAAAAGTCGTTATGCTTTGTGCTGGTAATGTTGCCGTAAAACTACCAGATGATTGCACTTTAATACTGTTTCCCTTTTCCGCATTTTGGGTTGCCGATGTGACATAGGGGATAAATGTCCCTGAAGCTACACTGCCTATCAGGTATTTTATTTTTGCGGTAGAGGTACCCGAATTTTCGGCGACTATCACTACGTTATGAGAAGCATCTTTATAAGCTGTTATAGATATATTGTTGGATTCACTATCATTGGGTCCGGAAGTATGAACCCGTTCATATCCCGGACGAATGAATCTTGCAAATTGGGACATAACATATCCGCGCTTGGTAATTTGACCTTTGGTGGTACCATTTGTACCATCTCCGATGGGTCCATAAAATCTGACGATATACCACCAGATATAAGCACTCATATTTGCTTTCATTACGTTTTGCATTTCCGTAGCAACATCAAGGGCTAGGGGCCAGTTGTTTCCGGAGTGATCGCTTTCGGTATAATGTTCGGTCATCCAAACCGGTTTGTCTTTATTCTCAGCCAGTGGATAAGAAGCAAGTCCACCTCCATAAATATGTCCGGCGACAATATCCAAGTTTGCTGCAGCCGTGGGATCATTGAGTAGTGGATCGGACATCTGGTGTCGGAACTGAAATGATTCTGGGGCCATTAAGCGGGTACCAACTGAATCCCCAAACTTCTTTACAAATTCCAACATCTGGGCAGGGGTCCAGTCACAAGACTCATAATTTACGTGGATATCAGGCTCATTCTGAACTGATATTGCGTACAAAGGAACCTCATTATTTGCCATATAATCTACAAATGATTTCAACCAGTGGGCATAATCGTTATACGAATTTTCGTTAAGGCTTCCCCCTGTAGTGCTATTGTTTGTTTTCATGTCGGCAGGTGGAGACCAGGGGGAAGCAAATATTTTTGCGCCCATATCAGATGCTTTCCTGGCAGCGGGTACATAGTCCCCCCATTCATTTTTTGTTGGTGGAATACGGAGGCGTAAGATAGAAAAGCCCAATTGCCCTTCCCCAGTACCAAAGGCTTCATTGATTTCATTTTCGGTCATGTCAGGTCGCCAATTAACAATGTTGGCTGCACCAAAACCACTAATGGTTTGCGCAGTGCTATCCAAATAGACCTGTACATTCTGCACTTCCGGCTGAGTGGTCGAGGGAGGTGGCGCATTTACGACATTATTTTTGCTTGAACAGGCCGTCGCTACAATTAAAACTATGCTGTAAAGAAAAATGCCAAATGATAAAAGCTTTTTGTGTCTCATGATGATAGTCATCTTTATGGTTCATAGAACTATTTAAAATGAATAATGTCTTCAAGTTTCAATTCTTGGGATAGGTAATCACATAATTCATTGTATCTTGTTTAGCGGTGACAGTTTGCTTGGTTCCATCCGGCCAGATAACCTTAATGCTATTGACTTTACCAGCAGTACCCAAAACCTGAGTGGTGCTATTTTGCGACCAGTAGCCTGACCCAGCCTGGATTTCTCTCGATGGGCCCATGCTGCCATTTGTATATAACAGTCGAATGGAAGCACCAGTGGCTGTTCTATTTTGTTTGGTGCCTATTAGTTTTATGCGAAGTCCCGTCTTGTCCGTTTGATTAAGATATATCTTAGTAGCTTCCCCATTTTGAGAAACGGCCAGATCTGTCCTGCCATCACTGTTAAAGTCAGATACCGCCGCGCCTTTTTGTTCACCATATATTTTGATTCCTGATTCATGGCCAGACACAGGAGTAAAATTACCTTTCCCATTTCCTAAAAGTAGCAAGCCCCGGCCTGCATCCTGTCGGGGAAACTGATCCGGTAAATCAAAAAAGTTCTGTCCCAGGAAAATATCTTCGTTGCCATCATTATTGAAGTCTGCAACAGTAGCATCGAAGCTGGCAGTAAACTGGGCTATTGTGGGTAGGGGATGGGCGGCAAAAACTCCTTTTCCGTTGTTTATAAAAATGGTGGCTTTCAATGTATTTATCTCTTTAAATGGGACGTGCGGCAATAAATCTTTAAAAATACTTTTAAGAGTGGCTCCGGCAAATTGTTTGTTGGTATTTATTTGAGAAGCGATGGCAGGTATCGAATTGTAATTGGATAGCCTTTTGGCCGGCACATAATCTCCGTTCTTGTTTGCAAAGGCTTCAATCATACCTAAACCTTGACGATTGTTACCACTAAAATTTCCATAATACAATCGTATGGGTTTATTGTTTTTTAATTGAAAGGGACTGTTATTTCCCCAATTGGTTGCAACGATATCCGGATAACCGTCATTATTGAAATCACCGGTGGCAATGCCATTCCACCAGCCCTTGAATTTTGCTAACCCGGTATTGGACGTGACATCTCGAAAGCGCCCATTATTATTTCGAAGGATGATAAGAGAATCCCAGGCCCGGCTAAGCAATAAATCCTGATCTCCATCTTTGTCATAATCAGTGAACACCGCCCCGGTTATCATTCCGATATTCTTTGCCGCCCAAAAATTAATTTTATCGGGCAGTAGGTTACCATTCTCATTTTGGAAAAACATAGAGGTGGTATTGGCAGGATAATGTGCAGGCATAAAACGTGCACCTGCAAACAGATCTACGTCGCCGTCGTTATCATAATCAGCAGCGGCCAAAGGTCCAGTCGTTGGCAAATTTCCTGGGAGACTATCGGTTTCAACAACCTTTCCGTTATATAAACGATATCTGAGCACCGAGGGGGCATGGGGTTCCCCTTGTTCATAGTTGGCGTTTCCAATGAGCAGGTTCGCACCGTTGCTTGTATTCCAACCGACGATCGCTGACTGATCACCGGGAGCAATCCTGTCGAATGGAAATCCTTTAAATGGCTTGAAAGTACCGTTTCCAAGATTTTGAAAAGCTCCCATATGTCCGCCTTTTCCGGTTGCTTCGAAAAAATCATCGTAGCCGTCGTTATTCAGATCGAACCATGCGACACCCGGACCAAGCTGGCTTAGTTTGAGCGGCAATAACGGCTGTAAATTAAAATCGAGAAAGTTATTCTCATGATGATGATAATCTATACGTTTGGAAACATCCCTAAACAAAGTTTTGGTGGTTGTATCTGGCTGTTCTTTTTCCAGTGTTACAGTTATAGAGTTGTGATCTGGTTCAGTTATTTCGTAGATCCGGTTGGGCTGAACATTATTGACTTTGCTCTGATATCCATCTCTCCAATCGACTTGAATGGTGTAATTGGTATCCGGTTTTCCGGCTGCGAACATCACCATAGGTTCGGAACCTGACAGGTAATCTCCGCCGGCACTGATTTCACGTTTTTGGGGATGGGCTCCACCTAATAATTTGATTTTTGCTCCTATACCCTGAGTGTTCGGTGCCAATCCTTTCAGCCTGACTGCTATGCGCGGTGCAGTGGTTTCATTCTCATAAATGGCCGCAGTCTTATTCAAACGGTTACTGACAAGATCTAGGTCTCCGTCATTATCCAGATCGGCCGCGGCCATTCCCTGGGATATATCTGTGTCTTCAAATCCCCAGTCCGAACTTTTATCTGTAAATGTCAGATCTCCGTTATTCATCAATATTTTATTAGGTAAGTCTAAAGGAGGGGCCTTTTGGATAAATTTGCCATAATTATCATCAATGTTGAGCCCATTATCTATCATCTGCTGCTGAGTATCAATGTCGAGAATATCTTTATAGTATCCTGTATTAACGACAAGATCCTCGTAACCATCCAAGTTGACATCCAGAAACTTTGTTGCCCAGGACCAGCCTGTAGCCTCCGTGTTGCTCAGATAGGCTATCTCGGCATATGTACCATCCTTGCGTTGCAGGTACATTGAATTGCGATTATATTGAGGCCGAGATTTCAGCGGCTTCATCAGGTGGGGCAGGAGGTCGAAAGAACCCAACTGGGTGAGATGTCGTTTATGTTTGGGACTAAGCATCTCTGTAACAAACATATCTGAAAGGCCGTCATTATTGATGTCTCCAGTTGCCACAGTCATCGAAGAAAAACTTGAATTTCGAATCGCCGACCATTTAATCTCTTTAAAAGTTCCGTCACCCTGATTAATCCAAACACGGTCGGGCGTGAAAAAATCATTACACACATAAAGATCGGGTAAACCGTCATTATTAAGATCATGAAACCTGGCATCCAGTCCCCAGTCAGGCTGTAAACCGAATGGTTCGCCGTCGGAATCCAGAAATGTATTCTTGGTATCGGTAACCTCTTTAAATTTACTATCTCCTTGGTTTAGGAAAAGTTGGTCTGTTTCACCAGTCTCAGCAAAACCTGCGAGTTTACCGTCATCAGTTAGAAAAATGTTATAATCTTTATCAAATGGTGGTACGAGATGGTACTTTGTACCCTGTGGAGTGTGTTCTGTTTTTAAGATATTTTTGCGTTTGAGCCGGTCGCTGGTGTAAATATCTTTAACGGTTTTTTTCTTATAGTTAGCGATATACAAATCCAGATCTCCATCTCCGTCGACATCGGCCAAAGTCATAGTCATGCTTCCTTTTTTACCCTCAAGACCACTATGGTTA
>Ga0102962_1000091_pt1 | contig 55359 bp, 54 predicted proteins | sample SalPonF2_C_D2_MG_FD_84519 | JGI IMG/M metagenome (GOLD analysis project Ga0102962, IMG submission 84519) | Salt pond soil microbial communities from South San Francisco under conditions of wetland restoration - Salt Pond MetaG SF2_C_D2_MG ...
CCGTCAAGCTGGACGCTGGCTCCAGGTTCGGCGAATCGTACTTTCTGGCCACGGGCTACCACGCCCTACACATCCTCGTGGGCATCATCGTGCTGTCGGCGTTGTGGTCCTCGGCACGTCGCGGCCGCTTCAACGTGAACAATCATTGGAGTGTCGAGGGCGGCGTCATGTTCTGGAACTTCGTCGTCCTGATGTGGGTGCTGCTCTACGTGATCTACTTCTGGATCTGAAGGGGAGGCGAGCATGCCCTACGTGGACTTACAGTTTGCGCTGCCGAAGACGCTGGGACTGCCCATGTGGTGGTGGTTCGGTTGGTTGCTGGTCGGCTCGGTCAGCATCTACCTGCTTTTCACCTGGTGGTATTCGCGGGAAGCGGTCCGGGAGGACGAGATTGCCGCTGCCGAGGAGGCCGAGAAGAAGGACGGCCCAGGCCCTCAGGGGCATGGCGGTGCGGCCTGAAGACGGCCAACCGGCGCACAAGACAATCGACCGACGAGATCGACGCCGCTGGCTGGCAGGATGCCGGCGGCGTCGATTGCAGCTCTGGGCTATGCCGGCGCCAACCGGCTCCAGGCTTACGGAGGCCGAAGGTGGGTGCGCGCCCTGCGTCGAGGCAAGAAGGTGCTCTCTCGTATGTTGCCGAGTGTTATTTGATAAGACCACTTATCAAATCCCCTGTTCCCACAACATCACCCACTACTGACGCCACGTGCACCCCACCACGCCCACCATCTGCACACTCCCCCAAGTCAACATCCCACTGCTCGCTCCTCCGATCGCGGGGCCTGCGGCTTGCCAACCATCCAGGAGATTTGATAATACGCGTCCATCGAACCTACCTCACCCCTCGACCACATCCCGGCCGCACCGGCCGCACCCGGCCTCCCGGCGCGCTCAACCGACGCCGTAGCCCCCGTGGGGCCCGAAGAGGACCACCCACAGCACGAGATCGTCTCCGAACTCCTCGAAGCGGTGCTCCATGCCGGCGGGTACGAATAGCAGGTCGCCCGGCGCGAAGCGTACCTCGGCGCCGGCGCACCGGAAGCGCCCTTCGCCAGCCACCACGACGTAGAGCTCGTCACGTTCGTGGGGCCGTTGTTCATCCCGCCCGCGGGGCGCATACAGCTCGACCCGGACGTCGCCCCGGTCGAACACGGGCGCGGCCCGCGAACCATCGGGGGCCGGCAAGGCGGCGAGGATCTCGTCCGGCGGGACATGCCAGCGAGACCGTCTCACCGCGCTACCCCGACCACGGCATCGGCTTCCACCTCGACCCGCCAGCCGGGATCGAGCAACCCGGCCACGATCACGACGGTGCTGGCCGGACGGATGCCAGCGAACACCTCCGCATGTGCCCTGGCCACGCCCTCCCAGTCCCCGGCCTCCGTCAGGTAGATGCGCGTCCGCACCACATCGCTCATGGCGGCGCCAGCGTTCACAAGAGCACGCTCGATGATCTCCAGGCAACGCTGCATCTGGCCGTACCCGTCCCCGGGTGCCGCCACCGAGCCGTCCTCGGCGATCGCCGCCGTTCCCGAAACCGCCACGCGATCGCCGACCCGCACAGCACGCGAGAACCCGATGCTCACTTCGAACGGTGAGCCCGACGACACGACGATCCGCTCCACGCACACCCACCTCCGTTTCCTGGCTTGACCCCATGCTAGCGCGCCCGGGACCCCGGCCCGGGGCGGCGGCTCGACCTTGACACCACACACGCCGAGCCCCTAGACTCTCTGATAGGTCCGACCATACAACCTTTCGATCCAGGCGTTGGCTTCCCCCCACCCGGCGCCCGACGACTCCCGGACGGACCCAGCGGTCGAGGCGCCGACTCCTGGTCGACGCCTCGACCCACACCGCCGCCGCCGTCGGCGGCGGGGGGAGGGAGGATCGTCATCGAAGCGCGAGAAACCATCAAACGCCGCAAGGTCTCCGATGAGGTTCGCGACGCCATCCTCGCGATGATCCGAGACGGAGAGCTGACCGAGGGCGACCGCCTTCCACCCGAACGCGACCTGGCCAACCAGTTCGGGGTCTCACGTACCACGCTGCGCGACGCCATCCGCGAGCTCGAGCTTCTCGGCTATCTCGATGTGCGCCAGGGCGACGGCACGGTCGTGCACAGCCCCGGCGGCGAAGCCCTCGCCAAACCCTTCCGGCGCCTGCTCCGGGGCCAACCGCAACTCGCCGAGGACTTGCTGCAGTTCCGGCGCATTTTGGAGCCGGAGGTTGCCGCCCTGGCCGCCGCACGCTGTACCGAAGCGGACGCGGCCGAGCTGCGCGCCGCACTGGAGCGGCAGAGCCGGCTGGTGGAAGCCGGGCGCAGGCTGCTGGGCGAGGACCTCGGCTTCCATCGCCTGATCGCCCGCGTTGCCGGCAACACCACCGTGCTGCACGTGCTCAACGTCCTGCAATCGATGCTCCACGATCTGCGTTCGCACATGCTCACCGGCGACCAGCCCGTCCTCGGACTGGAACAACACACCGCCATCGCAGACGCCATCATCGTCGGCGACGCCGCCGCCGCGCGCGTCGCCGTCCACGAACACCTGGAGGCCGTCGAACGGAGCCTCGTTCGCGACCAGGGCCCTAGCCCGAGGGAGGTACCCGAGCCATGACACGCTTCGCACGTCTTCTCGCTGTGCTGCTCGTTGCGCTGATCGGCGCATCGGCCGGCGCGGCCACGTTCACCTACGCCGCGCAGGCGGATGCCGTCGGGCTTTCGCCCATCCTCACCAACGACTCGGTGTCTGCCGTGGCCGAGCGCCACATCTACGAGAACCTGGTGAAGCGCGACCCGACCACGAACCAGCTCGTTCCGTGGCTGGCGACCTCGTGGGAGACCCCGGACGCGACCACCTGGATCTTTCACCTGCGCCAGGGCGTGAAGTTCAGCGACGGCACGCCCTTCAATGCCGAAGCCGTGAAATTCACCTTCGAGCGCATCATGGATCCCAAGGTCGGCGCGCCACGAGCGAGCCTGTTGACGCCGATCCAGAGCATCGACGTGGTCGACGACGCCACCGTCAAGATCACCACCAAGGCCCCCTACGGCGCCTTCCTCGCAGCCCTCGCGCATCCCAATGCCGAGATCGTCAGCCCGACGGCGGTGAAGAAGTACGGCGATCTCATGAAGAACCCCGTCGGCACCGGCCCGTACATGCTCAAGGACTGGGTCTCGGGCGACCACATCACGATGGTGCGCAACCCGGGCTACTGGGGTCAGGAGCCCTCGATCGACACCTTCGTCATCCGCGTAGTGCCCGACGCCAACACGCAGGTGGCCCTGCTCGAGCGCGGCGACGTGCAGCTGATCGACACCGTTCCCCCCGAGCTGGTCAGCCGCCTGCAGCAGAACAAGGACATTCAGGTGGTCATCAAGCCCGGAACGCCGGTGTTCTACCTGGGCTTCAACTACAAGAAGCCCCTGTGGCAGAACAAGACGGCGCGGGAGGCCGTGGCCTCGGCCGTCAACATCGACGTCATCTCGCGCCTGCTGCAGCCGGTGGCCAACAAGGACTGCAGCATCATCGGCCCGCAGGTCTTCGGCTATGTCGAAGGCGTCGAGTCCAACTGCACGCCGTACGACCCCGCCAACGCAAAGAAGCTGTGGAGCGGCCTCTCCGGTGCCCGCCCCGTCACGCTCTGGGTGCCGCAGATCGGCGATTACCCGCGCGTCGGTCAGATGATCCAGGGGCAGCTCAGCCAGGCGGGCATCCCCACCACCATCAAGACCGTCGAGTGGGGGGCCTACCTCTCCGCGACCCAGAAGTACGAGCAGGATCTCTACCTCCTGGGCTGGACCAACCAGACCGCGGACGGCTCGGAGCTGCTCTACCCCAACCTCGACTCGGCCAACATCGGAGCCGCGAACCGCTCGGCCTACGACAACCCGGCCGCGGACAAGCTCATCGAGGCGAGCCGGGCCACGACCGACCAGCAGCAGCGGCTGGACCTGCTCAACCAGGCCAACACGCTGCTCCTCGAGGACGTGGCTTGGGTGACTCTGTACGACGGCGTTGCCATGATCGCGCACCGCACCAACGTGTCGGGCATCGACCTGCTGCCGACCGGAGACTGGTCGATCGCGAACGCCACGATGCAGTAGCGTACGGGGACCCCCAGGGGATCCTGGCCACTGCCTGAGAGACGGGTGACGTCGAGCTGTGCTGATCTATAGCCTGAGACGCCTACTGGAAGCGATTCCGGTCCTGCTCGGCGTCACCGTCCTCACCTTCCTGATCCTCCATCTCGCCCCCGGCGATCCCGCCCAGCTGATCGGCGGCCCCACCGCCACGGCGCAGGAGATCGCCAACATCCGCCAGCGGCTCCACCTCGACCAGCCGCTCTACGCGCAGTACGGCACCTTCCTGTGGGACCTGGTCCACGGCGATCTGGGGCAGTCGGTCCAGCGCCGCGAGAGCGTCCTCTCGATGCTCGCGGTCCGTCTTCCCAACACGGCCGTGCTGGCGGTCACCAGCATGCTGGTGACCCTCATCGGCATTCCGCTGGGCGTGATGGCGGCAACGCGCCCCAACAGCCTGCTCGACCTCGCTTTGATGAACGTGTCGCTGCTGGGCGTTTCCATCCCCAATTTCTGGCTGGGCATCCTGCTCATCATCTGGTTCTCGGTCGGGTTGGGCTGGTTCCCGGTTGCCGGCTACCACCATCCGTTCCTGAGCCTCGAAGGGCTGAAGTCGCTGGTGCTCCCCGCCATCACGCTCGGCACCGGCGGCCTGGCGCTGGTCGCACGCCTGACGCGCAGCGGCATGCTCGAGGTGCTGGGCCAGGACTACATCCGGACGGCCCGCGCCAAGGGGCTGCCGGAACGCGGGGTGCTTTTCCGGCACGCGCTGCGCAACACCATGATCCCCGTCATCACGGTTCTCGGACTGAACTTCGGCGCCCTGCTCGGCGGTGCCGTGGTGACCGAATCGGTCTTCGCCATCAACGGCGTCGGCCGCCTGGCCGTCGACAGCATCCTGGCGCGTGACTACGCCGTGGTGCAGGGCAGCGTGGTGCTCATCGCCACCACCTTCGTGCTCGTCAACCTGCTCGTCGACCTTTCCTACGCCCTTCTCAACCCCACCATCCGCTACGCATGAGCAGCGTCGCCACCACGCCCTCGAGGCCGCGTGCCGTCCAGGGATCGAAGATCCTGCGCCGCCTGCGCCGCAGCCCCCACTTCGTGGTGGGCGCCACCCTCGCGGCGATCGTGGTCCTCGCCGCCATCTTCGCGCCCCTGCTCACCCCCGTCGACCCCTACTACCAGGACTACGGCGCGGTGCTGCAGGCTCCGGGTTCGGCCGGGCATCTGCTCGGCACCGATGCCTTCGGCCGCGACCAGCTCAGCCGCATGCTCTTCGGTGCACGCATCTCGCTGGCCGTGGGCGTTGTCTCGGTGCTGATGGGCCTCGCCATCGGGGTGCTTCTGGGCCTGCTGGCGGGCTACTTCCGGCGTCTCGACCGTCCCATCATGATGGTCAACGACGTCTTGATCGCCTTCCCGGGCATCCTGCTCGCCATCTCCATCGTGGCGGCCCTGGGCACCAGCCTGATCAACGTCATCGTGGCGGTGGCCATCTTCTCGGTGCCCACCTTCGCGCGCATCACGCGCAGCGCCGTGCTCGGCGTACGCGAGGCCGATTACGTGTCGTCGGCGCGTGCGGTCGGCTCCAGCCACGCCCGCATCATCGCGAGAACGATCCTCCCCAACATCCTCTCCCCTCTCATCGTCTACGCCTCGCTCCGTCTCGCCACCAGTATCCTGACCGCAGCGACCCTCAGCTTCCTGGGTCTGGGCGCGCAACCGCCGAGCCCGGAATGGGGTGCGATGATCAACCAGGCGCGAACCTATCTCTACTCTGCGCCCTATCTCTCGGTGGAACCCGGCATTGCCATCTTCATCACCGTCCTGGCGTTCAACCTCCTGGGGGACAGTCTTCGCGACGCCCTCGATCCCCGCAGCCAGTAGAAGGGACCCTGCATGGAGCCGCTGTTCGATCCACGCCTCCCCTACCCCTCCGTTCGCCACCCCGTCCTCGCCGACGCGATGGTCGCAACCTCGCAGCCGCTCGCCGCGCGCGCCGGCCTGAAGATGCTCGAGCTCGGCGGCAACGCCATCGACGCCGCCGTCGCCGCGGCCATGACGCTGCCGATCGTGGAACCGACCTCCAACGGACTCGGCTCGGACGCGTTCGCGCTTGTCTGGGACGGCACGCGGCTGCAGGGACTCAACGCCAGCGGACGGTCTCCGAAAGCCCTCAGCGCCGAGCGCTTCGAGGGGCTTGAGGCGGTCCCGAGGATGGGCTGGGATCCGGTCACCGTCCCGGGCGCGGTCTCGGCCTGGATCGCGCTGTGGCGGCGCTACGGTTCCCTGCCGCTGGAGACGCTGGCGGAACCGGCCGTCCACTACGCCGAGCACGGTTTCCGGGTCGGCCCCGTAACCGCGCGCGGCTGGGCCCGGGCGGCCGAGGTGCTGGGCGATCAGCCCGGCTTCGCCGCGGCCTTCCTGGTCGACGGGCGCGCGCCCCTGGCAGGCGAGCGCTTCCGTCTCGCTGCTGCCGCCGCAAGCCTGCAACGCATCGCACAGAGCGAAGGCGAGGCGTTCTACCGAGGCGACCTGGCCGAGCGCATCGCCGCCTTCGCCCGCGAGACGGGCGGCCTCCTCGATGAGGCCGACCTTGCCGAGCACGAGCCGTTGTGGGTCGACCCCATCGCACGCCGTTTCGGGGGCGCCGACGTTCACGAGTTGCCGCCCAACGGTCAGGGCATCGCCGCCCTCCTAACCCTCGGCATCCTCGAACACAGCAACCTTGCCGACCTCGAGCCGGACTCCGCCGACGCACTCCACCTCGAGATCGAAGCCATGAAGCTGGCGTTCGCCGACCTGTACCGTCACGTCGCCGATCCGGATTGCATGGACGTCACGGCCGCGGACCTCCTCGACGACGGCTACCTGGCGGAGCGCGCGCGCCAGCTCGACCCCAAGAGAGCCGCCGCGCCCTTGCCGGGCGTGCCCGGCAAGGGCGGCACCGTCTACCTCAGCACCGCCGACGCGACCGGCCGCATGGTGTCGTTCATCCAATCGAACTACATGGGCTTCGGCTCGGGCGTGGTGGTGCCGGGGACCGGCATCAGCCTGCAAAACCGGGGCGCGGGATTCGTGCTCGAGCCCGGCCACCCCAACCGCGTCGCTGGCGGCAAGCGTCCGTTCCACACCATCATCCCCGGCTTCGTGACCCGGGACGGCGAGCCACTCGCCAGCTTCGGCGTGATGGGCGGCGCCATGCAAGCGCAGGGCCATCTGCAGGTGATGCTCCGGACGCTCCTGTACGGCCAGAACCCGCAAGCGGCGATCGACGCGCCACGCTGGCAGGTCCTCCAGGACGGCTCCACCATCGCCATCGAGCGCGGCTACGACGCCTCCGTCTACCATGACCTCGAGGAGCGCGGGCACGTGGTGCTGCGCGACCCGCGGGTGGCGACCGGCGATCGCTTCTTCGGTGGCGGCCAGGCGATCTGGCGGTTGCGAGGGGGCGGTTACCTGGGCGCCAGCGACCCCCGGCGCGAAGGGCAGGCGGTCGGCCTCTGAGAGTGTCGTCGCGCCGTCTTGATCGCGCTCGCATGGGCTTATGCAGACTGCTCTATCCAGATGGACATCGCGTGGACCGACCGGTCCGTACGGCCCGTTGGGCGCCCTCGGTCGACGGGTAGCCTGAGCCCCCGGAGGCCCGCGTCGGGGCCTCACACCGCAACCCCCCGGCGTGAAGGAGGAGCCATGAGCCCCGTCGAAATCCCCGACATCCCGCGCGCCGAGCGCCTGGCGCTTCCTGCCGAGGCCACGGCGCTGGTGGTGGTCGACATGCAGAACGACTTCGCCCACCCCGACGGCGCCCTCTACGGCGACGATGCGCGCCGCATCATCCCGGTCATCGCGACACTGGCCGAGCGGGCGCGCTCGGCAGGCGTCCCCGTCTTCTTCACGCAGGACTGGCACGAGCCCGACGACCCTGAGTTCGCGCTCTGGGGAGAGCACGCCCGCGCCGAGACCTGGGGCGCGCGAATCATCGACGAACTCGCTCCCCAACCGGGCGACCACTCCGTACGAAAGCTCCGCTACGACGCCTTCTACGGGACCTCGCTCGACCATCGGCTACGGCTCCGGGGCGTGCATCATGTCGCCATCGTCGGCACCGTGGCGAACATCTGCGTGTTGCACACCGCCGGCTCCGCGGCGTTGCGCTTCTACGACGTGGTGGTCGTCGAAGACGGTGTGGCCGCACTCACGCCCTTCGATAAGCTGTCGGCGCTCCGCCAGGTGACCTTCCTCTACGGAGGGCGCGTCGTGCCGGGCCACGGCGTGGCGTTCGGTTCGCCGGCCGTCTAGGTACAGTCCCCACCGCGGGGACGGAAGAACGCCGCCGCGTCGGCGTGACCGGGCTGGACCGGGGGCACCAGGGTGCCCAGACGCTTGCGGTGCGTAGCGCGCACACGTTCACGCACCGAATCGATCGCGTCCTGGCTCACGTCCAACGCGCGGATGGCGGCGTCGCCGAAGCCCGCCTCGAGGTGTGCAAGGACCAGATCGGCGGTCGCGTAGCTGAGCCCGAAGTCCCCCTCGTCGGTCTGATCGGGCTCGAGGCCCGCACTGGGCACCTTGGCGACGATCTCCTCCGGGACGCCCAGGTGCTCGGCCAGTTGCCACACCTGCGTCTTGTAGAGGTCGAGCAGGGGTTGGATCTGAGCGGCATCATCGCCGTGCTCCGTGAAGTAGCCGAACAGCAACTCCGTGCGGTTCCCCGTGCCGAGCGGCAGCGCGTCGTACGCCTTCATCTTGTCGAAGACCACGATCATGCGCGCGCGCGCCTGCAGATTGCCGCGGCGGCGCCAGTTCATCCCCGCCTGCGCATCGGCGTAGGTGTCGACCATGCCGCGGATGTCGATCGTCTCGCTGCGGAGCCCGAGCTGGTCGATGACGCGCTGACCGTCCTCGAGCGAGGCAATCCCGAGGTCCCGGTATGGCAGCCGCAGGGCGACCACCCGCTCCGGACCCAGCGCTCGTGTGGCCAGGTGCGCCGCCGTGGCGCTGTCGACGCCCCCCGACACGGGCAGGATGAGGTTCTCGGCGCCCAGTCGGCGTGCGGTGTCCGCCAGGAACGTCACGAGCGTGCGCTCCACGGCATCGGCGTCGATCCGAAGACGTTCGTGCGGGACGGAGCGGATGGGCATGAGGGTTCCTCCACGAGCGGGGATCGGCCGCCTGCGAGCGGCGCGCGCCCACTGTACCGTTCTCCCTCCGGGCGGCCGGTATCATCATGACGGCCGAGAACCCGTGGCCCACGGACCCGTACAGGCTCCGCCACGCGAGAGAGGATGGTCATGTCGAGCCAGCATCCCCCCGTCAACGAAGGCATCCTGTTCGCCGACCTCTACGAACTGACCATGGCGCAGCTCTACCTGCGCGCGGGGATGCACGACACGCCCGCCCAGTTCAACGCCTTCTACCGCCACAACCCCGACTTCGGCGGCCACCAGGCGGGTTACTGCGTCACGGCCGGGCTCGATGACCTGCTCGCTTGGATGGAGCGCGCCCAGCCGAACCAGGACGACCTCGACGCCCTCGGAAGCCTGCGCAGCGCCAAGGGCGGCCGCCTGTTCGACGACGCCTTCCTCGACTGGTTGGGCGAGCAGGGCGGCTTCCCGGGCGTGCGGGTCCTGACGCCCGCCGAGGGCAGGGTCATCCACCCGCACGCGCCCTTCGCCGTCGTGGAGGGCCCGCTTGCGGCAGCGCAGTTGCTGGAGACGGCGCTGCTCAACCATCTCAACTACCCCACGCTGATCGCCACCCGCGCGACGCGCATCAAGCAGGCGGCCCGGGGCGGACCCGTCGTCGACTTCGGGATGCGGCGCGGCCACGCCCGCGGCGTCAACGCCGGCTCGCGCGCCGCGCTCATCGGCGGGCTCGACGGCACCTCCAATACCGGCCAAGCGCTCGCGCTGGGCACCGCGCCCCGCGGCACACACGCCCACAGCCTCGTCCAGGCGTTCATGGCCGCCGGCATGCAGGAACTCGACGCCTTCCGGGCCTACGCCGAGACGTTCCCCGACGACTGCCTGCTGTTGCTCGACACCGTCGATACGCTCCACAGCGGGCTGCCCAATGCCATCACCGTCTTCGAGGAGCTCCGCCGCGCAGGCCACGAACCGCGCGGCGTCCGCCTCGACTCGGGCGACCTGGCGCACCTCGCGATCCAAGTGGCCAAGGAGCTCGACCGCGCGGGGTTCGGCACGGTGACCATCACGCTGTCGAACCAGCTCGACGAGCTCACCATCTGGCAGATCCTCGAACAGATCGAGGACGAAGCCCCCCGCTACGGCGTGGACCCGGCGCCCCTGATCCGGAGGCTCGGGTACGGCGTGGGCACGCGCCTGCTGACCAGCCACGGCGCCCCGGCGCTCGACGGCGTGTACAAGCTGGTCTCGCTGCGCCATCAGGGCGCCTGGGCTCCCACCATCAAACGCTCCGACACGCTCACCAAGGCGACCACGCCCGGGCCCAAACGCGTCTATCGTGTCTACGACGAGCGTGGCATGGCCACGGCCGATCTGGTGACCTTGGACCACGAGGCGCCGAGCGCCGACGCCCCGCTCCACCTTCGTCACCCCATCGAACGCACAAGCCGCACGCTTCAACTGGCGGACATCGGCGGCATCGAGTCGTTGCTGGAGGTCGCATGGCACAACGGCCGCCGCTCGGGCCCGGCTCCTGATCTCGCGACCTTGCAGCAGCGGCGGCACGCCGACGAGGAACGTCTCGACCCGGGCGTTCGGCGCCTCATCAATCCGCACATCTACCACGTGTCCCTCAGCGACACGCTGTGGAAGCTCAAGCAGGACCTGCTGGCCGGACCCAACGGCAGCGCAGGCGCGACGGGGAGCTGAACCGCCACATCGTACCCGAGCCGGGCCAAGCCGGAACGCGCTGCCTCCCGGTATGATGGCGCCCATCCCCCTGCGGCCGCCCCTGGTCGCGGACACCAGCCATGTCCGAGCCGCTGTCGTTCGATCCTCCCGTACGTGCCGATGCCCCCCGTCGCGATCCCAGCGTGCGGCTGGCGGTTCGCAGCCTCTTTCTTGCGATCTTGGCGGCGTTGTCGGCCGCAGGCGTGGTTCCGCTCCCTGCGCAGGCGGTCCTTCCGCTGGCGGCGATCGGGCTGGTGCTCAACGGGGCAATGGCCTTCGGGAAGGTCGGGCTCCGCACCGGGTTACGGCTGTGGACGCCGCTGCTCGACCTCGGCCTGCTCTACGTGCTCGTGGGATATACGCCCGCGCCACAGTCTTGGGGCGCGCTCGCCTACGTATGGCTCGCCGGCCAGGCCGTCGTCTCTACCTCGTCTCGACCCGAGCGCTCCCTGCCCTTCTACGGGCTGGCGGCCTGGGTCGCCCTGGCCTTGGCGTCCCTGCAGATGGCCCACCCCGTCGCCTACATGGCGGGGCACACCGTCGCCCTCGCCCTGTTCATCGGCGTGGCGCGCACCTTCCTACGGGAGCGGCGCCAGAGCCGTCTCGACCCGCTCACGGGTGCGCTGACCCGACGGGCAGGGTTGCTGGAGCTCGAACGAAGGCTGGAGCGTGGCGTTCCCTTCGAGGTCGCGGTGGTCGACGTCCGCGACTTCAAGCGGGTCAACGACGCACACGGCCATGCAGCCGGCGACCAGGCCCTGCGCATCATCGGACGGCGCCTCCATCACGTGCTGCGCTCCGAGGACGCCGTGATCCGCTACGGCGGCGATGAGTTCGTCGTCGTGAGCGAGCTCGACGGGCTCGAGGCGAGGCTTCGGGCGGCGTTCGCCGACCCCTTGCGGACACGCTACGGGGTCCTCGAGATCGGAGCGGACGTCGGGGTCACGGCGTGGCGTCGCGGGCTCGCCCTGGCCGACATCCTGGCCGAAGCCGACCGTCGCATGTACGCCAGGAAGCGGGCGGGGTGACCTCACCGCGACCGGGCGCGCACCTCGATACCACTGACATCCTCGATGAGCCGCACCACAGCGGCCATGTCCTGATCCCCGTAGCCGCGAGCGCACGCGCCGGCGACTGCCTCACGCGCGGCCGCGAGCGTCGGCAGGTAGACCCCGGCGCCTCTCGCCTCGTCCTGGGCAAGATCGAGATCCTTCAGAAGGAGGTCGACCGGGAAGTGCTTCTCGAAGTCGCGGCGCCCGATCATCTCCCCCTTCACGCGGAACAGCGGCGCGGCCAGCGCCCCGCCGTCGACGATCTCCAGCATGGTGTCGAGCGGCAGGCCCACCCCGCGCCCGAACACGAGAGCTTCGGCGAAGGTCTGCATCATGGCACCGAGCATCTGGTTGATGAACAGCTTGGCTCGCGTGCCCATCCCTGCCTCGCCCAATCGGACGACCGAACCGAACGTCTCGAGCAACGCTGCCGCGTCGTCCAGGACCGCCTCGTCGCCCCCCGCCAGGACCAAGAGTGCACCCTCTCGCGCTGGCCCTACGGTGCCGGATACCGGCGCGTCGATGAAGCGACCTCCGGCGAGCTCGATCGCTTCCTTGGCCTCCAGGGTCGCCGCGACCGACACCGTGCTCATGTTGACCACGGTCGCACCGGGTCGTAGGCCGGCTACCACGCCATCCCGCTCGAACAGCACGGCGCCGAGTGCGGCATCATCGCTCACCATGACGAAGACCACGTCACAGGCGGTCGCCAATCGTCGAGGCGCATCGTAGACGCGCACTCCCAGCGCTTCGAACGGGGCCGAGCGCCGCGGGCTGCGGTTGAACACGCCGTGGAGCCCCGCGCCGTCCGCCAACCGGCGCGCCATCGGTTCGCCCATGGCCCCCAGGCCGATCCATCCGATCTGTCGTTGCATGTCGAACCTTCCTCCGGCCAAACCGTTCGGTCCGGGGCCGGTCCCCGCTACCCCCTGGCGACCTTCGTCGTTCAGCCTTCGCCGCGTCGCCGCAACATGTAGGCGCCGGCCCGGATGCGACTCAGGCGTTCCGAGTTCTCCGAGATGCGATCCAGCACCCCCTCCGCACGCGCGACGGGCAGGCCGAGCTCCTCTGCAACCCGTTCTGCCCGTACGATGGCGGGGACGTCGGGTCGAGCCAGGTACGCTTCGACCGCGCCGACGTCTTCCTCGTGCACGACTGATGCACCGGGCGTGGGCACCTCCGCCCGGGCCTCGACGTCGGCAACACCTACCGCCGTCGAGGGGCGAGTCGCCGAGGCCGCGGCCCTGCGCGCCGCGTCCGCCCCATCCCTCGCGGTCCCCGGTAGCCGGGCCGCGGCATCGTCGCGCGGCACGGTCCGGGACGTATCCCCGGCACCTTCTCCCGCGTCGTCCCCGACGTCGTCGTCGGTCGGCGCCCCCTGGCCGCGGCCGAACCCCAGGCGGCGGCGCAGCCCGAACAGATCGAGACCGCGGCCATGGAACGGCTTGGGTGGGCGTTCAGCGTCGCCGCGCTCGGCACCCCCCGGACGTGCGGGCTGCTCGGAGCGCAACGTGTCGGCCTCGACGCCGTTCACCGCACCCTCCTCGCGGGCCTCCTCGCGCCCCGGGGGGCGGGACCCCTGCGAGCGCAGGGGCGAGCCGCGCCGAATCTCCCGCACGCGGGGTGCGGACGCCTCAAGTCGCGCCGGCGCGGCGTCCTGGGTCGGCGCCTCGGCGGGCGCCTCCTCGGACGCAGGCCGGTGAGCCAGCACGTCCAGCGGCTCCCACCGCGGGGCGGGGCGAGAAGCCTGCTCCGGCATCTTCGCTGTCGGCGACTCCGCTGTCGGCGACTCCGCTGTCGGCGACTCCGCCGGCACCGACGGCGGTGGCGGCGCCATACGCAGCGACGGCGGCGCCGAAGACGCCGCCGATCGAGGTGCGTCCTCGCGAACGGGATCGGGGGGCGCGGCCGGCGCGGCCCCACGACGACCCCCGCGCCCACCGGCCCGAGGCTCTCCTGCCGTGCCGCGCGGAGGCGCGCTCTCGCTCGGCGCCAGACCGGCGTGGGAACGCGCACCGGCGGGCGGAGCCTTGCGCTCCCTGCGAATCGCCTCGACGCGGAGCCCTTCCTCGGTGAACACCAGGGCCAAGCGGTCGTTGGGGCGCAGCTCGTGCGCCTCGAAGAAGGCTCGGAGCCCCATCAACGCACGCGGCGGGCGGAACTGCAGATCCAACGAAGCGCCGCCGTCGGCGTCGACGGCGGCAACGGGACCGGCGACAAAGGCGCCTTGCAGACGATAAGGAAGTTGCACGGCGCCAGAACGCACGCACACGCTCGTGAGGTCGAGCTCGAATCGGTGCGGTGGTCTGGCGGTTGATGGACCATCCACTCGACGTTCACGACCCATGCCCTACTCTGTCACGTTTCGGCTCAGGGGGTGGCGAACTTGCCCGTCGCCGGCACACGTTCTCGGCGCCTCCTGTCGCCCGACGCCTTGACGCGCGACGCGGCGGCGAACCACAATGGCGCGCAGTGACCGACCGGTCGGTCGGCGCGCGCCGAGGTGGTGAACGTCTTGGACGAAAGAACGCGCAATCGCATGCTCGGAGTGTTGTTCGTCGGCGTCCTGATGGGGGCGCTCGACATCGCGATCGTCGGCCCAGCGCTTCCTGCGATCCAGGCAGGGCTGGGCGTGGGAAGCCGCGCCGTCGCCTGGATCTTCAACGTCTACGTCCTGTTCAACCTCATCGGGACGCCGCTCATGGCCAAGCTGTCCGACCGTTTCGGCCGGCGCAGCATCTACCTGCTCGACGTGGCCCTCTTCGGGATCGGCTCGCTGGTGGTGGCTCTCTCCCCTACCTTTACGGTTCTTCTGGTGGGACGCGCCGTGCAAGCCGTGGGCTCGGGCGGAATCTTCCCGGTCGCCTCCGCCGTCATCGGCGACACGTTCCCCGCCGACCGTCGCGGCCGCGCCCTGGGACTCATCGGGGCGGTCTTCGGCGTCGCGTTCCTGCTCGGGCCGCTCCTGGGCGGCCTGTTGTTGCAGCTGAGCTGGCACTGGCTGTTCCTCATCAATCTGCCGGTCGCCGCCTGGTTGATCGTGGCAGCGTCACGGCTGCTGCCTGCCAAGCGGCCGGAACGCAGCGCCCCCTTCGACTGGCGCGGCACGGCGGTGCTGTCGCTTCTGCTGGCGGCCCTGGCGCTGGGCGTCAACCATATCGACAGCGCGCATCTCGGAGCCAGCCTGACCGGTGTCGGCGTGCTCCCCTACCTGCTGCTGGCCGCCCTGTTCGTGCCTCTGTTCTGGCGGCTCGAGCTGCGCGCCGACGACCCGTTGGTGCGGCCGGGGTTGCTCCGCCGGCGTCAGGTGGCCCTCGTGAGCGCCTTCGCGCTCGGGACCGGACTGGCGGAGACCTCGCTGGTGTTCCTGCCCTCGCTGGCGGTGTCCGCGCTCGATGTCAAGGCGGCCACCGCCAGCTTCCTACTCCTGCCCGTCGTCGTCCTGTCGGGAGTCGGAGCGCCCATCGCGGGCCGCTTGCTCGACAGCTTCGGCGCCAAGCCGGTAATCCAGTCCGGCCTTGCCCTGACGGCATTGGGCCTGATGCTGTTCGAGGCGACCGGCTCGAGCCTGCTGCTGTTCATTGCCGCTGGCGCCTTGGTCGGGCTGGGGCTGTCCTCGCTACTCGGCGCCCCGCTGCGCTACGTGATGTTGGAGGAGGCTGGGGCGGGCGAGCGCGGCGCGGCCCAGGGCGTCCTCAAAGTCTTCAGCGGGAGCGGCCAGCTCCTGGGCGGCGCGCTCGTGGGAGCGGTGGCGGCTTCGCAAGGGGGCGGCGCAGCCGGCTACCGCACCGCCCTGTTGGTGATCGGCGTGCTGACGGGCGTACTCGCACTGCTGTCGTTCGGCATGCGGGGCCGCGCCGATGCGGCGGCCGCAGCCACGCCTTCGGCCTCCACCTCGGCATCGGCGAGCGACTGAACCGCCGGGGCCGGGGGCGACCGTGAAGGTGGGCGCCCACGAAGCTCGCCAACTCCTCATGCGCCGACGGTATAACGGGCCGGCATGCGTCCCCTGGCCCTCGCCCTGTGCCTCGTTCTGGCGCCCGCCGCCCGAGCCGCCACCCCCATCGTGGAGAGCTCGCCGCACGGGGTGATGATGTTGCAGGCGCTGCACACCCTCGGCGCGTGGGTGGTGTCGTGCGCGCCGCTGGCCGACAGGGTGGACGGCAGTCGAGGCGAGGTCACGTGCGCTCAGGTTCCGGGCTCGATGTACGGCTTCTTCCGAGAGGCGGTACACGGTCGGCTCTACGAGTATCTGTCGCGCAACACGCTCGCGCTCGCGCACGACTGGTCGAGCGCCGACGGCGTCTTGAGCGTGGCCTACGCCGTCGATGGCGGTACCTTCACGGTCTCACGCGAGCGCGTGAACGGGGCCATCTTCGCGGTATTCCGCTTCGTACGAGCGCCCGGGTCCGCTACGCAACCGGTCGGTCGGCGCGGCGAGGCGCCGGGCGAACCGATGGGATCCACGACCGTCGTTACGGCGCCCGCACCGTAACGGGCTCGACGCCCCCGAAGCGAAACGCCGACGGGATGCAACCCCACTGAAACCCCCCATGGCATAGCTTCGCCGTCGAGACGGTCCCATGCGCCGCGCCGGGCGGCCACCGTCCCAAGGGGAAACGGCCCGGAGCGAACGCTCGCTCCAGCGGTCATCGAGAGGGGAACTCGAAACCCGGCACGCGCGATGCACGGCCCTCGTTGCTCGATCGAGGGCCGTTCGTCATGCAGCCGCCGCGGTGGGGGCACGCTTCGGGCCCGTGCGATGATGCGTGCATGGACCTCGGCTCCACGGGCGTGCTTGCCCTCATCTCCGACATCCATGGCAATCTGATCGCTCTCGACGCTGTGCTGGCCGATCTCGACCGCCAGGGCCCCGCCACGGTCATCTGCCTCGGGGACGTGGCCGCGACCGGCCCCCGCCCGCACGAGACACTCGGCCGCCTCCGCGAACGGGGCTGGCCCGTGCTGCTCGGGAATGCCGATGCCTGGCTTCTCGACCCGCGCGACCCCGGTCCGGGGGAGGACGACGCCTTCCTGCAACGGGTGCGCGATCTCGACCGCTGGTGCGCCGAGAGGCTCGACAAGGACGACCGCGCCTACCTGAGGAGCCTGCCCAAGACCCTGAGCGTCGAGCTCGGTGAGGCGGGGGCGTTGCTGTGTTTTCACGGATCGCCGCGCTCGTTCAACGAGCTCCTGATCGCGACCACCCCCGGTGAGGACCTGGACGCGGCCCTGCAAGGGACCACGGCGAAGCTTCTCGCTGGGGGGCATTCGCATCAGCCCCTCCTGCGGCGCCACCGCGACCGGCTCCTGCTCAACCCCGGCAGCATCGGCATCCCCTACGAACGCGTCGACCCGGGGCGCATCACGCGCACGCCGCCGTGGGCCGAGTACGCGCTTGCCCGCTGGGGCGGCGACACGGTGGAACTGGCCTGGCGCCGCGTTCCGCTCGACAACGACGCCGTGATTGCGGACTATGAGGCTTCCGGCATGCCCCACGTGGACACCTTCACCGAGGGGCGGCGCCGTTGATGGGAGCGCGCGGCGTTCCGCCCCATTCGTGACATCGTTCCCGAGCATCCGGCTCGTGACCTCGTGACACTCCCGGGCGAGCGGCTTTGACAGCGCCCCATCCCCTCCGTACAATGCGCTTGCTCCGCCGATGGGAGCTCGTTTATGGACGAGCCCGACGAAACGTCCCTGCCCGCATCACGCTTTCGGAGAAGGCGCTCCACCCCTGCACAGCTGATCGCCCTTTCCTTCGCGGCGACCATCGCCGTCGGGACGGCGCTGCTGGCGCTGCCGGCGGCGCATGCCCCCGGACATCACCTGGGGTTGCTCGACGCGCTGTTCACCGCGACCAGCGCGGTGTGTGTCACGGGTCTGGTGGTGGTCGGCACCGGCACCGCGTTCAGCCTCTTCGGCAAGCTGGTGATCATGCTGCTGATCCAGGCCGGGGGGCTCGGCATCCTCACGCTCGGCACGCTGGTGGCACTCGCCAGCGGGCGCCGCATCGGGTTCCGCGAGCGCCTGGGCCTGCAGGCCCAGGTGAACATCACGCAAGTGGGCGGGATCGTGCGCCTCATCCGCCGCATCTTCATGGTCGTGTTCGGCGTGGAGCTGGCGGGAGCCGTGCTGCTCTATCTCCCCTTCGCGCGGGTCGAGGGCGCGGGGCGCGGCGCCTTCTACGCGGCTTTCCACAGCATCAGCGCGTTCAACAACGCCGGCTTCGGCTTCTATCGCGACAGCCTCACGCGCTTCCTGCACGACCCCCTGGTGAACGCCACCGTCCTCGCCCTCATCGTCCTGGGCGGCCTCGGCTTCATGGTGATCATCAATGTCGCGGGGCACTTCCGGCGGGGTCGCCGCAACCCGCTGACGCTGCACAGCAAAGTCGTGCTCGCTGGGACCGCACTGCTCATCGCCGTCGGCACGGTCGTCATCCTGGCCTTCGAGTGGACGAACCCCGCAACCCTGGCGCACCTGCCGTTCCCCGACAAGCTGATGGCGGCACTCTTCCAGTCGATCACGCCCCGCACCGCCGGCTTCAACACGCTGGACATCTCGCAGCTTCGTCCGGCCACGCTCCTGTTCACCATGCTCCTGATGTTCATCGGTGGCAACCCGGGCTCCACCGCGGGCGGCATCAAGACGGTGACCTTCCTGGTGCTCGTCGGCAGCGCCTGGAGCCTCAGCCGCGGACACGGAGAACTGACCCTGTTCGAGCGGCGCATCGCTTCGCAGGCGGCGGTCAAGGCGAGTGCCATCGCCCTGCTGGGGATGCTGCTGGTGGGCGCAGCCGTTACCGGACTGACCCTCACCGACCCGGACAAGGGCCTGCTGCAACTGGGTTTCGAGAGCATCTCTGCCTTCGGCACCGTGGGCCTGTCCACGGGCATCACCGCCACGCTAAGCTCGGCCGGCAAGCTCATCATCATCGTGCTGATGTACCTGGGGAGGCTCGGCCCCCTGACGCTGGCCCTGGCCCTGATGGAGCGGCAGCCGGAACGCCGCATCAAGTACCCTGAGGACGATGTCGTCATCGGCTAGCGGGGGCGGAACGACGGCGAGCGAGGAGCGTCCATGAAGGAGCGACAGTTCATGGTCATCGGCGCCGGCCGCTTCGGCTCGGCCCTGGCCACCACCCTCTACCAGCTCGGCCACGAGGTGGTCGTCATCGATAAGAACGAGGCCGCCATCGAGGCCATCATGAATCAGGTCACGCACACGGCGATCGTCGACGGCACCGACGAGGACACCTTGCGCAAGCTCGGGTGCAGCAACTTCGACGCCGTCGTGGTCGCCATCGGCGACAACCTGGAGGCGAACATCCTCGCCACCGTGGCCGCCAAGAGCGCGGGCGCCACCCGCGTCATCAGCAAGGGCGTCAGCCTGCTTGCGGCGCGCGTCCTGGACAGGGTCGGCGCGGACGAGGTGGTCCGGCCGGAGCACGACATGGGCGTGCGGCTCGCGCGCCAGCTCGCCACCCCCAGCATCGTCGACGCCTTCAAGCTCGGCGAGAATCACGGCGTCGTCGAGATCGAGGCGGAGGAGGCGCTGTGCGGGCGCCTGTCAGAACTGCGTCTTCCCAACCGGTTCGGCGTGCAGGTGATCGCCGTGAACCGCGGCGGCAACCTCGAGATCAGTCCGCGAGCGGACTACGAGCTGATGCGCGGCGATCGCATCGTGATGATCGGCAGCAACGACGCCATCACCCGTCTGCGCGAGTATCTGAGCAAGTGAGCGTCGAAGCCGATCCCGGTACACAGAGCGGTCATCGTCGCAACGGCCCGCAGACGCAGCCCCGGGAACCGGCCCTCCGCGGCCGACGCCCGTAGACACCGGCGCGTCGAGGAACGCAGGGCCTAGACTCGAATCGGATCCGTGCATCGCGCGCACACCGCTTGAGCGCCGCTCCTCCTGCGCAACGAGTCACACCCTCGCGTCACGATGGCAGGCCGTGTCGCGTGCGCCGGACCGTGGAGGTGGCGTCGATGCGCTACGCGACGTACGCCAGCATTCGCCGGAGTGCCTGCCGGGTGCGCATGGAACGCCTGCTCGAGACGTTGAACCGGTACGGGTGCACCGCCCGGATCGAACGGGAGCACCGGCGCATCGTGCTCGAGCTCCCGGAGGACGCCTTCGAATGGATCATCACCGGGGGCCTGGCCGACCTCCTCGTGAGCTTCGAGGACTGCGTTGCCTGGGAGCGGTGCTTCTACCAGACGCGCGCGGTGGCCCGACGCTGCTTGCCGGCCCCCGACCCCCGCGCCTCGGCCTGAGTCCCCTTGCCGCGACGACCGTCCGCGGGGTGCATTCCGAACGCCACAGCCCCCGCTCAGACGAGCGTCCACAACAGGTAGATATTGAGCACCACGATCATCGCTGTCACAGCCCAACTCGCCCAGCGCGTGAGACGGCGGTTCACGAAGCTCCCCACGATCGTACGGTCCTGCAGGAAGAGCAGTAACGGCACCAGCGCCAGGGCGATCCCGAAGCTCAGCACCACCTGGCTGAGGACCAGGATGCTGGTGGGGTCCAACCCCAGCAGGATGACCGCGAACGATGGCAGCAGGGTGACGGCGCGGCGCACCCAGAGGGGGATGGTGAAGCCCACGAAGCCCTGCATCACGGTCTGCCCGGCCATGGTGCCCACCACCGACGAGGAGATGCCGCTCGCCAGCAGCGAGATCGCGAACACGGCGCTCGCGGCCGAACCGAGCAGGGGCGTCAGGGTGCGGTACGCCGTGGTGATGTCGGCGACGGTCTGGTTGCCGGAAAAGTGGAAGGTCGCTGCCGACATCGCCAACATCGCCATGTTGACGAATCCGGCGACCCCCATGGCGATGACCACGTCCCACTTGGTGAAGCGGTAGATTCGCTTGGCCTGCGCCTCCGACGTGGGGCGGATCCTTCCCTGGGTGAGGGCCGAGTGCAGGTAGATCACGTGCGGCATCACCGTGGCCCCGAGGATGCCGGTGGCGAGATAGACGCTCTGGCCGCCCCGGAAGCCGGGGATCAACATCCCCGCCGTAACGGCCCCCATGTCGGGATGGCTGAAGACCATCTCGAGGACGTACGCCAGTGCGATGACGCCCACCAACACGGTGATGACGGCCTCCAGCGGACGGAACCCGAAACCCTCGATGGTGAGGATCGCGAACGTTGCCCCGGCCGCGAGCACGGCGCCCACCCACAGGGGCAGGCCGAAGAGCAACTGGAATCCCAACGCGGCCCCGAGGAACTCCGCCAGGTCGGTTGCCATGGCGATGAGCTCGGCCTGGACCCAGTAGAACCAGACCACCGGCCGCGGGTAGCGCTCGCGGATGACCTCGGGCAGGTTCTTGCCGGTGGCGATGCCCAGCTTCGCAGACATGGTCTGCACCAGCATCGCCATCAGGTTGGCCCACAGCACCACCCAGAGCAGCCGGTAGCCGAACTCGGCACCACCCTGGATGTTGGTGGCAAAGTTGCCGGGGTCAATGTAGGCGACCGATGCGATGAAGGCCGGACCGAGGAACGGCAGCAACCGGCCGGGGCCCTGCCAGCGCCGCCCGGAACCTTCGAGCGCGCGTTGCGCCTGCTGGTTCACCCGGCGGTCGAACGCGCTCCCCTGCAGGGATCGCGACGGTTCCGATTCGGGCGCGTGCTCGGCGCTCACGACTGGGGGCCTCTCCTTCGCTCGTCGTTGCATGTTTCGGGCGTCCTCGGTGGCGGCTTCCGGTCGACGGATCGCCGCACGGCGCATCCGCGCCTGTGGGCTCACCGAACCCTAGAATTAGGCGAGCCGAAAAGAGCATACCGCTGACCCTCACGCCTGTCAAAGGGGCGGCCCAAAGTGCGGCCTGCCCCAGCCCGGTCGACAAGGCCGGGACGGGTCGGTCTCGAGGTCGAGCGCGGCGATGGCAAAGGGTACGCCGCGAGAGAGCGCCACCAGCCATCGGGCTGTCGCGAGCGACCCCCTGTGGGCCGGTTCGCCCGTGAAGGTAACGAGGGCAACGACCGCCAAGCTCGACGGGCGTGACACGATCACCTTGGCTGAGCACCCGCAGCGCGACCTCGCCACGACCGACAGCAGCTGGTCGTCGTGGCGTGCAGCGCCAACGGCCGGCCGCGCCCGCAGAGGAGGGGGACCGGTGCGGCGCAGCCGACGCCGCCGCCTCCCCGTCCGTGCTAGCGTCCGTTCGTCGCTGCGTGGGCGGCGGCCTGCCGCCGCCCACGCTGGTTGTCTCGGCTCGTCTCGATGGACACGACCCTCGAAGGAGGTGGCGCCACGGTGCTCGAGCGCCTGTCCCGAATTGCCGGCGTGAACCGCCAGGTGCTGGCCCTTTCGGTCGCGCGCCTCGGCGACGCCGTCGGCAACAGCATCCTCTTCGTGATCATCCCGCTGTACGTGGCCAAGCTGCCAGCGCCCGTACTGGGCCTGCCGGTGGCGACGCGGGTCGGACTGGCGCTGTCGCTCTACGGCCTGGTGGCCGCCGTCGGCCAACCGCTGGCCGGCGCCCTCTCCGACCGTCTCGGCAGACGCAAGCCGCTCATCCTGGCGGGCTTGGTCCTGATGGCCATCTGCACGCTCGGCTTCACCGTAGCGGGTGCCTATGGCAACCTTCTGTGGCTTCGAGCGCTGCAGGGCCTGGCGGTGGCCCTGACCATCCCCACCTCGCTCGCGATCATGTCGAGCGCGACCGACAAGCGCACGCGCGGCGGGTCGATGGGCGTGTACACCACCATGCGTGTCGTCGGCTTGGCCAGTGGCCCGCTCATCGCCGGCCTTCTGTACGACCGCGTGGGTTTCAATGCCGCCTTCTACGTCGGCACCGCTTGCGTCCTGGCCGGCGCCGCCCTGGTGCAGTTGTGGGTACACGACGATCCCGTCGACACGGCCCGCGCTCGCGGCCGGCCCTTCAAGCTGTTCGAGCCCGGCCTGCTCACGCCCGGCATGCTGGGGTTGGGCGCCGCCACCTTCACGATGGCGGCCTCCTTCTCGATGATGGGAGCGTTGGAGAACGAGTTCAACGCGCGGCTCGACCAGTCCGCATTGGCGTTCGGGGTGGCGTTCAGCGCCCTCATGGTGAGCCGCCTGTTGCTCCAGTTCCCGATCGGGCGGTGGTCCGACCGCGCCGGACGCAAGCCCTTCCTCATCGCGGGGCTCATCCTGATGGCACCCGCCACGGCCCTGCTGGGCTTCGCGGCCACCACGGGGCAGCTCGTCCTGCTGCGGGTCGGACAGGGGCTGGCATCGGCGGGCATCGCGGCGCCGGCGTTCGCGCTGGCCGGGGACATGGCGCGTCGGGGTGGCGAAGGCCGACAGATGTCGATCGTCACGACCGGCTTCGGCTTCGGCCTCTCCTTCGGGCCGCTGCTGGCCGGGTCGCTGGCAGTCGCCAACTTCGCACTACCCTTCGTGGTCGGGGGAGCGCTGTCGCTGGTGGGCGCGGCCATCGTCGTGCGCTTCGTGCCGGAGTCCGTCCGGCGCACGAGGGCGCGCCCGGCCACCCCTTGAGCGCGCGCCGGTGAAACGCACGAGCGCGTGGTAGCCTCCGGGCACCGAGGGTGCGATGAGTGAGGATCGCGACGAACTCGAACGGATGCGGCGGGCGCTGGAAGCAAGCGGCCGGTACCGGGTGCTCGAGCGCTACGCGAAGCCCGCGCGCTACCACGAAGCTCCTGAGTTCGACGGCGAGCTCCGCACCGGTCTGTACGTCGACGTCGAGACCACCGGGCTCTCGGCCTCCCAGGACCGCATCATCGAGCTCGGGCTGGTAGCCTTCGAGTTCGACCGCGAGGGCCGGATCTACCGGCTGCTGCACGAGCTCTCGGCCTTCGAGGACCCCGGCGCCCCGCTGCCGCCCGAGATCACGCGCCTGACGGGCATCACCGATGCCATGGTGGCGGGCCAGCGACTGCCCGAGGACGAGGTCGACCGGTGGCTGGGACGCGCCCACCTGGTGATCGCCCACAACGCCGCGTTCGACCGTCCCTTCCTGGAACGCCGGCTGCCCGCCTTCGCGGCCCGTGCCTGGGCCTGCTCGCAGCGGGACGTGCCGTGGCATGCCGAAGGCTTCGAGGGTCGCAAGCTCGAGTACCTCGCGATGAAGCAGGGCTTCGTGTTCGACGGGCATCGCGCGGCCAGCGACTGCCTGGCGGGGATCCACCTGCTCAGTCTGCCGCTGCCCAAGACGGGGCGCCTGGCATTGGACGCACTGCTCGAACGGGCGCGCCGCAAGGGCGGCCGCCTGTACGCCGTCGACAGTCCCTTCGAGACCAAGGACCGCCTCAAGGCCCGCGGCTACGGCTGGAACGGGCGCGTGTGGTTCCGCGACCTGCCTGCCGAGCAACTCGAGGCCGAAGCCGACTGGCTCCGCGCCGAGGTGTACGGCCGCGCCGTGCACGTCCCGGTCTTCCCCGTCACCGCCTTCGAGCGCTACTCCGAACGCGTCCCCGCTTTTCCGGAACCGGACGCCCCCAGGGTCTGAGCCTGGTGCGCCACCCGCCGTGTGAGGGCGCGCGCTCCGGTCGCGTTCGCAGCTTCGTATCGTGAAGCATGAGCGCATCTCGGGCCGCCTGCGCGTTTTGCGCCATCATTGCCGGAAGGGCGGACGCGAACGTCGTGTTGGACGAGGGACCTACCGTGGCGTTCCTCGACCGGCGACCGCTGTTCCCCGGCCACACGCTCCTCGTGCCGCGGAGCCACATCGCCACCCTCGCAGACCTCCCGGCCGAGCTGGTGGCGCCCCTGTTCTTGCAGGCGCAGCGCCTTGCGTCGGCCGTGGAACGAGCCGTCGGGGCCGAAGGCACGTTCGTCGCCATCAACAATCGCGTGAGCCAGAGCGTCCCGCATCTGCACGTCCACATCGTGCCGCGCCGACGGGGCGATGGGCTCAAGGGATTTTTCTGGCCGCGCCACGGCTACCGCGACGCCGGGCACGCCGCCGAGGTGCGCGACGCGCTCCGCGACGCGCTGGTCGGGCGGGAAGGCTGAGCCGTGACGCCCCACAACGCCGCCCTGGCCCGGAAGTTGGACGAGGTGGCCGCGCTGCTGGAGGAGCAGAACGCCAACCCTTACCGAGTGCGCGCCTACCGGCAGGCGGCGACCACCTTGCGGGCGCTCACCCGACCGGCGGCCGACCTCTACCGCGGGGAGGGGCTCGCGGGCCTGGAGGGCCTCCCCGCTATCGGGCCCAGCATCGCTCGGAGTTTGCGCGCGCTCTTGACCACCGGCCGCCTCCCGATGCTGGAGCGCCTGCGCGGAGCCAGCGACCCCGAAGAGCTTCTCATGACGGTTCCAGGTATCGGCCGCAAGACCGCAGAGCTGCTCCACGAGGAGCTGGGCATCGACTCGCTGGAAGCGCTCGAAGTTGCCGCCTACGACGGTCGGCTGACGTCCCTGGCGGGGATCGGGCGCAAACGCCTGGACGGGATCCGGGACCTACTCTCCGCACGCCTGGGACGCGCCGCGGACCGCGGCCCTGCGGGCCCGTCGTCGCAGCCCGAGCCCACGGTCGCCGAGCTGCTCGACGTCGACCGGGAGTATCGAGAGGGCGCTGCGGCCGGCAGCCTCCGCCGCATCGCGCCTCGCCGCATGAACCCCGAAGCCGAGGCCTGGCTGCCCGTGCTGCACACCGATCGCGGACCTCGTCACTACACCGTCCTGTACTCCAACACCCCGCGGGCTCACCGACTGGGGCGTACCGCCGACTGGGTCATCCTCTACTGCGAAGAAGGCAGGGCCGAGCGGCAATACACGGTCGTCACTGCACCGTCCGGCCCGCTGCGTGGCCGAAGAGTCGTTCGCGGACGGGAAGCCGCATGCGCCGAGCACTACGGCGCGGACTCCGCACCCTGAGCGGCGGCGCCTCCGTCCCGTGCAGCACCCTGACGACTGGGCGCGCGGCGATACCCTGACCGAGGAGGCCGCCTGTGAACCCGCGTCCCACTGCCCTCTTCCTCGCGCTCGCCTTCGTCCTGGTGGGCGTCGCTTTATGGGCGTCGCCGTGGCGGTGGTTCGGGGTGGTGTCGGTCGGCGTCGGCGTCGCGCTGGCGATCTACGTTCTCCTCGGGCGTCTGCGCTAGCACCCGAGCCGTGGGGCCATAAGCGCCCGTTAACGAGCGTCTAACTGCGAGCGTGCATCCTGAACGTCGGAGGTTGCGCGAACCATGAATGTACGTCGCGTCTTGATCCTGTCCATCACAACGCTGGCCGCCGGGGTGGCTGGGTATGCCCTGCTCGGCCTGCGCGCACCCAAGCAGGCTCCCCCAGCGCAGAGCCTTCCCGCGCAGCAACGCGCGGATTCAGGCACCATCATCGCGGTGGGCCCCGACGGCACGCTCTACGCCATCCAGGCTCCCAACGCCGGCGGCACCAGCGGGGGCGGAGCGTCCTACGGCGGTGGCTACCGTGAACGCGAGAGCCGAGGAGAGTTCGAGCATGGCTACGAACATGAATAGCGACCAACGACCGCGCGCCGGTGGCGACGCGGGGAGCGCGGCTCGCGACGGCACGGCTCGGCGGCCGCCCCGTACCCGGAAGCCCGTCTTCGACAAGGAGCACGCCACGCTGTGGCTCTTGACCCTGAGCCTTGGGCTGGGTCTCGGTGCGGTGGTCCGCGTCGTGGGGAGCGGCAATCCGACGGCGGCCGGCGTGCCGACCAGCCAGCTGGCCGTCCAGCGCGCCCAGGCGCCCGGCTACGGCACCGCCGGCTCGTCGGCACCCAACTCGAACCAGCGGGTGCTGGTGCTACCGCAGCGCAGCTACCGGGCGCGCGGCACGACCCGGATGAGCTGATGATCGGAGCTTCCCCCTTCCCCTCGTCGAAGGTCCCCGACCGGCCCAGCATAGGGCCTGCCACCGCGTCGTCCCTGCCCGAACGGCGTTTCCACGCGCTCGGCACGGAGCTGTGCGTCCTCGGCGCGGGCGGTGAGGGGGTCGATGCTGAGATCCACCGGCTCGAGGCGCTCCTCACGCGCTTCCGTCCCTCCCCGCTGACACGCCTCAACGAACATGGGGTCCTCGAGGATCCCCCACCCGAGCTCGTCGCCGCTCTGCGCCACGCCCTCGCGTTGGCCGAATCCACCGACGGCTTGCTGACCCCGCTGGTACTGCCAGCGCTCCGGTGGGCGGGCTATCGCGACTCCTGGCCTGCGCCGGCGCGTCCCACAGCGGGCCCTGCTCTGGCCATCACCGACTGGCGGGAGGTTTCGGTGACCGACACGGTCATCCGTCTACCGGAAGGCGCGGCGGTCGATCTGGGCGGAACCGGCAAGGGCTGGATCGCCGAACGTTGCTTCGGTCTTCTCGTCGGTGAAGCGCTGCTCGACGCCGGCGGAGACCTCATCTCGCGCTCGGAGGAGACCGTCGCGATCGACCTCGCCCACCCGGGCCAGGGAGATCCCCTGCAATTGCTGCTCCCGCCAGGACGTTGGGGGGCCGCCACCTCCGGGGTTGCGCGGCGGGCCTGGCGGGGGGGCCATCACCTCATCGACCCCCGCACCGGCCGCCCAGCCGACACCCGCTTCGTGCAGGTCACGGCCGTCCACCCCGACCTTCGTCGGGCCGAGGCGATCGCCAAACTGGCCCTGCTCGCGCCCGACGACGCCTGGCAGCTCCACGATGCCGCGACGCTCATCGCCTTCGACGCCGACGGCGCCCCCTGGCGTCACGGGGATGACGCCCGCTGGGAGCGCGCATGACCCAGAACCGTCGCATTGCATCCATCAACGAACTGCTGGCCGCCGCGCTGCTGGCGGGCGTAGCGCTCACGTGGGCGCTGGCGGCGCGCAGCGCCACGCCCGAGGGTCTCGCCTGGACCCTCAATCGCCTGGCCGGGGTGGGCGCCTACGTGCTGCTCGCTCTGTCGGTCTCGCTGGGGGCGGTGCTGCAGAGCCGCTTCGTGCCCGGCTGGCTGGCGCGCCCCCTGCAGTACGGCTGGCACGGGCTGCTCAGCGGCTTCGCCCTGGCCCTCACGGCCGTGCACGTTGCCTTCGTGACGGTGGACACGCAGCAACCGCAGTCGCTGGCTGCGATCCTCATCCCGGGTAGCGCCTCCTACGCGCCGCTGGCGCTGGCGCTCGGCACGCTGGCCGCCTACGCCGCGGTGGCCGTCTACGTCTCGTTCGCCGCCCGCTCCCGGATGTCTCGCCCCTTGTGGACTGGGCTCCACTTGCTGGCCTATCCGGCGTTCGCGCTGGCAACCGTCCACGGTTGGCTCGCCGGTAGCGACCACCTGAGCGCGATGTACCTGGCCGGTACGGGCCTGGCGGCACTTGCCGCGGTGCTGCGTGTTGCCGATCAGAAGGAGAAGCGACGCCCGCGTCGCGCCTAGCGCGCCTCGGGCGTAGGCTGGGCCCATGAGGCTGCTGTTCGTCGAGGACGACGCGCGCATCGCCGAACCAACCGTAGCGGCGTTGCGCGAGGCGGGACACCAGGTGACGTGGGTCGAGGACGGCGCCGAAGGGCTGGTGGAAGCGCGCTCGGGCAACTACGCGGCCATCGTGCTGGACGTGATGCTTCCGGAGCTCGACGGCTTCGACCTGACCCACGTGTTGCGAGGCGAGGCGATCGGTACTCCCATTGTTTACCTCACCGCGCGCGGTGAGTTGGAGGACCGCGTGCGGGGCCTCGACCTTGGGGGCGACGCCTACCTCGTGAAGCCCTTCGAGCTACCCGAGCTGCTCGCGACGCTGCGCGCGGTGGCGCGGCGCGCGGAGTCGGCGGGAAGTGCCCGCCTCACGTTCGCCGAGGATGCGGGGCGCATCGACACCCGAACACGCCAGGTGTGGTGGCAGGGAACCGAGGTCGGGCTCACGGCACGGGAGTACGAGCTTCTGGAGACGCTGGCGCTGACACCGGGCCGCTGGTTCACCCGGGAAGAGCTCCTCGACCGCGTCTGGGGGCCCGACTTCATGGGCGAGCCGCGTATCGTCGACGTCTACGTGAGCTATCTTCGCCGCAAGCTCGCGGACGACGCCATCCACAGCGGGCGCGGGAGAGGGTACCGAGTCCCGTGACCATCCGTTGGCGCATGGCCCTGGCCGTCGCAGTCCAGACCGCCTTGCTCCTGCTGGTGGTAGCCGCCGTGCTCTACCTCGCGCTGCAACGCTTCCTCGTCGCCGGCGAGGAGCGGCGGCTCGACAACGCCGTCAGCCTGGTGGACATGCGACACGATCTCGAGCACAGCGACGGTGACACCAGTGAACTGACGCTCGGCAGCGAGTTCCCGTCTGGCGTCGCCGTGCGGGTGCTGAGCGGCGGCAAGGTGTTGCGCCAGACCGCGCACTTCCCGAACATCCCGACGGACCTGCCGCTTGGCTATACGCGCGTCGACGGGCATCAGGTGTTGACGCGTCAGGTCATGTCCAACGAGCGGCTGGTGCTGTTGCAGGTGGCGACCGATCTTGGTTCCGTGCATGAACCGTTGCGCGCCTATCTGCGGGCGCTATTGGTGACTCTTCCCATCATGATGGTGTTGGCCGCCGTCGCCAGCGCGTTGACGGCGGGACGACTGCTGCGCCCCATCAAGACCCTCCAGCGCGCTGCCAGCTCGATCGGGGGCAGCGGCGACCTGCTCCAATCGGTGCCCGGCGCCGATGCCCGCGACGAGCTCGGGCGCCTGGCCGCCACCTTGCAGCATGCCTTCCGGGAGCTCAACGCCATGATGGAACGCGAACGGGAGTTCACGCGGGCGGCCGCGCACGATCTCCGTACGCCCCTGACCGCGTTGCAGGCGCGCATCCAGGGAGCGCTGGCCCGCCCGCGCGACGCCGTGCACTACCGCGACACCCTGTCGGAGCTGGGGCGCGACGTGTCCCGCCTGTCGCGGTTGACCGAGCACCTCCTGTTGCTGGCTCGCGACGAGAAGGCCTTCCACCCATCCCCCACCAACCTGGGGCGGATCGCCGGCGACGCCGTGGACCGCGCGCGCTCCCGGGCACCCCAGGTCAACATCGACTTCGAGGCACGCCACGCGCCGAACGTCGTCGGCGACGCGCTGCTGCTCGCCCATGCGGTGGACAACCTGCTCGAGAACGCGGTCCGCCACGGCGGGGGCGCACCGGTGCAGGTCGTCGTCGAGAGCCGCGAGGAAGGCGTCACGCTGCAGGTCGCCGACGCGGGCCCCGGCGTTCCCAGCGAGACCCTCCCCCACCTTGGCGAGAGCTTCTTCCGAGGCGACGCCGCCCGTACCGGCGAGGGCAGCGGACTCGGCCTCGCCATCGTGGCGCACGTCGTGGAGCTGCACGGGGGTCGCTGGACCGTCGACAGCACGCCGGGCCGTGGATTCAGTGTGACCATCGTGCTCCCCCCCCACGCCGAGAGCTGAACGCCCCCGACTCCGGCCGGCCTCGTGGGAAGGCCTGTACTCATCGTCCCTTGGCGAGGAAGCGTCGTACCTCCTCGAGCGGACGGGTGTTGAGCGCGGCATCGGCGCCCAGCCACGCGCGGCGCGCCTGCTCCACGCCGAAGCGCATGTACTCCAAGTGGCGGGTGCTGTGGGCGTCGGTGTTGATGACGACGGTGAGCCCCTTGTGACGCGCCGCCAGGGTGTGCACGTCGCTGAGGTCGAGGCGCAGCGGCGATGCGTTGATCTCCACGGCCACCTCGTTGGCGGAACAGGCGTCGAACACCGCGTCGAGGTCGATGGCGTAGGGATCGCGCTCACCGAGCAGGCGTCCGGTCGGATGGGCGAGCACGTTCACCTGGGGATGCGAGACCGCCTTCACCACCCGCTCGGTTTGCCGCGCTTCGTCGAGGTCGAAACGCGAGTGGACCGACGCGATGACGATGTCGAGCCGTTCCAGCCACGCCTCCTCGAGGTCGAGGCTGCCGTCGCTCAGGATGTCGACCTCGAGACCGCGTAGCAGGGTGATGCCCTTCCGTCCGTCCAGGAGCTCGTCGAGCTCCTCCCACTGGCGCGCCAGCTTGGCGGCGTCGAGGCCGCCCGTCATGCGCAGTGCCTGGCTGTGGTCGGTGAGTGCCATGTAAGCGTAACCGCGCTCCTCGCATGCATCGATCATCTCCAGAACGCTGTTCTTGCCGTCCGACCAGGTGCTGTGCATGTGGAGATCGCCGCGGATCGCTTCGCGGGTGATCAGATCCGGAAGCCGGTGCTCGCGTGCGGCGGCGATCTCACCCCGTCGCTCGCGCAGCTCCGGGGGGATCCAGTCCAAACCGAAGGCCTGATAGACTTCCTCCTCGGTCGTGCCCGCCAGGCGCGTGCCGCCCTTGCGCTCCCTGCCGGGCTCACCTCCCTCGAACAGGCCGTACTCGTTCAGGTGCCGCCCGCCGTCGACGGCGATCTGCCGCAACGCCACGTTGTGCTCCTTGGAGCCGGTGAAGTACATCCACGCCGCGCCGAAACTCTCCTCGGGCACGACCCGCAGGTCGATCTGCAGGCCGCCGTCGAGTCGCACGCTGGTCTTGGTGTCGCCGCTGCCGAGCACCTCGGCGACCCCGTCGAGCTCGCGCAGAGCGGCGCCGGCCGCCCGGCCGTCGTCGGCGATCACCAGGAGGTCCAGGTCGCCGACGGTTTCGCGTCTGCGCCGGTAGCTGCCGGCCACCTCCGCCCGGCGGACGCCCTCGACCCGTCGCAAGCGCCGCAGCAGCGGCGCGACCAGCGCGTCCACGTCTGCGAGGCGGGTGCGCCCGCTGTGCCGACGCTGGACCTCGATGCCGCCCAAAATCTTCTCCTGCGACCGGGCGCCGAACCCCTCGAGCTCGGCGACCCGGCCCGCCTTCGCCTCGCGCTCGAGATCGTCGACAGACGTCACACCGAGCTCCTGCCACAGCGCGCGCGCCTTCTTGGGGCCGACCCCTTGGACCTCGGTCACGGCGATCAGACCGATCGGCACGCTCTTGGCCAGGTCGTCTAGCTGCGGCAAGCGGCCCTCCGTCACCATCGTCCGGAGCTTCTGGGCGATCTCCTTGCCGATGCCCGGGATCTCCGTCAGGTCCGCGTTGCGCTCCAGAAGGTCGGGCACCTGCTCCTCCAGATCGCGCACGGTGCGGGCGGCATTGCGGTAAGCGCGTACGCGGAATGCGTTCTCCTCGTTCAGCTCCGACAACGCAGCGAGCCTGTCGAGCAGGCGCGCAAGGTCAGTGTTCGTCATGCGCCGCCCCCCTCCGCCCCGATGCCGCGTTCGGCAAGGAACGCGATGAACTCCTCCTCGGTGAGTACGGGGACTCCCACCCGCCGAGCCTTGGCGAGCTTCGACCCGCCGCTCTCGCCGGCGACGAGGTAGCTGGTCTGGCCGCTGACCGAGCCGCTGGCCTTGGCGCCGTGCCGCTCCACCAACGCCTGCGCCTCGCTCCGCGAGAGACGCTCGAGGCTTCCGGTGAAGACGAACGTTCGCCCTGCAAGCGCGCCCTGCCGCGGCTTCTCCTCGCTCCGGCCCGGTTGCACGCGGCCGTCCAGGAGGGCGTCGAGCACACGCGCGTTGCGGGGCTCGGCAAAGAAGTCGTGGATCTGCCGTGCCATCACCTCGCCGATACCATCGACCTCGACCAGCTCGTCGATCTCGGCGTGCCGGATGCGCTCGATGGTGCCGAAGTGGCGCGCGAGGTCGCGGGCCACCGCGCCGCCAACCTCGGGCACGCCCAGGGCGTAGAGGAAACGCGGCAGGTCGGGTTCGCTGGCATCTCTCACAGCCTGCGCTAGCTTGCGGGCGGAGACTTCGGCGTAGCCCTCGAGAGCCTCGAAGTCCTCGGCGCCCAGATCGAACAGATCGGGCAGATGCGTGACGAGGCCACCTTCCACGAGCTGCCGTGCGGTGCGTTCGCCCAACCCCTCGATGTCCAACCCGCCGCGGCTGGCGAAGTGTGTGAGGCGCCCGACTCGCTGCGCCGGGCAATCGAAGCTGTTCGGACACACGGTGTAGGGGCCCCTCATGGTCAAGGGGGTACCGCAGCTCGGGCAGGACGTGGGCATCGTGAACGGTGCGCCCCGCTCACCGCCGCTCTCCACGCGCTCCACAACCTGAGGGATGACGTCGCCGGCCCGCTCGACGCGCACCGTGTCCCCCTCGCGGACGTCCTTGCGCCGCAGGTCCTCGATATTGTGCAGGTTGGCGCGGCTCACCGTCACCCCCCCGATCGCTACCGGCCGCAACAGTGCGATGGGCGTCACCACGCCCGTGCGGCCGACGCTAGGGATGATGCGTAGAACCCGGCTGGTTTCGACCCGCGGCGCGAACTTGACGGCGAACGCCCAGCGCGGGTGGTGGGAAGTCGATCCCAGCGACCGTCGTGCGCGCATCGACTGCAGCTTGACGACCACGCCATCCACCTCATACGAGAGCTGGTCGCGCCCCTCGACGATCCGTCGGAAGTATGCCAACACACCGTCGACGTCCTCGGCCCCGCCGTTCAGCGGGTTGGTGGGAAGGCCCCAGCTCCGCAATACCTCGAGGAGCTCGGCTTGACTCTCGAGGTCGTCGTTCGGTCTCAAGATGTCGTAACAGAAGATACGCAGCGGACGCTCGGCGCTGAGCTTCGGATCGAGCTGACGAACGCTGCCGGCGGCGGCGTTGCGCGGGTTGGCAAAGGGGTTCTTGCCCGCGTTGATCAGTTCCTCGTTGACATCGTCGAATGCCTCGAGGGGCATGTAGATCTCGCCGCGCACGGCCAGCTCGCTGGGCACCGCCTGCCCTTCGTCGCGCAGCCTCAGAGGCACCGGCCCGATGGTGCGCACGTTGGGGGTGATCACTTCCCCACGAACGCCGTCGCCGCGGGTCACGGCGCGCTCGAGGCGACCATCGACGTACACCAGCTCGACGCTCAATCCATCGATCTTCGGCTCCAGGGAGTAGCCCACCTCGGTTCCCTCGAGCGCGCGACGGATGCGCTGATCGAAGGCACGAAGCTCCTCCACCTTGGCGCTCGAGTCCAGGCTGAGCATGGGCTCCGCATGTTCGGCCGTGTCCAGCCCCGCCATCGGGGCCCCGCCCACGCGTTGGGTGGGCGAGTCCGGTGTGACCAGCTCGGGATGGTCGCGCTCGAGCGCCCGGAGCTCGTGGAACAAGGCGTCGTAAGCTTCGTCGCTGATCTCGGGAGCAGCCTCGACGTAGTAGAGGTAGTCGTGGTGACGAAGCGCCTTGCGCAGCTCGTCGGCGCGCTTCTGCGCGTCCTTCGTGTCGGCCATGGGCTCATCATACGGAGGCCCGCGCGCCCGCCGCGTGCCCTACCCGGCGCCGTTAGTAGAGCCTGGTTGGGCCCTGCGAGGAGGGTTGTGGGTTGGCAGGATCGCCCGCTCGCGATTCCGGCGGAACCACGCGGCGGTGCTCGACTCCACGGCCGTGCCTAAGTGCGTGAACGGCGGGGATCGACGGGCGCGGAACGCGCCGACCCCCAGCGTGCATCACCGGCTGGCGAACGTGCGCAGCAAGCGGGCCGAACCCGCCTCCACCGGCGGCTGCCCGCTCCTCCGCCCTTCGCAACCAGGCCTCCACCGCATCGCTCACCAGAACAGCGGCCGACCCGACCGCGATAATGGCCGCGAAGGCGATGGCGAGCAGGAGTTGGCCGCTCATCGCGCCGATCCCGGGTGCCACTGGTAGCATGCCGCAACGTCCATACCAAGGAGTGTACCTTAAATGGTAAGGCATCCTTGTGAGGCAGCCCACACCACGGGGTCCAAGGGTGGTGTTCACGGCGTCGGCGGGGTCGCGTATCGTTGGAACACCACAGCAGGCGAACGCAACCATGCCCTCTCCCTCACCGTTCTCCCTCCACGATGCCACCGTCGTTGCGTTGGCGAGCGCGCCCTGTTGTTGATCGCCTTCGGGAGGCTGCCGGGCTTCCCGCCGAACCGCGCCGCCGTGGCCGCCTCCGGCGCGGGATTCATGGTGGCGCTTCAACGGCAGGGGGCGCAGGCGCTGTGGCGGTCCATCGACGGCCCCGTCCTGGTCCTGCTCTTCTCCGTGATGGTGGTCACGCCACCCTCGCGGACGCCGATGCATTCCGGCTCCTGACGTACGCGGTTGCCGGGCGGCGCGCCACGCGCACCGGCTTGCTGGTCGTCCTGGTGGGGGTCGCCGGCTTGCTCTCCGCTCTCTTCCTCAACGACACCGTGGTGCTGATGCTCACGCCCACGGCGATCGCCCTGGCACGCCGGCTCGATGCCCCTCCCCTGCCCTACCTCATGGCGTTGGCCATGGCCGCCAACGCCGGCAGCCTGGCGACGATCACGGGCAACCCGCAGAACATGGCGATCAGCCTGGCCACCGGCACCGGCTACCTGCCCTTCGTCGCGGCGCTGGCGCCGATCGCCGTCCTTTCGCTGGTCGTCGTCGCAGGGACGGTGCTGCTGTCGTTCCGCGACGACTTCGGTCCGGCCGGCCGGACGAGCCCGTCACCCGTCTCCCGTTTCGCCCGCGATTGCCCACGCTCCACGCCGTAGACGCGCTCGGGATGCTGGTCGCGTTCGTGCTCGGCGTCGACCCGCCCAGTGCGGCCCTGGTGACAGCCTCGCTGGTGCTCATGGCATCGGGGCGGTGGGCGGGGTCGCTCGTGCGTGCCGTCGACTACCCGCTGCTCGTTCTCTTCGCTGGTCTGTTCGTGGCCGTTGGAGCGCTCGGCGCGACGCCGCTGGCAGCCAGCCTCCTTGCATGGGCCACGCGAGGCGGCACGGTCGCGCTGGCAGCGATCGCATCCGTGGCGTCGAACATCCTGTCGAACGTCCCGGCGGTGCTTCTGCTGCTACCGGCGGTCAAGAACGGCGCGAGCACCGTTCCGGCGCTCACGTTGGCGATGGCCTCCACACTGGCCGCAAACCTCACCCTGGTGGGTTCGGTCGCAAACCTGATCGTGGCCGAGACCGCGCGGCGAGCGGGCGTCGAGGTCCGCTTCCTCGACCACGCACGCGTGGGCTTGCCCGTCACCGTCATAATGCTGGTGCTGGGGACGGTCTTGCTCTTGCTGCGCTAGCGCATCATCGGTCTAGGCGCTCGATCAACTCCGGTCGGTCGACCGCCGGACTCCCCACATCGCGCGATACCGGGTACGCCTCCAGGGCATCGTTGTCGAAGGGGTCGAGGAGATCCTGAAGGCGCGTCGGGTCTTCGTTCGTTGGATCCAGCCAGCGCTCGAACTCCTCAGGCTCCAGGATCACGGGCATGCGGTCGTGCAGCGCTCGGACCACCTCGTTGGGGCCGGTCGTCAGGATGGTGCAACTCAGCAGCGGCGCCGCACCTCGGCTCCAGAGCGAGCACAGCCCCGCGAACGCCATGGGCCTGCCGTCGCGTCGAAGGATGTGGAAGGGCCGCTTGGGGCCCCCCGCGCCCGACCACTCATAGAAGCCGCTGGCGGGCAGGAGGCAGCGGCCGCGGCGCATGGCGTCCCGGAACGAGGGTTTCTCCGCCGCGCCCTCGGCACGGGCATTGAAGAGGTTCGCCTTGAAGCTATCGAGGTCCTTCACCCAGTGCGGCACCAATCCCCAGCGCGCCGTCCACGCCTCGCGCGTTCCGTCGGCTCGCTGCCGAACGATGGGGACCTGCTGGCTGGGAGCGATGTTGAACCGGGGAGCGGTCGCGAGCCCCGCCAGGCCGAATAGAGCGTCTAGATCCTCCTCGAAGTGGTAGAGCGTGTAGCGGCCGCACATGGAGCGATTATAGGAGCGGCCGACCCTCTCCCCTCCCCCGTGGCGCGCCGGCGGCGCCCATCATGCCGCATCGCGAAGCTCGCCCAGGATCGCCTTGCGGTCCTCATCGGCATAGTCATCCAGCAGAGCCAGGGTCCGCACGAAGACGCCAACGTCCTGTAGGTGCGTCGGGAAGGTCACGAAGTTGTGGCTGGCCATGACCTCCATGCGACTGCTCTCGTACAAACCTCCACGCCAGGCGTCGGCTTCGATGCGCTCGAGGGTGAAGCGGTGCAGGGTCGCCTGCATGAGGGTGTGGATGAGCTCGCGCTGCTCCTCACTCAGGCCCTCCCAGGCCGCTTCCGCCCGCTGACGGCGCTGCTGATGGAAGCTGTCCGCGATGGAGGTCGCGATGCTGCGCGCCTCCTCGCGGGAGAGCCGCTGGCCGTCGTCCTGGGGTGGGGCCTTCGGGGGTTCCACACCCTGCTGGAGGAGGTTGTTGACGAACCCGGCCAGGTTGAAGATGGGGCGCCCTGCCGCCTCCGCCTTGCCTGCGAGCTTGCGAGCATAAGCGACGATATCGACCACCCGTTGGGCGCCGTAGCGCTGGATCGTGCGCTCGGCATCCTGCGCCCACCCGATCTCGCGCAGGGCGTCGCGTGCCTGTAGCTCGCGCATGAGTTGTTCGGTGTCGCTCTCCCGTTTGACGCGGTTGGCGAGGCTCGCAGGGAGTTGCACGCGTGGCTTGAACACCTCGTTCTTGACGATCGCGAAGTGCACCCGGCGGTACTTCCGGCCGACCTTCTCGGGCCGGTAGCTGAAGAGCAGGCAGGTGTACTGCTTGAACTCCGCCTGGGCCTTGTCGAGCACGTATCGGAAATCCTTGAAGCGGTCGTACTTGCCGTCGAGCCCCAGGCGCAACTTGAGATCTTCGATATCGAACACCAGCTCGTTGCGCTCACCGGCGTAACTCGCAGTGTAAAGCACTTCGAACAGCCGCATGCTGTTGAAGCTCTCGAAGCTCAGCAACTGCTCCGTCGGGATGATACTGAAGTCACGCCGCAGCTGCAGCAGATAGGGCTTGAGCTTCTCGTGCACTTTCAACTCGATGCACGCCATCTGCTCCTTGCTGTCGCGCCCGTTCTCATAGCGGGCCTCGGACACCCACTGGAACATCACCCAGTCGCCGTTCGGCTCCTTGATCTGGACCGTCTGCTCCAGCAACTCGCGGGCCGACTGCTCGATCCGAGAGTAGATCGACTTGCCCTTGATGTTGAAGAGCTGCGCGTACTCCCAGGCCGTGATGCGGATGGGCTCCAACTCGCTGTCGTCCTTGGTGATATCCGAGAGCGCCAGCACCAACAGACGTTTGGTGAGGATCCCCATCTCCTGCCGGCTCAACGCCAGCGGATTCGCCTGCGTGATGGACAGGTTCGGGACACGACGCTCCGCCCCGCCCCGTCGCGCCCCGGACTTGCCACGTGTGCGACCGCGCGAGCGCGACGACTTCCTCCCCCCTACCGTGCGGGCTGGCTCGTCTCCTGGGGTCTCGGATGCGCCGGTCCCTTCGGCTGTTGGGCTTGCCTCGCGACTGATCAAAGCGACGGCCTCCACCTGGATTGCCACATCATACGTACAGGGGGAACGCATGTCAACGCTTTCCCCCGAGCGCGCGCATCGCCGCGGAGCGCGTACCCCGGAATTCCCACTTCGGTCCCGCTCGCGTCCCAGTTGGTCCCTTTCCTGTCCCCCTCGAGTCCCCGCCCTCTCCCAACTCGGTCCCGCCAATGTCCCGCGCCGGTCCCCCCCGTTTCCCGCTCGAATCTGACTTGTGGCGTCCAGCGCGCGCAGATCACGATCCCATTAATAGAATGGAATGACCCTGTCTAAACACCAGCAATGACAAGGCTGCTGTTGGATTCGCCCTTGAGACAATCCGTGCTTGCGCACCGGGTGGGGTAGTAGGTGCGCATCATGATACGGGCAGTGAGGCCAGGCAACGGGGCAGTCCCCTAAAGTTCCCGCTTCTTCAGCGCCAGCGTTCCCCTTGTTTCCCACCGTTGCGGGCGGAAGCCCGCTGGGCGCGGTGGGTGTGTTGCAGGGCAGGCATGAGACGGGTTCCGCAATTTTCCCTATTTGGGCGGCGCGGTCCCACGATTTTCCCCTTTGGCTGTGCAATGTGCGTCGTAGAAGCGGGGGCGCCAGCGTGTCGTTGCACGGCGCCTCGTTGCCCGACGCCCTAGCGGCAAGACGCCCCCCGTGTTTCCCCCCGCCTTCCCTGTCCGCACGCAACCGGCGGCCGCGGGTGGGCGGCTATGTTCGGAGGGCGGCAGCGGCGATGCGCGGGAAAGGGAGGGTACCCATGACGAGGTGCGGGCGACGGCCCTTGAAGGCATGCACCGAAGGCACGATGCGTGCAAGGAACAATGTGGATGGCACTCCGCTAAGCGGGGGTTTTCGGGTACTGGGGTGGAGGGCCGGGTGGTCGCGGCGGACCCCCGAGCTGTGGCGCTGCCATAACGTTATGGCGGTCCGCTAGGGCCGTCGTGGGCGTGATACGGGACGGCCGCACGTGAGACCGGGGTCCGTGGCAAGGGGGCGCATGTGTGTGGATCGAGACGTCGGCGACGCCGGCGCATCCACGTTCTGGCCGCGAGTACCCGGCGTCTCCCCCGTTTGTCGTGATGGTTGGTGGCGTAGGCGCCGGGCGCGTGGAACGGCGCGTACGGGCGGGTTGTATCGGTTCTGGCGTTCGGAGTGGATGGAGCAACGGAAGTACGCGGATTGAGGCGCCTGCGGGTCAAGGAAGTGGCGGCCGTGCGGGGTTCGCGTGTCCCGAGGGGGCGCGAATGAGGCTGCGGGCTGGGTGCACTCGTGTGGTCTGGCGGGGGTGTGGCGGTGGCGCGTAAGGAGCTGACGGCGGAGGGCGTTGGTCTTGAGTCCGACGATCGGAGGGGTTGGCGTGCCAGAGACCGGCGCCGCACGGAGCTTCGGGCATCGCGGCGACACGCGCGGCAGGGGACGGGCCGTTGCGTGGGTGCGGAGGTATGGCGGCGTGCGAGCCAAGCCGATGCTGCGGATGATGGGGCCCGTTGGGGAGGGGGCGCGCGGCGCGGCCGAGGCGGGGGGTCACTTCGGTGTTGGCAGATGCGGGAAGTTGGTGGCGTGGCGGTTTGGGGTGGCAGCGGCTCGATGTGGGGCCGCCATAACGTTATGGCGTGGGGCGGGGTTGGAGGCGTGAGGTGCGTCCGGCCTGGGACGCCGCGGGGTCGAAGTGGGAAGCGGAGGGAACCAGGGGATGGGGTAGAATCGCGGCGATGCAAGGAGTCGGGACCAGCGTTGGGAAGGCGGGGCTGGCGGCGTGGCCGCAGGGTTGCGCCGTGCCAGAGGAGCGGTGGGCTCGCGAGCGACGGGTTTGTGGGTGTACGTTCCGACCGGTGACGAAGGGGTTCCCGTGACGGTACTGACGTTCTTCAATCATGCAGGCGGCGTGGCCAAGACGAGCACGGTGCGAGACGTCGGTTTCGTCCTCGGTGAAATGGGCAAGCGCGTGTTGCTCATCGACGTCGACCCGCAGGCCAATCTCACCAAGTGGCTGGGGGTCGAGGACGACGCCGCGCTCGGACAGACCATCTACCCGGCCGTGATCGGGGATCCGGAGCGGGAAGACGACGACGAAGCGGAGACGGAACTGACGCTGCCGGAGCCTCTCCACGTGCACGGTGTCGACCTCATCCCTAGCCACCTGAACATCGCCATCGTGGAGCGAGAGATCCTGAGCGTCTTCATGGGTGTGATGCGGTTGCGGGAGGCGGTACAGCGGCTCGAGGGTTACGACTACGTTTTGATCGACCCGCCGCCGAGCCTCGGGCAGCTGTCGGCGCTCGCGGTCGTCGCCGCGGATCGCGTCGTGGTGCCCCTTCCGACGAACCGGAAGGGGCTCGACGGTATCCCGACGGTTATCAAGATGGTGCGGGAGTACCGGAAAGCGGCGCGCGAACTGTCGATCGCGCTCTTCGTGCTGACGCAACACGACCGCCGCACGCGCCACGACCGCGAGAGTCTACGCATCATCCAGAGCCAGCTCAAGGCGTTCGCCCCGATCTCGACGCCGCTGAACAGTCGGCCCGCGTTCTACTCCGACGCACAGGTCGAGGGGGTGCCGATCCCGCTCTATGCGCCGGGGAGCGTCGCCGACCAGGAGATCCGGGTCGTGGTACGGGAGCTCGTGGAGGCGCTAGGAGGCTCCGATGGCGGCTAAGAAGCGTGGTCAGGACCTCGACAGGACCGCGGTCTTCGAGGCGATCCTGGGTGACCTGGGCGAGGGTGGGGGCGAATCGACGCTCGGAGCCGTGCCGATCGACGAGATCCGGTACAACCGGAAACAGCCGCGCAAGTACCTCGATGAGGCGAGCCTCGCGGATCTGACCGCCAGCATCCGGGACAAGGGCGTGCTGGAGCCGATCATCGTGCGGAAGGCGGCAGAGGGCTACGAGTTGGTGGCGGGGGAGAGACGGACGCGGGCCGCGCAGATGGCAGGCCTGAGCGAGATTCCGGCGATCGTCACCGAGATCGATGACCGTGAGGCGCTCGAGGTCTCCATCATGGAGAACCTCCAGCGTGAGGACCTCAATGCGGTCGAGGAGACCGACGCGGTGCTAACGCTGCTGGAGCTGAGCCTCGATCTCTCCCGCACGCAGGTCCTCCATCTCCTGCAGGAGATGTACAACGAAGAGCGCGGACGTTCGCCGGCGAGCGCCTTCTCGAGCCGGCAGAAGCACGTCGCGCTGGCGCTGTTTCGGCGCCTGGGACGGTTCACGCCGAGCTCGTTCGTGAGCAACCGGGTGCCTATCCTCGACTTCCCCGAAGGGTTGCTGGACGCGGTACGCAATGGGCGGCTGGGGTTCACGAAGGCGCAGGCGCTTGCCCGTGTGGAGGACGAAGGCGCGCGCGATGCGCTCCTCGGGGAAGCCATCGAAGGGGATCTTTCGCTGAGCAAGATCCGGCGCCGCATCACGGAGCTCCGACAGGGCTCCGAGAACGCTCGGAGTCCGGAGCGGGACGAACGTTTTGTGTTGGCGTCGAACACCAGGCGCCTCCTGAGCCGGCAGCGACTCGAGCGCTTGGCAGGGCAGGATCTCGCCAGGGTCACGGCGCTGTTGCGCGAGCTCAAGGACCTCTTGGAGAGCTGAACCGCGTTCGCCGCCCACCCCGGGGCGCCAGGACGGCCTACCGCAGCGCATGCAGCCGGCGACGGCGAGGCAGCAGTGTGTACTTGTGTACCCTCGGAGGCGTCGTGAGCCGGAGCCGGCGGAGGGGACGGGGGTGCGACCGGGAGGGGCTCCTCGTGCCGGGGCCGCGCACAGGAGAGCTGTGATAGATTCGTGCCTACGACACAGGGCTTCGGTTGGGGTGAGCGCCACGCGCTCGACGGCCGAACCGAGGAACACGGGCACACCGGCAACGAGACGACAAAGCACCCGACGACGAGGGGGAGGACCGTTCTCTGTCATGGTCACGCTATGCCTTTACGTCAAGCCGACGGCGTCGCGACCGGGTACGCGTTTGATGTCCGTCACGCGTCTGGGCCCGCAATGGACGGGTCGCCGGCTGCGCCTGTCGCGTCCCGACCGTGTTGGCCTACGGGAGTCCGATCTCATCGGTTGGTCGGACTTCTATGCCGGTTCGGCCTGTGACGTCCACGTGGCTCGCGCGAGCGATGGCGAGCGCTCGGGATGGCTGGTGTGGGGCGGCACGCTCGGGCTCCGCTCGGTGCCGCCGGATCTGGCTGACGGGGATGTCGAGGGGTTGCGGCAGGGGAGGTGGGACGCGCACCCGGTGCTTTGGTTGGACGACGCCTCGATGCTGCCGGAGGACGTGCGTGCCGTGGTGGAGGCAAGACTGGGTGGGTTGGGGACGACAGCTCCGTCCTGAACGCAGGGCTAGGATGCGTCCGGGAGGTACACCATGCTGGACGTAGGGAGCGAAGCTCCGGGCTTCGAGCTCGAGGACCAGGACGGAACGCTGCACCGCTTGTCGGACTACCGGGGCCGCTGGGTGGTGCTGTACTTCTATCCCAGGGACGACACGCCGGGTTGTACCAAGGAAGCGTGCGGATTCCGTGATCACCTCGACGCTTTGGGCGATCTCAATGCTGTGGTGCTCGGGGTCTCGGCCGACGACCGGGCGAGCCACGCACGTTTCGCGCAGAAGAACGCCCTGACGTTCCCGCTGCTGGTCGATCCCGACAAGCGCGTGCTCGAGGCGTACGACGCCTACGGGGACAAGAACCTGTACGGCAAGGTCGTGCGAGGGGTCAAACGCGTGACCTACCTGATCGGCCCGGACGGTAGCGTCGCGCGCGTATGGCCGAAGGTCAAGGCCGCCGAGCACGCGGAGGAGGTGCGGAGGGCGCTGACCGAAGCCGTCTGACGCGGGCGCGCCGGCACGAAGCGACGGGCTCGAGCTGGAGAGCGGGGCCGGGCGGACGCGGGATCCGCCCGGCCCCCGTGTCTTGGGCCAGGAGATGGGGCGGACGAGGTGGGAAATGCGCGGTACTCGCTGCGACAGGGGATCATGTCCTCCGACACGGCGCTTCGGCGAGAAGTGGGAAACGTCGGGTACTGCGATGGGGGGCGAACGGGGAAGTGCGGGGTACCGGAGGCACCCCAAGTGGGAAAGGAGCGGTACTGGGCTGTTCCGGGGCGTGATCGTGACGGATGCGCGCCATGTCTTGGCGCCGGTGCCGGGCGGCCCAGCGGCGGGGTGGGCGTTGCGCATGTGGGAAAGACGAGGTACCGCGCCACCGCAGAAGGGGGAGAGGAGGGGTACCGAGGGGAGGGCTGCGGGCGAAAGGGGGAAGCGAGGGTACCGGCGGCGACACTTGGGGGCAGGGGGCGAGCGCACCAGGGCGGCCGACCGCCGATAGGGGAGAGGGGAGGACGGGGGACGCGCGGCGGATCGTCAACCCGGAGGGTGCAGAAGCTTCAAGGCGATCCAGGTGAGAACTCCCAGCCAGATCGCGGCGACGGCGAGCGCTCCGCAGCGCCCCAGCCTACGGCTTGTTTCGTCGAGCGGCCGCCCGCGGGCGGCCGCTCGCGCGTCGCGCAGGATCTCGGCCGGCAGCAGGCGCAGGACGAGCGCGATCCCCAGCGGAACCAGCACCATATCGTCGAGGAGGCCGAGAACGGGGATGGGGTCGGGGATCAGGTCGATGGGGCTGAGAGCGTAGGCGAGCACCATCACGGTGGCGGCCCGGGCTGCAAACGGGGTCCGGGGATCGCGATAGGCGATGGCGAGAGCCGTGAGCTCCCGGAACAGTGCGGTCGCCCGGCGGCGAAGGCGTTGGACGGCAGACACGGCGCGAGTGTACGACTGCGGCGACGCGCTCAGCCGTAGTGATAGCCCTGGATGTGGATCGGCGTGGGCAAGGGGTAGAGGGCGCGCGCCTTGAGCATGAGCTGGTGGCCGGTGTCCTCGATCGTGGCGTCGGCGATGAGGATGGAGGCGTCGCGCAGGAGCTGGCGCTGCTCGTCCCACAGGTCGGGCGGGATGATGAGCTGCGCGCGGTCGGGGCCGTCCTCGAGCACGAAGAAGGCGAAGCCCTTGGCGGTGCCCGGCCGCTGGCGGCCGACCACCAGGCCGGCGCTTCGGACGCTCGCCTTGCGCGGCAGGCGCCGCGCCTGCCCCAGGGGCAGGGTATGCAGCTCCCGCAGCTGGTCGCGCACCAGGTCGAGCGGGTGCATCTCGAGGGTGCTGAAACGCGTGGTCTGGTAGTCCCACACGAAGCGCTCGGCCGTCGACAAGGGAGGGAGGTCCGGGAGGTCGGGCACGGCGGCGAACAGCGCTTTTTGGCCCGGATCCTGGCCGTGGCTCAGGGCGCCGGCCCGGAACAGCGCTTCGCGCCGGGATTGCAGCGCGTCGAAGGCGCCGGCCCGGACGAGAGCCTCGAGCGTGTCGCGGTCCAGGGCCAGGCGCTGGTAGGCGTCGTCGAGGTTCCGGAAGGGGCCGAAGCGTAGGCGCTGCAGCAGCAGCGCGCGCGCCGTGTCCTCGGAGACGCCGGTGATGGCGGCCAGGGGAGGCCGCACCGCCTTGCGCCCATCGGCGAGACGCTCGCAGCGATAGTGCACGCCGCTGGCATTGACGTCGAAGGGCAGGAAGGGGACGCCCCATGCGCGCCCCTCCTGGCGCTTGGTCGAGGCCGACCACATGCCGGGCTCCTCGGTGAGGATGGCGGCCAGGAACTCGGCCGGGTAGTGGATGCGCAGGTAGGCGCTGGCGTAGGCATGGAGGGCGAAGGCCCAGGCGTGCGACTCGGCGAAGCCGTAGCCCTGGTAGGCCTTGACCGCTTCGAACACGGCTTCCGCCTCCTCGCGGCGGGCGCCCTGGTGACGCATGCCGCCCTGGACGAAGCGCTCGCGGTCGGGCTCGATGTCCTCCAGGTCGCGCCAGCCCGAGACCTTCTTGCGGAAGCGGTCCGCGTCGGCCCAGCTCATGCCGGCGAAGTGCACGGCGATCCTGAGGACGTCTTCCTGGAACAGCAGCACGCCGTAGCTCTTGGCCAGGATGGGCTCGAGTGCGGGGTGCCAGTAGGTGACCGGCTCGACTCCGCGCCGCCGCTTGAGGTAGGGATGCACCGTCCCCGATTGGATGGGGCCGGGGCGGATCAGCGCGATCTGGTGCGCCAGGTCCTTGAGGTTGCGGGCGGCCATGACGCGACTGGTGTGCGTCTGGCTGGGGCTTTCCACCTGGAACAGGCCCATGGTGTCCCCCTCGCAGATGAGGTCCCACACGCGCTCGTCGTCGGCAAGCTCGGCGAGCTCGAGCCATTCGCCCTCCATGCGCAGCACCTCCTCGCGCGCCCGTTCCAGCGCCGCCAGCATGCGCAGGCCCAGCAGGTCGAGCTTGATGAGGCCCATCGCCTCGGCGTCGTCCTTGTCGAGCTGCAGCAGCTTGATGCCGCCCGTCGAGCGGTCGAGCGGCGAGTAGTGGGTGAGCGGCTCGCGCGCCAGCACCACGCCGCCGTTGTGGGGCGCCAGGTGCCGCACGTGCTTGCGTTCCATGCCCTCGAGCAGGCCGAGCAGCACCTCGCCGACGGGAGCGTCCGCCAGCACCTCGCGGAAGGCCACTTCCGCCTTGCGCGCGTCCTTCGGCCGCAGGCCGCGGAAGTCGCGCCCCAGCGCCCGCGTGAGGCGGTTGCGGAGCTCGGGCGGCAGCCCCAGCGCCCGCCCCAGGTCCTGCAGCGCCAGCGGCAGCTTGTAGGTGATCTTGTTGCACACCATCGCCTCGGTGGTGGCGCCGAAACGCTCCTCCACCCAGGCCAGCACCTCGTCGCGGCGCGCCGAGGAGATGTCGATGTCGACGTCGGGCATGCTGGTCTTGCCGGTGTGCAGGAAGCGCTCGAAGAGCAGGTCGTGCTTCACGGGGTCGGCCTGGGTGATGCCCAGCAGGTAGCAGGTGATGCTGGCGGCGGCCGACCCCCGCCCCGCCGCCAGGATGCCGTGCCGGCGGCAGTAGTCGGTGACCTCGGCGGCGACCAGGAAGAACTCGGCCAGCCCCAGCGCGCGCACGGCGCCGAGCTCCTCCTCCAGGCGGGCGCGGGCCGCGGGCAGCCGCTCGCCCCGGTAGCGCTCGAGCAGCGCGGCGTAGCAGCGTTCCTCCAGATGCCGCTCCGGGCTGGTGTCCTGCGGGATGCGGGCCCGGGGGGGCACCAGGCGTTCGGGGAGCAGCTCGAAGGAGGCTCGCTCGGCCACCCAGGTGGCGTTGAGGGCGGCTTCGGGGAAGGGCAGGCGGTCCTGGGCCTCGGACGGGTCCGGCAGGGCCTGGCAGGCGTTCTGAGGCCTCCTGGGGTGGGGTTCCTGCACGCTCGTGCCCAGACGGGCGCAGGTGAGGGCGTCGTAGAGGCGGTAGTCCCGGGCCTCGGCGTAGCGCACCTCGGGAGCGGCCACCACCGGCAGCCCCAGGCTCTGCGCCAGGCGCCGGAGCACGCGCGCCCTGCGCCCGTCCCAGCGCTGGCGGTCGTGGAAGAGCTGCAGGTAGAGGCGCTCCGGGAAGGCCCCCTGCAGCTCGCGCAGCAGCCGCTCCAGCTCGGCGATGCGGCGCTGGGCCAGCCAGCGCGCCACCACCCCGTCGCGCGGCCCGGTCAGCAGCAGCACGTCCTGGGTGTGGGCGAGTAGCACGGGGTAGGGGAGATCGCGCTCGGAGCGCTCCAGGGCGGCGCTGATGAGGCGGTTGATGGCGGCGTAGCCGGCGCGGGAGGCGGCCAGCGCCACGAAGGGGTAGGCCTCGCCCTCGATGCGGACCGGAAGGGTGGCGCCGATGAGCGCCCGGACGCCCGACGCGTGCGCCGCCTGGAAGAGCTCCACGGCGCCGCTGACACTGAGGTCGTCGGTGAGGGCGAACCAGCGGTAGCCGAGCTGCGCGGCGCGGCGCACCAGCGTGGTGGGGCTGGCCGTGCCTGCGCCGAGGCTGTAGTAGGAGTGGACGTCGAGGAGTGCTCTCAGTCGTTGGCTCGAGCCACCCACCAGGCGTCCCCCTCCCGGAACAGCTCGACCGCGCCGCCACCGCGAAGCTCGAGCAGGAGGTAGTCGCGGTGGACCTCCCGCTCCCACCAGCGGCCGTCGTAGCGCCAGCGATCCAGCACGCGCGCCACCGGGCGTTGATGGAGCCGGCCGGCGTCGGTGCGCCGCGGTTGGGCGTGCTGTGGGGAGGGCGCGGGACGCGCCGAAGGGCGCGCCCCGGCCGGAACGGGAGCGGTGCCGCCGTGCACGGCGACGGAGGGGGTCGGGGGGACGGCGGGGACGGGCGCCCTAGGCGCGCCTTCCCGCCAGCTCACCAGCACCGGTTGCCGGCCTTTCAGGGTGACGTGGGCGGGGAGCATGAGCATGCGCATGACGATCCTCCGGGAGGGGGGAGAGCAGGGGCGGGGTGGAGGCGGCCGCCGGCGCGTCGTCCGTGAGGCCGCTGAAGAGCGGCACCGCCGCCGCGTGCACCGTGTGGCGGCGCTCGGCGATCCCGCCGCCACGCGCGTCGGCGCCGGAGGGCCGCGGTCGGGCGCGATACGCGGCGGCGTGGGCGTCGTCGTCGGCGGACGCCGGCGTCAGCCGCTCCCATGTCCAGGCGAGGTCGTCGGCCTCGGCGTAGGGATCGCGCCAGACGAAGCGGACCATGGCGTCGGGGTAGCGCTCGAGGGCGGCGTCCAGGGCGCGTTGCCGCTCCTCGCGTGCGTGCCACAGGCTGCTCTGGAACCCCAGTCGGCGGGGCGCGGCGAGCGCGAGCGTCAGCCGCTCGATGCCGGCCCCGGCGGCGCCGCTGTCTTCCAGTGCGAAGAGTGCCTGCTGCCGGATCTGGCGGGCGCGCGCCAGCGGGCGCTTGCTGAGACGGGTGGCGCTGCGTTGCTGCCCGGCGAGACCGGCGGTGAGGGTGAGGCGCCGGGCGGCGCGCCCGGCGAGGGCGCGCTCCAGGGCCGTCGACAGGCGCTCGAGCGCAGGCAGCAGCTCGTGCGGCTCGCGCGCCGGTTCCTCGAAGGTGAGGGTGCGTTGCAGCACCTCCGGCGGACGCTGCGCCCGCAGGCGGGTGCGGTAGGGGCCGTGCAGGTAGGGCAGCAGGGCGTCCCCCTCCTCGCCCAGGTAGGAGCGTATCTGGGAGGCGTTCCAGCGGGCGAGCTCGCCCGCCGTGGTGAGGCCGAGCCAGTGGAGGCGGGTGAGGTTCTTGCCGGAGAGGCCCACCCCCTTGAGGAAGCGGAGCGGGAGACGCGCCAGGAAGTTCGTCTCGTCGCCGCTCTCCACCGCCCGCTCCTCGCCGGGGCGGGCGGAGAGGGCGGCCAGCTCGGCGATCTCGCGTGCGCCGGCCACGCCGACGCGGGCGCCGTAGCGCTCCGTCAGCGCCCCCGCCTCCCGGGCCTCGAGGCGCAGGAAGAGCCGCCCGCGTCGCCCCTCCTCCAGCCAGGGCGTGACGGCGTGCAGCTCGCGCAGGAGCGTCTCCCAGGCGTGCTCGATCGCCGGCTCCTGGCTCTGGACGACGTGCAGCCCCTCCACCCGCATGCGGGCGCCGCTCAGGCGCATGCCCGGCGTGACGCCGAGGCGGTGGGCGGCGGCCGAAGCGTGGAGCACGCGCCCTTCCTCGACGCACACGAGCGCCGCGTGCGCGAGGGCGGGGTCGGCGCGCTGTGCCAGGTAGAGGGGGAGAGGGTCGAAACAGAGCGCCGCGATCAGGGGCGCCGTGCCGACGGGGACGGTTTTCGTTGTGGTGCGAGCGGGTGTTAGCATGGGTGCGTACCTAGGGGGCCGCAGGTGCGGCCTGCTGGGGGCGGCGAAGGGGCACATTCCTTGCTTGGCGGCGGTGGATGTGCCCTTCGTTATGGGGGTGGGTCGGGGAAGCCTCCCGGGCGGACGCGCCCCGGCGTCGGGGCGGGCGCGGGAGATGCGGCCGAGGGGGGAGAAGGCGGCGCGGCGGCTGGGCCTCAATCCCCCCCTTCGACGAGGAGCTCCTCGACCACATCGCCCCGGAGCAGGCCGCGGAAGACGCCGTCGATGTGGAGCTCTTCGGCCGCGACGCCGAGCGTGGGGTAGGCCGGGTTGTGGGGCCGCAGCCGGTAGCGGCGGGGCTCGTCGCCGCGCCACTCGAGGTACTTGAGGGTGGTCTCGTCGTCCCCCACGCGGACGGCGCAGATCTCGCCGGGGCGGCGGGGCGGCGTGCGATGCAGGAGCACGACGTCGCCGTGCTCGATGCGGTCGGCCATGGAGTCGCCGCGGACGCGCAGGGCGAAGTGATCGGGGCGGTCGCGCAGCGCCAGGTAGGCGTCGGGCTCGGGGTAGCTGCCGACGGGCACGCCGGCGGCGATCTCGCCGAAGAGCGGAACGCCGGCGACGGGGCCGAGCAGCGTGACGAGGGGGCTGCGGCCGGGGCCGCGGCCCTCGATGCGCAGCTTGCCCTTGGCCTCCAGTGCGCGCAGGTGCTCGCGCAGCGTGGGGTAGCTGATCTCGAACCGGCGCGCCAGCCCCGCCAGCTCCGGGAGCCGGCCGTGACGCGCGTGTGCGGCGTGCAGGGCTTCCAGGATCTGCAGCTGTTTGACGGGCCGGGGCGGCATGGCGTTCCTCGCTTTCGTTACCCTCTGATTTAGAGGGTGTTATCAGCATAGGAGCGGGGCGGGGCGCTGTCAAGCACCCCGCGTCCCGTGGCGACACCGCCGCGGCCGCCGGCCGCGCGTAGCATGAAGCCGTGGAGCGCACCCCCCTTCACCCGCACCACGATGCGGTCGCGGCGGGCAACGGACGCGACCTCGAACCCCTGGCCCGGCTCCTCGAGGGTCGGAGGGTGCTGGCGCTGTCCGGCGCCGGCATCAGCACCGAGTCGGGCATCCCCGACTACCGCGGCCCCGACAGCGTTCGGCGCAAGGGCTCCCCCATCACCTACCAGGAGTTCGTGAGGAGCGAAACGGCCCGGCGGCGCTACTGGGCGCGCAGCTTCCTGGGGTGGCCGGCCATGCGCGAGAAGCGCCCCAACGCCGGGCACCGTGCCCTGGCCAGGCTGGAGACGGCCGGGGCCGTGCACGGGGTGCTGACCCAGAATGTCGACGGCCTCCACCAGGCGTCCGGCAGCCGGCGCGTGCTCGAGCTCCACGGCGCGCTGGCCTGGGTCCGCTGCCTGCGCTGCGGCCGGCTCGAGCCGCGCGACGCGCTGCAGCTCCGCCTAGAGCGCCTCAACCCCGACTTCGCGCGCGAGCGCGCGGTCATGGCCCCCGACGGCGACGCCGAACTGGACGCCGGCCTCGAGAAGACCTTCCACCTCGCCGGCTGCCGCGGCTGCGGCGGCACGCTCAAGCCGGACGTGGTGTTTTTCGGAGAGAACGTGCCGCGTTCCCGCGTGGCGCGAAGCTGGACCATGCTCGAACGGGCGGAGGTGCTGCTGGTGCTCGGCTCGTCGCTCACCGTGCGCTCCGGCTACCGCTACGTGGTAGCCGCGGCCGAGGCGCGCAAGCCGGTGGCCCTCGTCAACGACGGACCCACGCGGGGCGACGGCGACGCTACGCTGCGCCTGGACGGCCGCCTCGGCCGGCTGCTGCCCGCTCTGGCCGACCGTCTGCTCGGCCCCGCCGCGGGCTGAACCTTCGCCGGCCCGTCCCGCTCACGCGCGGCGTGCCCGGACGCGCCGGTAGCGCGCGCCAACGCGCGCCAGAAGATCCCGGCCCAGCGCACCCTGCATGCGGGTCTCGGCGCTGACGAAGAACTCGTCGAGGTGGCGGTGATCGCCCTGCGAGGGGAGCGGGCGGTCGGGATCGTAGCGCGCCTGCTCCTCGTACACGAGCGCCTGCAGCGCCATGTCGAGCAGGTTCATGTCGCGTACGAAGCGCGCCTCCGGCGAGGTGTCCTGTTCATACTCGCGCCACAGCGCGTGCAGCTCCCCGAGCTCGCCGCCGAGCAACCGCTCGATGCCGGCGCTCTCCAGCCGCGCCTTCTCGGCGGCGTCGACGGTGCGGTCGTCCGGGTGGGCGCGCGCCGGGATGTCGCCGATCTCCGCCTCGGCCACGTCGTGGGCGGTGGCGATGGCCAGCGCGCGACCGCGATCGACACCCGCCTCACCGGCGAAGATCAGGCACAGCAGCGCCGTACCCCAGCTGTGCGCCGCCACCGATTCCGGGCGCTCGACGCCTCGAAGCACCCAGCCGCTGCGGGCCTCGTCCTTCAAGCGGTAGGCGCCGAGCAGGGTCGTCAGCAGGCGTTCGGCCCCGGACGGGGCGCCGTTGTCGTCGCACATAGGGTTCGAGCATACGTGCTGGAGGGCGTTGGCGCGAACCCGGGTCGGGGCGGAGGAGGCTCGCGTCCTATACTCGGGTATGGCGATGCTGATCCCCGACGCGTTCGCGCGGGCCGCACGCTTCCTCGCCGAGGAGGCGCGGCCGCTGGAGGCCGCGCGCTTTCGGCACGCCTTCGAGGGGGCCCCGCCGGAGGCGGCGATCGAGGCCTTGGGGGCGTACCAGAACGGCGATGGCGGCTACGGGCAGGCGCTCGAGCCCGACCTCAGGACGCCGAGCTCGAGCGCGCTGGCGACCTCCCGGGCGCTGCTGACCCTGGCCGAGCTGGGGGTCCAGGCCGACCACCCGCAGGTACGTGGTGCCGCCACCTACCTCGAGCGCGGCATGGATTCCGAGCGCTGGACCTGGAGGATCGTGCCCGACGACGCCGGTGCCTACCCGCACGCTCCCTGGTGGGAACCGACGGGGCTCGAGGAGCGCTTCGGTGGGTACCTGGTGAACCCGCGCGCCGCCGTGGTGGCCGGGCTTCTCCACTTCGAGGACGCGCACGAGGCGAGCTGGCTGAGCGCCGTCGCCGAGGACACGGTGCGTGCGATCGAGACGCGCGAGCTCGACATGCACGAGCTGATGGCCGCCCTCAGCCTGTTGGAGGCGCCCCGCCTGGGGGTCGGCTTGCGGGCGCGGGCGCGGACGGCGTGCGAGCAAGCGGCCCCGCGCCTGGTGGCGGCCGACGCCGACGCGTGGCGCAGCTACGGCCTGCAGCCGGTGACGGTCGCGCCCCGCCCGGACAGCCCGCTGCACCACCTGTTCGCCGAGGCGGTGCACGCCAACCTCGACCTGCTCATCGAACAGCAGGGCGAGGACGGGGCCTGGGCCCCGAGCTGGGCCTGGGACGCCTATCCCGAGGCGTGGGCGGAAGCGCGCTGCGAATGGCAGGGCCTGCTCACCCTCGAGACGCTGCTGACGTTGCGGGCCTACGGCCGCATCGAGAGCGCAGGCTGAACCTCCGCCTCAGGCCGCACCGGCGTCGAGGCGGTCGTCGAAGCGGAAGGCGACCGGCTCGGACGGGCGCACCGCGTGCCAGTCGGGGTGGCCGGGGTTCACCAGCAGATTGCGCTCGAGCGGTACCACCACGCTCGGCACCCATAACGCCAGGCTGGCCGCGTCCTGCAGCCAGGCGTTGCCCACGGCGCGTGCCGCCGGGCTGACCGGCCGGGCGCGCCAGCCGGCCGGAAGCTCGGTACCCGGAAGGCTCAGGACGGCCGCGTCGGGCAGCTCGAGCCGGAAGGCCAGGTAGTCGCGTTCGAAGGCGTGCCGGTCGGCGTGCACCAGCGTCTCGAGGGCGGCGAGAGCGAGGCTGGCGCTGAGGTAGACGACGCGGCGGCCGGGCGCATTCCAGCGCCCACCGTACAGGCGCGCGCCCTCGCCGGAGAATGCGCGCTCGAACGTCTCCTGCTCCGGCCGCACCAGCCGCCAGGCGACCGTCAACTATAGACCCCAAACTCGACGCGCCCCAGCAAGCTCTCGACCTCACGCGCGCCGATCTCGGTGTCCGCGAAGGCCAGCGGCGAGGCGCCGCCGAGCGCGGGATTGCCGCTGCGCATCCAGTCGGCGCCGGCGGCGACGCCGCCGAACAGGCGGGCGGCGGTGTCCAGCAAAGTGGCGACACGCACCAGGTGTTCGCTCTCCTCGGCGCTGAGGCGCCCCGCCTTCTTGCGCCTGAGCAGGGTGCTGGGGCTGATGCCGGTCACGCCCGCCAGCACGGCCTCGCTGATGCCGAGCTCGGCCGCGAGGGCGGCGAAGGCGCCGGTCGGGAGGCCGCGCTTGACGGCGGCAATCAGCTCCGGGGTGGTGCCCGCTTGCAGGCCCAGTCCCTCGAGGACGCCCGTTCTCGCGCGCGGGCGGGGATGATACGGGACCGCAGCTGCCTCCATGAGGAGAGTCTATCACAACCATATGGAGGGCCCTGTGTGTCCGGACCACGAGCGCTCGACCGGACGTCCCCGCCGGTCCGCCGGTTGCTGCGTCCCGCCCGGGATCAGCGCCGCCCGGCGCCGCCTCCGACCCGTCGCAGGCGCTCGCTGCGCAACCGGTCGCGGGCGTCGAAGAGCGCCCGGAACGCCAGCAACGTCACTCCCAGTGCCCCCAGCGCGGTGGCCGACGCGATCATGAACATGATCACGATCTGGTAGCGCACGGCGTCGGTAGGCGCCGCGCCGGCGAGGATCTGCCCGGTCATCATGCCGGGAAGGCTCACCACCCCCATCACCATCATGGCGTTGATGGTGGGGATCATGCCGGTCCGGAGGCTCTCGCGCACCAGGCCGTGGGCGGCCTCCCAGCGGCTCGCGCCCAGCGCGAGCCGCGACTCGATCGCCTCCCGCCCGTCGGCCACGCCCTCCATGAAGCGATCGAGGGCCAGCGAGATGCCGTTGAGGGTGTTGCCGAGCACCATGCCCAGCAGCGGGATGGCGTACTGCGCCTCGAACCACGGGCGCACCCGCAGGATCCCCAGAAGCGACGCTCCGGTCACCAGGAAGGCGGCCGTCACCACGGTGAGCAAGCTGTCCCACATCACCCCCGGGAAGCGTCGCCGGGTGCGATTGACCGCCGCCACCCCGGCCAGGGCCGCCATGACCAGGGCGATACCGAGCACCGGGAGCGGCCGGTTGAGCGCGAAGACGAACTGCAACACCAGCCCCACCAACAGGAGCTGCACCACCATGCGGGTGGCGGCGACCAGCAGGGAGCGCGCCAGACCCAGGCGCAGCCACGCCGAGAGCCCCAGGTTCACCAGCAGCAGCACGGCGGCCAGTGCGAGCTGCACGGGGCCGAGGGTGAGGTAGGCGGCCGGCATCAGCGGGCTCCGACCTCGACGCTTCGGGAGCTCACGCGTTCGATCTGCGCCGCGTCGTGGCTGGTCCACAGGTAGGCGCGGTCGTCCGCTCGCTCCAGCCACGCCGCTACCAGCGCCTCCACGGCTTCCGCGGCGTCGGCGTCGAGCGAGGCCGTCGGCTCGTCGAGCAGAAGAATCTGCGGCTCCAGCAGCAGCACGCGCAGCAGCGCGGTGAGCTGTTGCTCGCCGCCCGACAGGCGGCCGGTTTCCTTTTCCAGGAAGGCGGTCGTGCGCCCGACCCGTTCCAGGTAGGCACGCGCCGCCGACGGATCGTAGCGGCGACCGGCGTGGGCCCGAAAGGCGAAGGGCGCGGCCAGCGCCCGGTCCACCGGCCCCTCCGGAAGCGAGGGGCGCTGCGGCAGCAGCATCAGGCGGCGGCGGTACGCCGGCATGCTCCACGCCGACTGTTCGATGCCGAGCAGGACTACGCGTCCCGTCTCGAGCGGCTCGAGCCCCGCCAGGCTGCGCAACAGCAGCGTCTTGCCGCTCCCCGAGGGTCCCCGCACCGCCACGCGTTCGCCCGACGCCACCGTGAAGGTCAGGTCGTCGTACAGCACCCGATCTTCGACGGTGCGGCGCAGGCCGGCGGCGGCCAGCAACGGCTCGCCGGCAGGGCGGGGCGGGGGATCGGTGGCGGAGGTGGCCATGCGCTTGCGGGGGGCACGGACGTGCCCCCCGCAAGCCTACCGCGGAGCGGCGCCGGCCCGACGCACGCGACCCGGGCCGGCGCCGGCCTCACAGGGCGAAGTGGGTCGCCTGGCTGGCGACCACGATCCAGGTGACGAGCCCGGCGTTCACGAGGGCGCCGGCGTAGATGCTGCCCGTGCGGCGGAACAGGTAGGTCGACACCAGACCCACGAGCGGCAGCAGCACCAGGAACTGGATGGCCACGATGGTCAGCAGCGGCTCGGCGGCGTTGGCGAGCGTGCCCCCGCCCAGCAGCGGGAGGTACTGCACCAGCAGCAGGACCACGAAGCCGAGCCCCGTCAGCAGCATGTTGCGGACCATCGCCCCGGCGAGCGACCCGTCGCGGCCGCGCAGCTGGCCGTGCAGCACCAGACCGAGCACGAGGAAGAAGAACAGGAAGGGCAGGAAGTACGACAGCGCGATCCGAAGGTGGAG